>Ga0066854_10000087_pt1 | contig 31078 bp, 34 predicted proteins | sample ETNtaG_8_FD_65494 | JGI IMG/M metagenome (GOLD analysis project Ga0066854, IMG submission 65494) | Marine microbial and viral communities from oxygen minimum zone, Eastern Pacific Ocean - ETNP201406SV75 | ecosystem: Environmental > Aquatic > Marine > Oceanic | place: Pacific Ocean: Eastern...
GTTCCAAGCCATTATAAAGCAGGGTACGTGGCCGCTCAAGAGCAGCCACGCCCCGGACCGATATCGTTTCCCGCCGGGGTTCCCCAATTTGATAGGGTATATCGGTGCCTGTTTGCGTAGATGTCTGGTCGAATCGGTTAGTTTTTCGGGCATCCAGAAGCCGACTTTCGCCTTGACACCTCCTAGTCATGTGGTTAGGATGTTAGCTAGGAGAATTGGCTCCTTTAAATAGGCACACTAGGCGGAAAGGTATAGGTGATTCCCTTGGAGATTATCATCGTCATCCTAGCCGTCCTGGCGGCCGCAGGGATCGGTGTTGCTACCTGGCTCGCTCTTAAATCGCGGATTGACACTTCGCAGGCAAAATCTGCAGGAGAAAGCGCAAAAGGTATCGTCACCCAGGCTGAAGAGGAAAGTAGAAAAGTCCTCTTGGCGGCCCAGGAAGAGGTTTTAAAACTACGTAACGCAACCGAATCAGATCTAAAAGACCAACGCCAAGAGTTCCACCGCATGGAAAGCAGGCATCTGCAGCGGGAAGAACAATTGGAACGCAAGGTAGAAGCTCAGGAAGAAAAAGAACGTGAGCTAACCGTAAAAGAGACGGAAGTTGAGCAGGTCCGGATAGAAGCCTACGAATTAAAGGCGCAACAGTCCAGGGCCCTGGAACAGGTGGCAGGCCTCAGCGTAGATGAGGCCCGTGAACAGGTGGTCAGGCGTGGTGAAGAAGAAGCCGTGCATGACTTGTCTAAACGGTACTACGAGCTAGAGAAAGAGTACAAAGAAAAGGCCAACCAGAACGCTCGTAAGATCATCACGGTAGCCATCAACCGTCTCGCAACCGACGTAGTTTCCGAAGTTACCACTTCAACAGTTTCCCTGCCCAATGATGAGATGAAAGGTCGTCTTATCGGCCGCGAAGGGCGCAACATTCGCACATTGGAAGCCCTCACCGGGGTGGACGTCATCATCGACGACACTCCTGAGGCTGTGACCGTATCTTGTTTCGACCCGGTCAGGCGTGAGATAGCGCGTTTGTCCTTGGAGAAACTGGTCTCGGACGGACGTATTCAACCCGCCCGGATCGAAGAGACGGTTAACCGGGCCACGGAAGAGATAGACCAGACTATATTGAAGGCCGGCGAACAGGCCACCTTCGATGCCGGAGTCAGCGGTCTGGACTCAGAGTTGATCCGGCTGCTGGGTCAGCTCAAATACCGCTACAGCTACGGCGAGAACGTGCTCAAACACTCGATTGAGGTATCGTTGCTCTCGGGGATGTTGGCCGCGGAGGCCGGGGCCAACGTGCAGGTCGCCAAGATGGGCGGTCTGCTGCATGACATCGGCAAAGCGGTTACCCACGAGGTATCCGGCCCCCACGCTGAGATCGGCGCCGAGATCGCCCGTAAACACGGTATCAACCACAGTTCATACCGGGGGATCTTGGAGCACCACAGCGACGACCACGAAACCGTGGAGTCGTTCCTGGTGGCCACCGCCGATGCCATCAGCGCATCGAGGCCCGGCGCCCGCAGAGAGTCCCTGGAGCTGTACGTCAAACGGCTCAAGGAGCTTGAAGAGGTCGCCACCAGCTTCAACGGAGTTGAACGCGTCTTCGCCATCCAGGCGGGGCGCGAAGTCCGGGTCATGGTAAAACCTGATGACCTGAACGACATGGAAGCCGCCACGCTGGCCCGGAACATCGCCAAGAAGGTGGAGGAAGACCTGGTCTTCCCCGGTCAGATCAAAGTGACCGTGATCCGGGAAACCCGTAACGTGGAATACGCCAAATAACTGCCAACCGCAGCAACAAATAGGCAAACGAAAAGGGGACCCAAAAGCGGGAGTAACCGTCTGCTGGGTCTCTTTTTAGTCTCCGGGTATTTTGGCCAAGGAGCGACGGCACTTGCGCATACTGATGATTGGCGACGTGATCGGGAAACCCGGCCGTGACGCGGTGCGGGCCCTGCTGCCTGTTCTAAAGAAAAAGAAATCCATCGACTTTGTGATCTGCAACGGCGAGAACACAGCCGGTGGTTATGGCATCACCGCTGACACGGCGTCGGAACTCCTCGAAAGCGGTGTTGACGTGCTCACCTCCGGCAACCACATCTGGGATAAGAAAGAGATTATCCCCTTGATGGATGAGGGCCTGCCCCTGATCCGGCCGGCCAACTACCCAGACGCCCCCGGCAGAGGCTACATTCAGCAAGGCGGGGTGACCGTAGTCAACCTGATGGGCCGGGTGTTCATGGCGTCGTTGGACTGCCCCTTCCGCACCGCCGACGCCCTCCTTAAGCAGTTGAAGCAAGAGGGCCAAAGCAAGGTGATCATCGTCGACTTCCATGCCGAGGCGACATCGGAAAAACAGGCGATGGGATGGTACCTGGACGGCCGCGTCAGCGCCGTGTTGGGCACCCACACCCACGTGGGAACGGTGGATGCCAAGGTATTACCACAGGGTACAGCCTACCTGACCGATGTCGGCATGACCGGACCTTCGGACTCTGTGATAGGCTCAGATAAAGAAGCGGTGCTGAAGCGTTTCCTGACGTCGCTACCCAACCAGCTGTCGGTGGCGGCCGGCCCATGCATGTTGAACGCAGCGCTGGTTGAAGTGGACGAAGACACCGGCAAGGCGTCATTGATCGAACGAATAGATAGGACCGTGAATTAGATTGCCCGCGACCATAGATCTACACCTGCATACCCTGGCCTCGGACGGCCGCCTTACTCCCACGGAGTTGATCCAACTGGTGGTCAAGCAGGGGCTTCAGACCATATCCATTACCGACCATGACAGTACCGAAGGGCTGGCGGAAGCCTACGAAGCAGCCAAAGAGTTCCCGCATCTCAGGATCATTCCCGGCATAGAGATGAGTGCCGACCTGCCTGGCAACGAGGTGCACGTCCTGGGCTATTTCTTGGACTACCACGATGTGGAGTTCCAGGCTACGCTGACGGAGTTCCGCAGAGGCCGCGTCGACCGGGCCCGGATCATGGTGGAGAAATTGGACGCATTGGGGATGCACGTAGACTGGGACCGGGTCCAGCACTTCGCCGGAGACGGCTCGGTGGGAAGGCCCCACATCGCTTTAGCCCTGGTCGAGGCGGGTTTCTTCAAAGAGCCCAAAGAGGCGTTTGAAGAGTATTTGGGCAACGACGGGCTGGCCTATTATGACCGACCCAAGCTGAACCCTATTGAGAGCGTCGAGATGATCAAGCGGGTTGGCGGCGTGCCGGTTTTGGCCCATCCGACGTTCATGAACGACATGGAAGGCGGCATCACCGATCTGAAGAAAGTAGGCCTGGTTGGGATGGAGGTCTACTACGCCCAATACAATGACGACACCGTACGTCATCTGGCCAGGCTGGCCAAAGAGTACGACCTTATCTCCTGCGGCGGGAGCGATTACCACGGGCTGGGCAACTCGGGCGAGCCTCTGCCCGGCACGCTCGGTCCGCCTGAGGAGGCTATCCAGCTGCTGGAAGATGCGGCGGCCAAGGTGAAGTCAGGCAATGACAAGTCCGGCTAGCTAGGGTAAGCTCCGAAACATGGACATCGGTCTGCTGTACATAGGTTCCTACATGCTGGGTTCCGTCCCCACGGCCTACATCATCGGCCGATTGGTCCGGGGCGTGGACATCCGTGGCTATGGCAGCGGCAATGTGGGCAGTGCCAACTTATACGAACACGTTGGCAAACGGTGGGTCTATCCCGTGGCCGCGATCGAGATTTTCGTCAAAGGCGCTCTTCCCACCTTGGTCGCATTGTATGTTCTGGACATTGACCGGTCGTCGGCTTATATCATCGGACCTGGCCTGTTGGTGTTGGCCGGAAACAACTGGTCGGTTTTCTTGAAACTCCAGGGCGGACGAGGTATCGCCGTGACTGGGGGGACACTTCTGGCTCTGACACCCATCCTTGCAGGGGTTTGCGCCGTATTATCTATCGGAGGGTGGAAACTGGCCAAGAGTTCTGGGATCTGGGTGCTGATCTCGCTGATTTCGTTGCCCGTCTGGGCTTACTTGCTCCACAGCGTACTGCTTAATGACGGCCTGAACCTGGTCTGGTATAGCCTAGGGCTCCTCGGAATCGTGGTTTTGAAACGCCTGTCGGCCAACTGGACGCCCTTCCCTGGAGACATCTCCCGCAAGAAGGTTCTTTTCAACCGTCTGGTCAGAGACCGGGACGTGTCTGACCGCACCAGGTGGGTGCGGCGCATTCCGGAAGGCTCTTCCAGAATCTAATGATTAGGGAAGACAAAACTGGGGAGACCCTGTTGGGACATTAGAGGATATGGAACAACAAACTGGCGACCAACAGTTTGGGACCTGTCAAGAAGAACACCCGACTGCCCATTGCAATTGGCATCCAAGCGTTGAGACCGGACTGTCCTGCAGTCAATGTGGCCGGAACATCTGCACCCAATGCTTGGTGCAGGCGTCCGTCGGCATCCGCTGTCCGGAGTGCGGCAAAGCCACCAAAATGCCAACATTCGACGTTCAACCGACCTTCTATGCCAAGGCAGCCGGGGTAGGTGTCGGCGTGGCCATCGGCGGCGGGATCCTTTGGATCATCTTCAACGCCATCTTCAGTGGGTTCGGCATACTTTCATCGATACCAGCCTTAGGCGTCGGCTACGCCGCGGGCGAACTCATAAGCAAATCAGTGAATGCGAAACGCAGCAAGGGGTTGGCCTATATCGCCGCGGGGGCGGTGGTCGGGGCATTCATCATCAGCCTGCCGTCCAGCCCGCCGATCGGTTTCTTCGGGCTGATCGTACTGTTCATCGCCATCTACACCGCGGTGAAAAAAGTCAAGTAGCCAGCTCACGCCAGAGTTGTTCCACCGTCCGGCCCAACACGTCTCCCTCGAACCCTTTGCGGTGCAAGAACCCGCCCAATCTGCGCCTGAAATCGTTGGCGTCTTCGATCGATAATTTGGATGCGTATTTAGACCCGGCTTGGTAGGCGTTGGCTGAGGTATCGAAGTCAGAGAGGGCTTCCCGGATGACCTCGCGGTCCACCCCCAGCTTTTGCAACTCTTGCCGAATCATCGCCGGTCCCCGGGGCCGGAATCTCTCCCGCTGCTCCCGCCATTCCTTGGCGAAGGCCGCGTCGTCCAGCAATCCCTGTCGGCGCAGGTCGGAAACTGTCCGCTCAATCACATCCGTACTGAATCGGCCTTGGAGCCGGCGTTGGACCTCTTTTTCCGATCGGGACCGGTATGAAAGCAAGCGCAAGGCGGCGTTCTTGGCCTTCTGGTGGGTAGAGACGGAGTGTCCAGTCGGGTCTCGGGGTTCAGGCATAGTAATGCTCCGGATTAACTATGCCGTGGGTTACCAAGCATGTCGTGCAAGCTGATGGCGCTCTTCCGTGGAAGAACGCCATCAGCCATGTTTGCTGGTGTGGTTGGTTGCCTGAGAGCAGGCTACTCTTCGTCTTCCTCGTCCGTCTCTAAGGAGGCGATGCCGGAGAGTATGTCCGCGACCGAGTCGCCGTTGGGCGTTTCTTCGTTCGCAGACGCCGGGGCTGGGGTCGCTTCAGCCTCACCGGTCGGGCTGCGGAGACGGCCTTCGACCGAGGCAGCAATCTCAGGGTGGAGGGTTAAGAACTCCTTGGAGTTTTCCCGGCCCTGGCCCAGTTTGGTCTCGCCGTAGGAATAGAAGGCGCCGGATTTCTTGATGATGCCCTGCTCCACCCCGATCTCCAAGATGTCGCCCATCTTGCTGATCCCCAGGTTGAACATGATGTCGAACTCGGCTACCCGGAAGGGCGCGGCGACTTTGTTCTTGACGACGCGTGCCCGGACCCGGTTGCCCATGACTTCAGCGCCCTGTTTGATGGATTCAACCCGGCGCAGATCGATGCGCACCGAGCTGTAGAACTTGAGGGCTCGGCCGCCGGGCGTGACCTCGGGGCTGCCATAGGTGACGCCGATCTTCTCCCGGATCTGGTTGATGAAGATCACGGCAGTCTTGGACCGGTGAATGGTGCTGGTCAGTTTGCGTAGGGCCTGGGACATGAGGCGGGCCTGCAATCCGACGTGGGTATCGCCCATGTCGCCTTCGATCTCAGCCTGGGGCACCAGAGCGGCTACGCTGTCTATCACCACGGCGTCGACTGCTCCGCTGCGGACCAGTTGCTCGGTGATGTCCAATGCCTGCTCGGCGCTGTCTGGCTGGGCGATCAGCAGGTCGTCCAACTGGAGGCCGCAGTTGCCGGCATAAGCGGGGTCGAGGGCGTGCTCAACGTCGACGTAGGCGGCGATCCCGCCCAGTTTCTGGGTCTCGGCCATGATGTGGATGGCCAGGGTCGATTTACCGGCAGACTCCGCGCCGAAGACCTCGGTGACCCGTCCACGGGGTATCCCGCCGATGCCCAAAGCGATGTCCAAGGCCAGAGACCCGGTGGGGATGCACTCGGTGACCAGAGAATTGTAAATCTCGCCAAGGCGCATCACCGCGCCCTTGCCGTGGTCCTTCTCGATCTGACCCAGTGCGGTCTCTAGGGAGTCCTGCCTGTTTTTATCCGTCTTTTCTGTGCTCGTCATCCTCACCTATCCTTAATCCAGCGTCAGGCGCCTTGTTTCGGTCCAGCTACCGCCGTTCCAATCTGCGGCGCATCCTAACATCCATTGCCACAACCCAACAAGGAGAAAATGTCAGTACAAATGTTCGGTTTTGTGTGAATCACAAAATATTGGGCCAACTGGCCCGGTTAGAAGTCTCAAGTGCCGCCTTTGAAGCCGATGGTTACGACGCCGTCTTCCACGATGACTGGCGTTACCCGCTCTCCGTCAGTGAGCGCCAACAGTGCGGGAATCTGATCGGCTTGCTTGGCTAGATTGACCTCGGTGTACTCCACCTTGTTCTTGCGGTATTCCATCTTAGCGGCTTGGGAATAGGCGCAATCTGGGTGGGTGTAGATGGTGGTGCTTGCTTCGGCCACGTTAGACTCCTGATGTTTGCCTGAATTTAATAGTTTGCCGGGCAGAGACGACATAATCTGTATCTAGCGGTAATTGTACGTCTGGCCTGTCGATTCTTCAACGACATGACCAACCAGGGGCGACGATTATTCAGCACCTGCCCCTGGAATGATATGCTGTAGTCTCATATTCCGCAGGCTGCCCCGGCTGCCTGATCTAATCCAATTCAGGAAGGTTCCACTCCTTGACTGACCACGCCCAAAACGGGCCCTCCCCCGAGAGCCTGGTTGCCCTGGCGACGTTGCTGGAAAGATACGCCACCGGCTCCGGCCGCATCACCCCTCGGCCAAGAGGCTCAAGGCTGAGTCCGGATGTCCGGGCCACTCTCGAAGATGCCGTTGCAGCGGCGGAGGGCGCATTTAAAGATGGTGAGGACGCGGTGTTGCCCAAAGACTTATTGGTGTTCGCCAACGGCTGTTATGCCGTCGGACGCCACGCCGAAGCTTCAGACGTCTATCTGTCCATCCTGGCTGACGAGCCGTTCAACGCCGATGCCCGCTTCAACCTGGGGCTTACTTACCTGCGTTTGAAGATCCCGGAAGAAGCGGTGCGTGAATTTACCGACGTGTTGGTCCAGCATCCGATGTTGGCCGAGGCTTTCTATCAGAGGGGCAACGGGAACGACGACCTGGGTCAGACCGAGAGGGCCCTGGCCGACTATGGCCGGGCCATCGAGCTAGATCCGGAGTACGTTCATGCCATGTATAACCGGGGCATCCTGCTGGCCCAGGCCGGACGGCATCAGGAAGCCGTGGACCAGTTCGATAGGGTAAACGACATCAGCCCCAACATCTCCAACACTTATTTGAACCGTGGGGCGTCTCTAGACGAGCTGGGACTGCACGCCGAAGCGATAGACTCCTATACAAAAGCAGCCGAGATCAACCCGGAGAATTCGTTGGCTCTGTTCAACAGGGCCCGGACCAATTACTACTTGGGCAACCTGCATGAAGCGCTGGTCGATTACAGCGAGGTGATTCAGCTCACCCCAGATGACGCCGAAGCGTTCAACAACCGCGGTCTGACCTACGATGCCTTGGGGGATTACGAGAATGCTATCGAGGACTTCGACGCGGCCTTGGAGCTGCGTCCGTCGTTCGCCGAGGCCTCCAGCAACCGGGGCGCTGTCTTGGAGGTCATGGGCGACTTGGAAGGGGCGTTGGAAGAATACAAGCGCTCGCTAGAAGCTAATCCTGGGTTAGCATCCGCCCACTACAACGCCGCTCGCCTCTATTCGCGCACCGGGGATGTTGCCGCCTGCTTGACGCACCTTGACCAGGTGCTGGAGATCGCCCCGCAGTGGGCCGATGACGCCGCCAAAGATGATCACTTGTCGTGGGCTCTAGAGATGAGAAGTTTACGCTTGGGGAACAACGGCAAGGAGATCGATGGCCAGGCCGATTAAGTCTAACCCGTAGGTCTAACGGGGGCCGGCGGTGGCGTGCCCCAGGTCAGCGTCGGGATCTGTGTCTAGAGCTTCGGCATCTTCTAGGCCGTCAGCGTCTTCGCTGTTCCGGTAGACCGGGTGGGACGCAACCGACAATCTCCGGCGGCGAGTGAACATACTCCGAAGCAAGACCATCGCAGCCAGAACGACCAACCCGGACACCAAGTCACGTTCGATCTGGTGGTATTGGCTAGTCGCCAGCATGACCAGGAAACAGGCTGACACTCCCCAGGTGGACCGCAGTGGCGAATGCCGCATGAGCACGATGGTCGCCAGACCGGCGGCCACTCCCAACACGGCCAGAGCCGGCATCAACGCCAAGGAAACTCCCATCAATGGGGCCATGCCGTCGCCGCCCCTGAACCCGGTGAAGACCGATTTCCAATGGCCCACCACGGCGGCCCCGCCGGCGACCAATATCAGGGCCGGAGGAACGCCCAACGCCCAGGCGGCGAATACGGCTGCGCCTCCCTTGGCCACATCGCCGACCAAGACCAGCGCGCCGGTGCGGTGTCCCACATTGAAGAACACATTGGCGGTGCCAGCCAGAGTGCTGCCGGTAATAAAAACGTCGATACCCTTGATGCGGGAGGCGATGTGGGCGAAGGGTAGAGCGCCCAAGAAGTACCCGGCTGCGACAGCCATCACCATATTTCGGACCAGATATAGGTCTTCAATCATCGTGTGTTTATGGCCTCTGAGCCGGAAGGGTAAGGAACCGGGTATAGAGGACTGGTATGGAGGGTGTAGTGGTCATGATGGATAAAGTGGATAGAGGACTATCCTCAGTTCAATCATATACCTGCCGGAGGGATGGGTATAGTTGGGTGGGCCTACCGGATACTGGTGTAGGGATCAGCTAGCCCCGTTTTTCTCCAACGTAGAGCCAGTAGCCCAATTCTCCGGCTGTCACCATCTCCCTGACCTTGGCCACCAACTCGGGCGACCGCTCCAGTTGCCTGTCCCCGATGGCGACGCCGATCATGCGCTGAAAGGCCAAGAACGCCGCCAGTTTGCCTTCCACCTCGTCAAGTATCTTGATGATCTCCGTGGAGGCGTCCAGGCGTTCCGTAACGGTGAAACCACCCTCTTGCAACAGGTCGACATAGCCATCAGCAGTCAGGGCGCTGGTCATGCAGAGCACCTGGCCCAGGTCGCCCTCCAACTCAGCGGGCAACCCACCGGGCTCGATGGTGACGTCGCTGAGCCCGAATCTGCCGCCTAGTTTGAGCAACCGGGCGGTCTCGGCGTCCGATGGCGACGGAGTCGCCCCGGCCTATGAGTCTCGATCATTCGATGAGGTAAAACCCCAGAACGTTGACCTAAATCTGGTGCCCGTCCCGCTCTGCCGGAGATTCCGGACTGCAACGGTGATTCCAAGAACGTCCGGGTAACCCTAGAAACCCTTGAAGTTGAAAAGGAAATTGCGCCGGGGGGCACTTTCCGGTTCATGACGTTTAATGGGTCGGTTCCTGGGCCGGCCATCGTCGTCTGCCTTGGAGACTGGGTTGAATTGACCATCAAGAACCTGGCAGGCAACAGATTTGCCCACGGCATCGACCTGCATGCGGCGACGGGAACGATGAGCGGAGGAGCGGCCTCGGTCGTGGGACCCGGACAACAGACCACATTCCAGTTCCAGGCATTGAAAGAGGTGCGTTCGTTTACCACTGCGCAGTCGCGCCCGTCGTGATGCACGTGTCTTCGGGGATGTACGGCTCAATCATCGCGCTGCCCAACGGCGGGCTGCCGCCGGTAGACAAAGAGTTTTATCGGATGGAAGGGGATTTCTATACCGAGCCTTCCCCAGATGGCCCGAAACAGCACGTACATTCCCAGGAGAGGTTCACCAACGAGAACCCGGACATCATGACGGTCATTGAGCCGCCAACCGCCATACGCTAGAATTCGTCAGCTAGTCTTAGCGTAAAGGTGGATACATGACGATCGATTCAGCCCTGTCGGGGATGGTGGTGCTGGACCTGACCCAGATCATGGCCGGGCCCTTCTGCACCATGGTGTTGGCCGACATGGGAGCCGACGTGATCAAAGTCGAGAAGCCCAACGGCGGCGACGACAACCGCCGCATGGGCCCGCCCTTCATCAAGGACTGGTCGGCCGGGTTCCTGGCCCTAAATAGGAATAAACGTAGCCTGGCGGTGGACCTTCGCAATGAGGTTGGTCAGGCCATGTTCAAGCGTCTGGTGGAGGGTGCCGACGCTGTGGTGGAGAATTTCCGGCCTGGTGTCATGGACCGGCTGGGCTTGGGTTACGAGACGCTGGCCGCCATCAAGCCCAGCTTGATCTATTGCTCCGTGTCCGGCTTCGGCAACACGGGGCCGGACGCTCTCAAGGGCGGGTTCGACCTGGTGGCCCAAGGTGTGAGCGGGCTGATGAGCATCACCGGCCACCCAGGCATGCCGCCGGCCAAGGTGGGCGTGCCTATCACCGACATATCGGCGGGGCTGCTGTCGGCAAACGGTATTCTCTGTGCCTACATCCACGCGCTGAAGACCGGCCAGGGCCAGCAGGTGGACACTTCGCTGATGGAGGCCGGAGTCGCCTATACGGTATGGGAGTCGTCGGTCTACTTTGCCGACGAGGAGATTCCCGGCCCCCTGGGTTCGGCCCACCGGGTCTCTGCCCCCTACCAGGCCCTGCGCACGTCGGACGGCTACCTGAACATCGGTGCCGCCACCCAACCAACCTGGGAGCAACTATGCCGGGCCATCGGCCTGGAGGCGCTGATCGACGATCCGCGTTTCATCCTGCCCGGCGACCGCAAGGCTCGCGAGGATGAACTGGCCGCCTTGCTGGAAGAAACGTTCACCACAGACACCACCAGCAACTGGCTCAAGATGCTTGAAGAAGCGAGGGTGGTGGCCGGGCCGATCTACAACATGGACCAGGTCTATAAAGACCCACAAGTATTGGCTCGCAAGATGCTGGTCGACCTGGAAGACCCCGACCTGGGCACCATACATAACATTGGAATCCCAGTGAAACTATCAGTCACCCCCGGCCAGATTCGCACCCGAGCCCCCATGCTGGGCGAACACACCTATGAAGTGCTGCTGGAGCGCGGCTTCAGCCAGGCAGAGGTGGACGACCTGGTGTCGGCGGAAGTGATGTTTGGGAACCAGGGACCGGGGACTAAGTAGTAGCTAGGAGCGCGGAATAAAGCGGTGGGAGCAGACCTCGTCACCGGTGCCCAGCTTCGAGTTTAGACCGCCGGTATAGATCCCTTCCAGAATCAAGTTTCCTTCCTCGAAGCGGAACGACCCAGCGCCGCTGAACCCTGCTGTTTTGATTCGGTTCCATTCAAAATTGAGGTCGATCGCGCCCGTCGCGGTGACGAACTCGTACGTCCCAAACAGGTCAATATAATCTTCCAGCATCGTCTTCGCGCCAACTCCCGATAAACGGGTTCATATCTCGTGTGAAGACCGTGATCTCCGTTGACGGGCTGTGCGCTCTATTTTCGTTGTTGGCGTCGATGGTGAACACCGAACCGTGCACTGTTTCGAGGTCCACCGTGAATGCGCCGATTGCAGGGTCGATGGTCCAGGAGACATCTGCTTGGACAGGTAACGTGACTACGCAGCAGTCTAAACCCCGACGGCAAACTGGAATGTTTGTCCCGGTTCCATAGCCAGAGGTGTGATCACATACGACTTCATCTTCCGGGAGTCCGCTTCAGAAATGGAGATAGGGTGATCGGCGAGGAACGCGGTCCTGGGCAGAAGATGTCCAGGCATTGGTTTTCTTCACCCGTGTAGGTATCGGAATCGCCACCACAGGCAGCGACAATAGCTACTATCAGTATAGAAAACACTAGGCTGGCGTTTTTGAGTATGGAGGTTGGCAACATGATTCTCTATAGAAATGCCAAAGGCGTTTCCACCATGTTCCCGTGACGACAGGTGCTAAGGCAAGCCGAAATTGGCAGCCAAAGAAGTCCGGCTAACTCTGCGTCCGCCAGGGCTGCCCGTCAGTCTCTTTGAGGAATTGGTCTACTAAGGTTGGGCTGGAGACTATTACGCTGGGGGTGAAGAGTGCGCCGGCGTTGCCTTGGCGGTCTACGACTTTGGCGCTGGCTTCTTGGGCCAGAACCAGGCCGGTTGCCACGTCCCAGGGCATCAGGGAGTGGTGGAAGTAGAGGTCGACCCGTCCGGCGGCGACGTAGGCCAGCCCCAGGCCCGACGAGCCCATGAACCGGACGCTGTACATGCCCGGCCACAGCGAACGGACCAAGTCCAGGGCTTGTCCGGCTTTCTCGTCGACGTAGCCAAGGTCGCAGCAGAGCAGGCTTTGGCTGAGTTCGGTGGTGTCGGACGCCGTGATCTTTGCGCCGTTGAGAAAGGCACCTTGGCCCTCGATGGCGGTGAACATCTCCTCGCGCACAGGGTCGTAGGTCACGCCGGCGATGATTTGGTCGTCCTTGGCCAGGGCGATAATGGTGCAGAAGTGGGGGATGCCGTGGGCATAGTTCCGGGTGCCGTCCAAGGGGTCGACCACCCACTTGTAGGGCGAATCTCCGTCCACGGGCTTGGACTCCTCGGCCAAGATGCTGAACTCGGGGAATTCTCCCATGAGCAAGTCCAAGATCGTTTTCTCGGCCGCCAGGTCGACATCGGTCACGATGTCGGACCGGCCCTTGAAGTGGACTTCATGCTCCGAGCTAAACCGATCACGAATGATGGCCCCAGCAGCGCGGGCAGCCTCCAAAGCAACGTCCATGGCCCCACGACCATTCTTAGAAACCGGCAGTTCATCAGGCATAAAAACCCACTATCTAGAGTAAAAGATTCCGAAAAAAGCTGATATCTGACAGCTCGATGCTAGCCGAGCCCCATCCTCTCGTAGACCTCGGTGATGGTCTCTTGGGCGACGGCCCTGGCCTTCTTGCCGCCCTCGTGGAGAATCTCTTGGACGTAGCCGGGCCGGGCCTTGATTTCCTCGCGCCGTTCCCGCAGGTCTTTGAGATAGTCGTTAATGCTGTCGGCCAGATGGCGTTTGCAGTCTACACAGCCCCGTGTGGCGGTGGTGCACTCATCGTAGACGGTCTGGGTGGCCGCGGCGCCGCTGAAGATCTTGTGCAGCGAATAGATGTTGCAGACATCAGGGCGGCCAGGGTCGTCGCGGCGTATTCGTTGCGGATCGGTGAAGGCCGTCAGCATGCGCTTGGTGGTCTCCTCGGGCGTGGCGGCCAGGTCCACATGGTTGTCCAGGGTCTTGGACATCTTGTTCTGGCCGTCTAGGCCCAGGATTAGCGGAGCTTCGGTCAGCTTGGCCTGCGGCTCAGGGAAGGTTTCGCCGAACATGTTGTTGAACCGGCGCACGATCTCCCGCGACAATTCTATGTGGGGCACCTGGTCTCGTCCCACCGGCACCGTGTCGGCCTTGTAGAGGATGATGTCGGCGGTCTGGAGCACCGGATAGCCCACTAGCCCGTAATTCACCGTCTCTTCAGTCTCGTGCATCTGGCGCACCTTGTCTTTGAAGGTAGGCACGCGCGTCAGCCAGCCCAGGGGGGTGACCATGCTGAGGAGCGTGTGTAGGGTCATGACCTCGGGGACGTGGGACTGGATGAAGACGATGCTCTTCTCCGGGTCGATGCCGGCCGCCAGCCAGTCCAGGATCATGTCTTCGATGTTGGGCTTGATGTCTTTGACTTCTTCCCCGGACTCCAAGGTGGTCAGCGCATGGATGTCCACGGCGCAGTAGATGCAGTTGTAGTCTTCCTGGAGCGTGACCCAATTCTCCAAGGCGCCCATGTAGTTGCCCAGATGGAGCAGCCCCGTGGGCCGCATGCCGGAGAAGATCACGCCTTTGTGGCCGCTATTTGCTGGTTGGGTCATGTCACCGAATCACGAATAAAATTGGCGAATTTCACGCCTGAGGGAACTTGAAAAGGATAGCATAGAGGCATATTAGCGACAAGACGCTTGGTCTGAAGAGATTAGCGAAATCGAGGAATACCTCTCTGAGGACACAATGTCGAGAAAATTGAAGTACCTGCCGTTGTACAGCAAGAAGTCAAAAAAATCACCGTATTTTCAGACGAAATACGGGGGGGAGGGAACTTACATTCTATTACGGTTTAAGGACGAAACTCGTACACGAAAAAGCGAACACTGGGATAACTGATGATGAAATAGGCGATTATTGGATTCTGGTTGAGGAAATTCTTGAGGAGCTGTTTGGGTTGAGATTTGACGCTTAGATAAGTATATCACCTGACGGTTGATACCATCGAATCAATCCCCATTTAACTTGAGAGATTGACACAAATTGATCCAAACATGATCAATTCGCCTGGATTGGCAACGGCCGTGCCGAATACCATCCCCGCGGCTCGCCCTTGAAACAATCAATCTTGTTGCCCTTGCAGCCATGACCCTGGCTACGTGAAGTGCTTTGAGATCAGGCGTTAGAAGCCCCAACCGAAATCAGGGCGTGAAGCGCGCCGTATGAAATCCAGCGGTCCAGCTCGGCTCGTGCTTCCGGGTGCATGGCTTCGCCGGGCTGGAGCGTGGGCAGCACGTCTTCGTTCTCACACTCGTGGATGGCCAGGTATTTGGGGCCTGAATTGAACCCGCCCAACGCGGGATGCTCTAAGACTCGGAAGCGCCCGGCCATCACGTAGCCAGAAATCTTCAGCAGGCTTGGAACATGGGACTCGGTGTACCAGCGATTCCACTCGGTTTCGTGCTCCGGATCTACGCCGGCCGAGACGATGCTTATGGGCCGGTCTGATTCCAGCAGTGGCGCCCTGAGCGGGCTGCCACTTATCTGCTCGTAGGCATTGGCCACGTGGCCGGACATGCCTTCCAGTTGGCTGAAGGCGGCAAACTCGCTGGCCGCGATCGAGTGAGAGTCAGGGCTGCCGCTGCGGTCGAGTATTGAGGTCAGGTCCGAAGCGTCTCTGATCCCATACAACGTCGTGAACCTGGTGGCGCCGCCCTTGCTACCTTCAAGATTGACTACCTCTGGCCCCAGTCGAGGCCAGGGATGCGCAGCAGATCGGGAAGGTGGCTGTTGTACCAGGTGTTGAAGGGGTCCAGGTGCTCGTCGGCGCAGGTGAGCTGGACCATCAACAAGAGGGGCTATCAGGCATTTTTAGCGAGCGACTCCAATAGCCCACCGGAATATCCCGGGTCTTCCAATCCTCGCTGCTCGCCACGCATGTAGCCTATCTGCCCGCCGTGTTGGTTGAACTCCCACAGTAGCTGTTGGCACATGACGACTAGGGCCATGGTGCCGCCCCTTGGGTTGATCACGACCATGTCGTCGAAGTCGGAATCGCTCAGGGAATCGAAAAACTCGATGCTTTCCTGGCGGACCGCCGCGACGTATTCCAACAGCGCCGTTGTGTCTGGGGCCTTGTAGATTTTTATATCGTCTACGGTAAAGCCGTAGCCGGTGTCGCTCTCCACAGCGGGAGCGCGGCCCAGTCTCTCAGCCCAGTCGCCGCCTTCCCACACCTGGGCGTCGCCCTTTAAGCGAGTGTGCAGCCACCGGTCCAGGGTGCGGCCGTAATGCCAGACTAAGAATGCAATGGACGAGCATTGGTCGTTGGGGGTCCAGGCCATCTCGGCGGGGGTAAGCCCGTCAACGGCGCGCATCATGGAGTTGTAATGCTGCTCGAAACAACCTTGGACAAAGAGCTTCAGTTCCATTGGGGAATCACCTGTGTGCTCTGGGATAGACGTGCAATTATAGCAAGCAATTATTCTGAAAAGTCAGAAGGTGTTGAATACAAGACACCTGAGGGTACAACCTGAAGGAAACGCGGCTGAGCCGCCCGCCGTTACTCTTCGGAGTCTGAGTCTAGGCGTCCGCCCAATTCGCTGAGGAACTGTTCGATCTCAGGCGACAATTGGGTGGCGGATTCGGGTTTTCCATCCACCGGAGCCGAAGAAGCTTCTTCTGAATCCAACTGGGCGTCGTAATAGGCTTCCATCTGTTGAATCAGAGTCTTGAGCTCCGTGTTACGGTCCAGGGTCGAGTTCAATTCGCGGTACTGACGCTGTCCCCGGCGCACCGGCGCCAAGTCGGCGGGGATGTTGTTGTAAACCGAAGACAGGACCTCGATCATGCGTGAAGTGCCGGCGTAGTCCTCTTCCAACTGCACGTACTGAGGTAGGTGTACCATGAAGTTGATGGACTCGATGTCGGCCTTCTCGATGCCCTCGGAGAGCAAATTCATGATGGTGGTCGGGCCCTGGTAGGTGCTCTGACGGACCTTGAAGTTGGGAACCGGGCGGTTCTGGACAACGTCGCCCAAACTGCCGGTCACCAGCAGCGGCCGAGTGTGGGGCACTGCGTCGTACATGGCGCCCAGGCGGCAATAGCGCTTCACGTTGAAGTGGTTCACGACTTCCAGGATGGAATCGGTGTAGTCCTCGCCGTTGGAGTGGGGCTCCATCAGGTGGAGGAACAGGTAGTCGGGGCCATCGTCGGTGATGGCGTAGCGGATGATGCTGTTGGGGATCTTGACCTCGCGCTTGTCGTCCACCAGGCGCATATTGGGCCGGTAGCGGGTGAAGTCGAAGAACGTTCCCGGACGCACCAGGCGGCCCAATTCCTTGGAACCCATGAAGCGTTCCAGGCGGTTTAGCGTAAGAGTTCCCACGCTGCCGACGTCCACCCAAGGACGCACCATGGCGAAGACGTGAGGGTCTCTCAACTCTGGTAATGGTTCGTTCAGTTCAAAAGCGCCGATTCGCATAGGCTCATATTGCCAGAATGGCTGCGAATTTTCAAGCCCCGCCGCGCTATTTGGCCGGATATATGCCAGGCGCGAGCAGGTACGGTCCCTATCGGTTCATCGTTGATTCAACATGGTATCGGCCGAGCCGAGGCCTTCCAGGGCCAGCCCGTAGCCCAGAATTTCGTGGACCAGGCGCTTCACCACCAAGGTCATGGCCACCCGGCTGTAGCGCAGCACGATGTCTGACTGCTTAGCCATTTGTTCCGCCAGCTCCCAGGCACGAGGTAGCAGCTCGCTCTGAGGCATGACTTCGCTCACCAAGCCCAGCTCCTTGGCTTCGTGGGCCTCGATCTTCTGGCCAGTGAACAGGAAATAACGGCCCCGGTTCAGCCCCAACAGCAAGGGATATATGATATGCATGCCGTCGCCGGGAACCAAACCGCTCATGAAATGGCCCGAGTCTTGGAATGCGGCGGTGTCTGAGGCGAGGACGATGTCGCAGAGCAGGGGAATCTCCGAGTGCCTAAGCGCCGGCCCGTTGATGGCGCTGATCATAGGCACTTCGATATCCAGCAGGCTGGTCAGGATGCGTTTGCCTTCCCAATAGGTCTGGTCCCACTCTTTGGGCGCGCGTTTGGGCGTCCGCTCCGGGGTGCCCTGAGGGCCGGTGAAAGCATCGGCTGTGCCGGTCATGATGACGATACGGTTCTCACGGTCGCTGCCAACATCCACGAACACCCTTGAGAACTCCTCATGAGGGCTACCACCCCATTGGAGGGGGCCGCCGTCGGTATGGAAGGTCATCTGCAGGATGCCGTTGTGGCGCTCCATGCGGATGCTGGGATATTTGTCGGCGTAGGTCTCCAAAGAAGCCATATCAGTATCTCCCGTTACGAGTTGGGGACGTGAGGTCGTTGAGAAGGACTGGGAGCCGGTCTAGACGCTGAGTTCGTCGGTCTCGTCGGCTGGGCTAAAGGAACTCCCGGGCGAGTGGTCCGGGAACGGAGTCACGGGTTCTCTGGCGGGGGGCGGCACGTCGGAAATGGTGCTCATCATAGCCTGGGGCGGGGCTTCTTTGGGCACGGCGTGACGGACCACGAAATTGGCCACATCGCGGTAGAGCGGTTCGTCCAGGTTGCAGCCTCTGAGCATGGTGAACTCGGGGTCCAGGTCCTCCAACATCTGCTTGATCTTGGTGTCGCCGTGGCGGGCTGCTAGGGCGTAGGCGAGGCCCCGGGTGTCCCGGTCCATGGAATTCTCGTGCTCTTCACCCTCTTCCAATTCGATGTCGTAGTCGACACGGTCGGCAACGGATAGGGCTTCCATGGCTTGGCTTCGGGAGCTGTCGATCTCTTTCAACAATGTGTAGAACTCGATCACGGCGCGGGCGGCATGGCCCAGCAACTCGGGCACCCGGTTCTGCTTGTCGGCGGCGGCTTGGGCGGAGAGTCTGGCCTTGGACAGGGAGTCCTCTTTGGCGCGCCGGCGCTCCTCTGCCTTCTGGGCTTTGGCCTTCTGCAGACGCAAATTGGGAGCTTCGGCAGCCATTGGTTGTAGCCGCTGCATCTCTCTTTCAGCGGATTCCGCTTGCCTCAAGCGATCTTGGAAGTTCTCGTTGATCTCGTTTCCGTTGACCATGGTGGATATTGCTCCTAATTGACTGGTTGCCGTCCCTTAGAACCGATAAAGAAACCGGGAGTGAACCATTTCACCGGATACGCACAACCAAGGGCAGCGGGACAATGCCCAATTTAGCCATGATACCTAGCCCGATCCAATTTCCATTGGGGCAGCCTATGCGGATTTTCCTGGATTTTGGCCGGCGCCACGCCTACCTTGACCCGCGATGACAGCTTGAATAGACTCGAATGGCACAAGATTCAGGTGGCTTTGCCCACTTTGCTAGGCGGTCAAGATATGCGTCGCGCTGCTTTCATTTATGAGGACGCCCTGTCCCGCCACGAGTTACGATCGGACCACCCCATGCGCCCGGTGCGCCTGCGATATACCTACCAGTTGCTCCAGGAATACGGTGCCTTCGACAACCCCGAGGCGGTGCTTCTGGACCCCCGATCCGCCACCGATCAAGAGCTGACCTGGCTGCACACGCCGGAATACGTTGCCGCGGTCAAAGCTCTGGGCTCAGGCGCCGGCGGGGTAGACGGCGCGCGGTTCGGCTTTAGCGGCCAGGGGGACAACCCGGTGTATCCCAATATGTTCGAGGCTGCGACCCTGAGCACCGGCGCGTCGTTGTTGGCCGCTGAGATGGTGGCCAGCGGAGAGGTCGGCGCGGCGTTCAACATCTCGGGCGGGCTACACCACGCGGCAGCCGGCAACGCCTCCGGGTTCTGCGTGTTCAACGACCCGGCCCTGGCGGTGCACTATTTCTTGAAGCGGGGCATGCGGGTCGCCTATGTGGACATCGACGCCCATCACGGAGACGGCGTCCAAGGGGCGTTCTACAACGATAACCGGGCGCTGACCATCTCGGTCCATGAGTCGGGCCGGTACCTATTTCCGGGCACAGGCGCTGTGGCCGAACTGGGCGAAGGCGCGGGCCGAGGCTACTCGGTCAACCTGCCGCTATACCCCTACACCGCCGACGACGACTATATTGAGGCCTTCAGCCAGGTGGTGCCTCCGCTGGTCCGGGCGTTTGACCCCGATGTGCTGGTGACCCAATTGGGGATCGACAGCTATCACAGCGACCCCCTGACCCATCTGCAGGTGACCACCGAGGGCTACATCGAGGCGGTGCGCCAGTTGTCGGCTCTGGGGCTGCCCTGGCTGGCGATGGGAGGCGGCGGCTACGACGTGAACGCGGTGGCCCGAGCGTGGACCCTGGCCTACGGGGTCATGCTCGATACCGAATGGCCGGACCAGCTTCCAGCGGCCTTTGCCCAGGAGCACGGGGCGGGACGGCTGAGAGACCAGCTAAGTCCGGAGATACCGCCCGACATCAAGACAGACATCAGAAGGCATCTAGGGGACACGGTGGCCCAGATCCGCCAGCAGATTTTTCCGCTGCATGGATTGAAGTAGATACTGTTGGGATTTCTCCTATCCCTGTCATTCCGAGGCGACAGCGGAGGAATCTCGTTGCGGCTGCGCCATGGTGGCTGAGAGCAAAGAAACCCCTCGCCACGCTCGGGGTGACGGGGGCGTAGGCGGCCCGGTCAACAAGTGCTGGTGTTAAGCAAAAAAGAGAGCGGTGGCCTATGCCACCGCTCTCTTTTTAGTTCCAGGTTTTGGGCTAGCTAGTTTACGTGCTGCTCATTGTTGAGCAACTTTTTAGCATCATCACCCACGTTGGCCTCGATGCAATCGCGCAAAGTAGAGTAGACAGACTTATTGAGAGCTCCCATCATCCAAGCCTCGTAGTCGGCGTCGGTCTGATAGGTGTTCTTGAGGGCCACCAAGCGCTGCAGCAGGCTCAGATAGTGATACTGAAGCGGAGTCAAATCCTTGTCGATGCCGGACACACGCCATTCAACGCCAACAACCGGTGTATCAATGTCAGAGTCCAAGTTCGACATTACCTCTTGGGTCGTGTCCTCACCTAGGACCTCCGGGTCTGCCTGATCTTGTTGTCCGCTCATGCTACCTCCATCGACCGTTACCTTCGAAAAATCGAAGATAGATCCATATTGGGGTCTCTATTTGTTCGTTAAGGAGTCCGGGCTTTCGCTACACTCAGTATAGCAGACCGGGTTCCTTAAAGAACATAATAACCAGGTTTGACTGTTATGTTCGCAGTTAATTAAGGCGATATGCAAGGGAAATTCAAACCCTTTTCCTACCTAGATTCTCATCCACACCTGACACTTAGGTCAAACCGTAAGTGCCAGCGGGATTAAACTTCGATCAAACTTCCCGGAATTCACCTTCAACGGTGCCCTCGCCGTCGTCAGATGGTCCTTCTTCGTCTCCACCGTCTCCGCCCTCTCCGGGAGAGTCAGTCCCAGCATCGTCGCCGCCTTCCGGCTGGGCGGCCTGGCTGTACACCGCCTCGCCCAAGCGCTGCATGACGCCGTTCAGTTCGGTCGTCGCGGTCTGCATCTCGGCGGTGTTGTTGGCGGCGATAGCCGCTTTCAGCGCGTCGATCCTGCCCTGAACCTCGGACTTGAGCTCCTCAGAGACCTTGTCCGCGTTGTCCACCAGCAGTTTCTCGGTGCTGTAGACCAGGGAGTCGGCCTGATTGCGGGTCTCAACCTCGGCGCGGCGCACCTGGTCGGCTTCCTCGTTCTGCGCGGCCTCGTCGACCATGCGCTCGATATCTTCTTTCTCCAGACCGGAACCCGACTGGATGACGATCTTCTGCTCCTTGCCGGTCCCCTTGTCCTGGGCTGACACGCTCAGGATGCCGTTGGCGTCGATGTCAAAGGTGACTTCGATCTGAGGGATGCCACGGGGCGCGGGCAGCAGGCCGTCCAGCATGAACCGTCCGATGGACTTGTTGTCCGACGCCATGGAGCGTTCGCCCTGAAGGACGTGGATGTCCACCGTCGTCTGGTTCTCCGCGGCCGTCGTGAAAGTCTCGTTCTTCTTGGTGGGAATGGTGGTGTTCCTGGAAATAAGCGTGGTCATCACGCTGCCCAGAGTCTCCAGGCCCAGGGTCAAAGGAGTGACGTCCAAGAGGACGATGTCATCGACCTCACCGGCCAGCACGCCCGCCTGAATGGCGGCGCCCATGGCCACGGCTTCGTCGGGGTTCACGTTGCGGTTGGGCTCCTTGCCGAAGACCTGTTTGACCTTTTCTTGCACTGCGGGCATCCGGCTCATGCCGCCTACCATGATCACTTCGTCGATGGCGCCGGCGTTCAGGCCGGAGTCGGTAATGGCCTGCCGGCAGGGACCCTCGGTTCGGTCGACCAGTCCTGAGACTAGTTGATCCAGCTTGGCCCGACTCAGGGTCTTGACCATGTGCTGCGGTCCGCTGGCGTCGGCGGTGATGAAGGGTAGGTTGATCTCGGTCTCAAGGACGGTGGACAGCTCCACCTTGGCCCGCTCCGCGGCGTCGCGGAGACGTTGCAGGGCCATGCGGTCGGCGGCCAGGTCGATGCCGGTCTCTTGTTTGAACTCGTCGATCATCCATTCCAGGATCAGTTGATCGAAGTCGTCGCCGCCCAAGAAGGTGTCGCCGTTGGTCGACTTGACCTCGAAGACGCCGTCACCCATCTGGAGGATGGTGATGTCGAAGGTGCCGCCGCCAAGGTCGAACACCGCGATGGTGGCGTCAGTCTTGATCTTGTCCAGACCATAGGCCAAGGACGAGGCTGTGGGCTCGTTGATTATACGCAGGACTTCCAGCCCTGCGATGGTGCCAGCGTCTTTGGTGGCCTGTCGCTGAGCGTCATTGAAATAGGCCGGGACTGTGATCACGGCTTGGGATATCTTCTCGCCCAATTTGGCTTCGGCGTCCTGCTTGATCTTTGCCAGCACGAAGGAAGAAATCTGAGGCGGGGCGTGGGTTTCTTCGCCCAACTGCACCATCGCGTCGCCGGTGGGCCCGGCCACGATCTTATAAGGCAGCTTGCCCATGGCGTTTTGGATCTCGGCGTCGTTGAACCTTCGGCCCATGAGGCGCTTAACGGAGAAAAGGGTGTTTTCAGGGTTGGTTACGGCCTGGCGCTTGGCGACTTGGCCGACATAACGCTCTCCCGTTTTGGTGTTCAAAGCAACGACGGACGGGGTGATGCGGCCGCCTTCAGCGTTCTCCACGACCACGGGCTCCCCGGCTTCGATGATTGCCGCGACCGAGTTGGTTGTTCCGAGGTCGATTCCCAGGACTTTAGCCATTTGGTTTCTCCTAACTCTCACGCACTGGTGACTATATTGATGCGATGGATCGCTTTGGGATTTGTTATCTATATCCCGGTATCTGTTAACTATCTTTGGGGGCCGTAGCCACCATGACTTGGGCCGGCCGGATGACCCGGTCGTGCAGCCGGAAACCCGGTCTCAGTATCTGGGTAACGTAGCCCGGCTCAACGTCGCCGGTCTCTTCGGTGCCCAGGGCTTCGTGCTCCAGCGGGTTGAACATGAGGCCCACGGCTTCGATGGCCGCCACGCCCTCGGATTCTAGCACGCCGGTTAATTTCCGCTGGATCAGCTTGATGCCCTCCAGCAGGGAGTCGTTTACGCTGCCCTCCCCTCCGGAGTTGGCTTCGGTATGGGTGATGGCCAGTTCCAGCTCTTCTAGAACCGGGAGGACGTTGGCGATCAGCCGGCTGTTGGCGTATTTGGCGTTGGCGATGCGGTCCTCGTCGGTCCGGCGCCGGAAGTTGACCATCTCTGCCTGCGCCCGTTGGGCAGCATCCAGGTTCGTGGCGGCTTCTTGCTTCGCCGATTCCAGACTGGTCTTCAAGGCGCTCACCTGGTCCTCCAATGGGAGGCTGTCCAGGTCAACCGCCGCCTGGGCCAAGAGCTCTTCCAGTTCCTGCTCAAGGCCGGGACTTTCTTGCTGACCGTCCATGCCTTCTGGCTGGTCATCTGATTCGTTTGGTCCTTTCCCCATTGAGGCATTCCCCTAGGTGTGATAGGTCGTTAAAGCCCGATGTTATCGGTCCACCGGCAGGTTCAGGCTGTTGAATAAGAGGTCCATCTCTTCTTGCACAACCTGCTGGGCCGCCGGGATACCTTCGAGACGACCGTCCATGCGCTGCTTGATGGCGGACATGTTGTCGAATGCGGCTAAGGCGAATTCCACCCCGGCCAGGTTCAGACCCAATTCGTCAGACAAGTACCGGATCAGCCGGACCTTTTTGATGTCCTCGGTTGAGTAGAGCCGGAGCATTCCGATGGTCCGCCCCGGGTTTATCAGGCCCAGCCTTTCGTACTTTCTCAAAGTCTGGGGGTGCATGTCCAGGATTCGTGCGGCTACGCTGATGATGTAGACGCCCTGGACTTCGATCACCGCTTGGTCATTACTGCCCAGACCATTGGCCGGATCATTCGTGGGTTGGGCGGGCGAGATGTCGGTGTTATTGGGACGGGTGGGAGGCGTTTGGTCCGGAGTCCCGGCCCGGTTTTCCACTCTGGTTCTTGGCTGTTGGTTCATGAAAGACTCCTCGCCGTTCGGCCGTATTTCGGCCCACTTGTTGACCGGCGATTAACCATATGATACACTCTGAGTCGTTCCGTGTCAATGTTAATGCGACAGTCTGCATAACATGACTTAAGATAATCCGGTTAATGGCTGGGCCAAAATCTGGTCCCGGGAAAGCTAATAAAAACAGGTAAAAAGGAGGTTGATCATGATGTACTCGAAGAAATGCCCAAAGTGTCACGGTGACTTAATTGCAGGGGAGGATATTCACGGCCGGTATGTCAGCTGTATCCAGTGCGGATTCCTGAAAGACGATACGCCTGGCGAGTTGATCGAGGATACCCAACCGCTGCCTGGGAAAAGGTACGTGATCGACGCTCCCAAGCCCGCCAAGAAGCGCCGCAAAAAAGTCGCCCAAGTAGCCTGATCACTGCTTAAGGCTAAACGAAAAAGGGCGACTATCTAGCCGCCCTTTTTTGATTGTTGGGTTCAGGTTCAGGCCATTTTGTCATTCGGCCCCACCCGTCATTCCGGCGAAGGCCGGAATCCATGTAGGTCGAGTCAGACAAGCTGTATGTGTCTGGGCGCCGTGGATTCCTGCTTTCGCAGGAATGACGGCGAACTAGGCCTGGCGGCTGTTCGATGACCTACGCGGGACGCTCGCCCCCCCATCCTAACTCTCCTCCTCTCAAGGCGGAGAGGATTATTCACATAGGCGCGGGGTTTTAACCCGCCAAGTTTGGATACGGATTTCGTTTGCGAAATAAAGAGTGTTTACCAGAGCAAGCGGGTTGAAAACCCGCGCCTACGGACGATTGTGGCGTGGCAAAAATCATTTTCGTCATTCCAGCTTTCGTTGGAATGACGGAGGCGGCTCTTAGTTAAAAAGAGCCGCCTCCATTTGTTCTCGATACCCTGGCAGGTTATTTCTTAGTGAGTTCGGGCCAGAAGCGCTCTTCTTTCCAGGGATCGCCCTCGTTGTGGTAGCCGCGTTGCTCCCAGAAGCCGGGGGAGTCTTCGGCCATGAGCTCTATGCCATTGACCCATTTGGCGCTCTTCCAGGCGTAGATGCTGGGGACAACCAGCCGCAGGGGCCAGCCGTGGCTCATGCCCAAGGGCTCGCCTTCCTGCTTGTGGGCCAATATCCCTTCATCCATGGCTATTTCCAATGGCAGGTTGGTGGTGTACCCGCCGAAGCAGTGGGCCATGATGAACTTGGCTTCGGGCTTAGGACCGGCGGCGGCCACCAGGTCTGGGATGTTCACGCCCTCCCAGGTGTTGTCCAGTTGGCTCCACTGGGTCACGCAGTGAAAATCGGCCAGAGTGGTGGTCCATTTGAGTTGGGAGAACTGTTCCCAGTTCAGGGTGATCTCCCGCTCCACCAGTCCAAAGACGCGAATCTCCCAGGTATTCAGGTCGATCTTGGGTTCGGGGCCGTAGGTCAGTACCGGGAATTTTTTGGTGAGGAATTGTCCGGGGGGAACCCGGTCGCCCAAACCCAGGTCGGGCGCCGTCTTCACTTGGTCAGGTCGCTTCATCTGTTAGGAATCTCCATTAGTCTGCCACAGAGGGCCGATCCGGCGGCCAATCTGGCAGTGGTAGCCAGTTTAGCATTCGTATGCCTTGCGTTAAAGAAAGCGTGTTAAAAAAGCACCTGGTCTTGGTCTAAGCGGTAACCCTGATGCGGCCGGAGTTCTCCGCGGTGATCTCCCCCACAACGGCCCTGGTCTCCACACTGGAGACAGCCAACTCGGAAAGCAACTGGTCCAACTTGGCCTTTGGGACCGAGATCAGTAGTCCGCCGGAGGTCTGTGCGTCGCACATCAGCAGCCTTTGTTGATCGCTGAGCCTGTCGTCCCAGTCCACCGTGTCTTCTACTCCGGACATGTTCCGGAATGTTCCGCCGGGCACGGTGCCCTTCTCAAGTAGGTCCCAGGTGCCTCGGAGGACGGGCACGTCGGCTACGCGGATGTTTGCGCCGACTCCGCTTCCCCTAACCATGCCTCTGAGGTGGCCCATGAGGCCAAAGCCGGTGATGTCGGTGCAGGAGTTCACTCCCACCCGCACCATCGCTTCCGAAGCGTTCTTGTTCAGCTCGGCCATCGTCTCTACCGCGTGTTTCATGATGGCGTCTGGGGTGGTTCCAGCCTTGGCGCCTGTGGCGATTATGCCGGTGCCGATTGGCTTGGTGAGGACCAGGACGTCCCCGGGCTGGGCGTTGGCGTTGGACACCTCTTTGCCGGGCTCCACCAGGCCGACGACTGAAAGACCGTACTTTGGTTCCGCGTCGTCCACGGTGTGCCCGCCGACGATCAGGCAGTTTGCCTGAGTGGCCTTGTCGTAGCCGCCCTTCAGCACGTCGCCCAGCATCTCGACTGCCAACTCAGCGGGGAACCCCACTATATTGAGAGCAACCAGGGGCTTTCCGCCCATGGCGTAGACGTCGCTCAGAGAGTTGGCAGCGGCCACCAGTCCGAACTGGTAGGGGTCATCGGTGATGGGCGTGAAGAAGTCCACCGTCACGATGATGGCAGTTTTATCATCCAGCCGGTAAACGGCTGCGTCGTCCCCTGTGTCATTGCCCACCAGAAGGTCTGGATGGCTGACGTTGGGAAGGTGCTTCAGGACCTGGACCAGGTCCTCTTGACTAAGCTTGGCGGCTCAACCGGCACAGTGGGACAGTTCGGTCAGGCGGACTTTGCTGCTGGCCATCCGGCATTTCCTCCATGAGTCTATGAGCCGTGATTAATAAGGCTTATGAACGGCTCTGTTTAACAGGATACATCAAAGCAGTTGTTATGAAAGGATTCCAGACCGCATCTCTAGCGGTCGTGGGAATAATGGTCACCGGAGCGATCATCGCGGCGTTCCACCAGACCTACGATCCCTCCAAAGACCGGCCCGTGGACCAAGCCAGCCCCGCCGCTGCCGACGACTAAGCCTCGTCTTTCAGGACAAACAAAAAAAGCCACGAGAGGGGAAAGCCTCTTAACCTGTCAGGTTCAACGGCTCGAATACGCCCGTGTCTGGGACGTAGTAGTGGAGCTTGCCGGAGTCCACCTTGGTGGCGATCAGGGTGAAATCCAGCTTGTATTCATCGATGTGACGGTAGATGCGGGCGTCGCGCCACTCTTCCGGCGCCAGAGACTCTCTAACCTTCTTAAGCCCTTCGATTATCGCTTCCATCTGGGGGGTCTCAGGCATCGCGTGGCTAACCCTTTCTCACGTACTTGTCGATGGCGTCCGGGACTCCACCGAGGTAGATGTCGCCCCGGGAGTCGATCCAACTGCCGTGACCGGAGCCGCGGCAGTCCCACCTGGCCAGCACGCCACCCTTCTTATCCAGGATGCTGATGCGGGCCGAGTTGTCGCGTTGGCCTTCGCTGACCATGTAATTGCCGTCGCTGTCCATGGAGATGTCCATCGGGCGTTGGATGTCGTCCCAGATCTCTTTGAAGTCGCCGTCCAAGCTGAATATCTGGATACGATCGTTCTCACGGTCGCAGACAACCACGTTTTCGCCGTCAACCAGGATGCTGTGGGGTAGGTGGAACTCGTTGGGGCCACCCTTACCGGGCTCGCCCCACGACTTCTTGAGCTGGCCGTCTGCTGAGAACCGGTGCACCCGGGAGTTACGGTAGCCGTCGGCCACGTAGAGGTCACCCGAGGCGGAAGGCACCAACTCGGCGGGGTAGTTGAAGGGACCTGCGGCCCTGGGGACCAGGTCGCCCGGGTTCTCGCAACCGGTGTCTGAGTGGACGCCGTGGCGTCCCAGCATCTGGATAGGCTTGCCGTCCAGGGTGTACACGATGCAGACCGAGGTGTTGCGGTCGGTCACGTAGACCACGTCTCCGGCGATGTGAATGCCGTGGGCGAACTCGAACGAGCCGTTGCCCCAGGAGTCGGTGAGGTTGCCGTCGCGGTCGAAGATGAGCATGGGTGGGTCCTTGCGCTGGAATGCGAAGACCCGGTCGCTGGAGTCGGTGGCGATGGCGCTCACCATGCCGAAGGTGTCGCCGGCGGTCAGCTTGCCCCAATTCTCGATGACGTCGTACGTGTATTTTCCAGTGCCTACTGTGGCCATGTCAGATGATCTCCTTGATAGTCCTGTTGGTGGTTGAAGTTGAATCGGTTCTTAGCCTCTGGCGTTGAACAATTGCTGCAGGGGCGATATGCCGCCCAGTGAGTCCAGGCTGATGCTGTCGACGGTCGGGCAGCCGCAGATACCCATGGTGGCTTCTAGCTCGGAGCGGAGTATCTCCAGTATGGAGCTGACACCGGCCTCGCCGTCGACGGCCAGTCCCCAGAAGAGCGGGCGGCCCAGGAGCACGGACCGGGCGCCCAGGGCCAGGGCCTTGAAGATGTCAGAACCGCGGCGGACCCCTCCGTCCAGGTAGACCTCAGCCTTGCCGGCAACCTGGTCCACCACCTCGGGCAAAACCTCGATGGTGGTGAAAGTGGTGTCCAGATACCGCGCGCCATGATTGGACACGATCATCGCTTTGGCGCCGGACTCGGCTGCCAGTCTGCCGTCCTCTCCGGTCATGATTCCCTTGACCACGATGGGCAGCTTGGTGTTGCTGGCCAGCCATTCCAGGTCGTCCCAGGTGGTGGTCTGGTCGCGGATGTCGGAGGGTCCGGCAGGGGCGTCGGCTGCGAACTTCCACGAGTGGGTGCCCAAGTCCAAGTGGGCGTAGTTGGGCGAGACCGGGCCGACGTAGTCGTTGCGCATGTTGCGCTCGCGCTTCGGCGATATCTTGGCATCTAGGGTCATGCAAAGGGCCGTGTACCCGGCTTCTTCGGCGCGGGCGGCCATGCCCAGAGTCAGTTCTTTGTCCTTGAAGAAATATTGCTGGAACCAGATGGGGCCGGTGGCGGCATCGGCCACGTCTTCCAGGGTCTTGGCTGAGTGGGAACTCAAGACCATCACAGTGTCGGCCTTGCCGGCGGCTCTGGCTGTCGCCAACTCCGCTTCCTGATGGGCCGCGCCGTGGTTTCCGGCCGGGGCCAGCATGGCCGGGAAGCTGATCTTCTGGCCAAGTACCGTGGTGCCCAGGTCGCGAGTACTGACGTCGACCATCATCCGGGGTTTCATGACGATGGAGTCGAGGACCTCGCGGGTGCGACGAAGGGTTATCTCGTCGGTGGCTGCGCCGGCGATGAAATCGTAATGCCCTTTTTCGAGCCGTGCTTTGGCGATCTCTTCATATTCGTAGATATTTACTGGGTCTGGGGCCATGGGGAATTCCTCCAGCATATGCTAGGTTTACGCGTTGAATCGGGGCAAGTCTAAAAGCTGGGCTGTGCGTAGTCAATCGGGAGCCGGACGCGCATGGAGATAGACTCGTGGTATTCTTTCCCACGGAAAAACTAGACGAAGGCGCGAGTAGAAGACGATGGCGAGCAACAAGGTGGACTACGAGATATTCGAGGCCGGCAACCTGGATCTTCAGTCGGGGGAGACCCTTCGCGGGGCCAAACTAGCCTACAAGACCTATGGCCGGCTAAACGCCAACAAGGACAACGTGGTGGTGTTCCCCACTTTCTTTGGCGGGAAGCACACGCAGAACGAGGGCATGATTGGTGAAGGCAAAACCCTGGATCCCAGCAAGTATTTCATCATCGTCCCCAATATGTTCGGCAACAGCGTATCTAGCTCGCCCAGCAATGCCATGCCACCCTACAACCGGGCCCGGTTCCCAGCCATCAGCCTCTACGATAATGTTTCTACCCAGTACCGCCTGGTCACGGAGTTGTTCGGGATCAACAAGATTGCATTGGTCACCGGCTGGTCCATGGGCGCCCAGCAGACCTTTCAATGGGGCAGCCTGTACCCGGATATGGTGGAGCGCATAGTGCCCGTCTGTGGTTCGGCCAAAACGTCCCGGCATAATTTCGTTTTCCTGGAGGGTGTCAAAGCTGCCATCACCACCGACGCCGAATGGGCCAACGGATCTTACGAGAAACCACCGCTGCGGGGACTTAAGGCCATGGGCCGGGTTTACGCCGGTTGGGCGGTGTCCCAGGCCTTCTACCGGGAGGAGGTCTACTTGGACCTGGGGTACGCTTCACTTGAAGATTACTTGGTGGAATTCTGGGAGGCCCGGAGGACCAGCGCCGACGCCAACGACCTGTTGTTGATGATCCATACCTGGCAGAACGCGGACATCAGTAACAACTACCTCTACAACGGCGATTTCCGGGGAGCCCTCAATTCGATAAAGGCCAAGGCCATCGTCATGCCCGGCCGCACCGACCTATACTTCCCACCGGAAGACAACGAGATCGAAGTAGCCCTGATGCCGAACGCCGAACTCCGGCCGATAGAATCAATCTGGGGCCACCTAGCAGGCGGCCCCGGCTTCAACCCAGTGGACTCAAAATTCGTCGACGACGCCCTGAAAGAAATACTGGCCAGTTAGGCGAGCCCCCGGAGATAAAGGTTGCCACAACCAGTTCGTCCTGAGCTCCATCGACGGGCGGAGGCGCACTCGTGGTTCGACGGAGCTCACCACGAACGCTTGGAGGAGCGAACCAGGAACATCTCGCAAAAAAGCTGACAGCTGACGGCTGATAGCTGAAAGCTCATCTAGGAGGTAATCCATGCCTGACCTACGTTATGAACGTTTCCCAAACGGCCATTACGCCGTTTTCACCATGGACCGGCCCGACCGGCTGAACGCCCAGGGCGCGGCCATGCGCCAAGAACTGCGGGAGGCGCTAGATGAGTTCTCCGCTGACCCTGACATGCGCGCCGGTATCCTCACCGGGGCCGGAAGGGCCTTTTCCGCCGGCGCCGACCTCAAGGAGATGACCGACCTCTACAGCACACTGGCATCTCTGACGGAAGAGCAGCGGATCGAAGGCTACCGAGGC
>Ga0066854_10000095_pt1 | contig 29922 bp, 30 predicted proteins | sample ETNtaG_8_FD_65494 | JGI IMG/M metagenome (GOLD analysis project Ga0066854, IMG submission 65494) | Marine microbial and viral communities from oxygen minimum zone, Eastern Pacific Ocean - ETNP201406SV75 | ecosystem: Environmental > Aquatic > Marine > Oceanic | place: Pacific Ocean: Eastern...
GCTCTGATTACAACATTCGCTCCATGCTCCGGGTCCTATTCAACTCCGACGCCTTCAAGAACGCCCGTTTCGCCAGGATAAAAGGCCCGGTCGAGACCGTGATCGGCACCCTGCGCTTGGCCGGCGACTGGACGACCCCCAAGCCTGGTTTTGAAAACATCTTCGAAGAGATGAAGCACATGGGCCAGGAGATACTGAATCCACCCTCTGTCGAAGGCTGGCATACAGGCAGAGACTGGATCGACGGTGGTACCCTGGTTAGGCGAATCAATTTCATCGCCGATTACGTTGGCGATGCTGGCTATCCTGGCATACAGGATATGGTCCAGAGACTTGCTGCTGAGGGACCGACCACGACGCCCGAGGGACTGGTTGAAGGTTGCCTCCGGCTGCTGGGCCACTACGAACTAACAGATGAGAACCACCAAATGTTGGTGAACCATGCCCGAAACGGCGGCGTCTCGGCCACTGACTCACCGGAGTTCCCGAAGCAAGTCGGCGAGATTCTGCAGATGATCGTCGCAACTAAGGAATATCTATACGCCTAGCTTAAAAACTCGGTGTTTCGGGTCTGCCAACCGGTGGGCCATGGGACAACAGATCAAATTACTGAGGAGTAAACGATGACCTCCAACAAGAAAGACCCGGTCCTGGTAGTACTTCAAATGACGGGGGCCTACGACGCCCTGAACACTTTTGTTCCCTACAGCGACCCCCATTATGTTGACTACCGGGCCAACCTGCAAATCGGCCCGGACCAGGTCCTGGCTGTGGATGACAAGGTTGGTTTCCACCCGGGTATGGACCAGATCAAGGATATGTACGACCAGGGCAAGGTTGCCGTGTTGCAGGGCATCGGCTATCCCAACCCCAACCGCTCGCATTTCCGCTCCCTGGACATCTGGCATACCGCCGAGCCCGAAAAGATGGCTCCCGACGGTTGGTTGGGCAAGGCCATCCGCGAGATCGACCCCAACAAAGAGAACATCTTGACCGCCGTGAACTTCGGCCGTGGCCTCCCTCGTGCGCTGGCCGCTCCTGGGGTCTCAGTAGCCTCAGTAGGCGACATCACCAACTACGGAGTGCTGACCGGGATCGACAGCACCGAGAAGCGGAGTGAAGCCCTAGATATCTTCGCCCGCATGTACGCGCCACTGATCGGCTCAGGCCCCGTGAGCGACTACCTTTCCCAGACTGGATTGGACGTCCTTAAAGGCGCTGACATCCTCAAGACGGCACCCCAGATGTACTCCTCCAGCGTGGAGTACGGAGGCAGCCCGCTGGCCCAGTGGATGAAAAGCATTGCTCAGGTGCACCTTGCCGACTTCGGGACCCGCGTGTTCTACACCGGCGTAAATCCAGGCACCTTCGACACCCACGCCAACCAGGCCACCACCCTTCCCAAACTGTGGGCCGATGTTTCCACCTCCATCAGCGACTTCTACGAGGACCTGAAAGAACACAACGCCAACGAAGAAGTTGTGATCTTGCTGTTCACCGAGTTCGGCCGCCGGGTGCAGGAAAACGGCTCGGGAACCGACCACGGTTCTGGAGGAGTGGCCTTCGTCATCGGCGACGCGGTAAAGGGCGGCCTCTACGGAGAGTATCCTTCCCTGGAGCCGGAAAAGCTGGACTCCGGCGACCTGCAATGGAACAACGACTTCCGGGGCACCTACGCTTCGTTGCTGGAGCAATGGATGGGCTTGGACGCCAACCCCATTCTTGGCGCTACCTACGAGCAGTTCGACTTCATCAGGTAACTTTCCATAAAAAACACCGGGCAAGAAGCACCGAACTTAAATCAGCTAATCGGGCCGGCATCTGCCGGCCCACTTCATTAGGCTACCTGATACAGATGCGCCCATTGTGAGGAAAAATGGTCACCGAGATTTCACCGATAACGTTTGGATATAGCCACACCATTGGCCGGCAAGAAAACCGGAGCGGGAACGGGTTCTTCTATCCGGTGGCGATAACCCGGGACAAAGATAACCTTTTGTACGTGGTAAGTCGTGGTTCTGAGACGCCGGCGTTCTTCCCCTGCAAACGGGTTACCGTGTTAAACATGGACGAAGAACTGGTCCGTGAGTTCGGCACCAAGGTCCCGCCGGAAGAGGCAGACGAATCCGCCCCTGACGGCAGCTTCATGTGGCCCACGTCGATCGCTTTGGACAAAAGTGGTATCGCCTTCGTGTCCGATGAGTGGCTCAACCGGATCTCCGTGTTCGACAAGAACGGGGCTTGTATCAACAAGTGGGGAAAACTCGGAGATGGCGATGGCGAGATCAACCGCCCCGCCGGGTTGGCGTTCGATTCCGAAGATCGTCTCTATCTGGTGGATAGCGCGAACCACCGGGTGCAAATATTCACCAAAGAAGGAAAATTCATCTCCTCATGGGGCAGCGAGGGAAATGGGGATGGAGAATTCAGCTATCCCTGGGGCATAGAAATCGACCACAACGGCGACGTGTTTATAGCCGATTGGCGGAATGACCGAATACAGAAGTTCGACCAGGGCGGCAATTTCTTGATGAAGTTCGGTTCTTCCGGAAAAGGCGATGGAGAGTTCAACCGGCCCAGTGGTATCGCAGTCGACAAGGATGGAATCATCTACGTTACTGATTTCAAGAATGACCGGCTCCAGGTGTTTGGCTCTGATGGCAGCTTCATCACCGAACTCACCGGCGACGCCACTCTGTCGAAGTGGGGCCGGGAGCGGCTAGAGTTGGATCCAGGAATGCTGAGAGCCAGGGATAGGGCTCAGGGTCTTATGGAAAGAGAGAAGCATTTCAACGGGCCTGTCGCGGTGGAAGTGGATGATGAAGGCCGGGTATTTGTTGTAGAGAGTCCCCGCCAGCGCATGCAGGTTTACCGCAAGCAGGTCGCCAGTTTCCATGGTGGCCCGCTCTAAGCGATTCAAGTGGTCTCCTGGCCACACTCATGGGCAAAAAAAGACGCCCTGTATGAAGCGGATTCGGTTCATACAGGGCGTCTTTCTGCGTACTGAATAAGAAATCAGGTCAGGAGAAAGACTCGATCAACAGCCTGACCTCGCTCATATCAAAGGGTTTGCTCATCACTAGATTCGTGGTGGCTCCCAAAAAATTCCTACCAGAAACACTTGAGGTGTCTCCGGTTATGAAAACCATCTTGCTTGCCAAGTCCAGTGATATCTCGCTGGGAAGACGGTAAAGCCCCTCGCCATCCAGGCCAGGTCAAGCACATCATTAATAAGACGAGTCAGACGGTCGCATTCGGAGTTGATGATGGCGAGAAATTCTTCGTGGATCTGCTCGTTCACTCCCTCCCCGTCCGACATTATCTCGCCCTAGCCCTTGATTGCGGTCAGGGGGGTCCTCAGCTCGTGGGACACGGAAGATAGTAGATTGTATTTCAGTTCGTCCAACTGCTGAAGCTCTACGTAGGCGTTCTCCAGGCTCTCGGTGTATTGGTCGATCTCGCCTTCCAGATTCTTACGCTCCGAGACATCGCGCACGATACCAGTGAAAAGCCGCCAGTCGGCTAATTGCACTTCATTGACGGCGATGTCCATGGGAAAAGTGGTCCCGCCCTGGTGACGTCCTTCATTCTCGCGGTTCGTAGTCAGTCCTTTATTGGCTCCGTTCGCCATATACTGGCACAAGCAACCATCCGTGGAGTATTGGCTTGGCTCGGCCACCAAGACTTTCACATTTTCGCCGATAATCTCGGCGGCCGCGTTGAACGACTCGATGGTCCCTTCCTCATCGATGGTGATGATCCCGTCGACGGTGGCGTCCAATATGGCGCGGAGTCCCGCCTCGCTTCTCTGCAAGCGGGACTCGACTTGTTTGCGTATAGCGGCCTCTTCCAGTAATTGCTCGTTGGCTTGCGAGAGCTCCAGAGTGCGCAGCCCGACCAACTGTTTCACCGTGGCCGTGCGGCCGAGGGCCACCATCATGTAGGCCAGCAGCAGCACAGTGAGCATCAACCCAACGGCCAGAAACGTCCATGGTTGCCAGGGCTCCAGGTCGGCGCGGGAGGGTAGAACAACGAAGCCTGAGACGGACATGACAAGTCCCAGTCCCAGGACAGACGTTAAGAATATGAATTGGCGTTTGTCTTTGAAGAAGCTCAAAAGACTGGTCTATCCGACTCTGCTTCGGAGAGTTTTGTGTTACGCAGCCGCCGGGAATTCGTATTCGCGCGACGGCTGACTAAGTAATTCGATGGTCTCACCAGCCGCCTGCACGGTAAAGCCGCCAGAGACGTCGGCTCTCTTCATCCACAATTTTCCAGGCGCGACCAACAAGCTCATGGCGGCGGCGCAATCGGAATCTCCACCGGGGCCGGCCTTCTGTCCGCCTAGATTTCGGGTATGATGATGTATCTGACCTTAGCCTCGGGTGATTCTGCGTTTGATGCCAAGCAACGGCGGAGTTCTCAGCGATATCAAAGTCCTGGACTTGAGCCAGGGTGTGTCCGGTCCCTTCTGCGCCAAGTTTCTGGCGGGGTTGGGCGCGGAGGTCATCAAGGTTGAGCCTAGCGTCAAGGGGGACTCATCCCGGCATTCGGAGCCCTTCTTGGGCATGCGCGACGATGTAGAGAACAGCGCATTGTTCGCCTACTTAAACACCAGCAAAATGAGCGTGACTCTGGACCTAGAAATTCCTGAACAGGCATTGTCCGTGAAGCAACTGGCCCAGGAAACCGATATCTTGGTCGAGAGCTACGCGCCCGGTTACCTGGAGTCATTGGGATTGGGGTACGACGCCCTGTCCAACAACAACCCCGGCCTGATCTATGTGTCCGTCACGCCCTTCGGCCAGACCGGGCCCTACCGGGACTACAAGGGCGCCGACCTCATCGCCCAGGCCATCGGCGCGCTGATGTACACCATCGGCCTGCCCGACCGAGAACCGCTGAAGGTCGGCGGGGAGTCGGTGCTCTACACCATCGGCATCAGCGCTTTTTCCGCAGCCATGCTGGTCCTGCACGTTAGGGACGCCCAGGGCTTCGGACAGCACGTCGACATCTCCGCCATGGAGGTGATGACCGTAGCCCAGATACACTCCTCCATCAACGATCAGTTCGGGCACACCCCAGTGCGCCGCCCAACCAACCTGGTGCGCGCTAAAGACGGCTGGGTCAGTCCCGGCCTGGAGTCGGGGGTGCAACAGGGCACCTGGCCCAAGGTCTGCGAGTTGATGGGCGTGCCTGAATTCGCGGAAGACCCCAGGTTCACCACCCAAGAGGGCCGGCGGACGAACCAGCAGGAACTGCTGAAGGTCATCGGAGACTGGGCGGCTACTAAGCCCAAAGAAGAGATCTACCACACGCTCCAGGCGCTGCGGACCATCACCGGCTATGTGGCCACCGTCGAGGACCTGCTGGTGGCCAAGCAGTTGGTTGACCGGCAGTTCTTTCGGACCCTGGCAGACCCGGCGCTGGGAGACGTGGTTCATCCGGGCGCTCCCTTCCGGATGGCCGACGAGGATTGGCGATTGCTTCCGCCACCCCGGCTGGGCGAGCACAACGAAGAGATATTGGGCGGCCGTCTGGGTTATTCCGCCGAGGCATTGTCTGAAATTTCGAAGAGTGGTCAGGCCTAGATTGGCTACGACACAAAACAGGCCGGCGCTGGAGGGACTGCGAATCCTGGACCTGAGCCAGGTCGCGGCCGGGCCGTACGCCACCATGTTCCTGGGCTTCATGGGCGCGGAAGTGATCAAACTGGAATCGCGCTCCCGCATGGACATCAACCGTGGCCGGGCCAAGCCGGGGCCAGGCGATCCGCGAGTCTACCCCGACGGCGAGCAGGGTGAGCGCCCCTACAACCGCACAGCCCACCACGTGCACCGGAACATCAATAAGCTGTCAGTCACCCTTGATCTTACCGCCGACCGAGGCAAGGAATTGTTCCTTGACCTGGTCCGGGTTTGCGACGTGCTGGTGGAGAACTACCGGGGCTCGGTGATGGACCGGCTGGGGCTGGGCTACGACGCCGTATCCCAGGCCAACCCGCAATTGATCTACCTGAAAATCAGTAGCCAAGGGGCCACCGGGCCCGAGGCCAACTACGGTTCCTTGGGCTCAACCCTGGAACAGACGGCGGGGCTGGCATCGATCACCGGCTACGAGGGTGGGCCTCCTCTGATGACAAACGAGGTCTATCCCGACCCGGTGGTGGGAATCTTGTCGTTCGGCGCTTTGATGGCGGCCCTGCGGCGGCGGCGGCAGACGGGACTCGGCTGCCTGGTTGACCTCTCGCAGCGGGAGGTCACTTCCATGCTTCTGGGTGAATCGGTGCTGGATTTCTCGGTGACTGGCCGAGTGGCGGGGACCATGGGCAACAAGCACCGGGATATGGCCCCCCACGGCGTCTATCCTTGCACGGGTGACGACATGTGGGTGGCAGTGTCGGTCGGCTCCGAAGACGAGTGGCTGGGACTGTGCCGGGCCATAGGGCAGCCAGACCTGGCCCGCGACCCCCGGTTCCAAGACCGAACGAACCGCCACGAAAACCATGAAGCTTTGAACGAAATCATCTCTGGTTGGACAGGGGAGCGCGACCACTACCAGGCCATGCACCTGCTTCAGGCCGACGGCGTTCCTGCCGGAGCCGTGCTGAAGGGCAGCGAGACCATCAATGACCCCCACCTGGAAGCCCGTGGGTTCTGGGACGTGGTCGACAACCCGGAGGCTGGTCGCTACATGCAAACTACCCTTCCGTGGATGCTGTCCAAGAGCCCCCGGCAGACGACGGTTACGGCAGCGGGTTTGGGTGAGCACAACTACCAGGTCTTCAACGGCTTGTTGGGCCTCTCGGCAAGCGAGATCGATACCCTGGTAGAACAGAGCATCACTGGCGACGTGCCCAACCCGGAAGCTTAGAGTCCCATCGCCGCCAAGCCGACCTTGGCCAGTTCTTCGTCGGCGTTGTGCCCTCGTATCCCGCCCACGCCGATGCCGCCCAAAATCATGCCGTCTTTGATGATAGAGACGCCGCCCTGCTCGTAGGTGACCATCGGGTCGCCGTTCTCGCTAACGCTTTGGCCTATGTTGGACATGTTCTGCCCCCAGTCTCCGCTGTTGATGCCCAGGATCGCGGAGGTGTAGGCTTTGCGCACGGCGTGCCTGCGGGTAAACACCCGGGCGTTGTTCATCTTGGCGAAGGCTTCCATATTCCCCGATGCGTCGACGATGGCCATGCAGACCGGCGTCTCGGACGTGGCCTGGGCTTGCTCCATCATCGCCTTCATGGCCGCCTGCACCTGGTCCAGAGTCAGTTGCTGGTTTGCGATGGCCATGCAGGGCCGCGGGGTGTTGTTGTGCGTTGACATCTGTTTGATCTCCTAATGGTCGGGCTAAAGTTGGTTTGATTTACGTTGGGTAATCTTAAATCGGATGGGTCGTAATGTTCCACCGGGGATTGTACCAACGGTGCGCATCCCGATTGCGTGTAGAATACCGGGAGCCATTTGTACCCATGATTCTAGTGGAGATTGATGAATGAGAGTTGGCGTGATCTCGGACACTCATAACCCCAGCGTGGGAGCGGAGCCCCCCTCGGAAGTGGCCTCCGCCTTCAAGGGAGTCGACGTGATCATCCATGCGGGCGATATCTACCAGCCCTCTTGCCTCGATTGGTTGGAAGAGATTGCTCCGGTATACGCTGTTGAACTGGGCGCTGACGCTCATTTCAAAGACGATCCCCGCGTGGTGGACATGGCCCGCGTCATTGAGCTTGAAGGTCACACTGTCGGCATAATCCACGACCTGCTGGTACCTGGGATGGCGCAAGAGGTCACCGAGTTCACCCCCCTCTCGAAGCATTTTCCCCAGGATGCCGATCTAACATCCGCCCTTGAAAAGGTGTTTGGCACCAGAGTTGATATCGTGGTATTCGGCCACACCCACTACCCGGTGGTCGAGGAATTCCAGGGGGTCTTGATGCTGAACCCTGGCAGCCCCAGCCTGCCGAAACAGATCAACCGCCTGGGCCAAGTGGCCATCCTGGAACTGGGTCCGGATAGCAAGAGCGCCCAGGTCCTGGACCTGTCTACCTTTACCTCCGTCCACTTTTAGCAAGGGAGGCTTTTAATGGCGCCACAGGGACCTTCTTTATTACTGGAACAATTCGGCCCGTTGCGGGGCGTTCGTGTTCTCTCCACTGGCTCTATCGTGGCCGAACCGGTGGCCGCCGGCATGGCTGCCGAGATGGGCGCCGAGGTCATCCACATCGAGCGGCCTGGAGGCGGTGAGGACTGGCGGCATGCCGAGTTTCCCATCGAGGCCCCCGACGGCGAGCAGGTGGCCAGTTCCTGGGTGCAGGACCGCCGCAACACCTACTACACGACCCTGGATTTCAGCACGTCCGAGGGCCAGAAGATATTTCTCAATCTCATTCGCCGCACCGACATCTGGATGGAGAGTTCCAAGGCCCGAACCTACGACAAATGGGGGCTGGGTGACGCGGCCATCCTAGAGGCCAATCCCAGCATCGTGGTCTGCCACGTTTCCGGATTTGGGCAGGACGGTGACCCGGAATACGTGAAACGCGCCTCCTACGATTTCACGGCCCAGGCCTTTGGCGGGATGATGAACCTAGCGGGCAGCCCCGACCCCGAACCGCCTTCGAGAGCCGTCCCCTGGACGGCCGACTACATCACCGCGTTGTTCTGCCTTTGGTCGTCGCTGGCGGCCTATATCCACGCGCAGAAGACCGGGGAAGGACAGGTGATTGACCTGGCCCAGTACGAGGCGGTACACCGCATCCTGGCAGGAACGATGGTGGCCTACAACGAGTTGGGGATGGTGAGGGAACGGGCGGGCAACAAGGCGGGCAATGCCCAACCATGGGACACGTTCAAGGCCAAGGATGGCTGGGTTGTGGTCGCCGCCATCGGGCCGGTGGTCTACTCCCGCGTGTGCCGGGTACTGGGCCTGAACCCAGAGGACGAGAAATGGATATCGGCCCGCCGGGAGGTCGAGTCTCCCCAGGGCATCGAATTCGACGCCATACTGCGGGGTTGGGTGGAAGAGCGCACCATGGATGAGGTCGTTGATGCCATGAACGACGCCCAGATTGGCTGCAGCAAGATAATGAACGCCCAGGAGATGGCGGAGAACCCCCATTACAAAGCTCGGGGCGTCCATGTGGAGTGGGAAGACGAGCAACTGGGGAAGACCGTAAAAGGGGTTGGCGTGGTCCCCAAATTCTCAAAAACCCCAGGCAAGATCTGGCGCGGCTCGGTGCCAGTGGGGCACGATAATGATTTGGTCTACGGCGACCTGTTGGGACTTGAAACCCAGGCGCTGCAAGACTTATCTCAAAGCGGTGTCATCTAGGTTTGAAGCCGGTTTCAGGAAGTGATTCCTGTTGATATATTTTACGAAATTCCGGCGATGAAGGATGACAAACATGAGCGGTAGGTCTATGGAATCCAGGAAACAGCTAGACCGCAACAAACTAGGTCTCGGTCTTTTTGGCGCGAACTGCTCCGGCGGACTTGCAATAACCACGGTACCCGAGCGGTGGGATGCTAGTTGGGAGAACAACCAGAAGCTCGCCCGCATGGCCGACGATGCCGGCATGGATTTCATGCTGCCTCTGGGGCGTTGGAAGGGGTACGGCGGGGTTACCGACCACAACGCGGCCAACTTTGAGACAATGACCTGGGCGACGGGCATATTGGCCAGCACGCAAAACATCGTGGCTTTCGGGACGGTCCACGTGCCCCTCTTCAACCCGGTCGCCGCCGCTAAACAGATGGTGACTGCCGATCATGTCGGCCAAGGCAGGTTCGGCCTCAACATCGTCTGCGGCTGGAACCACGACGAGTTCGACATGCTGGGAGTCAACCTAGCCCAACATGAAGACCGCTACGAACAGGGGCAAGAGTGGGTCGATATCATCACCCGGGCCTGGTCCACCGATAAGCCCTTCGATTACGACGGCAGATTCTACCAGGTCCACAAGACCGACGTGCGCCCCAAGCCCTATGGCGGCGACCGACCCATGATCGTCTGCGCCGGAAACTCTCCCCGTGGCCGGGACTATGCTGCCCGGAACGCCGACGTTATGTTCACCAATCTACGCTCCGAGCTTGATGAAGTGCCAGAGAATGTTTCAGAGCTGAAAGCCATGGCCGCCGCCTACAACCGGAACATCAACATATTCTCCAACGTAGCCTTGGTGTGCCGTCCGACCAAGAAAGAAGCGGAAGAATACTTCCATTACTACGCGGTCGAGAACGCCGACTGGGATGCCGCTGAGAACATGATCGTGGGGCGCGGCATCAAGAAACCAGGCATGCCGGAAGAAGCGGTCCAAGCGGCACTGATCCGAGCTGCCGGAGGCAACGGAGCATCGCCGATCATCGGCGACCCTGACGACGTCGTTGCGATGATGAAGCGCCTATCTGAGAGTGGTATATCGGCGCTGGCCATGGGATTCACCAACTACTTGGACCATTTCCCGTATTTCCGCGATGAGGTGCTGCCCCGGCTGGTGCGCGAGGGACTGCGCGCAGAATAACAGCTAGCCGGTCATAAGTCGGGCGGCTTTTCCGCGGTGATCAGGCCCAGTTGTGTAGGAAGAGGGACCGATTTCGGGTTTATGAACCCGGCTTCTTCAAGCCAAGACATGACTTCGGCGCCCTCACGGTCGCCAGCGCCAGGGTTGAAAACAACCAAAACGTACAGGTCTTCCAGGGTGTCGAGGCGCTGGCGAGCCGGGTTGTCTTCCAGGCGCATATAGTCTTGAACGACCACCAGTCCACCCGATTCCAGAGCATCGAATGCAAGCTTGAAAAGCTTTCGGCAATCCTCTTCCGGTGAGATCAGAACAACCCCTGAGATCAGGCAAACGTCGTACCCGGTCCCGATATCCGTATCAAAAAAGCTGCCTTCCAAAAGGGTGATCCGGTCCGCTGAGCTGCTTTGCTCCACGAAAGACTTGGCCACAACCAGCGGCTCTTTCTGGTCTATCACCACCGACTTTAGCTGTGGGTTGGCTTCGCAGAGGGCGATGCTGTAGCTGGCCGCGCCGCCGCCCAGATCAATGAGATTTCGCTTGTCTTTGAGGTCAAGGCTCTGCACCAATTGCCGGGACTGCCCGGAGGTGGCCCGGTTGTGCTGGCCGATCATGTAGTCGTTCCAATAGGTGTCCGCATCCACGAATCCGGTTTCAAAGGGCAGCAGCGTCTTCCCTTGCCGGACGACCTCATCAAGGCGTCCCCAAGACGCCCAGGTGTTGGTGTGGTGCACGGCGTGGTCCCCGACATAGGAGTCCTTTCCCTTGACCAGAAAGCCGGAAGCATTGGCTGAATTGGAGAACTTGCCGTCCGAGACTTCTAGCAACCCTAGGACCGCACAGCAGTCCAAAAAGGCTTGGGTGTACCTGGGCGATGCGCCTATGGACTGCGCCACCTGATCATGCCTAAGTGGGTTATCTTCCAACAGGGCAAAAACGTCCAGCTTAATGGCGGCGCGCAGTATTGCGGAGTACCAGAAGTTCCGCGCCATTTCCCTGACGAACTCCGCTCCGGAGAATTCGGGTGAGCCTGGTTGAGTCATTGGATCGTTCCTTGGTTTTAGTGTCCGTAATCACGGGTTTGGGCCATTGTAAGTTCTGGTTAATACAGAGACAACCAACCCCCAAGAGGAGGCCCAGGTAGACCGCCTCAAAGCCACAGGCGCAGATGCGATTGCCAGATGGGCCACGCCTCGCCAGGCATCAACGGCTCTTAAGCACGCACGGTTGGACCTAGACTGGGATGTGCCGTTCGTCCACACAATCGGCAGCGCCAATGAGTTCACCATAGGACTGTCGACCCCTCAGGTGATTGAGGGCATGGTGACCGTGACATACGTGCGCCAAGGCTGGGAGGTTGATAACCTAGGCCTCGCCAAGCACTTGGAGATCATCCAGGAGTACGCGGGCATCGATAGTCCTTCCAACCCAACCATCGTCGGCCAGATGGTCGGTAAGGTGGTCGTGGAAGCCCTGGAAATAGCCGGCGATGACCTCACCCGCGAGAGCCTGATCGAAGCGGTCGAGTTCATCGAAAACTTCCTGTGTTCGGTGTGCTTGGTCCCGGCCACCATGAGTTCTGGGGACCATGACCCATTCCAAGGCGCGTATCTCATGAGGGCTGAGGGTGGGAGATGGAAAACTTTCAGCGACCTCATCAGCTACGAAGGAACGCTATCGGGGACCATGACCGCTGCCGACGTCAAGAAGTAGACCGTTAGTCTCCAACTACGTTGGCACCAAGACCGGCTGCGAAGACAATTTCGCAGTCGGTTTTTTTTCGTGGAACGGGTATACTGACACGTCTAATCGCCACTTAACACAACACGCCGGGTTTGTCTCAAACCGACGGCCCGATGCGGAGGAGGGCACGAATGCATTGTGGAGTGATGGTCACCGGCTACAACCAAGGAGACTGGGACCGTCTGCTGGAAGGAGACTACAGCCGCCCACCAGACGTCCCGGACGCCGAGAAATTTGATGACACCCTCTATATGGGAGAGTTGGTCGAACCCCTGGGCTTCGATTCCATCTGGGCCACGGAGCACTATGGTTCCGCCTACTCGATGCAACCCAATCCATTGCAATACCTGGCGTATTGGGCGGGCCGCACCAGCCGAATAGATGTGGGAACTGCGGTGATCGTAGCGCCGTGGTGGAACCCAGTGCGGCTAGCCAGCGAGATCTCCATGCTCGATATCCTGTTGAAGGGCCGTCGCCTCCACCTGGGCATCGGCCGTGGCATAGCCCCCCATGAATACGCCTCGCTGGGCTACCCGATAGAACAATCCCATAAGTATTTCTACGATGTAATCAACACCATCAAGGCCGCTGACGGCGCGGAGCGATTCGAGTTCCAGGGCGAGGTTTACAACATTCCGCCGACCAGCATCCGCCCTCAGGCCCGCCATAAGGGTGACCTGACCAAGAATATCAAGGTTGCCTTCAGCACCGAGGCGTCGGCAAAGATGGCCGCCGAGAACGGTCTTGGCCAGATGTTTGTCGCCGGCGACGACGTCAACGAGATGGTGGATAAGGTACAGAGGTTCAACAAGATCCGGAACGACCTCGGCCTACCTCCGGACCAGCCCACCACCCTGCTGTGGATGTACTGCGCTGAGACCACCGAAGAAGCCGAAGAAGGATGGGTCTATTTCCAAAACCAAGGCATCGCGGCCCAGCACCACTACTTTGATTGGAATAATCCTGGCTACGAAGGGATACAGGGCTACGAGGAATACCTTCTCCGCCAAAACGCCGACATCAGCCCGGCGGAAGCCAGGCTCGCCGCCCGCCGCGCCACCCAGCCCATCGGCACTCCCGAGCAAATCATTGAAAAAATCAAGACGCTGCAACAAACCATCAGCATGGAAAAAGTCGTGATCCACATGATGTACGGAGGTATGCCCCGGGAGAAGGCCGAAAAAAGCCTCCGCCTCTTCGCCGAGAGAGTGCTACCCGAGGTTCAGTCCATGGCCACTCCGATCAACCCAAGGTCATTGGGTGAGACCGCCGTTTGATCCGGACCCAATAGGCGCGTTAACCGGCGTCGATCTTCCCGGCGAAATCCCTGACGCTTCCAGCCAGCAGGTCTGGAATTTCCACCTTCATGTTGTGACCCACGCCTGTGAAGGTCTTTAGGGTGGCGTTGGGCATCTGCTGGGCCATCAGGTTTTGGACTTCCATAGGAGTGATCTCGTCCTGGGCCGATGCCATGATCAACGTCGGTGTCGAGATCTGGGGTAGCAACGGAGTGAGGTCTTCCCCCAAGAGACAGCCTTGGAGGGCCAGGACCACGTCAGCCGGGGTTTTTGCGCCCTCGGCGGCATACCATTCCACAAGGCCAGGTTCCGCCTGAGGGCCAAACCTCTTCTGGGCGTCGGCCAGCAGCCACGCCTTGGTGCCGTCTTCCTCCAGCGTTCGCCGCCACACCCCGGCATCGATTCCGGCCCCCATCTGGGCCAGTTTGGGGGTCGAAGCCACCAGACTAAGAGAGTGGAGCCGCTCTGGGAAATCATGGGCGAATCGCAGGCTCACAATGCCTCCCGCCGAGGCGCCCACCAAGTGCGCTTTCTCAATCTGCAGGCTGTCCATCACTGCCGCGATATCGGCTGCCAACCCTGGCAGGGTGAACGTGCCGTCCGCGGGAGATTCAGTGCCGGCATGACCCCGCATATCGAAGCGCAGAACCCGGTGGTGGCGAGCCAGCGCCGGTATCCAAGACCGCCAGCGGTGGATGTTGCCCGCCGCCGCATGGTGCAGCAATACGACGCTCCTGGACTGCCAGGGTTCGGTGAAATCGTCCCGATGGTAGTGGAACCGGCTTCCGTTTATTTCCAGGTACGGCATTAGTGCTTACCCTTGATTAACGGTGAGTTGAATCAGCCTGTCGGCCCGGTCCTGGTTGTCGAGATCGCGGCACGTCGCGATGATCTCTTCGAACTGTGCCTCCGGGATGGGCAGACCGGGGACGACGTCGCGGATCCGGCGCGCCTCTTCGTTGAAATCCCATATGAACTCCCGCCCGGTGGACTGTTTCGTGTAGCTCTTGCCGTCTTTGGTGAAGACCGTTATGCGTGGACCGAAGAGCGTCATCGTGTGAGACGGGATGATCTTCACCCGGTGCATCAGGTCCAGCACTTCCGGCGGGTCCCCGCCACCGTCCGGAACGCCCATCTGCTGGCTCCGCAGGACGGGGAATCCCCGCATTGCAACGCCGTATGCGGTGTAATAAGCCGTGCCGCCAGCCTTGGCTTCGCCGTCTTCCCGTCGGCTCGGGAAGGCCGGGCTGGGGTACTGGGTCTCCATCCAATTCACCACGGCCTCGACGCGCTCCACGTCCTCATACTTGATGTCGTGCTCGGTACAGAGTTGCGCCGAGACGTCGATATGCGCGATGTTATAGCCTGCCGTCGAGTAGATGCGGTAGAGGGTTTCGAGGAACATCCAGTCCTGCCCCAATCCTTCGGTAATCTTGTCCAAACTGGTCTGGGTTTGGCCAACAAAACTGTGGGTGAGTACGCCTCTATTGCTGCCCGCATAGGCGTGATAGAAGCCAGCGTCACCTTCTAGGGTGGTGTCACCACCCACATGTCCGTTCCGCGCAAGCGCTACGGCAAGCATCGCGTTCCGTACTGCGGCGCCTTCCCGAAGAGCGCGCCCCCCGTTACGTGGCCCTTCCAGGTTTCCCGCCGCCAGGTGCACGCAGAGCGCGATGGCGCTGTTCACCTGGTCCTCATCGAGATTCAGCATCTTTGCGGCAGCGACGGCTGGGCCAAAGATGCCAAACACTGGGCCGGCGTGAAACCCCCGCGCCATCACAGTTGGAATGAAATCGGACGCCATCCGCTCCATGACCTCGTAACCGGCGGCGACTCCAGTGAGGAATTCCTTGCCGGACGCGCCGGAGGTTTCCGCGCCTACAAATGCACCTGGCAGTATGCTGGTGCCCGGGTGAGTGAGCATGCGGTAGGTATCCCACTTGCCCCCCAGAAAGGCCATCTCCGCATTCGCGAAGGCAGCGCCACCTCTGGTCACTTTCGTGCCGTCCACCATGATGGTGGCACCCTGGCTCACGCCGGATTCTTCTCCAGTGATGAACTCTACTGATTGCTTTCCACTGGCGGCCTGAGAACCAAGGAGCACTGAGGCCAGACTCTGCAGCGTGACGCCCTTGGCGCGGTCGACCACCGCGGGCGGTAGATCGTCGTAGCTCAGTCCTACGACCCATTGGGCAAGCTGCCGGCTGAGAGATGCCATGTTTTTCTCCGATGCTCTGTTATAGTTTTGGCGCCCGTCGTGGAAATGACAGCGCGGGTAAGACGAGTCCGTCTTATGGTAGTTCTAGTTCTGCAATCCCGATGCCGCTTTCTCCGGCCACGGAGTAGAGCAGATATGTGTGGGCGCCTTCCGAAAATATGGCTGGGTCGCGTAGTTGGTTGACGTGACCGTAAGCCACGCTCCGCACCGACGGTTCCAGTGGCGCATCAGCCCCTTCCCATGGGCGCTCGGGGCGTAAGACCTCTACTGCCTCGGTCTCTCGCCATTCTTGCCAGTCTGCTGACAGGTCAATGGTGCTCAGCAAAATACGTTCCGGCGTGTCGCCTACCTGGCTCCAGAACACGTAGAGCGTATCTTCTCTTTTCAATAACGCAGAATGGCGCATCTGCTTATTAAACAGCAGCGGGCCTTCTTGCAGGGGAGGCAGGCCATCCGTGAAACGGTATACCTGACCGGGCATAACCAACCCGAAGGTGTGGCCGTCATGTTGAAAGGCCCTCAGGTAACTCCGGCTGAGGATCAACGGCCTCGCTGAAAAATTTATGCCGTCTGTTGAGGTGGCAGAGCGGGTCACCTGCAGGCCAAGACCTTCAAGGCCGTGGAAATACATGACGATGGTCTGATTCGTGGAATCAACGTGCATGTCAGGGGAGGCGATGTGAGGCGTGGTTAGCTCCGTCAGAATGTCGTGGAGCATAGTCTCGGGGCCCCTTGCGGCGCGCTGTTTCTTGATCTCCTCAACGGCTTCAGGAGGAGCATCCGGTGGCTCGATGAGGAACAGGGAGTCGGCAAGTTGCAGGCTGCCCGGCGGATGCACCGTCCACGGTCCCTTCAAGTCATCCGCATACGCCAGACGGATGTAGCTTCCCTTGTGGTCTGCGAAATAAAGATAGTACTTTCCGAGAGGGGACTCGACCCAATCGGGCACACGGACCAAGGATGGGCCCTGGATGTTCTCCCCGATGGTCGGATGAGTTTCAGGGCTGATTATGGCGGCATCAACCAGACGGGTAACGCGCATTCTGTCTTCTCCAAGAAAATGGAACGGTGAATCTCGATCTCCAACGTGGCCCCGATTAAAGGAACCAGCCCATCCCTTTGTAATAGCCTCTGAGGTACGCAATCTGCCCGCCGTGTACGCAATTGTCAAAAACCACGATCCCTAAGAACGTGGCAATCGTAGCCGGAGGCCGAGGAGGAATCTCTAGCTGGCGCTCCAGATCGGAAGCAGACAGGGAATCGAAATATTTCTTAGCCGCGCCCTTCACTGCCTCGTAGTAGCCCAGGACCGATTCTTTGGGCGGAAGCTGCCACGCCGCTACCTGCTCCTTGGTCCAGCCCCCTCCCGTATTGTTGAGGTCGTCGTCCAGGCCGAATTTCTCATTCCAGCCGCCCTGAATCCACACCTGTGGAGCTTCTTGGCACCACGTATGGGTGAAGCGGTCAACGATCCTGCTCATGTGCCACAGGAGCCACCCCATCGAGTTCGACTCGTCGTTCGGCCGGTCTCCCAGCATCGCGTCATCAACTTCTTCCAGAGCTCTATCTACCATTCCCCAGTTACGTTCGAGGGCAGACATGGCTGTTTCTGTAGCTGGCATTGTTTCAACTCCAAGTGCTAGATGTTGCAGAGGATTAATCTACAGTGGGCCAACGCGGTTGTCCAACTACGATTCACTGGCTTTCTGAGCCGTCCCGTCTTAAACTTTCGGTTATCACCAGAGCATTGCGAGCGAAGGGTAACAAAATGTCGATATCGAACGAGACCTTGAAGGCGATGATTCGAGACTACAGCGGGCTGGAGTTGTCCGACGAGGAGCTGGACCTGGTCCGCCCCGAGTTGGAGTCTTATTTCGCCGAACTGAAAAAGTTGGAAGACCTGGACCTGTCGGACATATTTTCTGGCCGCCTGATGAAACTTCCTGACTAGCGGTTAACCCGACCCGATTCGCTGATTTCAGACTGATTGAGAGGTCAAGACCATGCCGAACGTTGATCTACTGCGCATGACTATCTCCGAGCTGGCGCCCATGATTCAGAACAAAGAAGTTTCCCCCGTAGAGTTGACCGAAGCCGCTCTGGCCGAGGCGGACCGCCTGCAACCCACGTTGAACTCGTTCATCACCATCCTTCACGAACGGGCCATGGTCCAGGCGCAGGAGTCTGAGGCTGAGATATCTCGCGGCAACTACAGGGGCCCGCTGCACGGCATTCCCATGGGCCTGAAGGACAATCTGGCCACCGCCGGCATCACCACCACCGTGGGTTCCAAGGTGTTGGCCAACCATGTGCCGGACGAAGACGCCGAGGTCATTGTCCGCTGCCGGGACGCTGGGGCGATCTTCCTTGGCAAAGAGAACCTCGAGGAGTTCGCCGCCGGGGCCACATCCAACAACCCCCATTACGGCGCAGTGCACAACCCCTGGGGGCTGGACCACATCCCCGGAGGGTCCAGTGGGGGAGGAGGCGCAAATGTCGCCGCCGGGGTGACCTTCGCCTCTCTGGGTACCGACCTGGGTGGCTCGGTGCGGTTGCCGGGAACATTCTGCGGAGTGGTCGGCCTCAAACAGAGCTATGGGCGGGTCAGCCAGCGCGGTTTGATGGTAACCAGCTTCAACGGCGACCACATCGGCCCTATGACCCGGTCGGTGGCCGACAGCGCGCTGATGCTGCAGGTCCTGGCCGGAAACGACCCGCTGGACCCGAGCACAGTGCCGGTGCCGGTGCCCGACTACAGTGCCTTCCTGGGTAAGAGCCTCAAGGGGTTGAAGATGGGCGTGCCCTCCAATCATTATTTCGACCTGCTGGACGGCGAGGTCGAGTCGGCGGTGCGGGGGAGCATAGCCGCCTTGGAGGAACTGGGCGCCGAGCTACAAGAGGTCAGCCTGCCCATGATGGAGTACATTGGCGCCATGCGTATCTCGGCCATGGCCGACGGCGTAGTCACCCACGAGGCGATGCTGAAGTACCACCGGGAAGATTACGGCCCAGACGTCTTCTACCGCACGATTCCCGGGCAGTTCGTGCTGGGGAAAGACTACTCCAAGTCGTTGAGAGTCCAGCGCATGATCCAAGAGGAGTACGCCCAGGTCATGCAGCAGGTGGACTTTCTGATCACCCCAACCGCGCCGGTGCCCGCCCCTCGCATCGACGCCGCATATATCAAAGTGAACGGCGAAGACCACCGGGTCAGAGGTCCGGGTTCGGGCCTGATCTCTCGGAACACCAGCCCCATGAACTCGGTCGGGTTGCCGGCCATCACAGTGCCCTGTGGGGTCAACTCAGCCGGCCTGCCCATCGGCGTCCAGCTCATCACCGGCCCCTTTGAAGAGGCATTGCTGTTCCAGGTGGCAGCCAACTACGAGCAAGTCTCGCCGAGCCAGGGTCTCCGTCCCGCAGTGGCCGTCGGAGTCTAGGCTAGTTAAATCAGCTGATGTCCGACAAGAAATACGAAATTACGGTGGGAGACAAGGCCGTCTCCGCGATAAGAACGTCGCCGGAGGGGGACGCCCGGTATACCTATGTGTACGCTCCGGGCGCCGGGTCGAACATCCACGACCCATTCGGGGAGTACCTCAGCGCCCGGTTGCCTAACGCCGGAGCATCTCTAGTACGGTTCCAGTTCCCTTACATGGAAGCCGGCAAACAGGCTCCGGACCAGGCTCCGTTGCTGGAAGCGACTTGGTGGGCAGTAATCGACACCTTCCTAGTCGACTCCGCCAAATTGGTCGTCGGAGGAAGGTCCATGGGAGGGCGCATTGCCTCCCAAGTGGCAGCCCAAGGAGCTAGTGTTGATGCGCTCGCTCTGTTCGCCTACCCTTTACATCCTCCGGGCAAACGTGCCGTTTCCCGGGATGGCCATCTGCCGCACATCGCCGCACCAACACTCTTCTGCTCCGGCACGAGGGACACTTTCGCAACAACTGATGACCTGACCGCCGTGGCCGGCAAGATGCCGAGCGCTGCCTTCCACGAACTCGAAGGCGCAGACCACGGTTTCGCGGTGTTGAAGAGGAGCGGCCGGGCACGCGAAGATGTGTGGAAAGAAGCAGCCGATGTGCTGCTGGGCTGGATTGACGGAATTTCCAATTAGCAGGAGGTTGTTCGATGGCTTATTACATGTATGTTTCGTTGCAGGATGATGACAAGATCTGGAGCTACTCCATGGATTCCGGGACCGGAAAATTAACCCGGGGCGCAGATATGCCCGCCGCCGGTGGGCCGTCCGCTTCGGCTATCAGTCCGGACCGAAGCACCTTCTACGTGGGTCTTCGCAACAGCCAAGAGCTTTGCAGCTACCGGATAGACCCCAGCACCGGAGGGCTGACCCAGACCAGCAAGGTGTCGGTCGAGGCATCGCCAACATTTCTGTCCACGGACCGCAACGGCAGGTTCCTGCTGTCCGCGTATTATCAGGGCGCACACGTGGCGGTCCACCAGATCGGGGATGACGGATCAGTCGGCGACAAGCCCATCGTGTGGCTGGAAACAGCGCCTGCAGCCCACGCGATTCAGACCGACCGGTCAAACAGGTTCGCGTTCGTGCCCCACATAGCCCGGATGAACGACAGCGTGATGAATCCTCCTGGCGACAAACTTGGGCCCAACGTGATCTTCCAACTCAGGTTCGACGAGAAAACAGGAGAACTCACCCCCAACTCGCCGCTCAAGGTCGAGCAGCAAGAGTTCCTTGGCCCTCGTCATTTCTGCTTCCATCCCACCCTGGACGTCGTTTACTTCTCCGACGAACAGGGAGGCAGCGTCACCGCCTATCGCCAAGACGCTTCCACAGGCACTCTGACGACCTTCCAAACGATCAGCACCCTGCCCGACGGTTTTTCGGGAAGGAACACCTGTTCCCAGATCCAAATCACCGGGTCAGGGAAATTTTTGTACGTCCCCAATCGAGGCCACAACAGCATCGCCGGTTTTTCAGTGGACGCCGCTTCAGGACAGTTGACGGCGCTCGGGCAAACACCGACCGAGTCTGTTCCCAGCGCGTTCAGTCTGGACCCGGACGGCAACTTCCTATTCGCGGCAGGATCGGAGTCAGACCGTCTAGCCTCGTACCGGATCGACCCCGGCACGGGAGCGCTTACTCCCCTCGAGACGTACTCAATGGGTAAACGGCCCATGGGCGTGCTGATCACAAACCAGGGTGGCTGATTCGCCTGCGTTCCCATTTCGTGTTGAGCGAGACTCTGGAACAATTTTGTGTGGCGACTACTGGAGAGGATTGATATGGCGGTGAAGATGGGCGTGGCGATCGTCAGCAACGACGCCCGGGAATACATCCAACAGGTGCGGATGCTTGATGAGGCCGGAGTGGCCATGATCGGCTGCGGCGACTCGCAGGCGCTCTACCACGAGCAGATGATCCGCTGCGCCCTGGCTGCAGAGCACACCCAACGGGCGCGTGTAGGCACCTGGATCACAAACCCGGTGATGCGCCACCCAGCGGTGACGGCGGCGGCCATTGCCACGGTGGACGACCTGGCACCGGGTAGGGCGTTTCTGGGTGTTGGCACCGGAGATTCCACGGTCTACAACGCCGGTCTCAAGCCTGCCAACCTGAAAACCCTGGAGCGGTTCATCAACACGGTACGGGAGTTGCATCAGGACGGCGAGTCTCAGTGGAAGGACAACCGCTGCTACCTGACCTGGGCCGACCGCCGGATCCCCATCGGCATGGCAGTTTCCGGCCCCAAGGCAATGCGCATGGCCGGCCGCCTGGCTGACATCGTATGGGTCTGCTTCGGAATTCAGGAAGACGAGATCCGCATCGCCAAGCAATATCTGGCGGAGGGCGCAGCCGAGGCCGGCCGCAGCGTAGATGACATCGATGTCTGGTGGATGGTCCAGTTCAATATCGCCGAGAGCCGGGAGGCGGCTCTGGAGCCGTTGGTCGCCAATCTGGCCACCTCAGGCCATATCATCTTCCGGTACGGGCTAGACGGCAAAGCGGTCCCTCCGGAGCACCAACAGGGAGCCAACGACCTGGCCCGTTTGTATCAACCGTTGAAGCACTTCGGCAATTCGGACCTGCCAGGAGAATTGGGACTGACGGACTATCTGGCCGACCGCTTGGCCATCGTTGGCAACACCGAAGATGTCATCCAACGCATCAAGACCCTGGAATCCCAGGGCGTCGACCAGCTCTTTTTCTACACGGCGCTCCCGGACAAGCAGCGTCTGTTCAACCAACTGGCGGAAGAGGTCCTTCCCACGGTTAGCTGAGGGCGTTTGTTAGCTGTCATCTAGGTACAATTCTCAAATGGGGGCATCGATGTCGATCGGTTGGGCAATCATCAGTTGTGGCGATTATGCCGACTCCAGAGGCGCACCGGGCGTAAACCAAGCCGAGGGCGCGGAGTTGGTGGCGGTGCACAGCCGTGACCAAGGCCGGGCCGATACCTTCGCCGAGAAACACGGGGCCAAAACCGCCTACACCTCGGTGGAAGCCGTGCTGGGCGATTCCAGAATAGATGCCGTCTACATCACCTCTCCCAACCACCTTCATACGCAGTACACCACCATGGCCGCCAACGCCGGCAAGCACGTGCTGGTGGAGAAACCGCTGTCGCTGGACCTGGCAGAGGGCGTAGAAGTGTTACGAGTATGCGAAGACCGGGGCGTCAAAGTAGGAGTGGGGTTGCACCTCCGGCACCATCCTGGGCACATCGAAACGCGGCGGCTGGTGGCCGAGGGCGCGCTGGGCACGATCGCTCTGGCTCAGGCGCAGATCGGGCAGGGTGAGCGCGGCAACGTGCATTCGGTGCCTCGGGCCGGACTGCGCGATTGGTGGACCCACCCGGAATTGGTTGGCGGGGCCTTCGCCATGTTGACCATCGGCGTCCACGCCATCGACGACCTTCAATTCCTGTTGGGACAGCAGGTCGTGGAGCTCGCCGCCATCACCGACGGACAAACGCAGGAAAGGCCACTGGAGGACCTGGCTTCCATGTGTCTGAGTTTTGACGGCGGCACGATCGGCACAATGATCTGCGGAATGCGCCTGCCCGAGTTCCAGAACGATGTCGCCCTTTACGGAAGCCAGGGCAAGGCGATGCTGGCCGATGGCTCCTGGCCGCGCCTGCAAGGGGAACTGCGGGTGTCCAGCGAAACGGTGAACACGACGGTTGCCTACGAGCCCGACTACGTCTTCCTGGTCAAGAAAAACATCGAGGACTTCCAACGGGCCATTTCAGAAGACCGGGAACCGGAAGCTTCAGGGAAGCACGGGCTCAAGTTGGTGCAGTTGACGGAAGCAATGGTGGAGTCGGCCAAAACCGGCCGGACGGTCAAGCTGGAGCCTCTCGGCTAGCGGCTACTCTTCTCCGTCGCTTCTTTGGCTACTTGGGCTGCCTCTGGGTCAGTTGCTCGTAAGGCAAAGTATTCAATCTTTGGTGCAAATATGTCGAGCAACCGCCGCAGTTCCAGGATCGGCGTAGGGTGCTCATCAACCCGCAGGTCGACTCTGGAGAACGCGTCCGAGCCGTAGACCAGCAAGGCAGCCGAGTGTTCAGGCGTCGAGTCTTTAGCTTCCCCGCCGGCCTGTTGCCCGGCTTCCAATGCCTGCATCAGACGTTCCTCCAGGTCCAGTTCGGCGGTCTCCAGGAACGCCGTCGCCATGGCTTGGACCACACCCTCCCCTACCAGGCCATTGCCCATGGCGACGTGGTCCCGTCCGATGACGTGGCCGGCCCAAGCGTTGTTCATGGCCCCGGTCCTTGCGGCTGAGTTGCCGTTGCGGTCGACTATCCCCAATTGGCGGCGCTCGATATAGGGGTCGCTGGTATCCAGTTGCTGCAGAGCGCCTTTGGCCGAGTAGCCCTGCTCCATCAGTCTCAAGGCGAACGGGCCTAGGGTGGGGTCGGTTGAGGCTTGGGTTGAGATCGCTCCGACCGAAGGCATAACGTACGGGCACCGGGAACCGACCGTGATGTCGCTGGTGGTGATGGCGATGCCCAGCATACTCGTCCGAGCGCAGCGGGCGGTAATGGAGAATGTATTGAACTCGATGCCTGGGATGACCCCCATGGTCAACCTCCTGTTGGTTTCGCGGAAGACTAGGTTACTCGGACTCGGCTTGGCACACGTCTAGGGCGGTGAGGGCAATGACCTTGGTGCACTGGACCATCTCGCTGATTATCACGCAACTGTCGTCCTCGTCGCCACTGCCGCGAATGACCGAAGGGCCGTAAAGCAAGCAGGGAATGCCCGCGTTCCAAAGATGGCAGGTGTCGTTGGCGGTGTACGAGTAAGGCAACACGGTCCCGATGGCCTGGGGCGTTTGGCCGGTCACGTCCTTGTGGCTCCGGGCCACTGCTTGCACTATCTCTGCATCCTGGGGCACGTCCAATGGGTCCATGACCAGGCGGCGACGGCCCTTGAAGAAGTCCGGAGGCGGAATCTCGATCTCATAGGACAACTCTGGGTCCTCGGCCAACAACGGGTCCAACACCCGGCGGATGTCGGCCACGATGCCGTCCACAGTCTGGCCGGGCAGAAAATGAACGTCCACGATGATGGTGCACATGTCGGGGATGTACGGCGGCTCCACCAGGATATAGTCCTCACCCAAGCCGCCGATGACGCTCCCCACGTTCAGTTTAGGTAGGTCTGGCAGGTCTTCCCGTGGCTGACAGGTAAACTCGACTTGTTGTAAAGCATTGATGATCGCGGTCATCTTCACTACGGCGTTGACGGTTCCTTCTAGCTGGCGGACGTGCCCGGTCACGCCGTAGGTGTGGATAGCCATGTGCACGATGCCGGAATGGACGGTCACCAGGTTACTGGCCCCAAACGGTTCGGCCACAACCGCCATGTCAGTGCGAAGGCCGCTGGCCATTAAGAAATTGGTCCCTTCACCGCCTTGGGTCTCTCCCAGCACGCAGGCGACCACCAGGTCGCCCTTCAATCGGACGCCCGATGTCCGCACCGCCTCTGCCGCCATGATGATACTGGCCAGGCCGCCCTTCATGTTCTGAACTCCGTGACCGTACAGGCGATCGCCTTCAACAACTGGTCTCCAGGGGTCACGGCGCCAGCGGCGGGTGAGCGAATTGATGTCGGTGTGTCCGTTCAGCATCAGGCTGGGGCCGCCGCCGGTGCCCTCGAGAGTGGCGATGGTCTGGAACCTGCCTGGCTCAACTTCCTGAAGCTCCACTTTGTAACCTTTTTCGCCGAAGAAGTCAGCCAAGAAAGTGGCCACCGGAGTCTCCTCCGGCTTGAAACTGGGGATCTTTATCAGCTCACTGGCCAGACCGACGATCTCTTTCTCATCGACCTGGTCAATGACCTTGGCCTGTGTCGGGTTCATTTAGGCAATCCTATCCTAGGCTTGGAGGTTTAGGCTTGGCCGTGGCGTATGGCTCTGCCGGCCAGAGCACCGGTGTGCTGGCCTTGGTCAACCACGACGGTGCCGTTAACTAGAACGTACTCAATACCCACCGGGAATTGCTTGGGTTGGGCGCGGGTGGAGGGAGACATCACGGTGCTCGGATCGAACACCACGATGTCCGCCTTCATGCCGTCCCGCAACATGCCACGGTCTCGAATATCCAGGCGAAGGGCGGCCATGGACGTCATCTTCCTGATCGTCTCTTCCAAGGTCAGCCTGCCCGTCTCACGCACGTATTCGGCCAAAATCGTGGGGAAGGTCCCATAACTGCGCGGGTTGGGGTACTCGCCCAGCAGGACGGCATCGGTGCCGACCATGGTCCGGGCGTGGGATATGAAGTCGGGCAGCGTCTCCAGGCTGGGTCCGGGAGAGACGTAGGAGATCTGAAGGTCTTCATCCAACGACAAGTCGCAGATGGCATCCACTTCTCCTATCTTCATCATCTCCGCCGCCTCTGCCAGAGACTTGCCCTCGAACTTGCGGTTATGGGGTTGCTTGAAGTTGGTCAGCATCAGGTCCGTGAACGAGCCGCTGCGAGGGCGGATCTCTTGGCGAAGGCGCTCCCTACCGTCCGGCGAGCGCAGGACATCCTTGAGCTTCTCCGGCCCTCCGTTGAAGGCCCATTCTGGAATCAAGATCAGAAGACGTGTGCTGCTGTGGGCGTAATGAAAGCAGTCCATGGTCACGTCTTGGCCTTTAGCGGCCGCGTCATCGACCAGCCCCAGCAGCTGACCAGCGCTCCCTGAGTGGGTCAACTTCTGGTAGAAGTGGGTCAGATGGCAGGGCGTCTCTCCCCGCTGGCCTATCTCCAAAGCCTCTTTCACTGGATCCAAGAATTCGTCGCCGAGTTTGTTGCGCAGGTGGGTGTGGTAGATGCCGCCGTGACGTCCCGCCTCCTGCGTCAGTTCCACCAATTCGTTGGTGTCCGCATAGCTCCCCGGCGGGTAGTCGAGGCCAGTGGAGAGCCCGAATGCTCCTTGCTCCATACCTTCCCGGAGCATGGCCCGCATGTTGGCCCGCTCGGCTTCGGTTGCCGGTCTTTCATCCCAACCCACGGCAGATATTCGGAGTGGCGAGTTCCCGATGATGTAAGCGATGTTGACAGCGACCGTGCCGTCAAACATGTCTAGGTATTCGGCCACGGTGGACCAGGTCCCAGGTAGTTGGGGAGCGCCGTCCAGGCCTGAATTCAGCTCGAAGAATGCCAAAAAATCGTCGTGAGAAGTGAAAGGTGCGTAGGAGTTGCCGTCCACCCCCACCAGTTCCGTGGTGATGCCCTGGCGGACTTTCGGGTGGTGTTCGGGTTCGGCCAGGATCATGAGGCCGGAGTGGGCGTGCACGTCGATAAACCCCGGACAGACCACTTTCGATCGGGCGTCGATGACCCGGGCGGATTCCGTGCTCGATGAATCCCCCCGGAATATGTGAATGGCATCCCCTTCCACGCCCACCGAGCCGTAGAAGCCGGGGTTGCCGGAGCCGTCAACGATAAGTCCGTTGTTGATCAGAAGGTCAAGCAAGGTGCACCTTACGCAGGGTTAGATTTTGCTGTTCGCTAGCATCTTAAACGAGGTGGCTAGGCCGAACGCACCTCGGCCCAACCGGTGTCGAAGGGCGTGCTGAAGACGCCGGTGGATTTTTTGCTTTTGAACATCCACTGGCCGTCGACGCGGACGTATTCCTCGTCATCGATACCCGCCCGCCACATGGCCCGGTCGCCGTCGCTCACGGTACAGGGCATGAACAGGTACCAACGCGCCCTGGCCGTGTCGCCGGTGACCTCGATCTGGGCATTCAGGCTGTAATGGACGGCAAAGGTGAAGATCTCCGCGGCCCCTTTGAAGAACCCGCGGATGGCCTCCCTTCCTTCGAACCGGCCCAGAGGCCCACTCTCCCACACCGCGTTCTCGACGAACAGGGCCGCTATCCCATCCGGGTTGTAATTGTCGTCGCACAGCTCGGCATACCTGGATTTGAGGTTCCGGATGGCATCCGTGTCCTCCAGCGTCCGGACCCTGGTCTCCAGCTCTTCAAGCCTGCTGATGAGGTCTGAATCTGCTTGAACGGTCATTGTTCCTTCCCCTGCCTGCGAAAGTAGATGGTTCGTGATGGAGATTGTAGACGAATCTGTCTACAAGTTGGATGTACGGCTTAACCCCGCATCTGATCTGATGAACCAGGCATGAAAGCGCCCCGCCCTCCTGCGGAAGGACGGGGCGCTAGCGCTACTGGCGTTTGTTGGGGCCTTTATCCAAGCTGCTGGGCGATGAATTCTGTAGCTACCTTTGCAAATTCGTCTGCTTCCGCGCCTGCTTCCCTGGCCCAGCCATGGCCCTTTCCTTGGAAGGGCACGAGTTGGGCCTTGCCACCGACCTTGTTGTAGGCGGATACGAATCTCTCGGACGCTTCGATCGGCATCACATCGTCGGCAGTGCCGTGTAAAACCAACGCGGGAGGCAATGTCAGGCTCTCGCCACTTTCGATGATGTTCAAAGGGGTGGATTCGTGCATCGCTTCGTCGCCCTGGAAGAACATGTGATGTTTTTCCATCAACGCCGTGTTGCCTTTTTCCCTGGCGATCTCGTACCTCAAATACGGTTCAATGACCGGCCAGCATGAAATCATCCAGGCCAATTTGGCGTCATCGGGAGACGAGCCTCCCAGAGGCAGGGCAGTATACCTGGAATCATTGATGCGCATGGCGGCTAGAGGCAAGGTGTGTCCGCCGCTGGAGTAGCCGATACCGCCCACGGCGTCGAGGTCCCCGCTGAATTCGGCGGCATGGGCTTTGAGCCAGCGGACGCCATAGTTGATGTCCTGGATCTGCGTAGGGTAAGGAAACCCTTCGCCTACTCGCATACCGATGGCGGCCACTACCAGGCCGGTAGCGGCCAGTGGCCTGCTGGTTGACGCGTATTCGGTGTGATCTTTGTCGGTCCACGCCCCCCCATGGATGCTTAAAAGCATGGGGAAGGGCCCTGGGCCTTCGGGTTGGTAGATCCGGACCAGGCGGATTACGCCTCCTACGTTGAGGTACTCCTCGTCATGCTCTCGAACCTCGTACAAGTCGGAAGGGTTGTATTGGTGCGCCTTTTCGGTGGTCATGGGCTGTCTCCTTATGATTTCTGGGATGCCCAACTGATTCTAGTTTCATCGAATAGGTGTCGCTTTGATTATGGGAAACTATAAGACGGCAGTATAAGGGCGTCAATCTCAGGTAAAGAGATACCGGTCAATTCAAACATACCAAGGTTCGACGATTAGGCGGACCTATCGTATAGTCTCTCAATCTTGTGTTCGGAGGAAACCGAGGATGTACATGGTGAGAAACGTCTGGAAGTGTGCCCGTGGAAAGGTGCCTGAGTGCTTGGAAGTTGTTAAGGATGTTAGGGCTTCCTGGGCCAGGGATGGGAATACAACGGGCAAGATCTACGTGGATTTTACAGACCGAATGGATACCATCGCCTTTGAGATCGAAGTGGAAAGGATAGATGAGTACTTTAGCAATCAGCGCTCTAATTACGACGAGCTTTCCCCCGAGACTATAGAGTCTGTTAGACAATTTAATATCAACACAGTAGAAGGCCATCGCCAGTTCTGGGAGGTCGTTCCGTAGAATAATAAAGCGACCGAAATTTCAACGACCCGAAAAATTTTTCTCATTTAGGAGAACCAACATGATCTGGTGCCGCTTTGAAGTGGAGGGAGAACCCAGCTACGGTATCGTCGAGGACGACCGCGTCAAACAGGTTTCTGGAAGTCCATTTGGGGAGTATGCCGTCACTAACAACGTCCACCCTTTGACACAAGTGAAGTTGTTGGCGCCGATCAAACCAGGAATGCTGTACGCCGCGGGCCCCAATTACCGGGGCCACGTAGAGGGCATGGCCGCCCGGCGGGGCTCACCGCCAAGCTATCCCGACCGACCTTCTCCCAATTATCGGTCGGTCCATGCTGTTATCGGCACCGAGGAAAATATCGTGGTGCCGAAAGAGAGCGCCGGGGCTGTTCAACCTGAAGGGCAGTTGGCAGTGGTGATAGGCAAGATGGCCAAGAATGTATCTGTGGATGAGGCATTGGGCTGTGTGTTCGGATACACCATCGGCAATGACATCAGCGAGCGGCCCTGGCAGCAGGCCGACCGCACCATGTTTCGTGGCAAAAATTGCGACACATGGAAGCCGATGGGACCGTGGATAGTTACTGATCTGTCCCCCACAGGATTCCGTATCATCGTGCGGCACAACGGAGTCGTCTGGGAGGATTTTTCTTCCTCCGACCAAATTTGGGACACCGCTACCTGGATCCATGAGCTCAGCAAATATGCCACTTTGTATCCTGGCGACGTGTTGTGGATGGGAACTCAGGGAGCCGACGGCGACATGGTGCCCGGCGACACCATAGAAGTTGAGATCAGTGACATTGGCACCCTCAGAAACTACGTGGTTGCCGAAGAGCAGGGGTGACCGGCTGACACTTTCACCACCCACTCCAGTAGTGGCCTCCCGGAATCAAATGTCTCTGAAAAAAGCCCCTAAACGAGAGGCTTTTAACATCTTTGTTGTTGGGCCCGAAAGAGGCCAAGCAAGGCTCGGCAATCACCCGATGGAATCCACACTCGGTACTACATTGGACTGGACCAGGGTTCTGTCTTAACATTCAAGGAATAATCAGGAGGGAATATGCCCAAGATAATCCCGGTTCCCGACGAGTTGAGCAAACC
>Ga0066854_10000113_pt1 | contig 27732 bp, 30 predicted proteins | sample ETNtaG_8_FD_65494 | JGI IMG/M metagenome (GOLD analysis project Ga0066854, IMG submission 65494) | Marine microbial and viral communities from oxygen minimum zone, Eastern Pacific Ocean - ETNP201406SV75 | ecosystem: Environmental > Aquatic > Marine > Oceanic | place: Pacific Ocean: Eastern...
TATGTCGGGTAGTGATTCTACCTTGGTTATTTCTGCCGCCCGTTTTACTTTTCTTTTCCAATAATGCCGCGTAAGGCTTGCCTTTGTGTAAATCGTCATTTTTAACACGAATTACAAAGCGCGATCCTGGAGAGGTCGGTTTTAATTTTACAATTGCCATGAGTTCACCGTATCTATTGAGCTTATTCTTAATTTATCAGGCTGTAGCAAAATCAATATCATGACCTGGCTTCAACTTAACGTATGCCTTTTTCCAGTCTGATCTTTTGCCAAATGAGCGACCGAATCGCTTCACCTTACCTTTAACATTAAGGACCTGAACCGAGTCAACCTCAACATCAAACATTAATTCTACTGATTTTTTAATATCAACTTTTGTTGCCCGCGTTTGCACTTTAAAAACAAACCGCTTATTCTTTTCAGCGTCTACACTAGATTTTTCAGACACAATCGGGGCTAAAATCAAACCTGCTAACTCTTGATTATTCATCCTAAACGCTCCTCTAACTGCTTTAAAGCCTGCTCAGTCATAATCACTTTATCAGCGCCTACTAAATAAGCAGGGTTAAGATAATTAGTTGTAGTTACTGAAAGGTTCGGAATATTTCTTGAAGCCAACTCAAGGTTTTCATTAATATCATGTGTAACAATCATGATCCTATTCGCATCAACATCAACCAACTTTGCAGCCAGCTCCTTAGTTTTAGGCGAGGCAGGAATAATGTCATTACTGACAACCAGACGATCTTGGCGAAGTAGTTCTGAAAAAATAGACTTAACCGCTATCTTAAACATCTTCTTATTTAATTTCTGGTCATGATTTCTAGGTTGAGCAGCAAAAGTCACCCCACCTGTACGCCACAACGGACTCCTTGAAGTACCTGCTCTAGCTCGACCGTTACCTTTCTGACGCCATGGCTTAATACCACCGCCACTAACTGCTGAGCGATTTTTTTGTGCCTTAGTACCTGCTCTTGCACCAGCCAAATACTTAGTCACTAATTGATGAACCAATGTTTCATTAAATGGTTGATCAAAAACAGCCTCAGATACCGCAACAGCACCGACTGAGTCTTTATCGCTAATTGCTTTAACTTGTAAAACCATTGCTTAACCTTTATTTTTTAATTTAATCGCAGGTGTTATCACAACATCACCGCCTTTAGGTCCTGGAACAGCACCCTTAACCAAGATAAGATTTCTTTCTTCATCTACAGAATGAATGGTCAGGCTTTGCACGGTTGCTTTAACAGCACCCATATGACCAGACATTTTCTTACCTTTGAATACACGCCCTGGTGTTTGACACTGACCAATCGATCCGTTTGATCTATGCGAAATAGAGTTACCGTGGGTCGCATCCTGCATCGTAAAGTTATGACGTTTCACACCACCCTGAAAGCCTTTACCAATACTGACACCACACGCATCAACCAATTGTCCTTTTTCAAACAAAGAGACAGGAAGCTGCTCACCCAACACATAGTCTTCTACCTCTTTCGGTTCTACACGAAATTCCCAAAGACCACGTCCGGCTAAACTTTCAGCAGCTGCATAATGCCCCGCCATTGCCTTACTTACTCTTGAAGATTTTTTCTCACCCGCGGCTACTTGCAAAGCAGTATAACCATCACGCTCAGTTGTTTTAACCTGAGTCACACGATTATTCTCTACTTGTAACACTGTAACGGGAACCGAAGAGCCATCTGCTTCGAAAACTCTCGTCATACCACATTTACGTCCAATAAGACCCATTGACATTTGTCAATTCCTCTCTACTTGCTTATTACTTAATTAAGTTGAATCTGAACATCAACACCAGCCGCTAGATCAAGCTTCATTAAAGCATCTACCGTTTTATCGGTTGGCTCTACAATATCTAGCATGCGTTTGTATGTTCTCAATTCATATTGATCACGCGCATCTTTATTCACATGCGGTGAAATCAAAACCGTGAATCGTTCTTTTTTCGTTGGTAATGGAATAGGCCCTTTAACCATAGCCCCGGTCCGTTTAGCAGTTTCCGTTATTTCACCCGCAGACTGATCGATCAATTTATGATCAAATGCTTTTAACCGTATTCTAATTGTTTGGTTTGCCATTACACTCACTCTATAATTTTAGCTACTACGCCCGCACCCACTGTGCGACCACCTTCTCTTACCGCGAAACGCAAACCATCTTCCATCGCAATCGGTGCAATCAACTTAACCGTTACCTGCACGTTATCACCAGGCATAACCATCTCTACGCCCTCAGGAAGATCTACCGCTCCCGTTACATCTGTTGTTCTAAAGTAAAACTGTGGTCGATAACCATTAAAAAATGGTGTATGACGCCCACCTTCATCTTTAGACAACACATAAATCTCTGCTTCAAAATGTGTATGCGGATTAATCGTCTTAGGATGTGCTAACACCTGTCCACGATCAACTTCTTCACGCTTAGTGCCTCGTAATAAAACACCAACATTATCACCTGCTTCACCTTGATCCAACAACTTACGGAACATTTCTACACCCGTACACGTTGTTGTTGCTGTCTCTTTAATACCAACAATCTCAATCTCTTCGCCCACTTTGACTACACCGCGCTCAATACGACCGGTAACCACTGTGCCGCGACCAGAAATTGAAAAAACATCTTCAATCGGCATCAAGAAAGAACCCGATACGGCTCTTTCTGGCTCTGGAATATATGAATCCATCGCTTCAACCAACTTAATGACCGAAGGTGCACCGACTTCACTGGTATCGCCCTCTAATGCCTTCAACGCCGAACCAATCACAACCGGCGTATCGTCTCCTGGAAATTCATACAAGTCCAGAAGCTCTCTAACTTCCATCTCAACCAACTCAATCAACTCTTCATCGTCGACCATGTCAGCTTTATTCAAAAACACTACTATATAAGGTACACCAACCTGACGCGCTAGCAAAATGTGCTCACGTGTTTGTGGCATCGGACCGTCTGCTGCAGAACAAACCAAAATAGCTCCGTCCATTTGTGCCGCACCGGTAATCATGTTCTTCACATAATCCGCGTGACCCGGACAGTCAACGTGCGCATAATGTCGGTTACTCGACTCATACTCAACATGAGACGTTGCAATCGTAATACCACGCTCACGTTCTTCTGGCGCATTATCAATATCTGCAAAATCTTTTACCTCACCACCTTGAGCCTCGGCCATCACTTTCGTAATCGCTGCCGTTAGGGTCGTCTTACCATGATCTACGTGGCCAATCGTGCCTACGTTGACATGGGGTTTGGTACGTTCAAATTTTTCTTTAGCCATCTTATCTAAACCTCTACAAAACCAAATATAATTATTTACTAAATTCTTGGAGCCCATAACCGGACTTGAACCGGTGACCTCTTCCTTACCAAGGAAGTGCTCTACCGCTGAGCTATATGGGCAGAAACTGACCCAACGTAACTACTCTATCCACAAAACAAGCTAATTATGGAGCGGGTGATGGGAATCGAACCCACGTGATCAGCTTGGAAGGCTGGAGTTCTACCATTGAACTACACCCGCACTTAAATCTTTAACTTAGCGATACGATGTGGTGGAGGGGGGAGGATTCGAACCTCCGAAGGCGGAGCCGTCAGATTTACAGTCTGATCCCTTTGGCCACTCGGGAACCCCTCCAGTACAAAAGTACGACATTTTGCTCTAATACAAACAAAGTGTCAATCAATTTCACTTAATTAACCGCAACAAATTTATCCCCAATCCACCGAGGACGTACAAAATTAACTTGAAACGACTAATGAATTTTATTTTTTAACTGATCAAAGCGCATCTGCACCAATAATTCTGAATTCAAACGAATACGTTCAAAACCTGACTCAATATGCTCCGCATCACTCACAGAAGCCGCAGATAACACATAATCTGCAACTCTCCGCTTATCACCCGGATGACCAATACCGACACGCAGACGATTAAATTCGCCACTGCCCACGGTTGCTACAATATCTCGCAAGCCATTGTGCCCACCATGACCCCCAGCACTCTTGAAACGCATAACGCCAACATCAAAATCTAACTCGTCATGCACAACCAACATTTCCTGCGGCGATATTTTAAAATACCGAAGCACCTTACCCACTGCCTGGCCACTTAAATTCATAAATGTCTGCGGCTTCAAAAATATGATGGACTGACCCGCTATTTTCACTTCCGCAAAATCCGCCTGAAAACGTGACTCACTACGCCAACTGACGCTCCCTAACTGCGCAAGCCAATCGTCTAAAAACCAAAACCCGACATTATGTCGGGTTTTGGTATAACGCTGACCAGGATTCCCTAAGCCAACTAATAATCGAAGTTTAGCCAACGACTACTCTATTCCGATTCAGCCGAATCACCTTCAACAGGTTCAGACTCCTCTTCGGCCTCTTCATCAACCCCACCACGAACTGTCGTAACCGAAACCACAGGTAAATCATGATCAGCACCCTGTGCTAATGCCACAATTTCTACACCTTTAGGCAACTTAATCTCAGATAAGTGAACAGAGTCACCCACGTCCAACGCCAATAAATCTATTTCGATAAATTCCGGTAAACTCTTTGGCAAACAAGACACTTCGACATCAACCTGACTATGCGTCACCACACCACCCTTCTTAACACCCACTGCATTCTCTGCATTAACAAAATGCAATGGTACATGCATACGAAGTTTTTCCTTTGCGCTTACTCGCTGAAAATCCATGTGCAAAATTCTAGGCTTACTTGGATGACGCTGCAGGCCTTTTAGAACCGCCTTTTCTTTCTTGCCATCAACAACCACAATCAGCACGTGCGAATAAACAGCCTCATGCTCCAAGTGCTTAATCACTTCATTATGTGACAACGTCAACTGCTTAGGCTCTTTTCCCGCGCCATAAATAATCGCAGGGACCCCACCTTCACGACGCACTGCTCTTGAGGCACCTGTGCCCGCCCCTGATCTTGCTACTGCATCAAACTGAAATACATCCGACATCTTTAACTCTCCTAACCTATATATAAGCAGCGCCTACACTGCATAAAACCATTTAATCAACGTACATCGAGCTGACCGATTCACTTTCCGCCATACGCCGGATAGTTTCGCCCATCATCTCTGCCACACTCAACTGCCTTAACTTACCGATTTCCAACATCCCGTCAGCCAACGGTATAGTGTCCGTTACAACCAACTCATCGATAAGTGAATTCTCTAAATTATCACGCGCCTTACCCGACAACACAGGATGCGTACAATAAGCGACGACCTTCTTAGCCCCATTACCTTTTAATGCTTTAGCAGCCTGACACAATGTTCCTGCTGTATCCACCAAATCATCAACCAACACACAAGTACGGCCTTCCACATCACCAATAATGTGCATCACTTCAGCAAAATTAGCTTGCGGACGACGCTTGTCTATAATAGCCAAATCCGCATCATCTAAACGTTTTGCCAACGCCCGAGCCCGAACCACGCCGCCGACATCAGGCGAGACCACCATCAAATCCTGATAGTTTTGCCGCCATAAATCACCCAACAACAACGGCGACGCATAAACATTATCAACAGGAATATCAAAAAAACCCTGTATTTGATCTGCATGCAAATCAACCGTTAGCAAATTACTGGCTCCAGCCGCTTCAATCATCTTTGCCACTAATTTAGCTGTAATCGGCACCCTCGCAGATCGGGATCTACGGTCTTGGCGCGCATACCCAAAATAAGGGATTACCGCTGTTATCTTAGACGCTGATGACCGATGCAATGCATCAATCAGAACCAACAACTCCATTAAATTCTCATCCGTAGGCGCATTTGTCGACTGAACGACAAAAACCTCCCTGCCTCGAACATTTTCTTCAATCTCTACAGTGACTTCACCATCACTAAACCGACCTACTCTAGCCATGCCTAATCGCATGCTAAGCCTTTTAACAACCCCTTCTGCTAATTTTTTGTTAGCATTTCCAGAGAAAACCATAAACGAGGTGTCATCCACTGAATTACTCCGATTGAATGATTAAATACAACTAAAGTTAATGGCTGGGCCGCCAGGATTCGAACCTGGGTATGCGGAGATCAAAACCCCGTGCCTTACCGCTTGGCGACGGCCCAATATTTAATTTTAAACTTAATCAAAAAGAGGGATAATCCAAATTTTGATATACCGGTGAACGTGCAACTCCCGCTGCAAAATAGACTTCTTCAGTCCCGCTCTTATCCAGCTCGTCATAAACTGCTCTTGCCGATTGCTCAGAAGAAAACTGCAAAAACACACATGCCCCCGTGCCCGTCAGTCTCGCCTCACCGTAAGTTGACAATAATGCCAACATTGCAGCGACCTCAGGGTAAGCCTTACGAACCGTTTCTAAACAATCATTCTGACACTGACCCGAATGAAAGTCGCTTATTGTGATGGGTTTGCTATCTCGTGTCAAATCTTTAGCGCAAAAAACTGCTTCAGTTGCAACATGACACGACGGCTTTACAATAACAAACCAGTGATCCACTAGTGAAATAGGCTGCAACCGCTCACCCACACCCTCGGCCCACGCATTACAACCCCCAATAAAAACTGGCACATCCGCTCCCAAGGTTAATCCTAATTCTGATAATTTGCGCCCAGATAAGCCTAAATCCCATAAGGCATTCAAAGCAACCAATGTCGTTGCCGCATCAGAACTACCTCCGCCTAAGCCCCCGCCCATTGGGATATTCTTATCAACCTTAATCGAAACTCCGCCAGAAAATCCAGTCTCTTTTTTTAACAATAAAGCCGCCCTTACCGTTAAATCATCCGCCTCATCAACACCGTCAATGGGCGCTGTCAATCGAACGCAATCCTCTGCTAACGGCTCAAAAGTCAACCAATCACAGAAATCAATGAGTTGAAAAACAGTTTGCAACTGGTGATAACCATCCTCCCGACGACTCATAATTCTTAACATTAAATTTAACTTTGCTGGTGCAGGCCATTGTTGCTGCCATAACTTATTACTCATAAACCCCACAACCCATACTTAAAATTAATTTTCTAAGCTCACTAAAATAACCGCCACTGATCTACCAATAACTTCAACTTAATATCATCATAAGATATCTGGATCTTCTTAGGTAAGCCATACTGACCCACTTTGGTTATCTTGGAAAACACAATACGCCACCCGTGCTGAATAAAACCATCCCGCTCATAAACAAACTGACTACCGGGTGCCGGCAAACCCAACATCCAATACCGAAATGCTACAACTGGCACATCAAACCCCAGCCCAAAATCAAGCCCTTCGGTAAGACTTGACACGGTTTTTTTACGCCCCGCCCCATAATCAACAACAACGCCATCACCTGCCAGCGTGATAACAACCCACTGCTGCCCTAACGGACCGTACACGGATAACCGCTCACTACTCAGGGAACCATTATGCTGCCACTTTATCCGAACCGATTCAGCAACATTGTTTCTTTTGAGCGCCAAACGCCCAGACAAAGACCAAGTATGCTCCTTTAGAACCAGAGCCTGAGCCAGTTCCAACTGCTCATGTTCAGTACTTTTCGGAGCCACCGCACAACCACTGGCGACAATAGCTAAACCACTCCAAAGCAAAACCCAACCTTTCCGCATCAATCTTTTGATAACCCGTCAAGCAACCCTTCTTTATCATGCGCTATTTGCAATAAATACGCATCAGAGGGGTATTTGCTCATCGCCTCTTCAAAAACACCTCGAGCCTCTTGCGTTCGCCCCATCGTCAAAAGCGCCTCCACTAAATGCCCTGCTATTTCAGGCTCTCTCTCCAACTGATAGGCCTTTTGCAAATAGCTAACCGCTTGCTCATAAAGTCCTTGTCGATATTTCAACCAGCCATAACTGTCGATAATAACTGCATCCTGCCCTTTAAGCGCAATGGCTCGCGTCAAATAGACCTCTGCCTCCTCTAATCGCTCAGTTCGATCGACTAAAGTGTACCCCAAAGCATTCAATGCATCAGCATCATCGGGATACCTATCAATAATATTTAACAAATCAGATTCCAAAATTGCCAACTTATCCAACTTCTCAGCCACCAATGCACGCGTATATAAAACCTCTTTCTTGTCTGGCATCTTCTTCAAGGACTGTGTCAGGAAATTAAACGCTTCACTATACCGCGATTGTATGCTCAACCATTGTGAACGCAGCAGAATAAGCCTCAACTCTTGCGAACTATTCACCGCCTCAACCTCATCAAAGCGCAATCCTGAGCGCTCCAAAAAGCCCCCATCCATCAATAACTCTATTGCACTAATACGCGCCCTGAAAAGATAATCCCCTTTTAAGACACGATCAAACCAGCCAATTGCTTGCTCTAAATCCCCTTCAAGTGCCGCAACACGCCCTAAATTAAAATTACTCCTGTCTCCCCAAAGCGGCTTATCCACCAGCCCTAGCAATACAGATTTTGCCTGTTTATATTCATTTAACTGCATATAAATCATCGCTAATGCGTACTGACTATTCATATCATGTGGATGAAGATCCAAAACCTCTTGATAGGTCTTAGCCGCTGCCACAAAATCTTTACTGTTAATCTGCGTTTGCGCCAACAATAACTTTAACTTAACCATTGCAGGGCGTTTCTCAATAATGCGCTGCAGAACCAACTCTGCCTCCTGAAAATCCCCTAAGTGAACAAAAATCTGCGCTTTAATCACATGCGCCCTAACCCAATTCGGTTGCAACAATAACGCCCGGGTTACTTTTTGCTTCGCCTGCTGAAACTTGCCTTGTTGCAATGACAAAAGAGATTGTGCAAGATAAATTGACCCTTTCTTTGGGTATGCCGGCCGCAAGCGCTCCAGAACTTTGTAAAGATTATTCTGTTCTTGTACTGAATCAAGCGAACTGACTAGTTCAAACAGGGTTTCCTCAAAACCAGCTGGATCCGCCTTCAAAACAAATCCCATATGCTCAAGAAGCGCCTCGTCATTACCTTCTTTGATGGCTAACACTGCCCCAACACGCCGGGCGATCAAATTATCAGAATCCCTTTCCAACCATAACGTAACAGCTTTTAGAGCATCTTGATAACGCTTACGAAACAAGGCAATCTTTGTGGCTCTTTCAGCAACTCTAGGGTCAAAGACTTGACCTGCTGCTTGCAAATAACTATCCAGGGCCACATCATACATCCCTCTTTGAGCCGCTAACTCCGCCGTCAAAAACAAATACAAAAAATCAGGCGTCAACTTATCTAGAGCTCGATTTGCATGGGCTTTTACTGGCACTAACGATTCCTCTGCCAAACCATCACGCACTGCAAACTGCTCAGGCATCGTTGAACACCCGACTAAAAAGGTCAACACCACCATTACAAATACTTTTAAAATCATTAACTTATTTGCTCGAAACATCACTCTAAAACCATAAAAACTAAAAAAATCCATTTTTATATACAGCTGGCAATTGGCTATATTCTTAAATATTACTTAAAATACTATATTGTTAAGACAACTTCACCGGTAATTATCTCAAATCCCAATGCCTCCATTTAACTTTAAGCTCAGAACACACTCCGCTCATTGCTCTTTTCTAGCACGCTGACACCACTGAGCTATGACTTTACTTACCATCGGTATTAATTATAACACTTCTCCTCTTGTAATTAGAGAGCGCTTAGCCTTGCCCACAGAACTCCTCTCCGAAGCACTGCTTGACCTAAGGAAAACAGCAGGGATTAATGAAATTGCTATCTTATCCACCTGCAATCGAACTGAGTTTTACTGTCGACTCACTAATGACAACCAACAAATCATTATTGATTGGATCACCCAGCGCAGCAAACTCCCCCAAGATGAACTAGCGCCTTATTTATACTGTCATAGCGGCCCCGAACTCATTCGTCATATGTTCAGAGTCGCCTGCGGCCTCGACTCCATGATTATCGGTGAACCCCAAATTCTAGGCCAAATGAAAACAGCCTATCATGCCGCCTATGAAGCTGGCACCCTCGGCAAACATCTAGGAAAATTATTCCAACACACTTTCTCCGCTGCAAAAAAAGTTCGGACAGATACTGCAATTGGCTCTAGCCCTGTCTCTGTTGCCTTTGCTGCCGTTCGTCTCGCACAGAAAATCTTTGACAATCTAAACCAACAAACAGCGATACTCATTGGTGCAGGCGAAACCATTGAGCTCACTGCCAGACATCTACACCAACAAAAAATAGGACAAATCATTATTGCAAACCGCACCTATGATAAAGCCCATACCTTAGCCGCCCAATTTAATGGGTATGCGATTACCCTTGCCGAATTACCGATTCACCTTGCTAAAGCAGATATTGTGGTTTCATCAACAGCAAGCCAGCTTCCTATTCTTGGAAAAGGGAGGTTTGAGAGCGCTATAAAAGAACGGAAACACAAACCTATTTTTATTGCAGACCTAGCTGTTCCACGTGATATTGAACCCGAAGTTTCTCAACTTGAAGACATTTATCTATCCACCGTAGACGACTTACAATACGCAATCGACGAAAACTTAGACGCACGCCGCCAAGCGGCAGAAAAAGCCGAAGAAATAATCGACACCCAAGTGGAGTATTTCCTCAGCTGGATGCGCTCACAAGGCGCACAATCCACCATTACTGATTTCAGACAACAAGCTGAACAAACTCGCGAAACAACCCTCACTAGCGCACGAATAGCGCTTAAAAATGGCGCTGACCCTGAACAAGTTATCGAACAATTAGCCCACTCACTTACCAATAAATTACTACACACTCCTAGCGTACAAATCAGACAAGCCGGCATTAATGAAAGACACGACCTCATTGCGGCTGCACGCGAACTTTATAAACTTAAAAAACAAAAGAAAATCAGTGAATAAATCCATCCAACATCGACTAGACCGCCTCGTAGACCGCTTTGACGAAGTTGCAGCATTACTCTCTGAGCCTGAAACACAAAACAACCAAAATAAGTTTCGCTCGCTCAGTCAGGAATTTTCTCAAATATCCCCCATTGTCGAGTGTTATCAACAATTTTCAGCCTCCCAAGAAGCCATTGAGGCTGCCAAAGAGCTCATTAATGACCCAGACCTAGAACTCAGAGAGTTAGCGAAGGAAGAATTTCATGATGCTAAGGAATTAGCCGACCAACTGACCCACCAACTACAAATATTACTTTTACCGAAAGATCCAAATGATAATCGTAATATTTATATTGAAGTTCGTGCCGGCACTGGCGGAGCCGAAGCAGCTATTTTTTCCGGAAATCTTGCCCGCATGTACCAGCGCTACGCTGAACTTCAAGGCTGGAGAATTGAAACCATCAGCCAAACATTAGGTGACCACGGCGGCTACAAAGAAATCGTTATGCGTATTTTAGGCCAAGATGTTTACGCTCATTTAAAATTTGAATCAGGAACACACCGCGTACAACGCGTACCCGAGACTGAGTCCCAAGGTCGCGTACATACCTCCGCTTGCACTGTGGCAATTATGCCCGAGGCAGAGGAAGTAGATGCGATTGATATTAATAGCTCTGATTTACGCATTGATACCTTTCGCGCATCCGGTTCCGGCGGACAACACATCAATAAAACTGATTCTGCTATTCGCATAACACATCTACCATCAGGCGTTGTCGTGGAATGTCAGGACGAACGCTCACAACATAAAAATCGCGCACGTGCCATGTCGTTATTACAAACGCGCCTACTTTCCGCCAAACAAGAAAAACTAGATGCTGAACAAGCGGCCTCTCGAAAAGATCAAGTCGGCAGTGGCGACCGCTCAGAACGCATTCGAACCTATAATTTCCCACAAGGCCGAGTAACTGATCACCGAATCAATTTAACCCTGTACAAACTTGAAGAAATCATTCAAGGCGCATTAGGGCAAGTTATCCAACCACTTATTAACGAACATCAAGCGACACAACTGACACAACTTGCTGAAGATTAATACTAAACATCACGGTTAAAAAAGCATGACTATTCTACTTTTCAAACTCAACAATGTAACCCTTGACGAAGCCGAAGACATTCGAGAACTACTTAACGATCAACAGCTTGACTATTACGAAACATCAGCGGGTCGGTGGGGGATTGGGGTTGCAGCCATTTGGCTCGTCAACAATCATGATATTAATGCCGCCAGAGCATTGATTCACGCCTATCAAATTGAAAGAGGTGAGCAAATACGACACGAGCATGAGGATCTAAAAACACAAAACCAATTAGAGTCTATTTTCGATCGATTAAAACAACACCCACTGTTATTTTTACTCACTCTGGTAATGATTAGTTTAATAACGGCGCTATCACTAAAACCATTCTTCAATCTTTTTACCCCGTAAAACAACCTTACACTTAAATAGAAATTAATAGAATCAACACCTTGAGTACTAGCACCTTCACACAACTACCTGATATAATCCAAAAATAAAAATTCCCGTGCAATTCTTTTTTAAAGAATAAACCCCCGTTTTTTTTTGACTTCCCCTTACAAACTAATTTTCAATTATGACTAAAAGCGCTCGGAAAAATACACACTCAGTAATCGTTGGTAATGTGAAAGTAGGTGGTGGCGCGCCTATTGTTATTCAATCTATGACCAATACTGATACCACCGATATTGCATCAACAGTGAAGCAAATCATGGAATTATCCGATGCTGGATCAGAACTAGTCAGAATCACCGTTAACAATGAAGAAGCCGCTCAAGCCGTTCCTGCTATTCGAAATGAATTAAACCGGAAAGGCTATTCAGTACCTATTGTTGGCGACTTCCATTTCAATGGCCATAAACTACTGGAAAAATACCCCGATTGCGCAGTTGCATTAGACAAATACCGTATTAACCCTGGTAATGTAGGAAAAGGAAAAAAAAGAGACCCTCAATTCGCACAAATGATTGAGTTTGCCTGCAAATACGACAAACCTATTCGCATCGGTGTCAATGGTGGCAGTCTTGACCAATCCGTATTAACGCGCTTACTCGATGAAAATCGTTTAAAAGAAACACCCGATGAATTAGCGGTCATTACCCGAAAAGCAATCATAACTTCTGCACTAGAAAGTGCTCGTCAAGCTGAGTCGCTTGGATTAAGTGCGGACAAAATCATCTTGTCTTGTAAAATGAGTAATGTACAAGACCTAATTAGCGTCTACCAAACACTATCTGAAGAGTGCTGCTATGCTTTACATCTCGGATTAACTGAAGCAGGTATGGGTACCAAAGGCGTCGTCTCATCTGCATCTGCATTATCTGTTTTAATGCAACAAGGCATAGGCGACACTATTCGCATTTCCTTGACACCAGAACCCGGCGGCGCACGAACACAAGAAGTTTATGTTGGACAAGAAATATTGCAAACCATGGGATTCCGTTCATTTACGCCAATGGTTATTTCCTGCCCAGGGTGTGGCCGTACAACGAGCGACTACTTCCAAAAACTAGCACAAGACATACAAAGCCATCTCCGCAACAGCATGCCCATTTGGCGCAAAGAATTCCAAGGCGTTGAGGATATGACCGTTGCCGTCATGGGCTGCGTTGTCAATGGACCCGGTGAAAGTAAAAGTGCCAATATCGGCATTAGCCTACCCGGCACCGGTGAAACGCCCGTTGCACCTGTTTATGAAGATGGTATAAAAACAGTAACATTGAAAGGTGACAAAATTGCTGAAGAATTTCAAACTATTGTAGAAAACTACATTAAGAGTCATTACACCACTTAAATAACAGCTATAAATCATTTATAGGAATTAATCATCCGCCCAATGCTCTAACCCCTCTAATTCAAACGCTGAAAACCCAGCCTTACAGCGGAGTTCTTTATTTAATACTCCGCCCTTTGCTGGCCCTGCAAATCGCTCCTTAATAAACTGCAGATAACTTTCTTCACAATTAAGCCCACGCTCACTACAAACATATTTAAACCAATAGCTGCCTAATTCTACATGCCTTACTTCATCATCTAGAATACGCTGCAAAATAGCCGCACTTTTAGAATCACCTAGATGGTTAAACTTTTTAATCATCGGCGGCGTTACATCTAACCCTCTGGCCTCCAAATATCGTGGTACAAATGCTAAACGCATTAATAAATCATCCGCTGTATCTACGGCAACAGTCCACAAACTTTTGTGCGCTGGATAATCACCATAATCGACACCCATCACCATTAAATGCTCTCGGATCATCGTAAAATGCTCGGCTTCTTCAATGGCTACACTGACCCAATCTTGGTAAAATTGAAAAGGCAAGCCTCGAAACCGATACAACAAATCCCAAGCAAGATAAATAGCCACAAACTCTATATGAGCAATGGCATGGAAAAAGGCCTGTACACCCATTTCCGTATTCAAAGATCGTTGAGGCATTTGCCGAGGTGATACCAACAGTGGTCGTTCCGGAAATAGAGTCTCATCAACAGATCTAGGCGGGACCTCATCTACAAAATCAAGCCTACCTTTCTCAAAAAGAACCCTTGCATGTTTAGTCGACGCTAAAATAGACTCAACATCACCGCTGTGCAAACAATATTCAGCCACAGCAAAAATATTTTCTGAATCTACTTTCATCATGAAAAAACAATTTAACACTTTAAACCGGTTAATTCTGTCATCCACACGACAACTACACCAGCTTTTTTTATTTTTGTATTGCGCCTTAGTTTTCTGGGTATCTCATCAACCCAGCGTTCCTGTACCACACTTGCTACCCCATTTCGATAAACTAATTCATGTCGGCACCTATTGCGTCATGAGCTACCTAGCCTGGGCTTGCTTCTCTCATTATTCAACAAAGCCCTTCTATCAGACTCTGTTTTTTTGCATACTCTTTGGCGCTACCGATGAATGGCACCAGTCTTTTATCGTTGGTCGACTGGCTGACCCCTATGACTGGGCTGCCGATATATTTGGAGCGACTAACGCTGCGCTCTATTTAAGGCTCCAAAAAAACACCAAATAACCTCTCAAGACATTAACAATAGCAAACAACTATAAAACTGCTTCACGGGAAAAACCGCCATTATTTAAAATAGCGTTAAGTTTATGTAATGCATCTTTCTGAATTTGTCGTATACGCTCACGAGTTACACCATATTTGCGCGACAATTCCTCTAAAGTTTTTGGGATATGACCACAAACGCCATAACGTTCACAAACAATATCTTGCTGACAATCACTTAACTGACCTAACTAGCTTGATAATTTACCTTCAACAGAAGAGCGATCCAATAAAACCGATGCTGTTTCATTTGAAACATCTGAAATCATGTCTAAGATGGAGCCCTCATAATCTTTACTGATTGATGTATTCGCCGATATCACCCGTTCGTTTAACGCCATCGTTTTAAGCGCTTTTTCTACCGGTTTTTTTGCCACTAAAGCAATATCTTCTGCTTTAGGCTTGTGCTCAGATCTAACTTGTAATTGTCTTTCTGCTTTCAAGCACGCATAAAGCTCTTTTTCCACATGCATAGGCAACCGAATTGTCCTGACTTGATTCATCAGTGCTTTTTCTAAACCATCCTGAATCCACCAAACACCATAAGTTGAAAAACGAAAACCACAATACGGATCAAACTTATCTACCGCGCGAATCAAACCTAAATTACCTTCTTCAATAAGATCTAAAAAAGACAACTCTCGATTCAAATAACGCTTAGCCAATTTAACGACTAAACTCAAATTACTTTCAATCATGATTTTTTGTGCATCCTGGTCGCCGAGTAAAACCCGCTTTGCATAATATTGCTCTTCTTCAATAGTTAATAATTTATATTTCTTTAAATTATTAAAATATGACGTTGTAGAATCACTTCCTTCGGCACCCTTACCGACAACCGCTTGTTTTTTATTTTTTACAGGTTAATTTAATACGCCTGCGTTAGAACTTGCCTCACTTGATACACTTATATCTGAACTCATCATCTTCTCCTTACTGTACGTAAGGATAAATGAGCGAATTACGTGGGGTGCTATCAGACCTTTGAATAAACAACTCATTGCAAATCAAAACATGCTTTGCAATTTGCAACACTCATTCTTAAAAAGTTATCTAACTCTTGGAAAAACCACCGCAAAAGAATAGTGCGCTGTCAATCAGGGCTCATCACTACGCTAACACATAAAAACCCCTTGATATGCACTCGCCGATAAGAAAAAACGTTAATCCTTCAGAAGCAAAACTAAAACACCCTGTCAAAACTTAGCGCTTAGGCAAGTAAGCCTTCGGATTTACTGACTTCCCATCTTTCCTAATCTCAAAATGAAGACAAAAACGATTATCATGATTGCGACCCACTTCTGCTACCTTCTGCCCCTGCTTAATGATTTGCCCTTCCTGAACAAACAATCGTTGATTATTCGCATAAGCACTTAAGAACTGCGCATTATGTTTAATAATAACCAGATTACCATAGCCTTTTAACCCATCACCGCTATACACCACACTGCCATCGGCTACTGCAACAATTTCCTGTCCAGCTTTCCCTGCAATATCAATACCCTTTAATCCCGTTTTCTTAAACGACCGTAATAATCGTCCTTCTAGAGGCCAACGCCAACTAATCCGCCCTTTAGAATTTAAAGCCACTTTACTTTTTCGCTTCAAGCTCGATGACTTATTGTCTTTACGCAGCCTCTTTTTCTGGGAAAAATGCCTCTTTACGTGAGCAACAGGCTTAAAAAGCTTTATTTTCTGACCCACTACCAACTTATATGGCGGTGAAAGCTTGTTCCACTGGGCTAATTGGCGGTAACTATGTCCCGAACGAAAACCCACAGAAAACAGCGTATCGCCCGATTGAACCCTATAAAAGCGAGCGCCCTCATCTAGACTTACACCATATGAACGAACAGGGGCAAAATTATGCTTCTGGGAACACCCTGAAAGCACTAGTATCAAAAAAACAAGAAACAACCCACTATTATTTTTTAACTTTACAAACATACTCATTTCTCTAAAAGCACTGACTTTGCCGTATTCAATTGCGCCGCCAAAAAATCAGAACCTCCTTTATCAGGATGAACCTTAATCATTAATCGCTTGTGAGCCTGTATAATCTCTTTCTCTGTACACCCAGGCTTTAACCCTAAAACCTGATAAGCCTGCTGTATTGTCATGCTAGACGAATTATTCTTCGGTGTTTCGGGTCCGGCATGCCCCTGCCTTGACGACACAAACATAAACCAGATCCTTTGCAATATCGGGGCATAACGCAATACAGCAGGTAACAATCGACCTAAAAATGCCAGAAAAACACCCAACAACCCCAAAACCCAATTCAATTTACCGAACGCCACTAACGCTACAAAAACACAGATGATTGCTCCCCACGCCAACTTTCTAAGTAGTTTGGCTACTTGTTCTGGCGGTTGATGCCGCATCCAACGCAAAAAACAAAACAACAGAAAAATTAATATTAAAACAAAATAAAACCGTATCAAACTAACATTACCCCATTAAATAACCGATGAAAATGGCTCACCAAATAAAAACCAAAATTTATTTTCTCATTATTTTCGCTGCCTATTAATGTTTTACGTTATTTATTCATTCAATGATTAATCTAGCTATACTATGATGGTGTATATTCTCTAGTAAAACAGCATCGGAATAGCTTTTATTTTTATTTCAAAAACGAGACAATGCAAAATACTTACCCCCCTTTGGTAGGGTTTGCCGCCTACAGTGGTTCGGGAAAAACCACCTTATTAACACAATTAATTCCACTACTAAAAACAAAAGGTCTCCGTATTGCGGTTATCAAACATAGCCATCACCTTTTTGATATTGATCAACCGGGGAAAGATAGTTACAGATTTCGTTCAGCAGGAGCTAACACGGTCCTGTTAGCATCAAAAAAACGTCGCGCCATCATGACTGAGCTAACTGTAGAAAACGAACCTCGCTTAACCGAACAACTTGAACATTTAAATTCAACCCAAATCGATTTAATTTTAGTGGAAGGCTTTAAAGCAGACGTTTTTCCCAAAATAGAAGTGCATCGCCCAGATCATGGAAAGCCACTACTCTACCCTAATGACCCCTCAATTATTGCCGTCGCCAGCGACAGTTCCCTGACACTCCCTGGACATCTAAGACTCCTCGATTTAAATAACCCACCAATCATCGCTAATTTTATTTTAGACTCCATTGTGAATACCATCCCATGAGCAACCCCTGCGAGAGTAAAACACAAAAACTTCTACCCATAGAAGATGCAACTGATCTGATTCGTAGGCAACTCCACCCCACTTCTGGTAGTGAACGATTACCATTAAGTATCGCCTTAGGTCGAACACTCAAAGAACCTATTTTTGCACGTTATAACTATCCCTTTGACAATATTTCCTCAATGGATGGGTATGCCCTCAACACCCAAAATATTGATACTAGCCAACCTTTTCAATTAAAAAATTGTGGCACCTCATGGGCTGGCAAACCTTATCCAAAAAAACTGTCTTCAGGTCAATGTGTTCGTATCTTTACCGGTGCTGTTTTACCCCAGAACACCGACTCAGTTATTATTCAAGAGCTTGTTTCTGTTCAAAATGACACCATAACTTTTCCAGAAAACCTAGTATTACAGGACAATATCCGATATTCAGGTGAAGATTACAAAAAAGGCGACTTACTTTTACCAGCGCACAAAAAATTAACTGCTGTTGATCTTGGATTTATCGCTTCCGCAGGCATCTATGATGTTTTAGTTTTTCGTCAAATCACTATTGGTTTTTTATCAACAGGTGATGAATTAACACCTATCGGCCAACCACTTTCCAGTGGAAAAATATTCGACAGCAATCGCTACACGTTAATGGGGCTCCTTAATGACCCTTGCTACAACTGTAGCGATCTAGGCCAACATGCTGACCATTACGAAACATTAAAGAAAACGTTACAAGACGCTGGCCATCAATACGACGTAGTAATTACAACCGGCGGGGCCTCTGTTGGTGAAGCCGATTACATTAAAGGCATCATGGACGAAATTGGCCAAATAGATTTTTGGAAAATTGCCATGAAACCTGGAAAGCCACTTGCTTTTGGTCATATCAACGCATCCTTGTTTTTTGGGCTACCTGGAAATCCAGTTTCCGTTATTGCGACTTTCCAACAAATAGTCGAACCTGCCTTAAAACAACTCTCTGGAAGTGCCCCGGCCACACGCCTGCAACTCAAAGCACAATGCTTAACTCCCCTAAAAAAAACACCCGGACGAAAAGACTTTCAACGCGGCATTCTTAAACAAAACAGTCATGGCGAGTTGACTGTTATTTCAGCTGGGAAACAAGGTTCTCATATATTAAGTAGTATTAGTGACGCCAATTGTTATATTGTTTTAGACCAACAATGCTCTTCTTTACCCGCTGGACAATGGGTCACAGTTGAACCCTTTACCTGCTTTATTTTCGAATAGGTTAATACTGGGAAACCGTTTTATAACACTCACAAGACCAAGCATCAATCCCGCCAGATAAATTAAAAACACTTAAAAAACCACAGCACACTAAATACTCAGCAACTTGTTGACTCCGCATACCATGGTGACACATCACAATTATAGTTTGTCCTTTATCAAGTTCTGTTATACGCTCCAGTATTTGATGCATGGGAATATGCCCCCCTTCAATTCTTGCTATTTTAAATTCACTGTACCACTACAAAAAACAGATAATCTTCAACTTGATTAGTCTGCCTTTTTTCTTTTAACTGTTGTACCGAAAAAGAATGTACTGTCATAACTCCAACTCACTTATTTTTTAAAAACCTTTCAATTCGAAATATCGCCTCACGCAAGCGTTCCATATCGCTGGTGTAAGAAAAACGCACAAATGAGCTCGCATTTTTGGTACCAAAATCACAGCCTGGCGTTATCGCAACCCCTTCCATTTCCAATAAATCTTGAACAAATTGAAAACTATCATCTGTCAAAGCGCTGCAATCTGCATAAATATAAAAAGCACCTTGTGGTCGACATAAAATAACAAAACCTAGTCGTAAAAGTTGTTCATACAAAAACGCCCCACGTTGCTGAAACGCCATCCGTCTGGATTCTAAGATCGTCATCGTGCGGGAGTCTAATGCAGCTAATGCTGCATATTGTGAATGTGTTGGTGCCGCTATAAATAAATTCTGGGCTAATTTCTCAGTTGCGCCATAAAAGGCCTCGGGCACAATGACCCAACCAATACGCCAACCCGTCATACCAAAATATTTTGAAAAACTATTAATAACAAAAACATCATCACTGTAAGCCAATGCAGTTTGCGCTTTACCTTGATAAACTAGCCCATGATAAATTTCATCAGAATAAAAGCACCCCCCTTTTTTCTCGGTAAGATCAATACATTCCTTAAAATCCTGTTCTGATATTAACGTTCCCGTCGGATTACTCGGTGATGCAACTAAAACACCTCGTGAGTGTTTTTGTTGCCAATTCTGTTCAATCAATGCAGAGGTTAATTGCCAATTAGTCGCTGCACTCACAGGAATAAACTGCGCTTTAGCCTCTAAGAAAGCCATAAAATTACTATTACAGGGATAACTAGGATCGGCTATTAACACACTCTGATTCGCATTCAAACTCACACCTAAAGCCAATAATAAGGCGCCTGATGCTCCCGGTGTAACTAAAACTCGTTCCGCCGAGATAGTGACCCCATAACAGCGCTGATAAAAATGAGTAATTCGTTCTCGCAACTCTGGCAATCCAGCTGCCGGCGTATATTTAACCTCGCCCTGTGCAATCGCCTGTATTCCCGCGTTAATAATGGGTTCTGGTGTTGGAAAATCAGGCTCCCCAACTTCCATATGAATAACGTCCTGCCCTTGTTTTTCAAGCTCTCTTGCACGCTCTAACAGTGTCATGACATGAAACTGTGTAATATTTTTCATTTTGTCAGCAATGATAACAGCCAAAGCTTCCCTCCCTAAAAAAACAACTAATTCACTTATAAAAATACTGTATTTCTTGCTAAGATGATATCTTTCTGGTAAAAAGGCCCGATTTGATTTTTTAGTGTGTGGAGTTAACTAACGATGGATATTGATAAGCAACTATTGAACAAAGTAGAACCCTACCAAGGATCTGCTGATGAAGAATTTATGTGTGAGCCACAACAAAAGCATTTCCATCAACTACTTACAACTTGGAAAAATGAACTCATGTCCGAAGTTGATCGAACAGTTCATCATATGCAAGATGATGCCGCTAACTTTCCAGATCCTAATGATCGCGCCACTCAAGAAACTGAATTCAGCCTCGAACTAAGAACTCGTGATAGAGAGCGTAAGCTAATTAAAAAAATTGAAGAAGCGCTAAGAACCCTTGAAAATGGTGACTATGGCTTTTGTGAATCGTGCGGCATTGACATCGGCATTCGACGTTTAGAAGCTCGACCAACAGCCACACTTTGCATTGACTGCAAAACCCTAGAAGAAATACGCGAAAAACAAATGGGCTAACGCTCAATTACTTTGCCCCCCCAAAGTAGCTATATCGGGAGATTTGCCCCCTCTCCAACAGGCCCCCTACATCTAGGCTCTCTCTTTACTGCCTTAGCAAGCTTTCTTCAGGCGCGCAAACATCAAGGTCAATGGCTATTACGTATCGATGATTTAGATACTCCTCGACTGGCAACCGGGGCTACTGAAAACATTATTACTACCCTTGACGCCTACGGTCTACATTGGGACGGTAAAATCACCTATGAATCGCAGTGGCTAGAACATTACCAAAATGCAATTGAACGGCTCACTCAACAGGATCTCACCTATCCTTGCACCTGTTCCCGGAAACAACTGAAAAGAGATCGCTTGGAAAATCCAAGCATTAAAACTTACCCTGGAACTTGCCGTTATCATCGACAATCACCATTGTCTCCACACTCGCTTCGCATCAAAACACCCGAACAACCCATTACTATTGATGATTTGTTACACGGTCAACACCAACAAAACATTCATCATGATATTGGCGACTTTATCATTAAACGCCGCGATCATATTTTTAGCTACCAGTTAGCTGTCGTGGTCTCAGACCACCTACAAAAGATAACTGAAATTGTCCGTGGTATTGATTTATTAGACTCAACCCCTAGACAAGTTTTCTTGCAACAACTATTAGGCTTTGTCACACCACACTATCAACATATTCCTATTATTATGGATTCTCATGGCGCCAAACTCAGTAAACAAGCCTTTTCCACCCCCGTACATACTCACAATATAAGCCAAACACTTTATTATTTATTAACCCAACTACAACAAAATCCTCCCCAAGAATTATCTTCCGCACCTATCAATGAATTGCTTGACTGGGCAATCACTTCTTGGGATATTAGGCTCCTAGAAAAAATAACAACTATAAGCCTTTAAACTACTTAACCCACTAGCCTGCCCAGTCAAATAACTTATGTCCGACGGTAAAATTTATCCGATAAATCCAGATATTGCTGCTCAAGCGCATATTTCTAAATCAGACTACAATACCCTTTATCAGCAATCCATTACGCACCCTGAACAATTTTGGGCTGACCAAGCTGAACGCTTCCTCGACTGGAGCCAACCTTGGCACACCGTTTTAGATTATGACTATCCTCAAGGATATATTCGCTGGTTTGAAGGCGGGCAACTTAATGTCAGTTATAACTGCTTAGATCGTCACTTAGCTACTCGGGGCAACCAAACAGCTATTATCTGGGAAGGTGATAACCCCGAAATAGACCAACGCCTGACCTATCAAGAACTTCACCATCAAGTTTGTAAGTTAGCCAATGTCTTAAAATCTTTAGGGATCAAAAAAGGAGATAGAATCTGTATTTACCTCCCGATGATTATTGAATCAGCTGCAGTCATGTTGGCTTGTACCCGAATTGGCGCTATTCATTCCATTGTTTTTGGTGGCTTTTCAGCAGAAGCCTTGCGTGACAGAATTAATGACTCTGACTGTAAATTACTGATTTGTGCCGACGAAAGTACCCGTGGCGGTAAAACACACCCCATCAAAGCCAATGCCGACAAAGCACTACTCAATTGCCCCAGCATAGAACACGTTTTGGTCATAAAAAACACCGGCGGCTTAGTGGATTGGTCTTCAGGTCAGGATGTCTGGTACCACGAGGCCATGACAACTGCTTCAGCTATTTGCCCTCCTGAGCCTATGGATGCCGAGGATCCATTATTCATTCTCTATACCTCAGGCTCCACTGGAAAACCTAAAGGTTTAGTACACTCAACGGGTGGTTATTTGCTATTTTGTGCAATGACCCATAAATATGTTTTTGACTATCAAGAAGGCGAAATTTATTGGTGTACTGCTGATATTGGTTGGGTTACTGGGCATTCTTATATTATTTACGGCCCACTATGTAACGGTGCAACATCATTAATATTCGAAGGCATTCCTACCTACCCTAAAGCCGATAGATTTTGGCAAATTATTGACAAGCATAAGGTTAATATTTTTTACACCGCACCGACTGCACTCCGAGCGCTCATGGCTCAAGGTGATCATTATGTTACACAAACTAAACGTAATAGTCTCCGTATCTTAGGCACCGTAGGGGAACCCATTAACCCAGAAGCTTGGGAGTGGTATTACCACATCGTCGGCAACAGCCAATGCCCTATTGTTGATACTTGGTGGCAAACTGAAACAGGTGGACATTTAATCACCCCTCTTCCAGGTACCACTCCTTTAAAACCAGGCTCAGCAACACGCCCTTTTTTTGGTGTTGAACCTGCTATTTTAGATACGGATGGCAATACGTTAGAAGGTGAAGCACAAGGCATCCTTGTAATAACCCGCCCTTGGCCTGGACAAGCACGAACCGTCTATGGCGATCATAACCGCTTTATAGAAACTTATTTTAAGAGTTTTCCTGGTTATTACTTTACCGGTGATGGCGCTCGCCGTGACGAAGACGGTTATTACTGGATAACAGGGCGCGTTGATGATGTTATTAATGTCTCGGGTCATCGCATGGGAACAGCAGAAGTTGAGAGTGCCCTGGTGCTTCATCCTCAAGTTGCTGAAGCGGCTGTCGTTGGATTTCCACATGACATTAAAGGACAAGGGATTTATGCGTATGTCACCGTTAATGTTGAAATCACCCCTTCTCTTGAACTACAACAACAACTTTTAACGCTCGTTACACAGGAAATTGGCGCCATTGCCAAACCTGATTTAATCCAATGGGCTCCGGGACTGCCTAAAACACGTTCGGGAAAAATTATGCGCCGCATTCTTAGAAAGATAGCTGCCAATGAAATTTCAAACCTAGGTGATACCTCTACACTTGCCGACCCATCTGTTGTCGATCACCTCATTAGTCACAGACTTAATAAGTAAACGCCAGAGACATCAAGACAATCATTTATTCAATATAGTCCTAAAAACAACTTTCATTTAATTGATTCGATTCAATGGCATGAGATGCTATTTCTTTTTTAACGATCGAGCCTTACACCAACACAAAAAGAAATAACCGACGTGATAAAATAAGACGACCCTAGAAACCGTGTTCTGATTGCCAAGATAACGACTACAGCACCCAAATAGTCTTCTTTTTTAAGAAAAACACCCTGAACAACAGATAATTATGCACATCCGGCTTTAACGACTACAATCGAAAGATATTCTAACTAGCATTTATCAACGTAAGTTTATAAAATAAGCGGTTACGTAAAAAAGCAACTGGCTCTTCACTATCGCTACACGGACTATTTAATGACTGATTATAAATTAACACATCTCAAGCAACTTGAAGCTGAAAGCATTCATATCATCCGGGAGGTTGCTGCTGAATTTGACAATCCAGTGATGTTGTATTCAATTGGCAAAGATTCAGCGGTTATGTTACATCTAGCGATGAAGGCTTTTTACCCCGCAAAACCACCTTTTCCACTGATGCATGTTGATACCCAGTGGAAATTTAAGGAAATGATTCAATTTCGCGACCACTTAGTCAAAAAACTCGGTCTTGAACTACTTATTCACAGCAATCAAGAAGGCATCGACCAAGGCATTGGACCCTTTACCCACGGTAGCAAAAAACACACTGATGTAATGAAAACGGATGCCTTAAAGCAAGCCTTAAATCATTATCGGTTTGATGCCGCTTTTGGCGGTGCTCGCCGCGATGAAGAGAAATCAAGAGCGAAAGAACGCGTTTATTCCTTCCGTGATAAAAATCACCGCTGGGATCCCAAGAACCAACGCCCTGAATTATGGAACATTTATAATGGCAAAATTGACAAGAATGAAAGCATTCGAGTCTTCCCATTATCAAACTGGACTGAATTGGACATCTGGCAATATATTCACTTAGAAAACATCCCAATAGTCCCACTTTATTTTGCCAAAGAACGCCCTGTGGTTAACATCGATGGCACTTGGATCATGGTTGACGATGAGCGCATGCCTATTGGTCCTGAAGATAAAATTGAAATGAAGATGGTGCGTTTCCGGACACTCGGCTGTTATCCTTTGACAGGCGCTGTTGAATCAAATGCCACGACACTGCCTGAAATTATTCAGGAAATGTTATTAACCACCTCTTCAGAAAGACAAGGGCGCCTAATTGATTCTGATCAGGCAGGCTCTATGGAACAGAAAAAAAGAGAAGGTTACTTTTAAGTTACATCGTTAACTAAATCAACCTTGTTCAACTGAACCCATTACACTCTAACTTATTTAAGAAAGCCATGTCACATCAATCAGAATTAATTAGTACCGATATTAACGCCTACCTCGCTCAACATGAGCGTAAAGAATTATTACGTTTATTGACCTGTGGTAATGTTGATGATGGTAAGAGCACACTCATTGGCCGCCTACTTTATGATTCCAAAATGATTTACGAAGATCAATTGGCAGCAGTCACTGCTGACAGTCAAAAATCAGGTACCACTGGAGACCAACCTGACCTAGCCTTATTGGTTGACGGCTTACAGTCAGAACGCGAACAAGGCATTACCATTGATGTCGCCTATCGCTACTTTTCCACATCAAATCGTAAATTCATTATTGCCGATACACCCGGACATGAACAATACACCCGTAATATGGCAACGGGTGCTTCAACCTGTGATTTAGCCATCATCCTAATTGATGCGCGCTACGGCGTTAAAACCCAAACCAAACGCCATAGTTACATCGCCTCATTATTAGGGATAAAACATATTATTGTTGCCGTTAATAAAATGGACTTAATGAACTACGATGAAGCTGTTTTTAATACCATTAAATCAGACTATTTGTCATTCTCTGAGCAACTCCAATTAACAAATATTATCTTTATGCCTATGTCGGCCTTAAAGGGTGACAATGTCGTTCATCCGAGTACCGAAATGCCTTGGTTCTCAGGTCAACCCTTAATGGCAACTTTGGAAAGCATCGAAATTGCTAATGATCGTAATTTCACAGATGCCCGCTTTCCCGTTCAATATGTCAACAGACCCAACCTTGATTTCCGCGGATTTTGCGGGACGGTCGCCTCTGGTATTTTTAACAAAGGTGACAAAATAACCGCACTCCCTTCTGGAAAGAACAGCACCATTAAATCGATCGTCACTTATGACGGCGAACTAGAAAAAGCATTCCCACCGATGTCGGTTACTATGACCTTAGCGAATGAAATTGACATCAGCCGTGGTGACATGATTGTACTGTCTGATCAAAGTCCCTCAATCAGTGACCATTTTAAAGCTGAAATTGTCTGGATGACCGAAACCGCCTTGATACCGGGAAAACAATACATTTTCAAATGTGCGTCACGCAGTGTTTCGGGCTCCATTTCATCAATACACCACCGTACCGATGTCAACACACTGGCACAAATAGAAGCCAAACAATTAAACTTAAATGAAATTGGTACTTGTAGTTTAGCTGTCAATGCCCCAATCGTTTTTGACACCTATAAAACAAATCAAAGCACCGGTGCTTTTATCATTATTGATCGACTTAGCAACGTGACTGTGGGTGCGGGTATGATTACGGAGAGCATTGACAGTAGTGACCAACTTCAACCGGTCAGTATGGCTGAAAAAGCGGCTCGTTTTTCTCAACAAGCGATGACCATCAACATAACCGGTAATAATCATGCCAATCTAGCTTATCAATTGGAAAGAAGACTTTTTGATACCGGTCATGCCGCAACAGTCCTTGAAGGCGACAGCGCCCAAAATGCATATTATGCCCAGTTAATTAACCAATCGGGGCTTATCTGTCTCTGTGCTAGCCAAGAGCCTGTTCAACACAGCCAACTTGAAATATCAGCAACAACAGAAACCGTAAAAACCGCTTTTAAACGATTAAAAACTGAAAACATTATTAACTGATCCTTTAAAAAAACCTTAAAAAACAACTATAATCCACTATAGCCCATTGAACTGGTTATTTTTTACATCGGCTCCTTACATATCCAAAGAAACTCTTGTAGGATAATACGGTCAATAGAGTAGTACCCAATAACATTATTAAAGAGGAATTAAAGCAATGAGATTAAATTCAGCCGTAACCCGTTCAGAAGAAAGCATTCTGTCTACCAATAAAATATTGCGTAACACCTATATGTTATTGTCACTGACATTGCTTTTTAGTGCCGGCACAGCAGGTGCTGCGATGGCGCTTAATTTACCACACCCTGGAATGATCATAACCTTGGTCGGTTATTTTGGTTTACTTTTTTTAACCAATAAATTTTGTAACAGCGGCCTTGGAAT
>Ga0066854_10000115_pt1 | contig 27308 bp, 27 predicted proteins | sample ETNtaG_8_FD_65494 | JGI IMG/M metagenome (GOLD analysis project Ga0066854, IMG submission 65494) | Marine microbial and viral communities from oxygen minimum zone, Eastern Pacific Ocean - ETNP201406SV75 | ecosystem: Environmental > Aquatic > Marine > Oceanic | place: Pacific Ocean: Eastern...
TATTTCATCGCGGTCTTCTTCCGGGCCCTCCGCTGGCGGTACCTGCTGACGCCCATCGGCCTCTTCCCCGTCCGGCGGCTCTACCCGGTGGTGATCATCGGTTACATGGCCAACAACCTGCTGCCGGTGCGCCTGGGTGAGTTTGTCCGCTCCTATCTCCTGGCCCGCCAGGAGGACGTCAAAGCGACCTCGGCTTTGGCCACCATCGCCGTGGAGCGCGTCTATGACGGCATAACCCTGCTGGCCTTCGCCGCCCTGTCCGCGCCCTGGCTGTTGCTGCTGGGAGAGTTCGACGGCGCCGCCGACATTTCCCGCACCACTGGGTTGCTTTTCCTAGCCGGGACGATCGCCGCTTTCGGTGTGCTGCTGGCCGTATTCACCCTGCTGGGCAGCTCGCCGGCTTTCGCAGACCGTATGGAAGGTTGGTTGAACGTCGTCCCTGCCGGGCCCGGACCCCAGGCAAAAAAGCTTTTCCGGACCTTCGTGGCCGGTTTGGCGGTGCTGAGTTCGCCTTCCAAGCACCTGGCCCTCTTCTTCTACTCGCTGCCGGTGTGGCTGCTGGAATGCTCCATGTACTTCATGCTAGCCTACTCCTTCGGCATCGACGAACATTTCGACTCGGTAGGCGTGCTGCTGCTGGTGGTGGTGCTCCTCACCGCCACGTCCAACCTGGCGACGTCCGTGCCCAGCGCCATCGGTGGCATCGGACCTTTTGAAATAGTCGCCCAACAGACGCTGATGTCCCTGGGCGTAGGGGCTTCTCTGGCCGGCGCCTACAGCGGGTTCATGCACCTGGTGGCCCTGTGGCTGCCGGTGAACCTGGCCGGACTGGCCCTGCTGTGGAAGAACAACCTGTCCCTCCGCGAGATGAGCGCCGCCAGCCGGGCCGACAGCTTAAAATCTGCCCCCAGCCCGGTCGGAGAAGGCGACTGATGCGAGTCGGGATCATCGGGGGCGGGGTGGCCGGATTGGCTGCAGCGTACCATCTGACCAAGCAAGGCCATTTCGCGGAGGTCTTCGAGCAGGCGGGCTTCCTGGGCGGCCAGGCGTCTACTTTCGACGTGTTCGGCGGCAGGCTGGAGCGGGGTTACCATCACCTCTTCGTCAGCGACACCGAGATCACCGAGCTGATCGACGAGCTGGGCTTGGGTGACAAACTGGCTTGGCTGGAGTCTAGCGTCGGCTTCTATCACGGCGGCACGATCTGGGACTTCGCCAGCCCCATGGACCTCCTGCGGTTCAAGCCATTGCCGCTGCTCAGTCGACTCAGGGTTGGCCTCTGGACCCTGCTATTGCAGAAAACCAAGTCCTACCGGAAGTTCGAAGGCGTGACGGCTAAGAACTGGTTGTCCCGCCGCATGGGGCGTAAGGGCTACGAGGTTATCTGGGAGCCTTTGCTCCGGGGCAAATTTGGGGAATTTTACGACAAGATCGGCATGACCTGGATCTGGAATAAGGTGATCCTCCGGTTGGCGTCCAGAAAGGGGACCGGACAGAAGGAACACCTGGGTTACCCCATGGGCAGCTTCGGCGAGGTGATCGACTATTTGACGGTGGATATCGAACGGCAAGGCGGCGTGGTCCACACATCCGCAACGGTGACGAAGATCGTGGATTCCGACGGACCGGCTACCAGCCTCGATGTGCAGTTGATCGGCGGCACGACCGAACGCCGTGATTACGATGCGATCATTGCCACCACTCCGTCGTACGTATTCACCCGTCTTTCGCCACCCCTGCCATCGGCTTACCAAGCCCAACTCGATGGCACGGATTACCTATCAGCGGTGTTGATGGTGCTGGTGATGGACCGGCCATTCACCGACAAGTACTGGCTGAATATCGCGGACCCGGACATGCCCTTCGTGGCCCTGATCGAGCACACCAATCTGATCGACCGAGAGCTCTACGGCGGAAAGCACATCCTGTACATCAGCAACTATCCCGTCAGAGGCAGCGAGTTGTACCTGAAGTCGGCTGGAGAACTGATGGACCTATTCTTGCCCCATCTGCGAAAGATAAACCACGACTTCGACCGTTCATGGGTGCTCGAGTACCATCACCACCGGGTCGACGGCGCGCAGCCCATCGTGGGCATCAACTACGGGGACAGCATCCCAGAACACCGCACGCCACTCCAGGGGCTGTACCTGGCCAACACAACCCAGATCTACCCCGAAGACCGCGGCACCAACTATTCGGTGCGCATGGGCCGCCAGGTGGCCCGCATGGTGGTCGATGACGCTTCCGCCTAGTCTGCGAAAATAAGACTGCCCAATAACCACCGAAACGATGTGTTGCAAATCCCCGCCTGTCTAGTACAATCTATCTGACTCTAGAGATACCAGCCCACGATTGGGCTGACCCCTAGGAGAATACCTTGGCCAACGAGATAGAACCCCAACAAAAATCCGGTCAGACCCGCCGCAATTTCCTAGCCAAAATGGGCCTGGGTCTCGGCGCACTAGCCATCGTGGGTGGACCGTTGGGAATGCTTGGCCGTTTCCGCGGCGAACAAGAGAAGAAAGCCGCTACCCAAGACTTCCCCGACGAGTCCTCAATCTTCCACCCGGCCTCAGACCCCCGGCAGGACCCCCGCCGCAACAGCAAGCCTTCAACTGGCTGAACTCCCGCGACTCGAAGGGACGCCCTCATCTCCGACTACGTTGAGAGCCACGACTTCATCAGACCTAACGTTCTCCCGGCGGGGGAGAACGGACTCTTTGTCACCGCTGACGCCACCACTTTTTCAAGTCCCAACCGTCTCCTTCTATCACCTCGAGCAAAGTGAGGGGTCTCATTGTTCTCGACCAGAGTTGGTTGTTTAGCAACGAGATTCTTCGGCTAGCGCCTCAGAATGATAGGCGTGCGAATAAATCACCGCACGAAATCGCACCCAGGCAACAGCTAACGCCGGCCGAACTCGCGCTCCATGTGAGTCGAGCTGAAATGCACCATGGTGGGCCGGCCATGGGGGCAGGTATGTGGATTGGGAGTGGCCTCCAGTTGTTCCAATAACGCGGCCATCTCCTGCTCGGTCAATGACTTCCCCGCTCTTATCGCCCCGTGACAGGCTATCGACGCCGCAGTCACATCCTCTTTCTGACGCACCAACCCCTCGAAGGCCGTCATGTCCAATACGTCCAAGAGCGATTTGGCCGGGTCGCCGGCACCGCAGATGGCCGGCACCGCCCGCAGCAGGTAGCTCCCATCTCCGAAGGGCTCGAACTGGAACCCGTAATCCTGCAGCGATTGCTCGTGCGACTTCAGTGTGTCGCCTTGGGAGGGGGACAGCTCTACCGACACCGGCTCCAATAGGGGCTGGGACTGAGGTTCTCGCTCCGAGGTCTTTTGGCGGATACGATCGAATAGCACCCGTTCGTGGGCGGCGTGCTGGTCCACCAAGAACATCCCGCCTGGCCCCTCGGCAACTATATAGGTCAACTTGAGTTGCCCAACCACCTTCAACGGCGGAGCGTCCTGACGGGGCGCGGCGGTGTCTGACGGGCCTCCACGAAACCCGCCCTGGTATTCGGGCATGCCCGCGCCGTTCCGTACGTCACCGAAGGCGCTCCTGGGGAAGAACGACGGCGCGACTGCGGCCGGGTAGTCGGAGTCCGGGGGCGGAGCCAGGTTCGGGACCGGCGAATCGGCCACCAAAACCGCACGGACGGCCCGCTGCACGGTGGAGAAAACCCGGTTTTCCTCCCGGAAGCGCACCTCCCGCTTCGAGGGATGGGAATTAACGTCCACCTCGTCGTAGGGGATGTTAATGTTCAGGGCGGCCATCGGATAGCGTTTCATCTGGAGCAATCCCGAGTAGGCCTCTTCCACGGCGAAGGACAGCATCCGGCTCTGGACCCATCGGCGGTTAATGAAAAAGGTCATGTAGGTGCGGTTGGCACGGGTTAGGCTGGGCGCTCCCGCGAACCCGTCAACCTGGTAGCCGGACTCCGGGTCCTCGCCGTGGACCTCCAGCATGGCCGTGGCAGCCTGGGGCCCGTACACCGCCAGCAGGGCTTCCCTGTGCAGCCCGTTGCCGGGACTGGTGAATGAAACCTTACCGTCCACCAGCAACTGGAAGCGAATCCCTGGGAAGACCAAGGCATAGCGGTTGACCAGTTCCTGGATACGTGACGTCTCCGCCGAGGCCGACTTGAGGAACTTGCGCCGGGCCGGCAGATTCCCGAACAGGTCTAATACTTCCATTGATGTGCCAAGTGGGCAGCCCTGGCTCCCCGATGACACCTGTTCTCCCCAGAGCAGTTCCAAGCGGCAGCCGCCCGGGTACAGGGGCTGGCGAGTGATGATGACGGTGCGGGAGACGGCGGCAATGCTGGGCAGGGCCTCGCCCCGGAATCCCAGTGTGGCGATGGCGTCAAGTTGTTCTTGGCTGTCGATCTTGCTAGTGGCGTGACGCTGAAAGGCGATGGCGACTTCTTCGGTGGGGATGCCGTGGCCGTCGTCGATGACCTTGATCTGCTCAACGCCCCCGGCCGTGATCTCGACGGTGATCTGGCTGGAACCGGCGTCGATGGAATTCTCGACGAGTTCTTTCACCACCGAAGCGGGGCGTTCCACCACTTCTCCGGCGGCGATCTTGGCGGCCAGGTCTGGGGGTAGGACTTTAATCGACATCAAAAAGCCCTGTCTGGAAATGGATCAGAAAAGAGGGACGATCGAACCCTTCTTGCGGTATTGCTTGTCTTCCGATGTTCCTGTGGTATTGAAGTCGTTGACTATCCGGTAGATGCGCCGCATCTCCTGGTCGACGGACCGCTTGAAGAAGTAGGGCGGAACCCACACTCCGCCAAAGGCCGAGACCACCTCCGGGTAGTCGTCGATAACGAAATCGGGCTCGAAAGGCACGCCCAGCTCGTCCAGACGCTCGTGGAAGTGGTGAGTGGGCTTCTCGTATACTCCGCTCACATATGGGTTCAGTTCGAATTTGTTGACAACTTCCCAACGCTCACCCATCCCGGACCAGATATAGATCTTGTGCTCTTCATCCAATAACGCCTGGAAAGTTTCCTTGGTATCCGGCCTCAGGCTATTGTCTAACCCGAGGATGGTGTAATCAACATCAAAAAAGATATTCATCGGCTGCTAACGGGCCCTCTTTTTCATTATGTTCCAGAAGAATTGATCTCACGGGTTAGGATTATAGCCCAGGCATCCCGTAGATTTATTGTTTCAGATATGCCGATTATGTCCATTATTTAACCGGCTTCGGCGATGGCCGCTTCGACTGCGGCATTCCCGGCTCCGACCATCAATTTGTCGCCCACTTTAATCAGGGGACGGCGTATCAATTTTGGCTCCTGGAGCATCAGGTTGACCATTTCGTCATCGGAGAGTTCTTTGTCGGCCAAGCCCAGCTTCTTCAGGCTGGGGCTGCGGCGCGCGAACATGTTCTCGGTGCCAACCACGGCGCCCAGCTCACGGATCTCCGATTCGCTGAAGGTCTCTTTGAAGAAATCCCGATCCGCGACCTCAAGCCCTTCCTGCAAGAGCAACTCTCTTGCTTTGCGGCAGGTCGATCAACGGGGCCACCAGTAGAATTCGACTTTCTGGCTCAACGAACCTCCAAAACCCTGTGGGAGATTGGGTTATAAGGCCGGATTTCAAAATCCCCGGCGTATTTTATACCCGCAAGGGGCCTTGAGAGAAGAGGGTTATGTTTCTGGTTCATTGGCCTCGGTTGGGTTCTACTTCTCGAAACCTTGCACCCATGTCGCTCTTGGCCTAGTTAAAGGTCTGCTAAGATCATGCTTGGAAGATTCTTCGGCTGACGCCTCAGAATGACAGTGCAAAGGGTCTGAAAAAAGCGCGGACGTTCTTGACAACCGCACTTTTTTGCAGTTTCGAGTACGACTCGCACTGACGTCACCCTGAACGAAGCGAAGGGTCTGCCAAGGAGATGATTGGTAGATTCTTCATCGGCTTACGGCGCTCCTTAAAATGACAGTTGTAGGGCAACCTCTTTAGCATAAAGGAGAAGCTTAAACCCCTTCCTGGGCTTCTTTCTGAAGCTCGTAGAGCTTGTTGATGGCTTCCAGGGGCGTCAGGTTCGGGATGTCCAACTCTTGGAGCAATCCCTGCAGTTTGCCGCCGTCGTTGAACAGGGCCATCTGCTGCGCAGGTTCTATCTTCGCGCGGACCCGGCTGCCGTTTTGACTGCTCTGGGTCTCCAAGTCGGCCAGCACCTCCCAGGCCCGGTTGATTACGCCTTGGGGCAGCCCGGCCAGTTGGGCCACGTGGACGCCGTAACTCTTGTCGGCTCCGCCAGGCACGATCTTGTGAAGGAAGACCACCTTGTTGACTTCTTCTGTCACGGCAACGCTGCAGTTCCGCACTCCGGGCAGGCTGGCCGCCAACTGGGTCAGTTCGTGGTAATGGGTGGCGAACAGCGTCTTGCAGCCCAGCCGGGGGTCGTTATGGATGTGTTCGATCACTGAGCGGGCTATGGACAGGCCGTCGTAGGTGCTGGTGCCCCGGCCGATCTCATCCAGTATCACCAGGGAACGGGGCGTGGCCTGGTTCAAGATGGCGGCGGTTTCGACCATCTCGACCATGAACGTGGACTGCCCGGTGGCCAGGTCGTCTTGCAGTCCGACTCTGGTGAAGATGCGGTCCACCAGACCGATGGTCGCTTCGGACGCAGGCACGAAACAGCCAATCTGGGCCATTAGGGTGATGATGGCCACCTGCCGGATATAGGTCGATTTTCCGGCCATGTTGGGGCCGGTCAGCACCATGACTCTGGTATCGTCGTTGGAGAGATTAACGTCGTTGGGCACGTAGGCCCCGGTGTCCAAGACCCGTTCCACGACGGGATGGCGGCCGTTGGTGACCCGAATGGTGTTGCCCTGGTCCAACTTCGGGCGGACGTAGCCGTTCTCCACTGAGGCGTCGGCCAGACCTGTAAAGACGTCAAGCCTGGCGATGGCCGAGGCGACCCGGCTGATGGCGGCGGCCGATTCGGCCAATTGGCCGCAGACCCGGTAGTAGACGGCCCGTTCTGCTTCTTCCAGACGCTCCCTGGCGTTCAGCACCAGGGACTCGTATTCCTTCAATTCTGGGATGATGTAGCGTTCGGCGTTGGTTAGGGTCTGACGCCGGATGTACTCCTCGGGCACCTTATCGGCGTTCACCTTGCTGACTTCGATGTAGTAGCCGAAGACCTGGTTGTAGCCGACTTTGAGGCCTTTGATGTCGGTGCGCTCGCGTTCCCGCTGTTCCAGTCCGGCGATGAACTGCCGGGCGTTGGTTGAAGAGCTCTTCAGTTTGTCCATCTCGGGCGCGAAACCGGGCCTGATGACGTTGCCGTCACCCACTACGCCGGTCGGGTCCGGGGCGATGGACTCCTCGATGAGGGCACACACCTCGGGCAGCGGGAGTAATTGGCTTTGGAGCCACGCCACGTGTGGGCCGTCCAGCAATTCCCGCAGGCTGGGCACGGCGGTCAAACCGTCCTTCAAGGCGATCAACTCCCTGGGAGCGACCGTGCCGGAACCAATGCGCCCGACGATACGCTCCAGGTCAGAGACCTTATTCAGAGCGGAGATGGAATTCATCCGCTTCAGGCCGTCCAAGTAGAAGTGGTCCACGGCGTCCAGGCGTCGTTCCAGCTCCGGCAGGTCCAAGAGGGGTTGGCCCAGCCACTGACGCAGCATCCGGCCGCCCATGGGCGTTTTTGTGCGGTCCAGAGCCGCCAGTAGAGATAATTCTTTGCTTTCGTTGCGGCCGGCGGCAAAGAGTTCCAAGTTGCGGCGGGTCTGATGGTCCAGGGCCATGAAGCTACCGGTGGCGTAGATGACCAGATTGCCCAGTTTTAGTTTGGCGGCCTTCTGGGTGCGGGCCAGGTATTCGACGATTGTCCCGGCGGCGGCTATGGCCAGGTACATACCCTCGCAGCCAAATGACTCCAAGGTCAAAATCTCGTAGTGGGACAGGAGCGCTTGGCGGGCTTCGTCTGGGTGAAACATCCGGGATTCCACCGGCGTCAACTCGTAGCTAGGGCTGTTACCATTGTTTTGGTCGGTCCAGAGTGGGAGGTCGCCGGTATCCCGGACAAGCACCTCGGCGGCTTCGATGCGTTCCAGTTCCAATGGCAATTCCTGGAGAGCTAGTTCAGTGGCCGAGAACTCGCCGGTAGTGATGTCGATGTAGGCCAGCCCGGCTCGCCCATCGTGTTCTGAAACGGCGGCCAGGTAGTTGTTGGTCTTGTGGTCGAGGAGCGCCGATTCGAGAACGGTGCCGGGGGTTACGACTCGGACCACGTCCCGGTCAACCAGACCTTTGGAGGTAGCGGGGTCGGAGGTCTGTTCGCAGATGGCGACCCTATGGCCCTTCTTGATCAGGCGGGAGAGGTAGCTATTCAGAGAGTGGACCGGCACCCCGGCCAGGGGGACCCGTAGGCCCTTGCCCATACTCCGGGACGTGAGGGTGATCTCAAGTTCTTTGGCGACGAGCGCGGCGTCGTCGTCGAAGGTCTCGTAAAAATCGCCCATCCGGAACAGCAGTATCGCGTCCGGATGTTCGCCCTTGATCTTGAGGTATTGGCGGCGAATCGGTGTCACTACCCAACTCTTCCCGTTCGGTTGCGCTAGGGGATTACACCGGGAATTCTACTACCATTTTTATCCGGTGGGGGCATCTTGCGGTCACCGGGTGGTTATTCGTTCGCGGGTGGGAGGTTGCTTCCTCTAGTTTGGAAGGCCCTCACCCTAACCCTCTCCCGCTCACGGGAGAGGGGATTTTCTTTCTGCGTGGAGTTTGGAGGCTAGGGCTTCCAGAAGCGTTCTTCTATGAAGTTCCAGCCTTGCGAGGGGAGTTTTTCTTTCATCTCTTCGATCATGCCGGGGTGGCCGCAGGCGTAGACTTTGGTGTCGTCTTTGGGAAGATCGAATTTTGCCAGGTATTCCTCGGCGATGGCGTTGACCCGGCCGGTGACTCCGGTCCAACCGTTGTTCCGATCCTCGGTGGGGCGGCTAATGGTGGGCACGAACTTCACCACGTCAGGGTATTTCGCAGCCAGTTCGGCGAATTCAACGTCGTAGGTGAGCTCGTCGACATAGCTGGCCCCGTACATGATGTAGAAGACTTGCTTTTCAGAGGCGCCGTCGGCACCGCCTTCATGAAGGTACTGGCGCACCATGCTCATGGACGGGGCCACGCCGGTGACGGTGGAGATCATGAAGTGGTGGTGCATCTTCTGATCTTGGACGAAGATTCCCTTGGCCCTGGGGCGGACGGACATCTTGTCGCCTAGTTTAAGGGCCCACATCTTGGGCGTAAGTTCGCCGTCGGGCACCAACTCCACGAAGATTTCCAGAGAGTCTTCGTAGGGGGCCGAGACGATCGAATAGGCTCTTTCTATCTTGCCCAGGCCCAGGGTGCAGTACTGGCCTGGCTTGAAGTCGAAATGCTCTGAAGGCTGCAGTTTGATGACCATCAGGTCTTCAGTCATGTCCCGGCGCTCCACCAGCGTCGCCGTGGGGAAAGCCGGGTTGGGAGTAAGATCGGGAGCGCCGCCAGATTCCTGGGTTGTTACCTCTGCCATCGTGACTCCTTGAGCAAGTCGTTACCCGCTGATTATCCAAACTCGGCTTTTCTGGCCAAGTCCCAATCCAATGCTCTAGTCGCCCTTGTTCACGCGGGCCCGGCGTATATCTAGTCCCGGCACCCGGGATGCTGGCTCCATCTCTTCGGAACTCTGGAGGTCCACCGCCAATTGCCCAAATAGGGCCGTGGAGGCTACGACGCCCACGGGAACGGCCTCGTTGATGCGGGCCAACCCGGTAAGCCGTCCGATAGCCATCTCAACCACCACTTGGCCACCTTCCTCGATGGACATCGAGGCGGCGTCAGCGGGGTTCAATTCCACGATCTCGTCTCGTTGGATGCTGTTGCGCCGTCCTTGGACTATCTTGATCTCCCGTTCCTGCTGTAACAGGACTCGGCCAGGCACGAACCACAGCGGATAATCGGTGTCCGTCGCGTCGGCACCCGACACGAAGGCCGGCGTGATTGGCTCTGCTCTCCGGTCCTTGAAACCATTTTCGTACAGGACCGACGAGCCGCTGCCGTCTTGCTGGACCGGCCACTGCAGGCCCCGGTCCTCCCGGCTGGCGTAGAGCATCTGGGTCGGCTGGGGACTCTTCAGATCAGTCTTGAACACCAGGCCGCCCTGGTTGGACAGGGCCCGGTAGGAAACGTTTTCGTAAACCGGCGCGACCTTGGCTATCTCATTCATTGTCTCAGAGGGTGACGCCAGTAGAAAGCCAGGCGCTCCCATCTTCCGGGCCACGTCGCAGATCACTTGCCATTCGGGGCGCGCGCCGTTCTCGGGCAGGTCACGGCCCGGCTTGAGACGCTGGATACGCCGCTCCAGGTTGGTGAAAGTGCCGTCTTTCTCGGCGAAGGTGGCGCGGGGTAAAACAACGTCGGCCCGCTGGGCGGCGGCGCTCAAGAATGAGTCGCAGACCACCAGAAATTCCAGGTTGTCCAGGGCAGCCAAGCCGTCGCCCAGCTTGCCGTTTATGAAGTTGGGGCTGTCTCCGATCAAAAACATAGACTTGACCCGGCCGGAAGCGGCGCCGTCGACGATGTGGGTCAGACCCAGTCCCGGTATCTCGGAGATGGAGGTGTTCCAGAGGGCCTCCAGCGCCTGCCGGTCCTCGGGGTTGGAGACATACCGGTATCCGGGCAGCCGGTCGGGCACGCAGCCCACGTCCCAAGCGCCCTGTTCGTTGGCGCCGGGGCGCATGGGGTAGATACCCGCGCCGGGTTTGCCGACGTTGCCGGTTACCAAGGCCAGATTGACCAAGGACAGAACGCAGTCGCGGGTCATATTCCGTTGGACATTGTCCGAGGCGTAGACCAGCGCGCCCGTTTCGGCTTCGCCGTAGAGGCGGGCCGCCTCGGCGATGTCGGCGGCGTCCACCTGGGTCGTCTTGGCTATTTCGTCTAAGTCCAGGGCGCTCAGGGCGTACTGGAAGGTGGCCGGACTCTCGCAGTTCTCGGCTAGCCAGTCGTCTTTCTGGAAGCCCTGGTCGATGACCGATTTCAGCAGTGCGCCAAGCAGCAGTTGTTCAGTGCCCGGAGCCGGGCGCAGCCATACGTGGGCGTACCGGGTCAGTTCGACTTCCCGGGAGTCGATGACCACCAGTTTGGCGTTTTTCCGGGCCGCCCGTTTGATGGCCACTCCCACCACGTTGTGTTCCTCGGTGACGTTGCTATTGAAAACAACGATGCAGCCGGCCTGCTCCAGGTCCCAGATGGGATTGGTGGCCCCGGCGTAACCCAGCGACTGCTCCAGCCCCAGGGTCAACTCGGGCTGCGTGTCGGAAGTCTGGTCGACATTGTTGGACTTCATGGCCGTGCGGGCGAATTTCTGGGCCAGATAATGCTCTTCGTTGGTGCTGTTGGGCGAAGTCAGAAAAGCAAACGACTCACCGGAATAATCGGCCAGTCGCGCAGCAACCACGTCCATGGCCTCATCCCAGGTCGCTTCAACCAGTTGGCCGTGGCGGCGGACCAGCGGGGTCTGTAGGCGGCTGACGTCGTTCACGAATTGGAGGCCGAACTTGCCCTTGAAACAGGCTTGGCCGTGGTTGGCCGGAGAATTGATCTCAGGGATGGCCCTGATCAGGGTGCCGTCGCCGTCGTATTCAACGTTCATCTGGCAGCCCACGGGGCACAGCGGGCAGATGGTGCGCTCAACCTTGCGGGGTTTGTCCCATTTGTTGTCCCGCTCGACTAACGCGCCCACCGGGCAAACGTCGATGCAAGCGCCGCAGAATTCGCATCCTGACTCCAGCAGGGACGTGCCGAAGGACGTACCCACCAAAGCCTGTCCGCTGCGCTCGGTCATGCCGATGGCGTCGTCGCCGCGCAGTTCTTCGCAGGCGCGGACACAGCGTGCGCAAACGATGCACAGGTTGTAATCGCGGTCGTAGAAGGGGTCGGCTACTTCCAGGGGAATCTGCCGGTACTTGTACTGCAGCGGCGATTCCAGGTTCATGCCCAGGTAACGGACCGTGTCTTTGAGTTCGCACCGTTCGTTCTTGGGGCAGGTGACACAGCGGTCGTTGACCGAAACGTGACGCAAGCAGACGTTGGTGGGGCCGCAGATGTCGATGCGATGGCAGGTCAGGCAGCCGTTGGGGTGCTCGGCGATGAGCATCTCCATGACCGAGCGGCGCAGTTCGTTCACGTCCTTGGACTCGGTCTGGACCTTCATGCCTTCGGCCACGGGCAGGGTGCAAGCGGCGGGGAAGCCTCGCTGGCCCTCCACGCTAACAACGCACATGCGGCAAGCGCCATAGGACTTCATCCCAGGGTGATAGCACAGGTAAGGAACGTAGACCCCGGCGTCGATGGCCGCTTCCAAGACCATCTTGCCAGTCTCGGTCTTGACCTCTTGGCCATCAAAGGTGATTGTGATTTCGTCGGCCATTCTGCAGCCTCTATGTTCTTCCGGCCAGGTCATGACCGGTCATTAGTCTGGTTAAGTTAGCGGCGGGACAGCGACGGTGAGAACCGGGGCTCCAAGCAAGTCCCGGTGGGACAGTTCCGGTCTGTTATATGGGTGTCGAATTCCGATCCGAAGTAACGCAGGGCCGAGGACACGGGGTTGAAGCCCAGTTGCCCGTGGCCGCAGAGGGAGCCGGCCTGCATGTTCTCGCCGATGCTCCTCATGAGTGTCAGGTCTTCGGACGTGCCTTCCAGATTACATATGCGTTCCAAGACCTCCAGCAGATGGCTCATGCCCATCCGGCAAGGGAAGCACTTTCCGCAGGACTCGTACTGGCAAAAAGATATCAGCGAACGGGTCAGATCTACGATGCAAACGCTGTCGTCGGCGGCGATCAAGCCTCCGGAGCCTACTATCGCTCCTGCCGCCCGTAAGATTTCAAAGTCCAAGAGAATGTCGATATTGTCCGCGCCCAGCACGCCGCCCAAGGGGCCGCCGGTCTGGAGGAATTTCAGGGTTTTTCCGTCTTTCATGCCCCCGGCTGCTTCGAAGATGACATCTTTGAGGTTGATGCCCAGGGGCACCTCCACCATCCCGGTGTATTTCAGATTACCGGAGAGGCACAAGATGACCGTGCCAGTGCTGGTGTCGCGGCCGATGCCAGCGAACCACTCGCCGCCCTTGGACACGATCTCGGGCACGTAGGCCAGTGTTTTCACGTTATTGATGTTGGTGGGTTTGCCGAAGAGGCCGACTTGGGCCGGGAAGGGCGGGCGGAACCGGGGCATGGCCCTCTTGCCTTCTATGGCCTCCATCAGCGCCGATTCCTCGCCGGCCACGTAAGAGTCGCCGGTCAGCGCGACCTCAATCTCGTAGCTGAAGTCAGAGCCCATGATGTTATCGCCCAGGAAGCCCAATTCCCGCGCCTGGTCTACGGCGGCCCGGCAACGGTCGATGGGGCCGTCATGTCCGTGGCGAATGAAGATGTAACCCTTGCTGGCCCCAGTGGCGTACCCGGCGATGATGACGCCTTCGACGAGGGTGTTGGGGTCGCTCTCAAGGATGTTCTTGTCGTTGAAGGCACCGGGGTCGCCTTCTTCGCAATTACAGAGGACATATTTTTCGGTGGCCGGGTTACCAGCCAGGAAGCTCCACTTGGTTGCTGTCGGAAATGCCGCTCCGCCCCGTCCCCTGAGTCCTGAAGCCTTGACCTCATCCAGAGTCTGTCCCCGATCCAGGTTGGTCAGGGCCTTATGCAGGGCCTGGTAGCCGCCGTTGGCCACGTACTGATAGATGTCCATCGGGTCGATATTGCCGGCGTTCCGCAGGACGATGCGGTTCTCCCAGATGCGCATGGGGTGCTGGTCCAGGTCGGGTATGCCGTCCGGGACCGGGGCATCGCTGCCCTCTTGGGCCAGGTAACCCAATGCCTTGGCGGCAACGGGAGTTCCGCCAGAGACGTGAGAGGAAATAATCTCGGCCACGGTATCTGGGTCGACGTTGCCGTAGAAGATGCGGTGTTCGCCGGGAAGTTGCACGTCCAGCAGCGGTTCGGCGAAACAAAGGCCCAGGCAGCCGACGCGGCTGACCTCGGCTGATACGCCCTGTTTTTCCAACTCCGACTCGACAGCGTCGGCCACTTCAAATGCTCCGGCAGCCTCGCCGCAAAGGGCGGTGCCGATGCGTATCCAAGAGCGCTCGCCGGCGGTTAATGCCTGCCAGCGGTTTCCGGCCTCGATGCCGACTTCCAAGAAACTCCTAGGCATGTCCCTCCTGGTCCAGGAGGCGGGCTACGTTGTTGGCGGCGGACTCGGGGTTGACCCTTCCGGCCAGGTGGTGGTCCATCGCCATCACCGGGGCTTGGGAGCACGCCCCAAGGCAGGTGTTGAATCTCACGGTGAGTCGTTTGTCTGGCGTGTCGCCCTCGACTTCCAGGCCGGCGGCTTCCAAAACGGACTTGAAAACGCCCATCGCTCCGACCAGATGGCAAGAAGCTCCCCAGCAGACCTCGACAACATGCTCGGCGGGGGGTTCAAAACGGAAGTTGGGATAGAAGGAGGCAACTGCCCAGACGTCGTTGACCGTTGCGTTGGAGAATCCGGCCACGAATTCCAACGCCTCTTTGGGTATGTAACCCAACTCATCTTCGACGGCAAGCAGGGACGACAGTACGGTGACGGTCGGCTGCGTTTGGCCGTGGACTGCGTCGTGTATCCGCTGTTCTAGCCCACTCATGGTCGGGGCTCCTGAAAGATCGGGCTTGGGGCGGGTCCGGCTGGGGAGGATTTCACTACGGTTTAGTTGCCAGTTTTGATACGTGGTTTACAGTGGAAAATTAAGTTCGTGAAATCAGTAACAATCCAAGCGAAATCGTAACACAGGCCTGAGGGTGATTCAACCAGAAATAGAGCCCTAGATCAACGATTGAGAGAGAGCCGAAACCGGGTATGCAGCGGCAGAATACCAGGCGGGTCGCTCGGTGATAAGATTGCCCATGTTTGATGACCTGAAGAACCGTAAGGGATTTCCGGTAGCGATCGGAATAATAATCGGTGTGGTGATTGGGGCTGTGACCGGTAGACCTGGCCTCTGGATCGCGGCCGGGATAGCGGTGGGCGCCGCCACGGAGTACGGAATAATGAAAAGAAGATCTAAACGGTGACCGGATCGGCGCTTTAAGATATAGCAGCTAGCGAACCTCAAAAGGGCGCCCAGGTTGACTGGGACGCCCTTTCTGTTCCATTGGTATGCCCGTTATTTGGCAAAAAAAGAGAGGGGCGAGTCAATCTCGCCCCTCTCTTTTTAGTGCTAGTTCTAGATATTTAGTCGGACTTGGCGACGGCGCTCCCAACCAGGATGCGCTCAACGTCGGGGAAAAGGGTCTCGGCCCGCTCCCGGCACTGCTCGTCGGTCAGACTGGAGAGGGGATGCTCGGCGACGATGTACTCGAAGTCGGGCACGCCCATCATGCGGGTCATGGCCTTGGCCGTGTTGTTGAATACGTGGGTGATGATGGAAGCCGTGGGCAGGCCCAGGCGCTCCATCTCGATTCCGTCGTGCACACTGCACGAACTACAGGAGCCTCAATCGCCGATTCCGGTGATGAGAATGTCCACCTTGTTGATCATGTCTTGTATGACATCGGGCTTGGTGGGCAGGGAAGCCGAATGCTTATTGAACATGACGATGTCTTTGAGATCGTACTTCTCTTTAAGCATCTGGCCCAGCTCGTGGAGGACCTTGTCCGAGTTGGCCTTGGAGTTCTCCAGCAGACCCAGGGTCTTGCCGGAGAGGGTGTCGGGGCGCTCATTCAATTCAAAAGCACCGGACGATAATGACGTTCCGGTGGGGTTGACCAGTCTCATGTTTCTAACTGTAACGGTCTCAGCCATGATTCCTCCCAGATATTCTTAACTTTTTTCTGGCCGGTATGGAGATAGATACTATTACGTTCCCCTAATAATACACCTGAGCTTGCATTATGCAAGACTCTGGCGGCCTGGGTTATCACCAGACCGCGCAGGAACGAAATTGCTTATTAAGCCTTTATGTTCTCGATCTTGGTGGTCCTGATCTGGAACCGGGTGGTGTCTATGATGGCGCTGTTTCTTCCGCCGGTGCCGCCGCCCATCATCACCAGGATGTCTTCGGGGTCTTGGGCGCAACGGCGAATGATCTTGTCGTCGCCCTCGCGCTCCGGTCCCTGGGCGATGCCCAGACGGATGAGTTCGCTCACGGGGCGCACCGCGTTCTCCATCATGTAGTCCTGAATGCCCTTGCGGGTCCAGTTGTCATCGTTCAGGGTGATGGCGTGCTCCGGGCCGATGACCAATACCCACTGAGAGGGGTACCGGAAGGCCATGGAGGCACTTTTAAGGGTGTCGGCGATGGCCATCAACACGGATTCTCCGGTGTGGCCGTATGCCGCATTCACGGTGACGGGGTTGTAGGCAACCGCCACTGTTACCGTGCTGTCTTCTTTCTTATGTCCGCGCGCTACGTGCAGGGGCTCCCAGGGCGAGTCCTCTTCGTTCTCGGCGAAGCACAGCGTGTACTTGCTGGGGTTGCCCAGGGTGCCGCGGTCCAGCGTGCCGGGCCGGGCGTCGAAGCCGTTCATGAAACAGAGACGGATGGCCCGCCCCAACACGGCGTTGGCCCGGTTGCCGGGCCCGAGAAGTCCGTCCTTGTAGTTGGCGCCGATCTCGTCCCGGATTGGCCCGTTCAGCAACATCATGATGGCCGGAGAACTAGTTGACGCTGAGGCCATGTGGACGAAGTTCTTCTCTTCTTCCAATGTCTTCAGGGTGGTGGTCAATACGGGGAAATACTCGGGCAGGCAGCCGGCCATCACGGCGTTGGCCGCCACGTTCTCGGAGGTTAATACCCGGTTTCGCATCTCCAGGGAGATGATCTCTTCTTCACCGGTGAGACCGGCCATCTCCAGCATCTCGCGGACTTTGTAGTCGACCGGCGGGACAACGGGCAGGCCGTCGCTCCAGCCCATCCTGTAGCATTCTTCGATGGCCTCGATGGTATCGCTGGACTCCACTATCTTGGAGCGTTCCATATCGTTGGTGGTCATTCTTTGCCTCCGAAATAATTGTCAGCTTGGGAAGTTATATAACGCTTAGTCGTGCAGCCGCAACTGAATCCCCGATTTTTCTTCTTGAAGCTTGGCCACGGCGTCGGAGTCTTCGGGACCCCAACCACGGAGCAATGCCTCGACGTGCCGCTGGTCAACCATGTTTGAGAGTTCCATGGGAATCCCATACTCCCGGCCCAGGTCGGTGGCCAGGCGGACGTCCTTGGCGGCCAGGGCGGTGGCGAAACCGGGCTCGAAGTTGCCCTGGAACAAGAACCGGGGGAATTTATCGGCCAACCGTTTCGAGCCTCCGGTGCTGTTGTTGATGACGTCGGCCAGGGTGCCCAGGTCTACGCCGGCTGTGACGCCAAGTGTGAGGGCCTCCGCCAGCAGAACTCCGGTACCCATGCTCATCAGGTTGTTGCAGATCTTGCAGACCGAGCCGTTGCCGATGTCTCCGCAGTAGACCACGTGGGTGCCGATGCCATCCAGCACCGGTTTGAATTTCTCAAAGGTTGCCTTGTCTCCTCCGACCATCACCGCCAGTGTGCCAGCGGCTGCGCCGTAGGTCCCGCCGCTAACCGGAGAGTCCAGCAGCGACACGCCCTTGGCGGCACATTCCTGGTGGAGCCGCCGTATCATCGTTGGAGAGTTGGTAGAAAGATCGAAGAAAACCTGTCCGCTACTTGCCCCTTCCAGGATTCCGTTTTCGCCCAGGACCACTGCTTCCACGTCCCTTGGCACCGGGAGGGACGTGAACACCACCTCGTTGCCCTGGACGGCTTCCTTTGGGCTGTCCACCCAATCTGCGCCCATCTCCAGCAGGTTGACTGCGGCCTCGCGCCGAAGGTCGTGCACGGTTAGCTGATGGCCTGCTTTGATCAGATTGGCGGCCATTGGATTCCCCATGTTGCCGGTCCCGATGAAACCTAACTTCATCGCGTTCTCTCCTAGTTTGGTCGGATGGGCGTCTCACCGGCCGCTGGGCCGACATTGGCGGCTGTCCCAGGGCCCGGAGGCGCGGTTGTTCTTCTTCTTGCTTGGCAGCAGGCTCCGGATCCTGTTCGGGCTTCGGCTCTGGGGGTTCAGGCGCCGGGGCTATGCCGTAGGCCGCGCCGTCTTCTTTATATTCGACCTTATTTTCCGGTTCGGCCTCGGGTTCGTCGCCCAGTCCGTCTGGAGACTCATCGAAGGCCTCTTTGGCCATGCGGAAGGCGTTGACCGCTGCGGGCATTCCACCGTAGAAGACCATCTGGGCGATGATCTCCGAAATCTCTTCACGGGTGACGCCAATGTGCAGCGCGCCGGAGATATGCCTCTTGATCATCTGAGGACTGTGACCCAACACCACCAAGGCCGCGATGGTGCAGAGGCTGCGGGTTTTCAGGTCCACGGCAGGGCGGTTGTAGATCTCGCCGTAGATGACCGAGTCCACCAGGCGCATGACCTCAGGCGCCAGTTCGGCCATGGCCGCCGGCGGCACGGGGTTATTGTCCGGACCGTAATAGCGCTGCCGGAAATCTAAGGCAGCTTGGTCCAAATCTTTTGCGCCGTCTTGCGGGTTCTCTTCGGGACTCACGATATCTCCAGATTCTAATGCTGAAAGCTGACGGCTATTTTATTATCTGCCAGTAACGCTTGCCGTCTTTAAGGATAACCTTGCCTATGTGGTCGTCGGGATGGAAGTGGCCAGCTGCGATGACGATATCTTCGGTTTCGGCCCTATCAAGGATCATCTTGCGGTTGGTGCGGCTGGCCTCTTTATCGGTGTCGACCCCGGCGGTCCATTCCGGCCGCTCCACCTGCACCTTGCTGTGCAGCAGGTCGCCCACCACCATGGCTTTCTTGCCTTGCGAGGTGATGTCGAACACCATGTGTCCGGGTGTGTGGCCCGGCGTGGAGATGGCTTTGATCTCGTCATTCACAACGTGGCCGTCTCCGATCAGCTCCAGCAGGCCCATCTTTTCCAACGGCAGGATGTTCTCGGCCACCCAGGGCGCGTCTTTGGCGAACTCCGGTTTGATGAAATGGTCCCAATCCAACTGCGGCGCCAGGTACCTGGCGTTGGGGAAGTATGGCTTGGGTTCCGAGCCGGTGTAGTCGATGTTCCAGCCAACATGATCGATGTGCATGTGGGTGATGAGAACTAGGTCCACGTCTTCCGGGTTAACGCCGGAGATCTTGAGTTGGTTCATCATGTCGCCGGTGCGGTTGTCGCGGCTTGGGTGTGGGCCGGGGCCCATACCTGTATCCACCATTATAGTCTGGCCCTGGCTGCGCAGGTAGAAATGCCCGTAATAAAGCTGTAGCTGGCAGTCTTCCAGTGCGTCGTGGTACGGCTCCCAATCGTGGGAGTCGGTGGTTGGAAACATTGCCGATGGGTCGCGTGGCGGCGGCAGCATGTCCAATACGAATGTGATTTCAACGTTGCCCACTTTAATATCGGCCATGTATCGCTCCTTTGATTTAAGCAACCGCGTACTTGTGTATCTGGTCAGTTTGGCGGCGAGGGGGAGCCCCCACCCTAGCCCTCCTCCATTGCGATGGGGGAGGGGATAATCTTCGGTCAGTATTGAATCATTGAGTAGACATCGTAGCCGGTCAGGTTTTTTCGTCCTTCTAAGAAGGAAAGTTCGATGATTACCCCGATCTCTGAAACGACGCCGCCGGCCATCTCCACCAGTCTTGCGGTGGCGCCTAGTGTACCGCCGGTGGCCAAAAGGTCGTCTATGATCAGGACTTTCTGCCCTTTTTCCACACCGTCCACATGGATCTCCATGGTGTTGGTGCCGTACTCCAACTCGTAGTCGGTGGAGAGGGTGTCGGCGGGGAGTTTACCGGGCTTGCGGACGGGAATGATTCCCTTGCCCAGTTCACGGGCCAGCGGCGCGCCGAACAGGAAACCCCGTGACTCGACGGGCACGATGGCGTCGAAATCGGCGTCCTTATAGCGCTCCACCAACTGAGCGATCGTAAAATCGAAAGCGCTGACGTTGCCCAAGAGCGGCGTTATGTCTTTGAAGATGATTCCCGGCTCCGGGAAATCGGGCACATCTCTGATGTATCCTTTCAGGTCCATATGGTTTGCACTGCCGGACACCGGTTGGGGCATGGCCCCTTGACCATTGTCCAGTCCTTTTATCGAGGTTACGAAGATATTCGCGCCGGTTGCAGGGCTTGTAGGTGGGGTAAAGTTGTTGCTGGGCCGTGCCTGGAAGTGTAGATTACGACACTCGCGGCGTCAAGATGAAGGGGCAGAGGAAAGGCGCCGCCGAAATTCGTCAACCCTGAGCGTGAATTCGATTGACTTTCTTCAGTCTAATTTATATAATTTAACTGATTCCTGGTTACGAAACGGCCCCACGAATGCGGGGCTATTTTTTAGTGTAAGGCATTTCGATACCGAGCCCAGGGCTAGGCCCGGAACCGGGAGCGTCCGTGCCCCGGTGGCGCAATGGCAGCGCAGCCGATTTGTAATTGGCAGGTTAGGGGTTCGAATCCCCTCTGGGGCTTTTTAAAATTTAATACCGCTGGCTCCACTCCCGGCGGCATGGGGTTAGGCAAGACCGAGTTTACGTTTATAGAGCCTCTACAGACGGTACTTGATTGCGCCAATACCCAGAAATATGCGAAGATTCCCATGCCTGGAGGGGTGGGTGAGTGGTTAAAGCCACCAGACTGTAAATCTGGCGTCCGGAAGGGCTTCGCAGGTTCGAATCCTGCCCCCTCCACCACAATTGGCCAATTCGGACGAGAGTCTGGCCAAGGCACGGGAAATAGCGAGAACAGTTTAAAACCCAATGGCATTAGGCAGCCGTTAATCTATTAGCCCAGATAGCTCAGCGGCAGAGCGCGTTCTTGGTAAGAACGAGGTCGGCGGTTCAATCCCGCCTCTGGGCTCCAGAAAGAATCGGCCCGAATAACAAAACCAGGGCCCGAGTATGAGTAGTAGGGAGGACACCGAAAAGATGGCTAAGCAGCAATTCGACAGGACGAAGGACCACGTTAACGTAGGCACGATTGGCCACGTGGACCATGGAAAGACTACCTTGACCTCGGCCATCACTAAGGTGCTGGCGGACCAAGGTATGGCCAGTTACTTGGACATGGATAGCATCGACAACGCGCCCGAAGAGAAGGCCCGTGGCGTAACCATCGCTATTGCCCACGTGGAGTATGAGTCGGAGACCCGGCACTATGCTCACGTAGACTGCCCAGGTCACGCCGACTATATCAAGAACATGATCACCGGCGCGGCCCAGATGGACGGCGCAGTCTTGGTTGTGAGCGCCCCCGATGGCCCCATGCCCCAGACCCGTGAGCACATCCTCTTGGCCCGCCAAGTTGAAGTTCCCAGCATCGTTGTCGCCTTGAACAAATGCGACGTGATGGACGACGAAGAGCTCCTGGAACTGGTGGAGCTTGAGGTCCGAGACCTCTTGAACCGCTACGACTTCCCTGGCGACGACACGCCCGTCGTCCGCGTCAGCGGCCTGAAGGCAATCGAAGGTGACGAGGCCGCGGTAGCCGGGGTCCTCGAACTGGTTAAGACCATGGACGAGTACATTCCCAAGCCCGAGCGCGTAACTGACCGGCCGTTCCTGATGCCCATCGAAGATGTCTTCGGCATCAAGGGTCGCGGCACCGTAGTCACCGGACGCGTCGAGCGCGGCACCCTGAAAGTGGGTTCCCCCGTTGAGATCATCCGCTGGGGCGACGTTCGTGAGACCGTGGCCACCGGACTGGAGATGTTCCACAAGAACCTGGACACCACCGAAGCTGGCGACGCCGTTGGCATCCTGCTCCGCGGTGTGGACCGGGAAGAGGTTGAGCGCGGCCAGGTTTTGGTAGCGCCGGGAACCATGAAGCCCTACACCAAGGCAGAGGCCGAGGTATACATCCTTAGCCGCGACGAAGGCGGACGGCACACCCCGTTCTTCTCCGGTTACAAGCCCCAGTTCTACATCCGGACCAGCGACATCACGGGCGAGTGCACCTTGCCCGAGGGCGTTGAGATGGTCATGCCTGGGGACAACGTCAAGATGAACATCGAACTAATGAGCCCGGTGCCCATCGAAGAGCAGATGCGCTTCGCCATCCGGGAAGGCGGACGAACCGTGGGATCCGGAGTTATCACTAAGGTGGTGGATTAAGCCATGGCCAGAAAAACAGTGGATGTCCGGCAGATCATCACCCTGCAATGCGGCGACTGCCGGGAGCGGAATTACACTACGAACAAGAACCGGCGCAACGACCCCAACCGGATGGAGTTGCGTAAGTATTGCTCCAGGTGCCGCGAGCACAAGACCCACCGCGAAGTGAGGTAACCCCCTATGGCTAGGGCATCAACGCGCAGTACACGGATCGTCGCCCCGTCTGGTGGCGGGCGCGTCGGCCCAGTTACTTTTCTGCGGGAGACCTTCTCGGAACTGCAGAAATCGCACTGGCCCAGCCGGGAAGAGACTGCACGGCTGACTATGGTGGTCATCGTTTTGGCCATCGCAGCCGGGTTCTTCTTGGGAGGCCTGGATCGGGTCTTCGCTGAAATGTTCTCCCGGATAATCTTCCGTTAGAGCAAATCAATAAAGCAAACCGGGACCGGTATTAATAAAGCGTATCTGTGGGAATGAGGGGCGTCGTTAGGCGCTGCTCATTTCTGCTTGACCCAGCATCGGATATTGCATCATGACTACTAGCAACACATCGGAAACCGAGGAAACTCAAGGTCCTCGTTGGTACATAGTCCACACCTACTCAGGCCAGGAAGACCTGGTGGAAAAGAACCTCCGCCTGCGCATCCAGAGCCTGGATATGCAGGACCGCATCAACGAGGTTCTGGTCCCCACTGAGGAAGAGGTGGTCTTCAAGGACGGTCAACGCCGTTCGGAACGCAAGAAACTGTTCCCCGGCTACATCCTGGTCCAGATGACCATGGATGACGAAAGCTGGTATGCCGTTCGTAACACCCCAGGCGTCACCGGGTTCGTCTCAACCGAGGACGAGCATGACAAGCGTCCCAAGCCGGTGCCCCTGGAAGACAAGCAGATGGAAGACATCCTCAGGCAGGTGGACTCGGACCCCACCCGCGTGAACATCGGATTGGAGCGCGGCGAGACTGTGCGGATCACCGAGGGCCCGTTCGTAGACTTCATCGGATCCATCAACGACGTGGACGAAGGCAAAGGAAAAGTCCGGGTTATGGTATCCTTCTTCGGGCGCGAAACGCCTGTGGAACTGGATTTCCTCCAAGTAGAGAGAATCTAACTCTGGCAGGTAGAAAGAATCTAAACCTGGGGTTTAACCCCAGCCTGAAATCATTCAACAGAGAAACTTAAGGAGCCCCCGTTGGCGAAGAAAGTTAGGGCCATCATTAAATTGCAGTTAGAAGCCGGAAAGGCAACACCCGCCCCTCCGGTAGGCCCCGCTCTGGGCCAACACGGCGTAAACATCATGGGCTTCGTTAAGGAATACAACTCCAAGACCGCCACGCAGGCCGGGTCCATCATCCCGGTGCATCTGACCGTTTACGAGGACCGTTCCTTCACCTTCGTGACCCGCACGCCCCCGGCGTCGGACATGTTGCGCAAGGCTGCGGGAGTGGAAAAAGGTGCTTCCGAATTCCGCGAGGGTGCCGTTGGCAGCATCAGCAAGCAACAACTGAAAGAGATCGCCGAGTCGAAGCTAGCCGACCTCAACGCCAGCGGCGTTGACGAAGCGATGCAGATAATCGCCGGAACCGCCCGCAGCATGGGCATCGAAGTAGGAGAATAGCAGCCATGGTCAAGCACAGCCGGAGGTTCTCCTCCGTCTCGGAAAAGGTGGACCTGGAAAAGAACTACTTGCCTCTAGAGGCCATGGAACTCCTCCAGGAAGTATCCACCGCCAAGTTTGACGAGACCGTTGAGCTACACATCAGGACCAACGTTGACCCGCGCCATGCCGATCAGATGATTCGCGGCGTTTGCAGCCTGCCCCACGGTCTGGGTAGGACCATCCGAGTGGTGGTGTTTGCCGGAGCCGAAGGCGGCGCAGAGGCCAGGGCCGCAGGAGCGGACTTCGTTGGCGAAGACGACCTCATCGAGAAGATCGAAGCGGGCTGGGACGATTTCGAAGTCGGACTGGCAACCCCTCAGGTGATGCCTAAGATCGGTAAATTAGGCCGAGTACTGGGCCGCAAAGGCCTGATGCCCAATCCCCGGAACGGCACCATGGTCCAACCACAGGATCTGCCCCGGGCGATCCAAGAAGCCAAGGGTGGACGAACCGAGTACCGGACCGACCGCACCGCAATCATCCATTCGTCAGTCGGAAAGGTCAGTTTTGACGCGGACAAACTGGTGGACAATCTGGCCGCGCTGGCCAGTGCTATAGTCAAAGAACGACCCGAGAGCATCAAGGGACCGTTCTTCCGATCGGCCTACATCACGTCGACCATGGGTCCCAGCGTCCAATTGGACCTGCCGGCCCTGCAAGCGTTAGAATCGCCGGAATAGCCAGGCAACCGGCCTAACCAGCCGGATTTACAATCTAGGAATCAACACGCCAAAGACCGCGGGTCCCCGAAGGGGATAAATGCGCAAGCCGCCCGCCCAGGCGCGACGGATAGTAATTCGGAGTGACCGACTCCCTACGCCGCGTGTTTGTCGTAGGGATTTTTTTATTTCTGGGGACCACATGTCTCTGGAGATTTACCATCAAAAGCTTATAAACGAATTTTCACAGAGAGTGTTGGAGGAATGATTTGCCGACCCAGCAGAAAATAGACCGGGTCCAGGACATCAAGGACCGCCTGGAGCGCAGCAGCATCGTGATGACCGCCAGCTATGGGGGCATCCCGGTGAACCAGATGGTTGAACTACGCCGGGCCATGCGGGCCAGTGGCGTAGAATTCACCATCGTCAAGAACACCTTGCTCGCTCTGGCCGCCGACGAAGCCCAAAAACCCCAATTAAAAGAGATCGTCAACGGCCCCACGGCCATTGCATTCGGGTATAACGACCCAGTGGAAGCCGCCAGGGCCATGGCCGACTACGTCCGCACCGGTGGATCTTCGCTGGCTGTTCTCGGAGCCATCATGGGTGACGAAGCAGCGATGTCCCCTTCTGAGTTCACCAGGCTGGCCGCGCTTCCGCCCAAGTCGGTTTTGCTGGCCATGCTCTTGGGCCAGATGCAATCGCCTCTTGCGCGGCTGCTCACCATCATGAATGGTCCACTGCAGAGCATGGGCAACGTGCTGCAAGCCCGCGTGCGCCAGTTGGAAGAACAAGCCCCAGCCCCCGCGCCAGAACCTGAAGCCAGCGCCGAACCCGAAGCCGCCCCTGAGGCGGAAGACGCGCCTGCTGACGAAGCGCCGGCTGACGAGGCTCCGACAGAAGGAGAACCCGCTGCGGAAGCCACGGATGACGCGCCCGCAAACGAAGCCTCTGCAGAGGAAGAAGAAGCTGAAGCGCTCGTGGACGAGGCGCCTGCAGAAGAAGAACCAGAGGCTGAACCAGAACCGGAAGCAGAGGCCGCTGAAGAAGAGCCCGAAGCCGAGCTGGCTGCGGAAGCTGCTGAAGAAGCCGCTGGTGAGGAAGAGTCGGAGTAACCGGCTGGCAGCACATTCAATAAAGAGACCAAATTTACCAAACGCACCAATCAGCCCAATAGGAATAGAGGAGATATTTTGACTAAGGACGAGATCGTAGAAGCTATCAAGGGAATGAACGTGGTTGAGTTGTCCGACATCGTTAAGGCCCTGGAAGAAGAGTTCGGCATCAGCGCCGCAGCCCCGGTGGCCGTTGCCGCCGCACCCGCTGCCGGTGGAGCACCCGCCGAAGGCGCCGCCGCTTCCGAAGACCAGTCGGAATTTGAGGTCAGTCTCAGTGACATCGGCCCAAACAAGATCAACGTGATTAAGGCCGTTCGTGAAGTTACTTCCCTGGGTCTCCGCGAGGCGAAAGAGCTGGTTGAATCCGCTCCCACCGCCATCAAAGAGGGCATCGCCAAGGAAGAAGCCGACGACATCAAAGGCAAGCTGGAAGAGGCCGGAGCCTCTGTCGAGGTCAAGTAACCCGCCTTTGCTAGCCTAGGAGGACCAATTGGGCCGAAAGGACCGGGAGCGCTTCCAGCGTTTACAGGAATGCAACCCCGATTACGTTGGGTACCGCGGGTTGGACACCGTGACCGTCACCCAGGTGCCGCCACCACAAACGGAAACGGTTGTCTGTTCGATGTGTAACCGTAAGCGCAACGTGGCCAGCGACAGCCTCTCTGGGGACGTAAGCACCTTTGTGTGCTTGCGTTGCCAGGAAGACGCCGCCTGATCCCCCGGTCAACCAGCAAACAAACTTAGTGCAGTCAATGAAAAAGACCTCTCCAAATGGAGAGGTCTTTTCTATTCAGGAGAACGATGCTAGTCTTAACGGAACGGCGGCAACTGTTCGTCTAGGAACTCATAGGCGCGGTTGAACTGACTCTCGCCGCCGTAGCCTTCTTCCTCGGCCACGGACAGGACTTCAACGTCGGGCGTCACTCCGGACCTTGCCAAGAGCCGGCCCAACGGTGTGTACCTCCGCGACACCGGCAGGTACATGGCCGACCCGTCACTTAACTCCACGAACTCATAGGCGGATGCGTCTCCAAAGGTCGTCGTGCCGAACAAGGTTGCCCGCCCGGAGTCCTGCAGGGCCGCGGCCAGTGTCTCTGCTTCGTGAGAGGTTTGCTCGTTGACCAACACGGCTACCAGCAGGTCGTCCAGATTCAAACGGTCTTCGTTGGGGTCGATTGTCAATCCGACTCGCTCTCCATTCCGATCCTCCACATAACCGAAGACCGATCCGTCGGGCAGAAACTCTCCCGCGGTCTCCTTGGCTGCGGCAGATGAGCCACCTGGGTTGGTCCTGATGTCCAACACCAAGGCCAACAGGTCGAAACGGTTTAGATTTTCCAGGGCGGTGAACACCTGCTCGCCCGTGTTGTCGCGGAACCGGGAGATGCGCACGTAACCGATGCCCCCGGGGATGAGTTGGCTGGCCACCGACTGCAGTTCGATATCGCCGCGAAACACCTCAAGGGAGACGGGTTCCGGTTCGCCCACCCGCAGGACTTCCAATGTGACTTTAGTCCCTTTCGGTCCTGACACCTGGTCGACCACTTCCTCAACGCCTTGGCCCAGTACGGAAACCCCTGCAACCGACGATAAAACGTCTCCCGGTAGTACTCCCGCGCTCTCGGCCGGGGAACCAGCGAACGGGAAAAGTACGA
>Ga0066854_10000124_pt1 | contig 26338 bp, 27 predicted proteins | sample ETNtaG_8_FD_65494 | JGI IMG/M metagenome (GOLD analysis project Ga0066854, IMG submission 65494) | Marine microbial and viral communities from oxygen minimum zone, Eastern Pacific Ocean - ETNP201406SV75 | ecosystem: Environmental > Aquatic > Marine > Oceanic | place: Pacific Ocean: Eastern...
AGCGCCGCCCTGCAAAAACAAAACTTTGTAATTATCAGGTATCGCCATTAAATCTCTAAGATCTTGTTCGGACTTTCTGGCTAGCGCCATAAAGTCCACCCCTCTATGGGAGATCTCAATCGCAGAGGCTCTGGCATTACCAAATTCGAGTAAATCACGTTGAATTTTACTAAGCACCGAACGGGGTAGTGTTGAAGGGCCAGCACTAAAGTTGAAAACCTGCTCCATGGAAATTAATTGGCTTTTGGAAATACCTTGGCATTTTACCTCAGACTATCCATTTAGCTTGATTAGTACACAGCATTTACTAGAGACCTTTTCAGCAACCATTTAGAATTTTCTGGATGATAAAAATGAGTGAAAAGTGTGTAATAATATGAAATTAATAGCGCCAGCTATTGATGAGATTTTTTCTGTACTTTTTAGCATGTTTAATTTCAGCCCTTTGAGATAGGGAATTTTTCCAATTTTCCCGCGTTAATTTATACTCCTAGACGACAAAGTAGAGTCAATAAAAATATGCCTTGTAAAATAATAATAATTTCACCATCAAATCCAAATGGTTGCTGAAAAGGCGTCTATTTAATACTACAGCAAAGATTAATACTCTAGAATATCAAGCAATAACACAGGATTATCGAATGGACAATTCATACAAAAAACGCATGCAAAAGAAAAAATCCTACATCGATTCTAGGATAGAGGCTGCCAATATTGATAAGGGTATTGTTGTCTTATTAACAGGCAATGGTAAAGGCAAATCTTCATCGGCTATGGGGATGATCTGTCGCGCGCTGGGTTATGACTTAAAAGTGGGTTTGGTGCGCTTTCTTAAAGGCGCACAAGATACCGGTGAAGACTTATTTCTCAACAATCACGAAAACGTCTCTACAGCCTTAATGGAAAGCGGGTTTACATGGGACACACAAGACAAAGAGCTAGATATTCAAAAAGCGGTTGAAACCTGGAGTGAGGCAAAAGCATTTCTTCAAAACCCAGCTATTGATTTAGTGGTGATTGATGAATTAACTTACATGATTAATTACGGCTATCTTGACGAATCGGGCATTCTTGAAATAATCAATAATCGTCCGGAAAATCAGCACGTTGTTATTACCGGTCGAGCGGCAAGTAGAGCCTTAATCGACATTTCTGATACGGTCAGCGAAATTCAAGACGTTAAGCATGCCTTTAGGGCCAACATCAAAGCGCAAAAAGGCGTTGACTTCTAACGTCTAAACAATATAAATCCAAAAAACAAACGTGCCCAATAGTGCGCCAAAAATTGTATCAACAATATAGTGTTGCTTGGTAAGTAGACAGCTGATTGCAATTAAAACTGGAAACGACCAAATAGCTGCCACAATCCCTTGATGTAAAGCTGCGCCATTGTTTACCATGTGCAAAGAAGTCATCATTGCAACGCTCACGTGCATAGAAGGAAAGCAGTTCGTTGCTGTGTCGAAACTTTGCACGTATTTTAGAAATTTTTGAGATTTACCAGAACTCTTGCCAAAGTCGCGCCAACGAGCGGGGGTTGTAATCGGGTAAAAAGTAAAAAACAGTATTTGAATAAAAGTCAGCAATAAAAAATTAGCAGCAATATATGCAAACTGCTGGAAGCTGCTAATCGAAAAAACCAAACCGATGATCATCGGATAGTACAAACCACTATACAGCCAAACCCAACTGGGAACAAAGGGAATTTTATCGTCTACCCTAGTATTTAACTCTCTCGGTTCTTTGAAGGGGTGCTTTTGGGGGAAAAAATAAAGCTGGTAGACACCAACAATTAGAATAATGCTGATGAGCATCATCAACAAAGTATCAATCGTAGTCATAAATTTTAGTGCGCCAATTGAATCCCAATAGGGAAAGATGTTAACACACTCATCAAAAAATACGCTCAGAATTAACCATGAATACTTACTTAGATATTCTCATTTAAGTGATCTAGCGCCTCAGACAAACGCTCAACGGCGATCACTTTCATGCCTTTCGGCGATTTTTTAGGAGCGTTACCCTTTGGTACGATGGCAACCTTAAAGCCTTGTTTTTGCGCCTCTGCAAGCCTCTCTTGAGCGTTGTACACCGGCCTAACTTCGCCAGCAAGTCCAACCTCACCAAAAGCAATCCAATCCTTAGGAATTACCCTGTCACGAAGGCTTGAAACAATGGCCAACATCACCACCAGATCAGAGGCTGTTTCGCTGACTTTGATGCCGCCAACGACGTTGATAAAAACATCCTGATCAAATGTTACGATACCACCGTGTTTGTGAAGAATGGCTAACTGCAGTGCAAGGCGGTTATGATCCATACCAACACAAATTCTCTTTGGTGCGCCATTTGCCTGATCTACTAACGCTTGCACTTCAATCAACAAAGGTCGTGTTGCCTCTCGAGTTACCGTCACCATAGAGCCGGGCGCAGATAGGTTTTCGTTGGAAAGAAAAATTGCCGAAGGATTGGTGATTTGTTGTAGACCCTTTTCGCTCATAGCAAACACACTGATTTCATTAACCGCACCAAAGCGATTCTTCACTGCCCTGATAATACGGTAACGACCACCGGCATCCCCCTCAAAATAAAGCACGCTATCAACCATATGCTCCAAGATTCTTGGACCCGCCAAGGCGCCACCTTTGGTGACATGACCAATCATTAACATAATGGTGTTTGATTGTTTTGCGTATTGGGTTAATTGCGCCGCACAATCTCTTACCTGGGTAACAGAGCCAGGCGCAGAGGTTGAGGTGTCACTTACCAATGTTTGAATGGAGTCAATAACAATGACTTTTGGATTCAGGTTTTTTGCTGTTTTAAGTATTTTTTCAAGATAAGTTTCGCTCAACAATTGCACATCCGCATCAATACCTAGCCGTGTAGCTCGATCACTAATCTGCTGCGCTGACTCTTCACCGCTAACATACAGTGTATTTTCACTTGAATTAATAGAGGCTAAAGCTTGAAGAATCAATGTCGATTTACCAATTCCTGGATCGCCACCAATCAGCACCACAGAACCCTCAACCAAACCACCGCCCAAAGTGCGATCTAACTCGCTAAGACCGGTCGAAAGCCTAACACTTGTTTGGTTTTTAACCTCATTAAGAGGCTGAACTTTTGAAGGAGGAAGGTCTTTTAAACTCTCGGATTGACTAACCTTGGACGGTACTACGAACACCTCTTCCAAAGAATTCCACTCTTTGCATTCTAAGCATTGCCCTGCCCATTGATAGTGCGTTGCGCCACAATTGGTACATACAAACTCAATTTTAGTTTTTGCCATTGCTGCCTCTTAATTATTGTGGTGTAGGGAATTCCGCATTAATACCCTGTAGTCGTTTAAAAGCAAAAACATAAATCTCCGGATCATCCACCACTTCAACCCTTGTAGGGACATAGTTATCATCTGCAAAAGGGTTAAATGAAAAAGTTTTTGAGTAAAATAATTTAATAAAATTAAGCTTAATTTCTGTTGCCTTGCCATCGTTGATACTACTTAATTTAGCAATTCCATTAACAGAAGTCATAACCTTATTGTCGCTTGCATCAAATAGGCCACTTCCTAGTAACATTGCTGGGGCGGTGTGAACCATAATAGAAGGCAGTGCTGCAGCAGAGCCGCCACTGAACCCAAATGCAAGAATAGCAACACCCAGACCCATGCCCGCAGTCATCACACCAGCAGTTTTCCCAGCATAGTTAATCAAGCCGTTCTGATCAATAATCACGCGTCTTCCACGAACCTTTATCGTATCACCATGGGCGATAATTTGATCAAAATCCTCCTCTCTGGCAATTTTAACAACAACAGCACGAACCTTATCAATGGGTCGTTGTATAACAAAAGTTTTGAAACTCGAATGAACTTCAAGAATAACAGGCAGCGTATCAATTTCTTGAACTTGTTTTTCTTGTATTGTGGCACAACCCACCAAAAAAACTGAGATAAAGACAAAGAGAATCCACCTAATACTGCGCATAATGAATATTATAGGGGCATATCTCAAGCAGCTACAAGGAACAAGTAATCTATATTTACACAAGCAATGATAGAGTTTTTTTTTGAACTGTCTATTTGTTCATTAATTTGTCAATTTCACTTTTGAAAGCTTCAATATCTTGAAATTGACGATAAACAGAAGCAAAGCGAATGTAGGCAACCTCATCAAGAGCCTGAAGCTCCTTCATCACCCATTCACCCACCAGTGATGAGGGCACTTCGCGATCATTTTGCGCCATCAAGCGGCGCTCAATTTTCTGAATAGCTGTTTCTATTTTTGAAGTTTCGACAGGTCTTTTTTCTAACGCTTTAAGCAAGCCAGCGCGTAATTTTTCTTCACTGAAAGATTGTCTGGAGTCGTCGCTTTTAATCAAGCGAGGGAGGTTTAAATCAACGGTTTCTCTAGTGGAATGCCTCTCGCCACAGGAGAGACATTCTCGACGACGACGCACTTGGGAGCCGTCGTCAAGAAGTCGCGTGTCCAGAACTTTTGTATCATCAGATTGACAAAATGGACAGCGCATTTTTAGAAGTTTTGTTTATTTGTAAACTGGGTGTCTTGCACAAAGTGCTTCAACTTTAGCTCTAACGTCATCAATAACCGCAGGGTTTTCAATGTCATCACAAATGTCACAAATCCACGTTGCTAGATCACGACAATCAGCCTCGTCGAAGCCTCTTGTTGTGGCCGCTGGCGTGCCCACACGGATACCACTCGTCACGAAAGGTGATTGTGGATCATTAGGTACAGCGTTCTTATTAACGGTAATGTGCGCAGAATCAAGTGCCGCATCAACCGCTTTACCCGTTAGACCTTGTGAAATGAAGCTTACTAAGAATAAGTGGTCGTCGGTACCACCAGAAACAACATCGTAACCGCGAGAAATAAAAGTTTCAGCCATTGCCTTTGCATTCACAACCACTTGCGTTTGGTAAGCTTTAAAATCTCCGCCAAGCGCTTCCTTAAAAGCAACCGCTTTAGCTGCAATAACGTGCATTAATGGACCACCTTGAATGCCTGGGAAAATAGCTGCGTTTAGCTTCTTCTCAATTTCTTCGTTGGCTCTGGCAAGAATCAAACCACCCCTTGGACCTCTTAGTGTTTTGTGAGTTGTTGTTGTTACAACGTCAGCAACTTCCATTGGTGATGGGTACAAGCCAGTAGCGATTAAGCCAGCAACGTGCGCCATATCAACGAATAAATAAGCACCCACTTGATCAGCAATCTCTCTAAAACGATTCCAATCGATTATGCGAGAGTATGCAGAGAAGCCAGCAATAATCATTTTTGGCTTGTGCTCGTTAGCTAGGCGCTCAACTTCATCGTAGTCGATTTCGCCCGTTTCCGCTTTCAAACCATATTGAATTGCATTAAAGTTTTTGCCGGAAAATGAAGGCTTAGCACCGTGTGTTAAGTGACCACCGTGAGCAAGACTCATGCCAAGGATTGTATCGCCTGGAACAAGAAGCGCCTGAAAAACTGCAGCGTTTGCTTGAGAGCCAGAATGTGGCTGAACGTTAGCATAATCTGCGCCAAACAATTCTTTTGCACGATCAATTGCTAATTGCTCAACAACGTCTACATGCTCGCAACCGCCGTAGTAGCGCTTGTAAGGATAGCCTTCGGCATATTTGTTAGTCAACTGAGAGCCCTGAGCCTCCATGACCGCTGGTGATGTATAATTTTCAGAAGCAATTAGCTCAATGTGCGCCTCTTGGCGAGCTACCTCTGCATTTACTGCGTTAGCAATATCAACATCGACAACAGACAAAGTTTGAGATTTATCAAACATACTCTTCTCCTATATAAGTGAAAGACGAAAGAGAAATATTTTATCCTATTATGCACTTTAAGCCAACCAAACTTATCAATCCATAACAATCGTTTTCACAATATAAAGAAGGGATAACGCCTTAAAACATCGATAAAATTGAGTAGTCGCTAACTTATTCTATCAATAATCTTTTTGGTAGAGATAATTTTCTGCTTTGGCTCTATATTTGTAAAATTATGTTATTTGCCTGAATGGTAAAATTCGACTTTTTTATTACTACACTCACTATTAATGAAGGTATTGGTACTAGGTGGGGGTGTTATTGGCACCACTTCAGCGTATTTTTTAGCAAAACAAGGTCACAATGTTACCGTTGTCGAACGCCAAACTGGCGTTGCACTTGAGACAAGCCATGCCAATGCAGGGCAGGTTTCTTATGCGTATTCATCGCCTTGGGCGGCTCCAGGCATTCCACTAAAAGCGATAAAATGGCTATTAAGTAAACACTCGCCTCTAGTTGTCAACCCAATGATGAGTGCTGAAACGCTTAAGTTTGCCTACAGAATGCTAAAAAATTGCAATCACAACAGCTACAATATAAACAAAGGTCGCATGTTGAGAATTTCCAACTACGCCAAAGACTGTTTAAGTGAAATTGAGCGAGACACTCATATTGAGTATGAGCAAAGAAAAAAAGGCTTTTTGCAAGTCCTTAGAACAGATAAGCAAGTAGCAGACACTAAAAAAGATATCACTGTACTAGAACAATTTGGCACCAAATACAAGGTTTTAGATGTTGAAGACTGCCTTTCAGTTGAACCTGGATTAAAGCATGTAAAAGATAAAATTGCAGGCGGCCTTCAGTTTGAAGGCGATGCCACCGGTAATTGCTTTAAGTTTACTAATGGGCTGCAACAAAAATGCCTTGAGTTGGGCGTTAAGTTTGAGTTTAATACCACCGTTGAATCACTTCTTATTAATAATGGAAAAATTAGCGCCGTTAAAACCAACAAAGGTGAAATAACTGCCGACAATTATGTTGTTGCCATGGGAAGCTATTCTGCACAATTGCTTCGACCTGTTGGTATCGATATTCCCGTTTACCCGGTAAAGGGCTACTCAATCACTGTCCCTGTACTCAACGACGAAGATGCACCACAATCAACCGTTATGGATGAAACCTATAAAGTAGCTATTACGCGTCTTGGAAATAATGTCCGAGCTGCTGGCACTGCTGAATTGACAGGCTATAACTTATCCTTAAGAGAGAAATCACGCGCTACAGTTAGGCACTCGGTAGAGAGTTTGTTTCCTCGCGCTGCTGATATGAGTGATGATCAATTCTGGACAGGATTGCGACCAATGACGCCCGATGGCACACCAATCATTGGCAAAACCCCTTTTGCAAATCTATTTTTAAATACTGGCCACGGAACACTGGGCTGGACAATGTCCGCTGGCTCTGGAAAGCTAATTGCCGACATTGTCTCTGGTAGGGAGGCGGCAATATCGCTAGACGGTCTAGAAATGAGCAGATATCCTTACGCCAACAAGGTGATTTAGACTGTGGCTAGAACCTGCATCGCAAGTATTAACCTAGCGGCGATTAAGCACAATTATTTGTATGCAAAATCACTGGCCCCCAACTCCAAGGCAATTGCGATAGTTAAGGCAGACGCTTATGGTCACGGCGCAGTTAAAGTTGCAGAATACCTGGAAGACACCGTTGATGCTTTTGGTGTGGCCTGTGTTGAAGAAGCAATTGAGCTACGTAAGGCCAACCTCCAGAAAAAGCCTGTTTTGTTACTAGAAGGTGTCTTTGAAGAATCAGAACTTAATCTGGTTGAAAAGCACAACTTAATGATTGTTATAGGTAGCCCTGTTCAATTGCAATGGATTTTAAATGCGTCTTTCATCAAACCAATCAAGGTATTTTTAAAATACGACTCGGGAATGAGTCGCCTGGGCTTCCACGAGCAAGAGTTCAAACAAGCTCTTTGCGCTCTCGAAGCGAGCAACAATGTTGCCGAAATCGTATTAATGACACACTTTTCTAAGGCGGATGAGCCTTACGATATCTTCACCCAGAACCAAATAGACAATTTTAATAGAATTGCGAAAGAGACCGGACATCCCTCCTCTATAGCTAATTCTGCGGGAATTGTTGCGTGGCGTAATTCGCACAAACAGTATAACCGCCCCGGCATTATGCTTTACGGCTCTTCTCCTTTTACCGAAGCAAGATATCAAAAAAACTTAGTGCCGGCGATGACGCTATCATCCACCTTAATCTCAATTAAAGATTTTAAAAAAGGACAAGGAATTGGCTACGGATCACGCTATATTTGCCAACAAGATATACAAATAGGCGTGGTTGCTGTTGGCTATGCTGATGGCTACTCGCGTCATGCAAAAGACGGTACGCCAGTCTTTATTAACGGCACAAGAGCAAAAGTGGCGGGCAGAATATCAATGGACATGACAACTATCGATTTAACAGGTGTGCCAAATCCAATAATTGGCGACCGTGTAGAGATGTTTGGTGAGAACGTGACCATTAATGAAGTTGCTGAATATTCAAATACCATCTCCTATGAAATCCTTACCAAAATTACAAAACGCGTCTACAAAACCTACCTTAAATAATTATGAAATTATCTCGATTTGAAACAAACGACCGCATGAGTCGTGCAGTGATTCACAACAATACTTTATATCTCTGCGGTCAAGTTGCCGCAGATGCAAATACTGACATAGCCGAACAAACGCAAACAATGTTAGACAAGGTAGAGTCTTTGTTAAACGGCTATGAGAGCTCTAAAGAGCACATCCTTTCAGCCACTATTTACCTTAAATCAATGTCTGACTTTAGCGCCATGAACAGTGTTTGGGAGGCATGGGTACCCAAAGGTTGTGCTCCTTCGCGGGCCTGCGTTAGCGCCTCAATGGCAAGAGAAGAGCTGCTGGTTGAAATCTCTGTCGTTGCGGCTACTAAATAACAGCTTGAACCTTTATTTGAGGCCTCTTTAGCTTAGCTGACCAAGTGTATGGATAACTGCTTTTCTAGTAGTCGATATAGGATTCTAGGCCCGTCAGCATCAATATAGCAACCTTGTAAGTGGCGCTCGCCCTCGCTTGTGCAAAAGCCCGTTCTCCCGTGCAGTACTCTATTGTTATCAAACATCATCAATTCGCCGGATTGTAAACGAAAGCTTATTGCAAATTCAGGGTCAGACAACAACTCACCTAAACGTTTACGCGCCTTATGATATTTCTTTGTTTTTTCTTCACTCATCAACGAAATGTAATCCAGTCGGGGCGAGTAATGAATTTCACTAGCTTTGCCGTGATTATCAAGGCTAATTAAGGTGCGTTCTTTCTTAATAATAGCGTTATGATCAATAAACTCAAAATACGTGGGCACGGTGCTTAGCAACTGAAAATACTCTTCCGACTCTTCTCGTAATTTCTCGCACACCGCAAAGCCGTCGACCAATGTCGAACGGCCACCCTCTCCTGCGTCGTTAACAAGGCTGTGTAGCAATTGAATGCCCGGCACAGGTTGGCGATAAGGGTTATCTGTATGTGGGTCAAGAGGTGCTGACGAGTAGGCCAAATCATTGGCATCCTTTTTGGAATAAACTTCAAAATATTGGCCGAAATTGGTCGTTCTAATATGGCCAAATTTTGATGCAACCTCGATTATTGCATCTTTTTGTGCAGGCACATCCGTAAGTAATACGTAGCCGTGCGTTAAGTACTGATGTATCACCGAATGCAAATACGACTCATCACCGACGATTTGACTCCACGAAAAGTATATTTTCTCATCTTTAGCATTCCACTGGATCGGTTCGGGGATACAATCTTTAGAGAACAATTCGCTTCTCAGGTGATCTAAATCAAGCGTTTCACTGTGATTATCATTAAACGTTAAACTCACTGTTTGATTGTCATTAAACGTTAAACTCACTGTTTGATTGTCATTAATCTTAACATCAATCAATGACAGGTCGTCACTTAACTTGTGGGGGTTAAACAAGCGCTGACTCGAGCGTTGATCAAAAATTGATTCGTGACGGCAGCGCTCCATTAGCCAAAGCGCAGGCAGGATTGTTTCCTCACCATTAATGAGTGTAATAAGTTGATTGTTTGTTGGTAACTCGAAACATATATCAGGCCCTTCGTAAGAAGCAAAAAAGTGGCATTTTATGCACACTAAAGCCCTATGTCTAATCGAATAATAAATAGCAGATATTGATATATTTAATCTATATTTGAATTGCTTAATATAGAATAGTTTTGCCTTAATTTAGACGATGATATAATCTATTTAATAACCATTATTCAAGGGCCTTATGCCAGCAGAAATACGCAAAACCCTACTCCACGTCGAGCAAACTTTTATTGAAGGCGGCAAGACCGCAGCCACCCCTTTAACACTAATAGCGGCTATTGCCGTTGTTAAAAATCCCTGGCTTGCAAAAGATGGAAACGATGTCTTTGTTGAGGATTTAAAACCTGGTATTCATGACGTCGCACCAGGCTTGGGAAAATTGCTAAGTGATATGGTGATAAACGAAGCGGGCTCAGGCGAGGTCATCGAGGGCTACGGCAAATCGGCTGTTGTTGGTTTGCGGGGTGAAATCGAGCATGCTTCCGCACTTATCCATACACTTCGCTTTGGAAACTTTTATCGTGAGGCTGTTGGCGCAAAATCCTACTTGTCATTTTGCAACACTCGCGCTGGTGCCAATGCACCTATTCTCATTCCTCTAATGGACAAAAACGATGCTGGTCGACGTTCGCATTATTTAACCATTCAACTGGCCATCCCTGACGCGCCAGCAGACGATGAAATCGTCATTGCTCTAGGCGCCTCTATTGGTGGCAGACCACATCATCGTATTGGTGATCGCTACCAAGATCTTAAAGACCTTGGTAATGATGTCGATAATCCAGCTAGCGTTTAGCTAAAAAACTAAACGCCAGTATCTTCTGCCTCGGTAGACTCTATAGCTTCTTCAGCAACAACTTCGAGTGCAACTAAACTTGGGTGGTGCGACATGGCTTTAAATTGTGCCTGCGATTCATCTTCGACAGCTTTAGTTTTAAACAACATGAACAACACAACAAGTGCAAGCAATCCCTGGGACACCCCTGTGTACACATAAAAACCTCGCAAGGAGAAAATCTCAAGAATATTACCTACCGCAAAAGGTGCAATCATTGCAAAACAGCCCCACAACATGATAATTGCGCTACTAGCGCCCATCATATGCTCGGGCTTTAAACGATCGTTCGTATGAGCCACAGCAAGCGAATATAACGGCAAAATGCTTCCGCCCATCAATATACTCATGAGTAGATAAAGATTTTCATTTGGCTCAGCAAAGAACATCATAACACTCACAGAAACGACACAACACGCACAAAACAAAATAACCAGCCGCCTGTCTATTTTGTCCGAGAGTCTACCCAATGGCCACTGGCTGATAGCACCTGAGGCCACAAATAGTGTCATGAACATCGCAGTTTTGGTTACGGACAGGCCCGCTTTAATCGCAAAAACAGCCCCCATGCCAAAGAATGCGCTTGTTACAAGCGCGCTTAGAACAATAGTTGCTGCGCTTGTTGGCGACATTTGACACAATTTAACAATACCAAGTGGTTTGTGTTGCTCAATTCGAGGCGCTTCAATTTTGGTAATTAAAACTGGAATTAGAGAAACCGAGAGCAACACAGAAGTTAAGACAAACAAATTAAAACCCCTGGGGTCATCCAAAGTTAATAAACTTTGTCCAAGGGCAGCGCCGACCCAAATTACTAACATGTAAATCGAAAAAATATTACCTCGATTGTCATTGTTAGACTTTGAATTCAACCAACTTTCCACAATCACAAAAATACCAGCAAGGCAAAATCCAGACAATAATCGCATAAAGAACCAAACGCTTGGATCAATAAACACCGATTGAATCAAAATAGCAGTTGAAGAGAGCGTTGCAAAAAAAGCATACGCACGAACGTGCCCAGACAATCTTACCAAATAAGGGGAAAACAGTGAACCAATAAGCGTTCCAACTGGATAACCCGTCATCATCCAACCAATCGTGGCTACAGAAAAACCCTCAGCATCAGCTCGCCAACTGCTTAAGATGGCCTGCAAACCATTTCCAAGAGTTATAAAGAGAATGCCGAGAAAAATCGGCCAAAAAAACACCAAGACACTTCTGAGCATGCCCTCACCCCAACAATGCAAGAATACGATTCAATATACAAAAGACTACACTGAACTTATGCGCGAATTATAGGACAAATGCATCTTTCGAGGCAAGAAATTAACTTTCAAGCAATGACACCTTTATACATCCAGACTCGTAAGGATTAAAGGCGTGTAGTCCACCACCCGCAAACGGCAAACTTGGCGTTAAACACCCTCTTGTTCTGATTCAGCGGACTCTATTGCCTCTTCAGCAATAACCTCCATTGCAACAGCCGTTGGTCTGTGAGCCATAATCTGGAATTGAGATTGGTCAGACTCTTCAACGTCTTGGTGGATAAACATCATAAAGACAACGACAAGTGCGATTGCAAAATGCACCAAACCCAGATAAAGCAAAAAGCCTGTCTCGTCAAACACATCAAGAAAATAACTCATCGTAAAGGGCCCAAGTGCAGCAAATACACCGTACACCAATACAATCGTACCACTGGCACCAATCATTTGTTTGGGCTCCAAACGGTCATTAGCCTGTGCAACACCTAAAGCGTACAGCGGTAAAGTGCTACCACCTATTAAGCCGCTCAGTATTAAAAAAACCGGTGTTGAAAATTCAAACAAGTGCAACACAATACAAATTGTAATAACACTAGCACAACACAACAAAATAACTTTTCTTCGGTCAATTTGGTCCGACAGCCAGCCGAGAGGCCACTGAAAAACCGCACCAAAACCAACAAAAAGTGTCATGAAAAGTGCTGTCTCTGGAATGGACAAACCCACTTTAATTGCATAAATAGTACCCAAGCCAAAAAACGCTGCAGAAGCAAGCGCTGAAATACCCAGTGTTGCCACACCCGAAGGAGAGGCTCTCCACAGAGCGCGTAAACCAAGCGACTCTTGATCCTCGATAGTTGGCGATTCAATTCTGGTTAACAGAACCGGAATCAAAGAAACCGAAAGCAAAATGGATGCCAACAAGAACAAATTAACGCCCGCCGGATCATCCACAACAAATAAACCCTGGCCCAGCGCAAGCCCGCCCCAAACAACCACCATATGAATAGAGAAAATTTGCCCTCGATTTTTATTGTTAGAAATTGAATTAAGCCAGCCTTCGACAATAATCATGATGCCAGCAATACAAAACCCTGACAACAGTCTAGAAACAAACCAAACAAACTCGTCAATAAATAAAATTTGGATCAAAATAGCTGTTGAAGCTAACGAAGCAAAAGCGGCATAAGTACGAATATGCCCGGTTTTTCTAATTTGTTTTGGCGATAAAATGGCGCTGGTCAGGGAGCCAACAAAATAGCCTGACATTACCCAACCAATAGTAATTATGGAGAAGCCCTCAGCTTCCGCCCTCCAGCTACTCAAAGTGCCTTGTAGGCCGTTACCCAGGCTAATGAACAAAACACCTAAAAATAGGGGCCACGTTGTCAAAAGAACTTTTCTTAACATAATGAATTATTTCAAAGAATTAATGAGTAAAAAATTGATCTAAATCAACAGCTTAATTGCCATCACCTAGATCATTCAGAAAATCACGAAGCGCGCATTTTAATATAAAATGCTAGGGCTCGAAACAAATATGATAAAGTTATATTTTATGAGCATCATACACCGAAAAATAACAATCAAAATAATCATTATGGCCTGCCTTTTGGGGCTTTTTTCAAGCGCGTTTGCCGAGTTAAGTGTTGGCGAAAAAGCACCAAATTTCACTCTTCCTGATCAAAACAACATCGACCATACTTTAAGTGATTATGCAGGTCGGTGGATTGTCTTGTATTTCTACCCCATGAATGACTCGCCAGGCTGCACAACCCAAGCTTGTGATTTTAGAGATGCTGTTGAGCGCATTATCAACTCTAAAGCCATTGTGTTTGGCGTCAGCGTGGATAGTGTTGAGTCGCATAAGGATTTTTCTGACAAATTTAATCTGCCTTTCTCGCTCCTTGCTGACGAATCAGGAGAGGTTTCCGATGCTTATGAATCTTTGCGCGATTTTTATGTTCTTATGCTGTCCAAACGAAATACGTTTATTATTGACCCTGCTGGAAATATCGCGAAAATTTATATCTCTGTGGATCCGGACACCCATTCTCAGATGGTGTTGAACGACTTAAGCGAGCTACAAAAAACTACAGAAAGTCCTTAGAATATACCAACGCAAGCTTAGCCGTCCTTGTCATTTTTTTAATTTCAGCCTCTCTTTTAAGTGCTTCACTACGGCTTTCTGCTTGCTCCTGATACACCAAAACGCAAGGCTTGCGTGACAGGGTGTATTTAGCACCGCCCTTGATCTCGCCGCAGTGTTGTTTTAATCGCTTGTTTAAATCATTGCTAATGCCACAATACAAGCTATCGTCACAACACATTAACAAATAAACTTGCCAAGAGCTTTCGCCACACTCAGTCATACAAGGGCACTGACAATAAAACTCCGAATTCCTTATCGAAATCACAGCTAACTCTAGCATGTACTTTGCCCTGTTTATCGTAAAAACGAGCGCTATCCGTTAACGGAATAATGGCCTCATGCCAAACACCTGGATAAATGCAGATTCCTTGGGAGCCGTCAAAATAAAAAGCCACCCAATCAGCGGGCGTCATATCATCCCCAGGCTTTGCAAAAGCCGCAACAAAAGGCGTGCCGTCTAGTGGGTAAAACAACTGTGCACCATCAGGGTGATAATTGGCGTGCCACATCAACAATTGATCTCTCTGTGCTTTAGAGTTGTCTCTTTTTGCCTCACCAGGATCTCTTGACCAGCCCAAAAGATAGCTATCATTGACCGATTCATTTTCACCGAAAAGCACATCTCCCTCCCACCAAAACTTGAAAATTCCATCTGTATGACCGCCTTCATCACCTGTGCCCACATCGATACTGCGCCAACCCTGAGCGGGCCAAGTGACAATTTCAACTGGGTGATTTTTATAATCACTCACCAATTCGCCAAAACCTTGTAACGATTCTGCGTTAGCAGTCACAAGTGGAATTTTGATCCGAGGCAAGCCTGATGCCACCACTGGATTCATATAGTCAAACGATTTCCTCTCTGCCGTCATTTTATTCGTCTTCGAGTGCGCCTTGATTAAGTACAGCGCCGACAATGATCTCCATTATTTCCATATTGGTGTTGGCACTAACATCCTCAAAATAAATTGCGCCAGGCCAGGGCGGCACTCGCACATCATAACCATTGTCAGAAATCGCAGTGGCAACCGTTTTGATCGAGTCAACGTACTCAGCTGAAAGGGCTGTGATCTCTTCTTTGGCAAGAGCAGGATCAGCAATCGAATTTCGATCAATTTGCGAAGCGCCGATCCCGATAAATATTGGTACGTTTCTCTCGATTGCCTTGTCATGATAGAGATGAAGTGGCATTCTGTCGTCGTGCAAACGCATTACATAATCTGTACAAACCTCTTGTTTTATATCGCACAGCTCTGCAAAGCTAAGATCCGTAGAATGGTCTTTTTGAGGGGCAGACCTTCTTCTGGAAGAGCGAGCACCCTTTATTGCTTGAGTGACATAATCACCACGATAATTAGCATCGTAAACTCGAGCGCCCCACTCATTCTCATCTTTTAATCGATGAATCGAGCGTATCGCCATATCTCTACATTTTTCAGGTCCGATAAAAAAAGGTGATCCTGAGGCGTCTGAAAGCTCCAGCCAGCCACTAGGAAATTTTTCAAAAAAATGATTCGCCCAAGGCGTGAGAACAACATCGACCAGATGATCTAGGAGTTCGTTAACGTGTTCGGGCTCATCGCTTAAAGCGGTCACCAGTTCCGCCTGACCGTAAATATCAGCAGCCAAACTGTAAGGCGCCGTTAGATGCAACACCGGCTCTAGGTCAGTTAATTTTTGATAGCATTCTAGTATGTCATCAAATAATTTTGGTATTTCACCATCCATTGCCGGCGTGCCAAGATCTTGCCAGTTGTCACGATTAATTAATGGCATTCCAGGGTCTGTTCCCGGTGGCGCACCATCGGGATACATCATCATCGCTCCAAGTGCTTCAGCAGTAAAAGCGTAAACTGGCCACTCAATATACAATTTGGGCAAGCCAAGTAGTTTGCGAATCATCAGCGACACGCGTACATAGCGCTTAGCATCGCCTTTATAAGCTTCAGCAGAATTAAGGCCATAAAGCTTGCTCAGCACGCCTAATACAAATAGGTTGATTGAGGCAGAAGCCTGCACACCGTACTTGGGTTCGTTATTAACAAAAACTTCGTCGTAGTCGCCAGCAATAGTGCTGTCAAAAATTTCTTTTAAACGCTTTGCAGCCTCGAGGTCGCCATCTTGCCAGCGCCCAAAAAGATGGCAACCCACTGGGAAGCTTAATTCTTCAATCATGGAGTTATTCTATAGTAATTAGTTTTAAATCAACGCTCAACTAATGACTCAATCAAGGGCCTATAGTAATAAAATGGCGGGTGCTCGCGATGGGGATCCTTACCCTCTTCATCCCAGTAACGCAAAGCCACGCACTGATCCAAATAATCATTCTTCTCAAATTCAACCACTTCTTCTGCACTCATCGGTCCACCCTGTAGGTTTAGCGTATGCACAGAGGCTGGCGAAAGGCGCTTAAAGTAATCATCTCTAACAGTGCACAAATAACGCTTAGCAGCCACATGTTGACGCACAGGCTCAACTACTGAGCGTGGGAAGTACTCCTCAAGGAAGTTAGCGCCTGCCTCTTCGTGGTAATTATCCTTACCCTTGGCTAAAGCGCTCTCAGGAATTTCATTTTTGTAATGACCAATATCATGCAACAAAGCAGCGACAATTTGAGCGTCATCGGCGCCCGCCTTCTCAGCGCATTGCGCCACTTGCAACATGTGTTGTGCCATCGTCACTTGTTCACCTAAGTACGACTCTGCACCGCGGCGATTAAAAACATCTTCGATATGATCAACAATATTCTCAGCGGTGACCACGTCAACCCCACTTCCGCCTCTTTCCAACACATTTAAAAGACTGTACAGGCCATCTAGATCGGTGTATGCACCTTGTAGGTGACGCTTACCTCTTTTTGAAAAAGCCGTTCTCGCGTGCATCACACGGGTGTTGTCAAAAAGCACTAAATCACCAGGGGAGAGCTTAAAGTTGATTTTTAAATCCGCTCTTTCGATAATTTCACCCCAATGGCGATAGGCTTTATAAAAAGCGCGAATTTTATCCGCAGGAAGTTTTATCGTATCGATCGAGCGGTTGTTGTATCGAACCTTGACTACCCCCCTTTTGTCATTCAGCTCGATCATCGCCACACGAGAGCGTAGGTCGACATCGCCATCAGAAAAGCGGTAATTGACCCATGTGTTCGTAAGTGTATCAAAGTCCTCAGCACTCTCTTCTCGCAAGACGTTCGCCGCTTTAAAACCATCCACAAGAACCGAGTCGCCACCTTTTGTTGAACTTTCAAGGCAATGCAAGAGTTGCACCGTTGGCACGGGATCGCGATAAGGATTGTCGGTATGAGAGCCGAGTCCCATATTGGTATAGGCTAAATTATTAGGATTGACCTCGGTACGCACTTCAAATATGGAGCCATAATTGGTTTCGCGTGTGTAGCCAATCTCAGCAATCACTTTCACCACTTGCCCTTCCACCCGGGGCACGTTTTCAAGAATGCAAAAACCCTGATCCCTAACAAAACGCAAAGTATTAAGTTTGCTTTGATTGTTTTGACACATGTGCTCGTAATTAATACGCGGTAAACCTTCCATAAAGCTATCGGCTTGCCACAACTGTTTGTGTGTCGCACTTCTGTCGTCGAATTGCTTGTTGAGATTGTAGCAATTCTCTCTCAGCCACTGCTGGGTGAAAATAGATAAGTGATTCTCTGGTTGGAAGCGAACACAAACATTACCAGTCTCATCAAGTTCGACTTGCTCGATAAAATTGTCTTTGGGAATATTGATAATACTCAACAAACGCTGACCATTATCGGCATTGCGCGATGTTGGCATTTGACAGTGATCGCGTAACCAATGACTGTACAAGCGACTTTGCTTGCAATCTTGCCAATCAATCACCAGCTCGTCGTCAACGATAGATAAGTTTTTTATCAACTCTGGTTTTTGTGACATTGCGCCCCGCTTACTTCACGATATTTCGGCTTAGTATACATAAAGCAATAAATTGCTTAATTTTTTTGCATGCATTAATTTCACTGAACGCAATAATTGAATCTATCTCATTCTACTTAAAAGTTGAAATTAATTCACAAGCGAGATTGGGTGGAAACCCTTAGGAGGGAATGAGAAAAGTAACTCAATAATTTTGCATACTCAAAGAGTGACAAGGGCCACAGAAAGAGATGTGAGAATACTAACTAACCAGCTTAAAAGGGCTTAAGGAGTTGATCATTCTAGATTGATGTCAGTGTGCAGTTTTGGTTTGTTGAGGGTTTTGCATGGCACTGTGGTACCAAGCTAATGCTTTATGAAGCTGAGATTCATCTACATTAAGATGTTTACAAAAAACACTTTCTTTGTTGCTTTTTGATTTTGTTTTTACTGTTTGATTGTGCATTGAGTTTATCCTCTGATATTTTAGAATTAAGACAAAATAAGTGTGTCAATTTTGATCGCCTTGACCACATAACGCATTGTTGTGCGTGCATTAGCGCTGCCGAATGGCCATGCACTGACCAGCTTTAATTCGTCAACATCTTCATGGATGTCAATAGCACTATTTTTTAAGTCAATAATATCCATATGAGTAATGATGTAGCAATATTCTCCACTCATTGGGTCACTTAATACAACCTGATCGTTAAGTGTTAAACTTTGTAAAAAATTAAAATGCTCATCGGCACTAATAACCACCGTGCCAGAATCTGAGGGTAAGTAGCCTGCGGATGATCTTCCTAGGCCAAAAGCGAGCGTATCGTCACTATCTCCCTCTAGAACAACAAAATTTTGGTTATACCTAGGTAGAGATAGATCCAATACAGGAGAAACGTTCGCACTAGACCAGTGCATTTCATTTGTTTGTGTATTCATTAATTCGCTCCAAGAAATAAGCTTCTGCTGGTGGAAGGAGGGCCACCAGCTTCAGCCGCTACCTCTAACGCCACAAGGAGAGAGTGGCAAGAGTGTTTCGAGGTTCTTTAAAATACTCGTTTAAGCTTTGTAAGCACACCTTGGTGTTGTCAAACAGCGCTTCAATAGTATTGTTTTTAGCTCCTAGGACGTAAGCTCGCATTGGTATTGTGATAACATCGCTCATGGGATTGAGCTTTGTTGCCGAACTACTAGCGTTTGTAAATAAAAGGAGAGTTTGTCGCATTCCGTCCTAACTTTCTAAAAACAATGACCCCAGTTTAGGGCCTGAACGTAAATGTCAAATGTTTTATAAATGAAGTTTTGGTGAAGATTGAGTGAAGATGGTTTTGTTTGACACTTTTTTAACTACAATAATGCCTTTCTAACAATATTTATTCCTATGCAGCACATTCTCATAGTTGAAGACGACCGAACCATTGCTGAAAGCATCGCCTTTATTCTTGAAAAAGATTCCTTTAGTTGTCAATGGTTTGACAACGGCCATGGTGCTCTTGACTACCTTGACCACAACGATGTTGATTTAATGCTACTTGATGTTGGTCTGCCTGATATTAGTGGCTTCGATGTCTTGCGCAAGGTCCGTGCCAAATCTGAAATTCCTGTTGTGATTATCTCAGCCAGGGATGACGAAGCTGATCAAGTGTTAGGTCTAGAGGGGTTGGGCGCTAATGGCTATGTGACCAAGCCCCTAAGCCCCAGATTGGTGGTGGCACATGTGCGCGCACAACTCAGGCACTTAAGATCTGAACCCAAGCCCCAGAAGTCCAAATTTAGTATCAATGAGGCCATGCAAAAAGTGCTATTTGCTGGTCAAGAGATTGTATTGACACCCGCGGAGTTTAAAATTCTTTCCCACCTAGTTAAGCACCCCAACCGTGTTCACTCAAGAGAATACTTGCTAAGCATTATTTGGGACAGGCCGCATGGTTCTGACGTTAAAACCATCAACACTCACATAAAATCAATACGTAAGCGCTTGCACGAAATAGATGACAAAAACGAATATATCGAAACACACAGAGGCATCGGCTACAGTCTTATTGAGACCCCAGGAAGGCCCACCACTTAAATGAAATTCCTTAAGCTTAATCTCGGCTCCAAACTTTTTATTCTCTACTTCTTAATTAGCAGCTCGATCGTTTGGCTCATTGCCAATCGTACCAGCGAAGAGTCCGCCGAAGAAATTATGATTGACGCCTCAAGCTTATTGAGTCAAATTGCCTCCCACAACATAATTAAAGGCGACGGCACTATTGATATACAAGCATTTGAAGACGTTACCTCAGGCTATTTAAAGCCACAAGATTCAGAACAAAATACCAAGAGCCAACAATTCAACAATCTAGAGATTTACCTCACCAACAACGCCGGCATGGTTATCTACGACTCCAGAGGCTTGATACTGAACCGAAACATGCGCAATAATAAAGAGGTAGCTAGCGCCCTTCAAGGTGAGCATGGTATTCGCAAAACACTCTACGATCCAAATAATGAAAAACCATTATTTGGCACAAAAGCGCTTTATGTCTCAAGCCCTATCTATGATCAAAGCAACATCATCATCGGCACACTTGTTGCCGTTAAGCCGATTTATTTTGGGAAAGGCGGCTCTCGCATCTATGAGTACGCATTTTACATTTTCTTTATTTCGTTAATTATTGGCGGCGTTGCAAGCTACATTGTTTCTCGCGATGCCAAACTGTTGGTGAAATACACAAGCCGACTTTCCATGGGGGAAGACGCAAGTGCGCCAAATATCCATAATGAAGAGTTTGTTAGACTGCTTGAGGCTATTGAAAAACTAAGGGGTGAGCTAGAACTCAAAGACAATGTTGAGGAATACATTGACACACTCGCACATGAACTACGCACACCAATCACCGGTGTAAGAGCAACTGCAGAAAATCTACTACTGCCAATGGATGAAAAACAGCGAACACACTTTATCCAAAACATCCTCGACTCTAATAAACACATGGACAAACTTGTTACTCGCTTGCTAGAGTTGTCCCGAATAGAGCGAAGAGAGGTGTTAAAAAACATTACCACACTCAATATCAAAGCCGTCGTCAGCAATGTACTCAAAGCACCAATTCGCGTTAAAACCATCGCCAACAAAGAATTGAAAATTGAGCTTGACATTGAGAATGGTGGTGAAATTACCGCCGAAAAACTCCTCTTAGAGCAAGCGATTGGCAACATTATTAACAATGCCATAGATTTTAGCCCTAAAGGCGGCACAATTACCATTAAGGCCAGTGAAACCAATACGGCTGTCACCATTATGATTTTAGATGAAGGTCCAGGAATGCCAGATCATGTCCTGCGAAAACTCTTTACCCGCTTCTTTTCAGTTTCCAGGCCTGATACTGGAAAGCGAGGCAATGGCTTAGGTTTGCGATTTGTAAGGAAAATTATGCAACTTCACGGCGGCGAAATAACGCTACAAAACCGCTTTTTACAAGAAGGGGCTGAAGCTAAATTACGCTTCCCATTTGATTACTAGCGTACAACAAAGCGACACTCATAAGAATATTTTATTAGTGAGATGAAAACTATCGACTTTTTTAATAAACAAACTTAAAAATTTCGTTTTTCAAACGACAGACGGATGGTATTATTCGCGAGTTTTATAACCAGTAATCATACGATACATGAAAATAATTATCCCAATTAAACGCGTACTCGATCCTTACACGCAGGCGCGAGTTGACAAACAAACTCAAATGGTCGATCTAACCAATGCCAAAATGGCAATGAATCCATTTTGCGAAATTGCTGTCGAAGAGGCTTTGAAACTTAAAGAAAGTGGCGCGGCCAGCGAGACAATCGCCCTCAGTATCGGCACCGATAAAACAGTTGACACCCTAAGAACAGCTTTGGCAATGGGTGTTGATCGAGCAATTTTTATTAAAACAGAAGGCGATCTTGACTTACAGCCACTTCATCTTGGAAAGATTCTAGCATCAATCATCAAGCGCGAAGAAGCTGGACTAGTGATTATGGGCAAACAAGCCGTTGATAATGACAACAACCAAACGGGTCAAATCATCTCAGGCTTATTGGACTATTCGCTCGGCACCTTTATTTCGAAATTCACTCTAAGCGACGACGCCCAGAGTGTTGAAGTAAGTCGAGAAATCGATTCTGGCATTGAAACTAGGAAACTGCACTTACCTGCAATCGTTACCGTTGATCTGCGCCTTAATGAGCCAAGATACGCATCGTTGCCGAATATTATGAAAGCAAGATCCAAGCCACTTGAGACCATTGAATTATCAAGTCTTGATATTGATATAACGCCACGCGTTAAAGTGGTCAGTGTTGTAGAGTCTGGCACCAAAGACAGGGCGGCAAAACAAGTTTCGTCGGCAAAAGAATTGCTTGAAGAATTAACTCAAATGGGGGTGCTGTAATGTCAGCCTTAGTATTAATCGAATTACACGGCGCTGAAATCAGTGCCAATTCGCGTGCTGCAGTTACAGCGGCCACTCAATTATCAGACACCGTTGACGCACTTGTATTAACAAACGACGCTGCAAACGCTTCAGCTGTCGCTGCAATAAACGGCCTCAGCACAGTTAAGGTGGTTGCTGATGCTGCATTGGAACATGTTTCAGCAGGTATTGCCAGTAAACTCATTGCCGGCGTGATGAGCGATTACCAATACCTAGTTGCAGGCTCTGCCACATACAGTAAAAATATCGTACCAGTGGTAGGTGCCCTTCTTGACGTTCAGCCAATCTCTGATGTTTGCGAAGTGAAATCGGCAAATACCTTTGCTCGACCTCTATACGCAGGCAACATTATGGCCACTGTTGAGAGTAGTGACGAAAAAATCTTGTTGACGGTTAGAGCGACATCGTTCGACCACGCTGAAGATGGTGGTTCTGCTGCAATCGAAGAATTATCTGTTGATATCCCTGAATCAAACTCAACATTTATATCACTACAAGAATCTCAATCTGAACGCCCTGAATTAACCACTGCTGATCGCATTGTTTCGGGCGGTAGAGGACTGGGATCCAAAGAGAATTTTGGCCTAATTGAACAACTGGCAGATAAGCTTGATGCAGCAGTTGGTGCCTCTAGAGCGGCAGTTGATGCAGGCTTTATTTCTAATGACTACCAAGTGGGTCAAACAGGCAAAGTGGTTGCACCCAGGCTTTATATGGCGGTTGGAATTTCTGGCGCTATTCAACATTTGGCGGGCATGAAGGACTCACAAGTTATTGTTGTTATCAATAACGATGGTGATGCGCCGATGGCAAGAATGGCTGATTTGGTTTGGAATACTGACTTATTTGGCGCCGTTCAAGACCTAATCGACAACGCTTAATTAGAGACACTTGCAACAATCATTTTATTTGATAGTGGGATTTTATTTATTTTACTAGGCATAATTTAAATGGTTGTTGCGAAGGTCTCAATCAAAACTTTAATCAATCTTTGGGGCTGATTTAATGGAAAGAGAATCAATTGAATACGATGTTGTTGTTGTCGGCGGCGGCCCTGCGGGTCTTGCCTCAGCTTGTAAGTTAAAACAACTTAACCCCGGCCTTTCGGTTTGTCTATTAGAGAAAGGCTCAGAAATCGGATCACACATTATCTCTGGTGCTGTGTTCGAACCAAAAGCGCTTTTCGATCTTTTTCCAGAAGATGCTAAAGACTGCCCAACACTTAATAACGCCGTTAAAGGTGACGATGTCTACTTTCTTAGAAACGGCACTAAAAAAATCAAAGTCCCTTCATGGTTAACCCCTAAAGGACTTCATAACCACGGCAACTACATCATTTCTTTGGGTGAGTTATGTCAATGGCTAGGTGAAAAAGCAATGGATCTTGGTGTTGATATTTTCCCAGGGTTCCCCGCCGAAAATTACTTGAGCGATGAAAGTGGTCGTGTTTGCGGTATTGCCACTGCAGACATGGGTATTGACAAGCAAGGTAATCAAAAAGGCACTTGGGCGCCGGGTATGAATATTTTGGCAAAGCAAACAATCTTTGCCGAAGGTGCGCGCGGCCATATTGGCAAGCAGCTGATTAAAAACCTAAGCCTAGACGCGGGCAAATCACCGCAACACTTCGCTATTGGCTTTAAAGAAATTTGGGAAGTTGAAAATGACAAACATTCTGAAGGTGATGTTCTACACACAATTGGCTGGCCTTTAACCGAAGGCGCCTCTGGTGGTGGTTACCTTTATCACTTTGATAAAAACCGCATTGCTGTTGGATTAATTGTCGACTTGAATTACACCAACCCATACCAAAATCCATTCAAAGAATTTCAGCAATACAAGTTACACCCTGTCATTAAGCAATACCTAGAAAACGGGAAGCGCATTTCTTATGGCGCACGAGCCATTAGTAAAGGCGGCTTGCATTCTTTGGTAAAAATGGATTTTGACGGCGGCATGATTGTTGGCTGTAACGCTGGCACGCTTAACCCGGGAAAAATCAAGGGCAGTCATTGTGCCCTGCAATCTGGTATGTTGGCTGCAGAATACGTCAACAAAGTACTAAACGAAGAAGTCTGTGATTTCGACGATATTTTCAAATCAAGCGCACTGTACAAAGAACTCCACCAATCAAGAAACTTTAGTTCCGCTCTGCATAAATTTGGCCTTTATATCGGCTCGGCTTACAACTTTATTGAGTCCAATATTTTTCGCAACAAACTGCCAATCAATATTAAAGACGAGAATAAAGATTCTGACGCCTTAAAACTAAGCGGCCACGCAAAAATTAAGGATTACCCTGCACCTGATAACGAATTTACTTTTGATATCACCTCTTCATTATTCTTATCTGGCACAAACCACGAAGAGGATCAGCCGATCCACTTAAAACTCAGTGATTCTGCCATTCCTCTTGGGCGTAACTTAAGTCAATACGATGAACCAGCGCAAAGATATTGCCCTGCCGGCGTCTATGAAATTGTTGAAAAAGAAGGGCAAGACTGCTTCCAAATTAACGCCCAGAACTGCCTTCATTGCAAAACTTGCGATATCAAAGATCCAGCACAAAATATTACCTGGACACCGCCTGAAGGTGGTGGTGGACCGAACTACATCAGTATGTAGTAAATATCTACGGGCACTGATTTGCAGTAATAACTATAGCGTTGACGATCTCATCAACGCTGCAACCTCTGGACAGATCATTTACCGGCTTGGCAAGGCCTTGCAAAATTGGGCCGATGGCCTCAGCACCAGAAAAGCGCTGTACCAACTTATAACCAATATTACCGGCATCCAAAGTCGGAAAAATTAGCACGTTGGCGGGTGCAACAAATGACGTCTGCGGATACTTAAGATTGAGCACGGTGTTATCGAGTGCGGCGTCTAACTGGATGTTACCAACGATTTCTGCGTCCAGTGCCCTTTCACGGCAAATAGTTGTTGCTAGCTCAACTTTTTGAACTTGCTCATACTGCGCACCCCGATTGGTGGAAAACGACAACATAGCAACCTTGGGTGTCATTCCCAAAAGTTCATTTGCAGATCGTATTGTGCTCGCGGCAATTTCAGCCAATTCCTCAGCACTTGGGCTAACATTCATGGCGCAATCGGAAAACAACATTTCTTTGCCATATTTTTGGTGACTCTCGTCAAACACCATTAGAAAGAAGCTGGACACCAGCTTTGCGCCTCCTGCAACACCAATAATTCGTAGCGCATTGCTGAGCACTTGTTGACTTGGGGTAATAGCACCAGTGACAACACCGTCAGCTTCGCCACGCTCAAGGGCAAGCATTGCAAAAACCGTGTTTTTCTTAACAAGCTCACCTGCATCGCTTAAGCTTAAGCCCTTAGAGCCTCTTATCTCATACAAAGATTGAGCGTAACTACTCAGCAAGCCCTTGTCTGTTAAGTCAATAAACTCAATTGAGTGAATAGAGTCGTTATTAAGCGCACTTAAGCGTTGCTCAAGCTTCTCTTTATTGCCAAGGAGGATAATTTGTGCAATTTTTTGATGATCAGCTGCGAGTGCTGCGAGCAAAATTCTTTCATCGGCGGATTCTGGCAACAAAATTCTCGGAAAGGCATTTTTTGCATTATTGGTTAATTTCTGCAGTAGTGTCATTATTCAACCTTTGTTATCAGCAGATTAGTTTACATGAAAAAGGCAGGATCAAATCCTGCCTTAGTTGATAGGCATCACCCTATCTGCGGGTTAAGAACTACAAGGAGTCCTTGGAGAAATAAGGGCAGAAAAACACCGTCA
>Ga0066854_10000133_pt1 | contig 25787 bp, 20 predicted proteins | sample ETNtaG_8_FD_65494 | JGI IMG/M metagenome (GOLD analysis project Ga0066854, IMG submission 65494) | Marine microbial and viral communities from oxygen minimum zone, Eastern Pacific Ocean - ETNP201406SV75 | ecosystem: Environmental > Aquatic > Marine > Oceanic | place: Pacific Ocean: Eastern...
CGTCGTCGGGGATGGCGCGTCCAGCACCAGTTCGGGCGATCAAGCGCCCGATTTCAACATCACCATGTTCCAGGGCGAAGACGTAGTCGGTAGCCAAGATGTGAGTCTCCACAGTCTCTTCGGCGAAAAACCGATCGTACTCAACTTCTGGGCTGGGCTGTGCCCTCCTTGCCGGGCTGAGATGCCGGACCTCCAAGAGTTCAACGAGAAATTCGAAGACCGGACATTGTTACTGGGAATAAACTTGGGCCAGTTCACCGGACTGGGGAACCAGAAAGACGCACGGGACTTATTAGAAGAACTAGAGGTGACCTATCCCGCTGGATTCACCACGGATGCGAATGTGATCCAGGACTACAGGGTCGTGGGCATGCCCACGACCATCTTCATAGACAAAGACGGCAACATCTTCAACAAATGGACCGGCGCGCTCAACGGCAGTGTGCTGGAAGACAAGACCCTGGAGATGTTGGACCAGTAGGGCAGAATCAAAGTTGTCTAAAAAACCCCGTCGTGCCATGAAAGACGACGGGGTTTTTCTTTGAACGTCACCAGCACGCCTATCTTGCGGTATAATACGTTTTGCCCTGTCCAGAACCCAATTCCGGCTGGGAAGAGGGAAGGAAGCAGGGAAAGTCGGGGTGTAGCGCAGGGGTAGCGCGCTGCGTTCGGGACGCAGAGGCCGAAGGTTCAAATCCTTTCACCCCGACCATTTTCTTATCTAAACACGTTGTATCAAACGCCATCCAAGGCCCAAAACTGTGCGCATGAGGCTGGGATTCTGCACCCACAACTTTAGAAGTATTTCGCATCGCCCCTCAATTGAGGGGGTTTTGCGCCCAAAGTCGAACCCTTGAGCGGCAGGCACACTGCCTGCACTTCCACGGAAATCTAAAGACCACGTTGCCACAGAGTTGTTGCACCGCTAGCCGATTGCGAAGAGGATGCACTATCTGAAATCGGTGAAGCTAATGATTGATCGCGTTCCGTCCGCCCCAAAAAGACCGCAGGAACTTTCGAAACACGGTGATGTTAGGAATGACCCCTGGTTCTGGCTCCGTGATATCGACGATCCGGGAACTCTGGAATATCTCAAGGCTGAGAATGCTTATACAGAAGCGATCATGGAGCCCGAGAGAGCACTTCAGGGGGCCTTATTTGAGGAGATGCGAGGGAGGATAAAAGAGGACGATTCCACCGTACCGCAAAAGGATGGGGACTATTACTATTACACCCGCTTTGAAGAGGGCAATCAATACCCAATCTTTTGCCGTAAGCGCCTGTCCCTTGATGCTTCTGAAGAAGCCATCCTAGACGTAAACGTGCTGGCGAAGGACCTCGATTATTGCCGCGTCGGCAGTATGGAGAACAGCCCTGACCACAAGTTGTTAGCTTATTCGATGGATGCGGATGGGTCAGAGATATACACCATCTACATCAAGAATTTGGAGACTGGTGAACTATTGGCGGATGCTATCACCAATTCCTATTACTCCCTTGAATGGGCGAACGATAGCCAGACCCTTTTCTACGATGTTCTGGACGAGAATCACCGGCCGGTCAAGATCCTCAAACATCATCTCGGGGCCGATCTCGCGGCAGATGAGTTGGTCTACCAGGAGATGGACGAGCGCTTCTTCGTTGGCGTGATCAAATCGTCTAGCAAGCGATTTATCTACGTCGCTGCCTCAGGCAATAACATGTCTGAATGGTGGTATATGGATGCCAACGACCTCCGGACCTCGTTGACGTTGATCGAGCCACGCCGTGAGGACTTTGAATACGACGTGGAAGACCATGGCGATAGGTTTCTGATTCGCAACAACGGGGACGGTGCAGAGGACTTCAAAGTCTCAGAAACACCGATAGCGTCGCCTGCCTCGGCGAATTGGCGTGACCTGGTTCCGCACGTGCTGGGACGTCCTATCGGAGGCATCACAGTTACTCGCAATCACTTGATTCTCTCGAGTCGTGACAATGGGTTGCCTCAGATTAGTGTCATGGAGCACGCCACTGCCGATTCCTTTGATATAGCTTTCGATGAGGAAGACTACTCTGTGGGAGTGATGGAGGGTCGGGAGTGGGACATCACAACATTGCGGTTCTCCTATTCTTCTATGACTACTCCGGCGACGATCTATGACTACAACATCGAAACACACGACCGGGAGCTGAAGAAACAGACCGAAGTACTGGGAGATTTTTCCTCCGAAAAATACAGGTCCCGAAGGGTCCTCGCACCTGCGGAGGATGGAACACTAATCCCGATATCGCTCCTCTACGCGAAAGACACTCCACTTGACGGGATCGCTCCCCTCTATCTATACGGGTACGGGTCATACGGCATCGTCGTCGATTCCAATTTTGGTTCAGCCAGACTGAGCCTAGTGGACCGGGGCTTTATTTTCGCTGTGGCGCACGTTCGAGGCGGGATGGACTTGGGGTGGGGCTGGTATGAGAATGGCAAGCTACTAAACAAGCAGAACACATTCACTGACTTCATCGCCTGCGCCGAGTATTTGGTCGACCAGAACTACACGGAAAAAGGTAGAATCATCGCGTCGGGCGGCAGCGCCGGCGGAATGTTGATGGGGGCAGTGGCCAATATCTGCCCGGACTTGTTTAAAGCGATTGTCGCCGACGTTCCATTCGTGGACGTTCTGAACACCATGCTCGACGACACTCTTCCATTGACCACCATGGAGTACAACGAGTGGGGTAACCCCAATGAGAAGAGTTTCTATGACTACATAAAATCTTATTCACCCTACGACAATGTGAAGCTTCAAAATTACCCGCACATGTTGATCACCGGGGGTATCAGCGACCCAAGGGTGACCTATTGGGAACCGGCTAAGTGGACCGCCCGTCTGCGGGACTCCAAGACCGACAGCAACCTATTGTTGTTGAAGATTCACATGGATTCGGGACATGGGGGAGCTTCAGGCCGGTTCGATAGACTCAAAGAAGTTGCGCTGGAATATGCTTTCGCTTTGAAAGTTTTCGGATTGAGCGCAACAACTGGCTAAGCACGAAATTGACACTGTAAGAATTTAGCGTCTGGCTAATCGCCATATTGGAGGAAACGACATGTCTGTTGGAGTGATAGTCCCGTTGCCGGCCTACACTTTGAATCCGGCGTTCATCGCCAAGAAAGCCGAGGAATTGGGGTTTGAGTCTCTCTGGTACCACGAACACCCAATCTTGCCTGTAACGACGGCAAGTCCTTTCCCAGCAACCGGCGGTGAAGTTCCAATGACCTATGCTCATTTCTCCGAGCCTTATATCTCGCTGGCGATGGCGGCGGCGGTAACCAGCAAGATCAAGCTGGCCACCGGAATCACCCTGGTGCCAGAACGCAATCCTTTGATCCTGGCCAAAGAGATCTCGGTCCTCGACCTGCACAGTGGCGGCCGGTTCATCTTTGGGATCGGGGCCGGCTGGAACAGGGAAGAAACGGAGATGATGGGCGGTGACTTCGACCACCGGTGGACCCAAACGCGGGAAGCAGTGGAGGCCTTGAAAGAGCTATGGACCAAAGACGAGGCTGAATACCACGGCCGTTACTACGACTTTCCCCCGGTCTACAGCTATCCCAAGCCGGTTCAAAAGCCTCATCCACCCATACTTTTGGGCGGAAACGCCAAGAACGTGCTCCGAAGGGTTGCCACCTACGGAGATGGTTGGCTGCCGAACCGGGCGACTCCGGGACAGATCGAAGAGAGCCGGAAGATTCTGGACACATTGGCCGCCGAGCGTGACCGGGAGCCGGCGTCGTTGACCATTTCGGTATTCGGTCAGGCCACCGACACCACTAGGCAGCAGGTGGATGATTTCATGAACGCTGGCGCCATTAGGGTTTCTTCCTGGGCACCGCACTGCGAAACCGAAAAAGAGATGGAAAACGAACTCGAACGGATGGCTGAGGCGATGATTCGATAATCTCGGATTCAGTACTAACCCGAGGGGCGAGATGATCAAGACGGAAATTCCCTTTCTATCAGTGGCTGAGCTTTCGGAGTTGATTCGAGAGAGGAAAGTCTCTCCGGTGGAGGCGACCGAAGCCTACCTCGATCGCATCGATTCACTGAACTTCAAGTTCAATTCGTACATCACCGTCGCCCGCAAAGAGGCCCTTGAAGCGGCGCGAGACGCGGAGCAGGCCATCGCCCGGGGCGATTACATCGGTCCGATGCACGGCATACCGGTGGCCGTCAAAGACCAAATTTGGAGCAAGGGCATACGGACCACGGTTGGCTCAAGATTCATGGCCGACTTCGTACCAGACGAGGACGCCACCGCTTTGGCAAACCTGAAGAAAGCCGGCGCAGTCCTGTTGGGCAAAACCAACCTCACCGAGTTCGCCATCGGTAGCTCGCAACGCTACAGCCCCAACCGCAATCCCTGGGACCTCAACAGGTTCACCGGAGGGTCCAGCGGCGGCTCAGGTTCAGCTACCGCCGCCTTTCTGTGTGCGACGTCATTGGGCGAGGACACGGGCGGGTCGATCCGCCGGCCGGCAGCTTGGTGTGGGCTCGCTGGCCTGCGGCCTAGCTGGGGCCGGGTGAGCCGGTACGGTGTTGCTGCCGGGTCTTGGTCCATGGACCAAGTTGGGCCCATATCCCGCACGGCGGAAGACGCGGCCATCACCTTGGGAGCGATAGCCGGGTACGACCCCAAGGACCGCTACAGCCGTGACGTTCCGGTACCCGACTACCGCCGCGCCTTGACCGGGGACATCAATGGGCTACACATAGGGATGATCACAGAATTGGTCCATGGTGACTTCGTTGACCCCGAGGTGAGCGAAGCCGTGATCAAGGCCGGCTCGGTGTTCGATGAACTTGGGGCCAGGGTGGAAGAGGTGTCGTTACCGCTGACGGTCCACGGCGGCCTTATATCCGCGGTGCTTATCGGAGTTGAAGCAGCGCAGACCTACCGTGATTGGATCAAAGACGACCTCCACGGCTTTGGACACAGCAATCAGATCGGGCTGATAACCGGCTCTCTCATGCCGGCGCAGGCGTATTACAAGGCCCAGAAACTACGAGAGTTGGTCCGCCGGCACGTACTCGGCGCATTGGAAACTTACGATGTGTTGATCCTGCCTTCGTCCAAGAGCTGCGCCCCGATATTGGAGGACGACACAGCGATCACCTCCAAGGAGATGGCAGCCAAGGCGCCGCCAGTGATGACCCGGCCTTTTAATCTTGCCGGCGCTCCCGCGCTCTCAGTGAACTGTGGCTTCAACTCCCAAGGGTTGCCCATAGGCCTCCAGATCGGCGGGCGTCCCTTCGATGAAGAGACAGTGTTGAAAGTGGGCCACGCTTACGAGCAAAATACCCCGTGGCTTGGCGCAAGGCCCCCACACGCCTAATCGGGCCTCGAAACTTTGACCTAACACGGCAGGAGACCGAATGCAGAAGGCACACAGCATAAAAGTGGAGCCGATGACTGAGGAGTCTTTCTGGCCGTTCGGAACGCTGATCGACCCTCAAGAGCGGCCAACCGACCTGCGCATTATCATTGAGCTAGATTTCCACGCCGAGGGCAGAACCACTCTGAGTTCGATCTGGCAGCCGTGCGAAGGTCTTACTTTCGTTGAGATGGAGCGCCACTTCGGGGTTACTCAGACATTTTTCCAACTGAGCGGAGCGCCTACGGTGGTGGCCGTCGCCGCTCCGACTGATCCCGACCCTTTGGCGATCCCAGAACCTGATCAGATCAGAGCGTTCCTGATCGACTCCAGTAAGGGCTATGCGTTCAATGTGGGCACCTGGCATTCTGTGAACCGGTTCGTTCTTGCTCCTCCCGGCGCCACCCTGGCGGTGATCAATTCAGACCCGAATCCCTCGCAGATCGTGAACTACCAGGAAAATCTGAGCCTCACCTATTCCGACCTGGCAACCGATCAAAGCCCACGCCGCGACTACCTGGGCGACAGATTCGGTACGGTTTTCGAACTGGCCCTTTAGTGTTACCCGATAGGAGCAGGCCGCTATGAGCAGCAGCGCCACCGGACCCACCAGCCGGACCGATGCCATCCACGCCTTGGTGTGTAACGTCGTCAATACCCGGTTTGAAGACCTTTCTCAAAAGGCGGTCGACGCCACCAAGACCTTCATCCTAGATTGCTTTGGGGTGGCTATCGCCGGGTCGTTGGCTCCCAGGGTCTCCGAGACGTTGGCCGTCCTTGGCGATTGGGGAGGAAAATCGGAGTCGACGGTGCTGGTATCCGGAGAGAGATTACCGGCGCCTTCAGCCGCCATGATGAACAGCTTTCTGATCCACAATCAGGAGTTCGATTGTGTGCACGACCTGGCGGTGGTCCATGCTTTCACCACGGTCCTCCCCGTGGCGATAGCCGTGGCCGAGTCCCAGGGCAGAGTGACCGGGCGTGAACTTCTCACGGCAGTTGCGCTGGGCGTGGACGTGGCCAGTTCCATCGGAATATCTTCAAGGTCACCCATCGCTCATTTTAGGCCGGGCACCTTGGGTGCGTTCGGCGCAGTGGCGGCAGCAGGAAAGATAGCCGGTTTCGACCAGGCAACCCTGTCCAACGCCATGGGCATCGTGTACAGCCAGATCAGCGGTACTCTGCAGCCCCATAGCGAGGGCGCTCAGGTGAACTCCATGCAGACCGGGTTCAACGCCAGGGCGGCAGTCACCGCGATCTCGCTGGCGGCCCGAGGGATCCAAGGCGCATCCGAGGTGCTGGAAGGCCGGTACGGATACTTCAAACTATACGAAGGCGAGTACGACATCGAAGAAACCCTGGCCAACTTGGGCAAGGTCTGGCAGGTGGAGCAAATAGGCCACAAGCCGTTTCCCTGCGGGCGGTTGACCCACGGCGCTATAGAGGCCACTCTGACTCTGAAAGAGCGTCATGGATTCGACGCGGGAGACATCGACGGTTTGGAAGTCTTGGCGCCGCCATTGGTTTACCGTCTGGTGGGACGTCCTTTGGGCGGCGGAGTGCCGTCCGCCCAATACGCCAAGCTGACGATTCCATTTGTGGTGGCCGTCGCGTTGATCCGCGGCACGGTCTTCATCACCGATTTCTGGGAAGAGCCGCTCCGCGATACGGAGGTCCACGAATTGGCGGGGCGGATTAACGTGGTGCAAAACACGACGATCACAGACGAAAACATCTCCGTCCCTCTACGGGTTCGTATTCGGCTCAAGGATGGCACGGAACACGAATTGACCCTGGACCAGGTATTGGGTCACCCTGACAAGCCGCTGAGCCGGGAGCAGCACCTGGAGAAATTTCAGGCTTGCTGGGCAGCAGGCGCCGGCCACCTGCCGGCAAGCAACCGAGACCGGCTGGTGGACCTGGTAGACGGTCTTGAAAGCGTGTCGTCTGTGGAGGAAATAGTTGGCTTACTAGTGCCTTAAGCGCCCGAGCCTGGGTTCTGGAAGCAAATGTACTTATTAGCAGTACCTGCTAAAGCGTGGTAGCCTCGCACTTGAATTTCTCGTACAACCCAAACTATGGAGCCGCCTGTGACTACCTGGACCGATGACCAACTAGCCTCCATCCATAACATGCTCAACCCCCGCTCGATCGCCGTGGTTGGCGCTTCACCCCGCATGGCCTACGGCGGCCGGATGCTGGCCGCCGCGCTGAAATCCGCCGACCGGGTCAACATCTACCCGGTGAACCCCCGCTACGAAGAGGTGCAGGGGGTCAAGAGCTATCCCAGCGTTAGCGACCTCCCTGAAACACCCGACGTGGTAGGTGTGGTTGTCTCTTCGGGCCAGGTCATGGATGTGTTGAAAGAGACCCATCAGAAGGGGGCCAAAGCGGCTATCATCATCTCCGCTGGCTTCTCTGAACGCGGCACTCCCGAAGGCCGGGACCTGCAGGCACAAGTGGCGGCGTTTGCCAGGGAGTCTGGGCTCCGGGTCAGCGGACCCAATTGCCTGGGACTGGCCAACGTGAAAGACAACATCTGGGTCAGTTCCTCGTCCCGTGGTGCCGAAGGGCTCGGCGGGCCGGTGGGCTTGGTCTGCCAGAGTGGCGCTTCAGCATTCGGGCCGTTCCTGAACCGGGCTCTGGACAGCGACATCGGGCTCAGTTACATCATATCCACAGGCAACGAGGCCGACTTGGATTTCTCGGACTTTGTGCGCTACCTGCTGGACGACGACGACACCAAGGTGATCGCCGGGTTCGTCGAAGGGTTCAAAGACGCAGACAAGTTCATCGAGGTCGCCAAGCTAGCCGCCGAACGCGGCAAGCCCATCGTCCTGATAAAGATCGGCCGCTCCGAATTGGGATCCAAAGCCGCCCAATCTCACACCGCCGCACTGACCGGCCTGGACGCCCTCTACGACGCCGCCCTCGCGCAATACGGGGTGATCCGCGTCGCCGATTACGATGAGCTTTTGGAGGTCTCCAACCTGTTGGCCAACTCGCCGCGGCCGCCCGCCAAGGGGTTGGCCGTGGTCTCCCACTCAGGCGGAATCAGCTCGCTGACCGCCGACATGTGCGGCCAGGTTGGCTTGGACCTACCCGAACTGAACGACGCCGCCCGCGATGGCATCAACGGCGTGCTGAAGGGGTTCGGCTGGGCGTCGAACCCGTCAGACGTCACCGGGTTCGCCAATAGCGATTCCTTTCCCGAAATCATGCAGTTCATGGCCAACGACCCGGCCATGGGCACCCTAGTGGTGGCCAGCTCCGGGGGCGACGCCCAAGCCACACAGGTCATCGCCCAGCGGGACCTTGATAAAGAGAAGGCCCTGGCGTTCCTTTGGACCGGCAGCCGCAGGGAGTCGGCCGGGCTGGACATGCTGAAAAAGGCCCGCATCCCCGTGTTTTATACGCCCAACCGGCTGGCCACGGGAATCCGCAGCCTGCTTGATTACCATGATTGGCTGGGACACCGAGGCCAAGCAGGTTTCCCAGCAACGCCGGCCATTGGAACAGAACAACAATCTGCTGCCGACCGGTTGGCCGAAACGGGTGGACTCGCGCTTTCGGAGCACCAAAGCAAGGGACTGCTCGCTGAATGGGGCGTACCCATAACCAGAGAGACGCTGGTACAGAACGCCGATGACGCGGCGGCAGCGGCGAACGAGATCGGCCACCCAGTGGTGTTGAAGGCCGATGTGACCAACCTACCCCACAAGACTGACGCCGGCCTGGTCAAGCTGGGCCTACGAGACGAAGCCGCGGTCAGGTCGGCTTTCGAGGAGATTATGGCCAACGCAGCGGCCGCCGACGCAGTGGGAAACGGCATCAACGGCGTGTTGGTGCAGGAGATGGTCGTGGATGCTATGGAGATCATCGTGGGCGTCAGCTACGACTCGCAGTTGGGAGCCACGATTCTATTCGGCTCTGGCGGGGTGATGGTAGAGGTCTATAACGACGTTGCCCTGCGCCTGTGTCCCATCGACGAGAATGATGCACTGGAGATGATCGCCAACGTTAAGGGAGCCCGTTTACTGGAGGGGTTCCGGGGACAGCCCCCGGCAGACGTCACAGCCCTGGTAGACACACTGGTCCGAGTCTCCCATCTGGGGGCGCAGTTGGATGGCAGCCTGGCTGAGCTGGACATTAACCCTCTGATGGTCTTGCCCGCCGGACAAGGGGTCAAAGCGGCCGACGCCGTGGCGATTTTCCGTAGCTAGGTGAGACTGACATAAGGGACCGGCTACACGTCCTCCACAGGCGAGGTGGCGATGCCGTAGGTCCCGTAGAAGAAGTTGGCGTAGTGGGTCGACCCGCCGGTGACGAATAGCAGGTATTGCTCTGGGCTCTCCAGCGCCGGGATGGTGGCATCCGGATCCTCAGCCAGGTGCTGCAGCTCAGGGTGGTGCAGCCATTTCCCGTCGGCGGCTGTGGGCATCTCCGCAGTCCCCAAGACAGATTTCAACGAAACGCGGCAGTTCTGGTGCAACCACTCCTGGGCGTCCTGCTTGCTCATGCCCGCTTCGGCCATGATCACCGCCCGGGAGGGGCTGAGCAGGATGGGGTGATAGGGGCCCTGGTACGGCGCCCGCTTGTTGGTGTGGCCCACTTGAGCCGACTGCCGGCCCCTGAGCCAGCCGCCGCCCCCGGCGTGGGGGTAGAACATCATCGAGCCGATGTTATTCAGGGTGTCCTCGTGATTCTTGGACCTGGGGTCGATGATCGTGGTGGGGCCGGTCACGGTCACCACGGTAACCGCGCTTTCGTCCCGCTTGAAACCCCGATCCATGTGATAGGGCTGCCAGGGGCTGACCTCTTCATTTTCTGCGATGCACATCCCGAACTTGGTGGGCAGACCGACGAAATTCGGGTCACCAGCGCCGGCGTTGCAGTAGCCGATGTTTATCAGGCAAAGGCGCAGCGCCCGGCCGATGGCGGTGTTGGCGCTGTTGATCACTCCCGGGCCCATGGCCGTGGTGCCGAAGTTGATACCAGCCTTCTTGGCGATGGGGCCGTTGACCAGGATGATGGGCGCTTCGGTATGGCCCGACACCTGCATGTCCCGGTGGTTCATCTCCGGCTGGGCCAGGCAGTCGATGGCAGCTAAAAGTACTGGGAATTGCTCCGGGCGGCAGCCGGCCATGACGGCGTTGATGGCGATCTTTTCGACCGTTGCCAGGCCGAATCCCGGCTCCATGACCATCAGCACGTCTTGGGGAGCCCGCTTGGTCCCCTTCAGCATCTGCTCGACGGCGGTCGGAGTGGGCGGGATGACTGGGATGCCGTCGCTCCAGTCACGTTCGGCCAAGAAACGGTTCACCGAGTCCAACCCCTCGGGCGTTTCATCCATCTCGACTGTGAATGTCTCGGTGGTCTTGCTCTTTCTTCTTGCGGCTCCAGAGGCCGGGGGAATGGCAGTCAAGCCGTGGATTATGTCATCTATCTGCTCATCCACCATCTTGTGGATGAAATCGGCCTGCTGTCCGGTGGTTGCGTGGGGGATGGTGACGAACGCTGCGCCTGGCTGGCCCCAACCGTCAACGCAGGACTGCCAAGCCCTGGCAAAGCTGCGAGCGGCAATGGCCACGGCGGGAACCCCCGCCTTCTCGACGGCCACCATGTCGTGGGCAAGCCACGACGTGCAGCCCCCTCAATGAGCGGTGGCGCCAATCATGGCGTCAACCTCGGTGGCGATCCGGGCCGCCTCTTCGTCATCGATATGATTCCCTCGGCTGAGAGAGGGGCGGCCTTGCCTGAGATCGCCGCCGTACCGCTCGAACTTCACGCCGGGGAACCGCTTGTTGATATGTTCAGCCACCCGGTCCACGGCGATATCAGCGCCGCCGGTCATGTTGTTGTACAGGCCGATGGTCTTGCCCTCCAGCCCGGCCAGGCGCGGGGCCGGTGGCACCTTGAAATCGACTCTGTCCGCAGCCGGGGACATGATCTGCAACTTCATGCTATTTCTCCTCTAGAGGTAAGCCTGGCGGCTCGTCTTTCAGGCCGAAACCGGTGACTGGGACGAGCACGGTATCTGATTCTTGGATGACGCCTTGGTCGATCAGTATCTCTAGTCCGGCGAAGGCAACCGCCGATGTCGGTTCGGCGAAGATGCCCTCTTCTTCCGCCAGGGATTTCTGCACCCGCAGGATGCGCGACTCCTCTACCGCCACGGCGGAGCCGCCCGTGGACCGCAGTATGTCCAATATCTGCCATTGGCGGGACGGCGCGGCGATAGATATGCCCCCGGCGACGGTTTTGGTGGCGGACTCCGGCTCCCATTCTTCACCGTTGAAGGCGGCGACCAGGGGCATGACATTCCGAGATTGAACGGCGTGGAGCCTGGGAATGTTTTCTATCTGGCCCGACGCTTTTAACTCTCTGAACCCGTTGTACGCGCCGATCAGAAGTGAGCCGTTGCCCACGGGAAACACCACCTGGCCAGGCATCGACCCACTGAACTGTTGGGCCACTTCATATGCGAAGGCCTTGGTGCCCTCCGCGAAATACGGGCTCAGCATGTGAGACGCGTAGACCAGACCATGTTGCTTGGCGTAGGCGATGGCCGCTTCCGTGACGGCCTCCCTGGGGCCTTCGATGGGCTGCGCTTCCGTGCCGTAGGCCTCGATCTGCCGGAGCTTGGCCTCGGGGGCGCCGGCAGGCACGAAGATGTGGGACTTGATACCGGCACGGGCTGCGTAGGCCGACACAGAGGCTCCCGCATTGCCCGACGAGTCCTCAACCAGCTCGGTCACCCCATGCTCAGCGGCGACCGACAGCATGGTTGCGGTGCCCCGGTCCTTGAACGAACCGGTAGGGTTCAGGAATTCCAGTTTGGCGTACAGCTTTGGCAGGCGGGCGTAGAGCGTCCTCAGTTGAATGCTGGGTGTGTCGCCCTCTCCCAAGGTCACGTCAAGGGTGGGGCCGTGTACCGGCGAGGGCATGGTCAGGCCGTCCCCATCGTGAGCGGTGTACGCGACGTCCAAAGGGGACCCGCAGCCGAGGCATGGCTCGGCCGACATATCGGCAGGGCGGGAGATGCCGCATTTTGGGCAGCGCAGTTTTATGTGTGACATTCAGGTGATTCCGAACTGAGCTACTCGGCCGTTGGTAACCCGGCTTCTTTCCAACCTCGCATGCCGCCGTCCATGTAGGTCACATTGGTGAATCCCATGTCTTTCAGCACTTGGGCCCCAAGCGCCGCCATTTGGCCGCCGCCTCAAGTCGTTATGACCTGCCGCGAACGGTCAGCAAGCCGAGGGTCGCGCAGCCGCTCAGCTATCTCCAAGTCGGCCCGCATGGGCAGCGAGCCCAAGGAGATCATCACCACGTCCGGTGACCTGTCCTGCAGCGGGACGGACTCAGCATCCCGAACTTCAATCAACAACGCTCCCTGGTCGTCCTGAAGCCTCTGGTGCGCTTCCGCCGGTAACACTCCGGCCACCTCGGATTTTGCTTCATTCACCATGTCCGTCCAGCTCTTCGCCATGGTCAGTCTCCTTATTCCAACATATTCGCGCCCGGAGCGTATCCGGGCCATAATCCATCGTCAAGTAGCAGCAGCTTAGCTAGCCGATAACAACCCAATCGGCCACCAGAATTACTACAGGGAATCTTAACTGAGTTATTGTATGCGCGGCCAGCCAATCTTAAGATACGTGAGATACTTTTTGCGAAGTCCATTGAATAGGAAATTGAAATGAAAGTCGGCGTGAACCTGATCAACTTTGGCAAAGGCGTTAGCGCCGAGTCATTGAAGCGGTGGGCCCAGCTCTCGGAATCCCTGGGCTATCATCTGCTCATGGCCTCCGACCATATCGCGATAGCGCCAGACGTGCATGCCCGTTATCCCGCTCCCTTCTATGAGCCCATCGCATTGCTCGGCTGGCTGGCCGGTGTGACCAGCAAGATCGAGCTAGGCACAACAGTACTGATCATCCCCTACCGCAGCCCACTGGAGGTGGCCAGGGCCTGCGCCAACGTGGATCAGTATAGCGGCGGCCGTTTCATCCTAGGCGTCGGCATCGGTTGGGCCCAGGAAGAATTCAAGGCGCTAAATGTGCCGTTCAAGTCCAGGGGCGCAATGACCAACGAGTACCTGGAGGCGATAAAGCTCCTTTGGACGGAGGATGTGGCGTCCTACGAAGGCAAGTTCGTTTCTTTCACGGACGTGCACACCGCACCCAAACCGGTCCAGTCACCCCATATCCCCATCTGGGTTGGCGGCCCCAGCGACGCGGCGTTCCGGCGAACCGTCCGCTACGGAGACGCATGGCATCCCATCCGGAACCAGATGGACCGGTTCAAGAACATCGAGATTCCACGCCTAAAAGAGATCGCCGACGAGGAAGGCCGGCCGATGCCGGCGCTATGTCCGAGGGTCAAACTCTGGCTGACCAACTCTCCAGTAACCAAAGAAGACCGCATCATAGGCGAGGGCAATCTCGATCAGATACACCGCGACCTGGCGGAGCTGGAAAAACTGGGATGCTCTTACGTTGTATTGGACACATACGCGGACGATGTGTCGACGTTGGGGAGCAGCGAAACATCATGGCGGGTCTTCAGCTTGATAGCGGAAAAAGTGCTCGACCTGGAGAACCAGACGGTTCGTTAAGACAGCTGGTAAATTGACGGCCCGGCACGCCATGGGTATATTCGTGCTCACGGCAACAACAGGAGATCAGGGAGGAAACCTTGGCCCAGACCCAAAGGCAGTTAGCAGTCATCCCGGCGGCGCTGGCAGGCGTGCGGGTTTTGGATTTCACCTGGGTGAGGGCCGGTCCCTGGGCGACCCGTTGGTTGGGCGCTTTCGGGGCGGAGGTGGTCAAGGTGGAATGGCCTCTGAACGAGCGGGGCAGGACCACCGGAGGGACGGCCCCCGGCGTCGAGCCCGACCTCAACTCCCGCACCAATTTCAACGACACCAACGCCAACAAGAAGGGTATCACGGTCAATCTGCGGTCGGGGCGCGGCTTGGAGTTGATCAAGAAACTGGTCGCGGTCTCCGACGTGGTGGTCGAGAACTTCAGCGCCCAGACGTTGCAGAGTTGGGGTCTGGGCTACGAAGAGCTGAAGAAGATCAAACCAGACATCGTTTACGTCTCCCAGTCCGGCTTCGGGCATACCGGACGACACCGCGAATACCTCACTATGGGGCCCATCGCCCAGGCTTTCTCAGGACTGACCTTTTTGTCTGGCCTACCCGGCGAGCAGCCTGCCGGATGGGGCTGGTCCTACCTGGACGACACCGGCGGCATGTACATCGCCTTCTCCACGATGACCGCTCTCTACAACCGGAATATCACCGGCCAAGGCCAGCACGTCGACCTCTCCCAGATGATCGTCGGCGCAACCCTGAACGGCTCGGCCATGCTTGACGCCACGGTCAATGGCCGTCCCTCGCGCAGGGAAGGTTTCCCCCCCGGCAACCGGGCGCATTGGCCCGGCACACCCATGCTTAACAATTACCGGGGCCCCACCACCGCCCCGCACAACTCCTACCGCACCAAGGGCGGCGGCTACAACGACTGGTGCGCTATTGCATGCTTCTCCGATGACGAGTGGCGGCGTCTGGTGGGAGTCATGGGCTCTCCCAAGTGGGCCTCATCGCCCAAATTCGGCACATTGAGCGGTCGTCTCCAGAATCAAGAAGAGATGGACTTCGGCATTCAAGAGTGGGCCCAAACCCTTGAGAAGTACGAATTGATGGAGATCTGCCAGTCGTCGGGCGTTCCCGCCATGCCGGTCCAGAGCACCGAGAACCGGGTGGACCACGACCCCCAGCTCCGCCACCGCGACCTGTACCAGGAGCTGGAACACCCGGTTATCGGCAAATACAAATTTCAGAATGCTCCGTTCAAGCTGTCCGAAACCCCGGCAACCAACACCAAGCCCGCTCCCATGATCGGCCAGCACAACCAGGAGATTTTCGAAGGGATGCTGGGTCTCAGCCACGAGGATTTTGTGTCGGGCTACGAAGACAATACCTTCTGGCCTTCGACCCTCGACCGCTACCCCTACATGGACGAAATGATCAAGTCAGAGCCCATACCCTTCACCGGCGCGGGAGCTGCGTTCAAGTCTGAAAAAGCCTCTGCCGCCACGAGCAGCGGCCCGCTCTCCCGCTTACGGGTGCTAGAACTGGCCGACGAGAAAGGCCAGTACTGCGGGAAACTCATGGCCGACCTGGGAGCCGAGGTCATCAAGATCGAGCCATCGGGCGGCGAGCACGCCCGGACAGTGGGGCCGTTCTTGGACGACCTGCCCCACCGCGAGCGCAGCCTCTCCTTCTGGCACTACAACACCTCCAAACGGGGCATCACTCTGAACCTCGAGTCCGAGGATGGTCGGGGCCTCTTCAGGGAGTTGGCCGACACGGCGGACGTCATCTTGGAGACTTTCGACGCCGGTTATCTGACCTCGCTGGGGTTGGGTTACGAGGACCTGGTCAAGTCGAACCCACGGCTGATCATGTGTTCGCTGACCTCGTTCGGTCAGACCGGGCCCTGGCGGGATTTCCTGGCCAGCGACCTGCTGCACCTGGCGGCGGGTGGGCAGATGGGCTGCTGCGGCTACGACAGTGACCACGTGCCCGGAGATATACCCATCGCGCCGGGCGGCGGACAAGCCTGGCACATCGGCAGCCACTATGCCTACATGGCGATAATCGCCGCCCTAATGCATCGGACGGGATCAGGCCAAGGCCAGTACATCGACGCTTCAGTGCACGACGCCTGTGCCCTGACCACCGAGATGCACGTGAACACCTATATCTACCAGGGGCAGGTGGTGCTGCGCCAGACCGGCCGTCACGCCGCGGCGATGCCCACCGCCGTAAGCCAACTGCTCTGCAAGGACGGCAAGTACGTGAATGCCTCGGCGTCGAGGGTCACCCTCCGGTTGTTCCCGACGCTGGTCGACTGGATGGACGGCCACGGTCTAGCCGGCGACCTCACGGAAGAACGCTATCTGGACCCCGCAGTGTTTGCGGCCAGCGAGGCGCACGTCGAGGACGTAGTCGCCAACTTTGCCGCCAACATGACTCGGGATGAGGTAGCCCACGGCGGCCAGGAACGCGGCTTCAACTGGGGAGCCATCCGCGCCCCGGATGAGCTGGTGGACGAGGGCCATCTGACCGACCGCGACTTCTGGGTTGACGTTCCGCATCCCGAACTGGACAAGACCTTCAAATACCCTGGGGCCGCCGGCATCTACAACGGATCGCCCTGGCGGATATACAGCCGCGCGCCCCTGATCGGGGAGCACAACGAGGATATCTTCTGCGGGGAGTTGGGACTGCAGAAGACGGAGCTGGCCTATCTGGCGGAAGCGGGGGTCGTTTAGGCTCTCTGGCGGCTCCTGGAGGCTGAAAACACCTGCCTCCCCGCTACCGATTCATCGTTGGAACCGCTTTCCCTGGCCGGGTATACTATCGCTAACTTACCGGCGGACCGAGCAAAACACGGGAAAGAGATTCACGGAGATCGGCCCGGATCGCAGAGACTTCGTAGAGAAGTAAAAGATTTTTTTCGTTGGCACAGCCGCACTTGATGGCCAAGTGAACGTGTCACCCAAAGGGATGGATTCATTACGAGTTTTGGGCAACAACCGGGCCGTCTGGTTGAACCTGACCAGCAGCGGGAACGAATCTGCGGCTCACGTAGTGGAAAATGACCGCATGCCCCTCATATTTTGTGCCTTTGAAGGGTCGCCCCTAATCTTGCGGCTATATGAACGCGCCCAGGTCATCCACCCAAGGGACCCCAAGTGGAGCGAACTTTACCCCTTGCTACCCGATACTCCGGGCGCCAGGCAGATATTCGACATGCAAGTCGACATAGTCCAAGAGTCATGCGGTAATGCAGTGCCTCTATTCAATTCCAACGAACAGCGGGACATCCTTGAGAAATGGGCGGAACGAAGGGGCGAACAAGGTCTTCAAGAGTACTGGGAAGACCGGAATCAAGAAAGCATCTATGGCAAGCCCACCGATATCCTCGCCAGCCCCAATGGGGTTAAGGCCTCGGCTTGACGCTCCCGATGGGAGCTCCCGAATGGCGGCGCTAACCGGGGGAGTGTAAGCCCGTAGGAGCCATGGCCCAACAGATGCACATCCTGGCGATCGACCAAAGCACCACCGGCTCGGCCGCGTTCGTCTTCGACCGGGATGGCCGTGTGGTCGCGTCCGCCAGCCGCGAGATCACCCAGTATCATCTAGAACCAGGTTGGGTGAGCCACGACCCGGAAGAGCTTTTCCAGTCGGTTGTCGCCGTGTCTCGAGAGGCCATAGCCTCGGCCGGAATCGAGCCCCAGCAGTTGGCGGCTTTCGGCATCACGAACCAGCGGGAGACCACGGTTGTGTGGGACCGCGCCACCGGCGAGCCCGTCGCGCCGGCCATCGTATGGCAATGCCGGCGCACCGCCCCTCTATGCGAGGGACTGAAACAGCGCGGGTTAGAGCCCATGGTCCGGAAGAAGACCGGACTGGTCATTGATGCCTATTTCTCTGGCACCAAGATACGCTGGCTCCTGGACCACATGCCCGACGGCCAGAGAACGGCTGAAGCAGGCGAATTGTGCGCCGGCACCGTCGATAGTTGGCTGCTTTACCGTTTGACCAGAGGCAAGCTCCATGCGACAGACGTTTCCAACGCCTCGCGCACCATGCTGTTCAACATTCACACCCAGGAATGGGACCCCGACCTGCTCTCGGCGCTGGACATACCCCTGAAAATGTTGCCCGAAGTTCGTCCATCGGGCGGCATGTTCGGCGAGACGGGCCCCGGTTTGTTCGACGTCCCGGTCCCGATAGCCTGTCTGGTCGGGGACCAGAGCGGCGCCCTCTTCGGCCAGGCTTGTTTCCAGACGGGTATGGTCAAGAGCACTTACGGCACCGGGGCATTCCTTCTGATGCAGACCGGAGAACAACCGGTCGCACCCCCTCCGGGGCTCCTCACCACCGTTGGCTGGCAGAGGGAAAGTCACAATACCCGATACGCGCTGGAGGGGAGTGTCTTCATCACCGGGGCCGCCATACAGTGGCTAAGGGATGGGCTGGGCATCATCAAGAACGCGGCCGAGACATCAGAGATCGCGAAGAGAATACCCGGCGCTGGCGGAGTTTATTTCGTGCCGGCCTTCACCGGACTTGGAGCTCCCCACTGGGACCCCTACGCACGGGGAACCATCGTGGGTATTACCGGAGGCACGGACCGGGCCCACATCGTCCGGGCGACACTTGAGGCGATCGCCTATCAGGTCAGAGACGTGCTGGAGGTCGTCAGGCAGTCCGCTCCATCGGAGATACCCATGCTCCGGGCCGATGGCGGAGGTTCTACCAACCCATTCTTGATGCAATTCCAAGCCGACATGCTGGGCATACCGGTAGAGGTCCCGGAGATAGCCGAGACCACCGCCTTGGGCGCGGCCCATCTGGCGGGCCTAGCGGTGGGGTTTTGGAACAACGAAAAAGACCTGGCTACCCAATGGCAAGCGAACGCCCGTTACGAGCCGCGGATGTCTAGAGACGAGGCTGACAACCTCTATGCCGGCTGGCAACGGGCGATGGAACAGGCTCGGGACTGGGAACAAAAAGGTTCTTAACCGCTGGCCTGCGTCAATGGGCGCGATACCGGTTAAACGGCATCCTGGTTGATTCGAGGTTCAAACCTGGGCGGCAGGCCAAGTTCAACCGATACCAGGTCTCGGCTACTGTCTAAGAATCCGCTGACCTTGATCGTTGGAGCTTCTGCTTTCAGATATTCGACATTATTGCCATCGATCCTGAACGGCCGATCGTGTCCTGGGTATATGACGCTGGCGGCCCCGGAAATCTTCTTCAGGCTGGCTTGGGCTTGTTCAACGCTCCAGAAGACGAACGCCGGCAGACCACGTCCCAGAGCGCCTGCATCTGAGATTGCATCACCCCCAAGGCATACCACGCCCCCCGAAGTCTCCACAAGAACGCTCTGGTGGCCCGCGGTATGGCCCGGCGTATCAAACGTTCCTATTCCCTTCTCTAATTCGGTCTCCCCTGAGACTTCTATAACAGTGTGGGGTGACAGTGTGTCGGCGAAATACTTGGCGGTCGCGTAATCATTGGCCCTTGGGTTTCGGCTATACTCCAATTCCTGTTTGGAAATCACGATTTCGGCGTTGGGAAACAGATCGGTGTTTTGGGAGTGGTCCCAATGGGCATGGGTTAGTATCACTCTTCCGATCTCCTCGGTAGAGATCCCATGGCTTTGCAGAGTCTCAACCAAGATGGTCCGCCGCCCAAAGTGGCCCACATCCACCACTGTCAGTTTTTCCCCTCGGACCAGGGTCACGGTACAAAGACCCAGTGTTCCCTGATCAGTATTGATGCTGAATCCGGGTAAAAGAACTTCTATCTCTGGCATATCGAACAATCCTCGCAATCGCGTAATAGTGTGTAGATGTTAGCCGCCTGCGCTAGGCGACCATTTGTAGATCTTGATGAGGGCCCCGCCCATGAGTGTTTCACGCTCGGAATCCGAGAGCGTGTCCGTGACCCGGAAAGCCTCTACGCCCTGCTCGTAGTTCAGCAATTCCACTGCCCGCGTCCAGTCGGTGCCCCACAGGCAGCGGTCCAAGCCGAAGGCCTGAAATATCTTGCCCATGGGCTCCCAGATGTCGGGATACGGGAAAGGTTGGTGAGACAGGGTGCCGGCCCCGGAGATCTTGATGGCAACGTTATCGTGTGCCGCCAGCGCAACCACGTTGGCCAGATCAGCCCAGGGCTCCGCCGGCGCCGGCGGCAGGAAGGGTTGGGCCAGGCCTAGATGGTCGATGATGATCTGGGTGTTGGGGTTCCGGCCTGCCAGTTCGCCCAGCAGCGGCAGCTTCCCCGAAGCCATCACATTAACGGGGATTCCGGCTTTGCCGCCGGCGGCCATTATTGCATTGAGACCAGGGTGGTCTCCTTCGAACTCACCGGCCGTGAGCATGATGCGGGCCCCGACCACGCCCGGTGTCGCAGCCCATTCCGCCACGTCGTCGGTAATGGTGTCCGACGAAGGATCGAACGGCTTGATAAGACCGAACTTCCCCGGATGCTTTGCATAGACCTCCTGCGCATAGCTGGCGTCATATTGATACAGACTGAACGGCGAGATCAATATCGCGCCGTCGACACCGACAGCGTCCATCGCTGCAATCATGTCGTCACCGGTAACCTGTTCCGGGCCCTGCAAGAATCCGGCCCAAGGACGCCCCGGATGGTCTCGCTCGTAAGCATGTACCTGTACGTCGATCGTTAACGCCATAGTTCTTCTCTCTTTAATTAGAAATGCCAGTCTTTAAGCGGCCCTGCGCTTTCTTGCTAGCAGTGTAGGAGCGACGTCTGACCGCGTCAACAAGCAAATCGGTCGACGCTTCAAGAACGCCGTTTTGTAGTCCACGAAATCCCGAAGACCCCATGATCAGTTCAATCTCAGAGATTCAGGTTTAGCGTATGTTTGTATGAGGGGAAAGCACTTGGAGGGAGACTTTCTCAATATCGCCGTCGTGGTTATCGTCGCCGGCGCTCTGATCACAGCCATTTTTGGCATAACGATAGCCTCGGGGGCGGCTTCCAGGGCGCCTGAGTTCAAGGGCATCGCCAACTGGATCAACTCGCCGCCTCTGACAATGGAGGAGTTGCAGGGCCAGGTTGTGCTGGTCGATTTTTGGACCTACACCTGCCCCAACTGCATCCGCGCCATGCCACACCTGAAGGACTGGCACGCCAAGTACGCATCCAAGGGGTTAGTGATCGTCGGGGTGCACTCCCCCGAGTTCGAGTTTGAAAAGCTGACCGAGAATTACGAGGACTTCATCGCTCTAAAGTTCACCGGGACCAGCGTCAATGCGGTGATCGACCCAGAGAAGACGGCGTCTTTCGGAGTGCAGGTAACTATTGACGGTCGTCCGTTAGACCCGTCGGTGGCCGGCGCCGACCTGGCCACTGCTGATGGGCGCAGTTTTTTCACGGTGACCGGTGCCTCATGTACCAGGTGGTCGCTCTGCCCGAGTTCGGCGAACATGAGTTGAAACTCAGCGCCAACTCTGACGATTTCGCCGTTTTCGCGTTCACCTTTGGCGCGCACTCCCAGGGGCCGTAGCCGGGTTAGGTGTTCAACCGCCGCCGGTGCTGGTAACATTGTTCGTGCTGGGTGAGGCACAACGGAGCTCCTCACCGATACAACAACAACTAACAAGAATCTCGCCAGGAGTCCCAGGAGTAAATAATGGCCCAAGATCAAACGATGCTAGAACTGGAACAAGGCGATTACACACTTCCCGACACCGGGCGTCCGGTGGTCCGATCGACCAAGGGCGTGATCTCCAGCGGTCACTATCTGACCTCCATGGCCGGGATGCGGATGCTCCTGAAAGGCGGGAACGCCTTCGACGCCCTGGTCGCCGCCGGTTTTGCGGCCGCGGTCATCGAGCCCATCGCCTCCTACTCTCTAGCAGCTGAGGGCGTGTTCATGCTCTACGACGCGGCCGGAGACGAGGTCCTTTCCCTCAGCGGACAGGGCACAGCGCCTGGCAAGGCCACGGCGGATTTCTATAAGTCACAGGGGTTCGAGCGCATCCCCACCGGCCCCGGCAAGGACGCCCACCTTTCCTTCACAATCCCGGGTATCGTCGCGGCGTACGTCTCCATTCTTGAGCGCTACGGCAGCATGACCATCGACGAGGTCTTGGCCCCGGCTATTGACTACGCCGAGAATGGCATCCCTCACTACGAGTACATGCTCAACCGCTTGAAGAACGCCAACACCGCCACCCAGTTCGACAACTATCCCCCCGGCGGCTGGGACGTGTTCTATGACAATCGAGAACTGCCTAAGGCCGGCGACACTCTGGTCCAGCCGGGCCTGGCCAACACCATGAAAGCCATGTCGGCAGCCGCAGTCCCTAGTGACCGCCTGGCCGGACTTCAGGCAGCGCGGGACGTCTTCTACAAGGGCTCCGTTGCCAAGACCATCGTCGATTCCTCGGCTAAGGTCGGCGGCATTATCTCCATGGAAGACCTGGCCAGCTACGAGGCCTTGTACGGAGAGCCGGTTTCTAGCACGTTCAAAGGTCACGAGATACTTGGTCACGACACCTGGACCCAGGCCCCCATGGTCCAGCAAACGTTGAACCTACTGGAGCACTTCGACCTCAGAGCCATGGGCCACAACAGCCCCGAGTACATCCACACGGTCACCGAAGCCTTGAAGCTGGTGTTCGGAGACCGCGAGGCCTACTACGCCGACCCGGAGTACGCCGAGGTCCCCCTCGACGGTCTGGTATCCAAGGAATATGCCGCCGACCGGGTTGGACTGATAGACCCAGAGCGCGCGCTGCCCGAGCAGGCAGCTCCCGGCGACCCTTGGAAATACTCCCAAGGCAGCGGCCGCGTCCCTGCGGCAGCCAGCGTAGCCGCGTCCAGCAACGGGTCGTCCGAAGACTCGAATCATGAGGGCACGACCCACGTTTCAGTCATAGATGACCAAGGGAATATGGTCAACGGCACCATCAGCGGCGGCGCGTTCGTGAAGTCAGTGTTCTTCCCGGAGCTTGGCTGCGCGCTCAGCACCCGTATCGAGATGTTCAACTGCGAGGAAGGCCATCCCAACGTGGTTGAGCCGGGGAAGCGGCCCCGCACGACCCTGATCAACTACATGGCCCGCAAGGACGGCGAGACGGTGATGGCCATCGGCTGCCCCGGCGGCGACAACCAGGCCCAGGCCAACGTTCAACTCATCCTGAACTCGCTGGTCTTCGGCATGGACCCCCAGATGGCGGTGGAAGCGCCTCGCTTCGCAACCGCGAGCGTCGAGAATTCCTTCTACCCTCACAATTACTATCCCGGAAAATTGGAGCTTGAAGACGGCATCGCGGAAAGCACCGCCGACGCCCTGAGGGCCAGGGGACACGAGATCGGCCGGGCCGCCAACTGCGGTCTGGGCGCCACCGTGTCTGTCCGAGACCCCAAGACCGGCAACCTAAGCACCGGCGCCGACCACCGCCGCGCCTGCTACGCCATGGGCTTATAAGCCCCAATTTCACAAACCAAAGCCCCGGTCCTTCCGCATGGGGAGGGAGCGGGGCTTTTTTGTTAGGATCTGCCATGACCAACGTTCGTCATTCCGGCGAAGGCCGGAATCCATGTACTCCGTTGCCAAGTCTTAGTCCTCGAACAAGAGCGACCAGTCGCTAGTCTTTCTCTGGGGGAGTTATTCGCGCCGTAATTGCATGGATTCCGGCTTTCGCCGGAATGACGGGGGAGATCACCGCAACTCCTCTCTAACCAACTCCACCCCCTCCACCAAAGCCTGCAGCTTGCCGAACGCCACGTCACGTGGAAGGTATTTCATGCCGCAGTCGGGGGCCAGCATCAGTTGTTCCGGCGGCAGGTATTTCAGGGTTTCTCTGACCCTGGCCGCGACAGCCTCTGGAGTCTCAACGGCCCCATCCTCCAGGTCCAACACGCCCACGACCATTGTCTTGCTGGGAAGTTTGGCCAAGACCGACAGGTTTAGGCCTGGTTGGGCAGCTTCTATCGAGATCATGTCTACTACGGAGTCGTCTAGTTCGACCAAAAAATCATACTCAGAGGCCTTGGTTTTCACCACGGCCGCATAGCCGAAGCACAGGTGTAGGCCGGTGGTCCCGGTCACGCCTTCCAGGGTTTTGTTGATGGCCTGGACGCCGAACTCCCTAGCGTCGCCGGCGTGGGCCTGGAGCCACGGCTCGTCCAACTGGACGACGTCGGCGCCGGCAGCGAACAAGGATTTCACTTCTTGGTTCACGGCCACGGCGTAGTCCATGGCCAACGACGCCCGGTCCGGGTAGTGGTCGTTCTGGACCTGCTGGGCCATGGTGAACGGGCCAGGGACGGTCACCTTGATGCGGCGGTCTGTGTTGGCTCGCAAGAATTCCACATCCCGCACCTGCACCGGCCGGTTTCGCTTGATGGGGCCCACAACCCTGGGCACGATGGTAGGCTGGCCGCTCCTACCCGTGGCCTGGCCAGGATTCTCGATGTCGACCCCATCCAGGGCGGTGGCGAACCGGTTGGAATAGCTCTCCCGCCTGATCTCCCCATCGGTGATCAACTCCACGCCGGCACGTTCCATCTGAGCGATGGCCAGCAGGGTGGCATCGTCTTGGGCGCCCTCCAGGTGCTCATCTGAGACTCGCCAGAGGCCGGTTTGTCGCACCCTGGGCACAACGTGGGACAGCGCCTCCCGGTCGATCAGCCAATCGGGTTGGGGATAGCTGCCGACCACCGTTGTGCCTAGAAAATTTCCGTCCATATCTGCTCCTAGCTAATAAAAAGCCCCCGCCTGTCGACGGGGGCTGGTTTAGGACTTTTTCCGGCGGGGACTAATCGTCGGCGAGGGCTGGTTCTTCAACCCTTGAACTGATTCGCATGTTGATGTAATTGTCTCCGAGCCACTTCTCGATGGACAACTCGGCTCGTTCCTGCATGGTGACATCGTCTTCGTTGCCGACGTCCCGGGTTAGGCAGCAAAACTCCAGGGAGATGCCGTTGGGGTCCTTCAGGTAGATGGACTTGGCCCACTCGTGGTCAACCACGTCTGTGACCGTCAGGCCTTTGCTAATCAACTCCAGACGCTTGGCCTCAAGCGCCGGGACCGAGCCAGCCTCGAATGCGAAGTGGTAGAACGGCCCAGGGACGCCGAGTCCCTCGTTGATGCCGGTGTCGTAGTCGACCGGTATGGCGTCCACATTGTTCGGCTCCATGAAGGCGATCAATTGGTCACGGCCGACTTCGATGAACATGTGGCGGATGTTTCCGCCCTCTTTGATCTTGATGATGTCGCAGCGCACAACTTTGAAACCCAGCGTGGTCTCGTAGAACTCCCTGGTTTTGTCCAGATCTAGGGTGGAGAGTCCAATGTGGGAGAATCCTTTGTTCGACATACATGACCCCTTTACAGCAGCGACTTATCCACAGAGTTTAGGTTGTGACCATAGATGCGTCAATCAACGATGATTACTGGCTATTTCTACTTCTGGGATATTCAGACCAGCCGTAACTCAAGCGAAGGATTTAGACGACCGGTAACCGTAGGCGCGGGTTTTCAACCCGCCCTGCTTGACTGGGATTGTCGCTACATGGATTCCCCTTCCGCAGAAGAGCCGGAATGACCGGTATAACTCCCTCTCCCATCCTTCCTTGGAAGGAGGAGAGGGTTAGGGTGAGGGCTCTGAACAAGTCATCCAACAACTGCGGCATGTGGGCCCTCGTCATTCCTGCGAAAGCAGGAGTCCGCGGCGCCTCCAAGCGAGCAGATTGTCTGACCCGGATTACATGGATTCCGGCCTTCGCCGGAATGACGGG
>Ga0066854_10000145_pt1 | contig 25210 bp, 25 predicted proteins | sample ETNtaG_8_FD_65494 | JGI IMG/M metagenome (GOLD analysis project Ga0066854, IMG submission 65494) | Marine microbial and viral communities from oxygen minimum zone, Eastern Pacific Ocean - ETNP201406SV75 | ecosystem: Environmental > Aquatic > Marine > Oceanic | place: Pacific Ocean: Eastern...
GATACGCGCAGGCGGGTCCTGTCCGGGGCTGGTGTCCAGGCGGCTAGTGCTACCCGCCGACCTAGAAGCCGAAGATCCGAGCCGGGTTGTCGATAATCAAGGTACTGACGTCGACCTCGGACAAACCGCGCTGACGCAAGCGGGGTACGACGTTGGTGAGCAGATGGTCGTATCCGAGACCGCCGTAGGCGTGAAGCCGATGCTTGGTGGCGATGTCGTGTGATAGGAGCACCTTGTCCTCCAGGCCCTGTTCAAAGTGCCAGAGCACTACATCCATTCGCTCAGCGTCGGAGGGCATGTCGACTCCTGGATTGGGTGGGTACCACGAGCTCTCGTTGCCAAATAGGTCGTATTCCAAATAGCAGCCGGTTGCCGCCAGGTCGCCGAGCCAGGACCGATCAGTGCAGGTGCGGTCAATGTGACAGATGATCGTGCGGTTGAGGTCACCACCCTCCTGATCCACGATCTCCACGATCTCGACGGGCGACATCGGATCACGACCGGGATGAACCATTAGGGGTGCTCCAGTCTCGACTTGAGCGGCTACTGCGGCCCGGAGGCTCTTCTTCTCGTTGGGCAACCAGGGATAGGTGCAGCCGATCTCACCAATCAGTCCAGCCTTCACATCGGTCTTGTCGATCCCGACCTGGATGTCAGCCACGATCTCATCCGCGATGGAGTCCGTCGTCCGGTCACTCATATCGTCAGGGTGCGTGCCGCCCAGGTAGTAGCCGGCACCCACGATGATGTGGGCACCTGTTACTTTCGCGATGCGGACAAGGGGCTCCGGATCGCGGCCAAGGCCCTTGTTGGTGGGGTCCACGACGGTGCGTCCGCCAGCAGCGATGAACCGGTGCAACTCTGCGGTTGCCACATCCTCGGAATCGAGATGCACGTTGTGACGACTTGACGTCCAGTGATACGCGACCCAGCCCCGGTTATCGAGCGTGATCTCCTCGTTGGCGAGATGCTGATCGACACTGGCTGGTGGATCGACATACATGAACGAGCCGTCCATCAGAACATGGTCGTGAGCCAGAGTGATACCGAGATCTGCGGCGTCAACCGGCCCCAGAACAGTCTGCGCCTGCCCAGCCCTCTTTGCAGTCAGGACAGGACCGCCTGAGCGCTGATCTCCACCAGGAGCCCCTCAAAGGCGAGGTCAACCCCGCCCACAACCGTGGCGCTGGGGCCGGGCTCGTTGAAGAACTCTGCCCGGGCTTGGCCTGCGGCCGGTCGGTATCGGATATCTGCGAGGAAGATGTCGAGCGACACCACGTCATCGAGCGTCCCACCGGCTGCAGAGACGTAACTTTCGATATGTCGAAGGCACTGGCGGCACTGCTCAAGCGGATCGTTGGGTCCAACCAGTTCTCCATTGTCGAGGGCGATCTGGCCGGAAATGAACAACAAGTTGCCCTTGCGGATGCACTGTGACCCCGCCTGTGGATCAGCTGGTTCAGTGACGTTGGATATGGAGATGTTCTCGCGGGTGGTCACTGCAGCACCCTGTCAGTGGCTGTTCGCCGGGCCGAGAACATGGTCGAGCACGTAGTTAGAGAACTCGTGAACGGTACGTTCCTCCGTCGGCGAATACCGCGACAACTTGGCGAGTTGGCCGCCGATGCCTCGGTGAACGATCTCGCACACGCCCTTGTCTTCGGCGAGAAACACCCCCATCGACGGGTAGTACTTCTCCTCAACTTCCGTCTCGAACTCGGGTAGGTCGATCGTGGACTGTGGGAAGCAACACCACGAGACAATCCGTGTCCATTCGGGCCCCTCTGGAAAGTACTGGTGAAACGTGATCCGGTCGGGAGGAACGTTCAAGAGTAGGTGCGGGTAATGGATTATGAAGTGGGTGCTCTCGTTATCTTGGGTTGAGAGGCCGTCAACAAAGGGCAGGGTGTGGTTACGGGGGACGTAGAGGCCGTTTTCATTGTCGCTACTGTTGATCGCGTACACCATTGGCTCGCCCCCAGCTTGAAAGACGGTTCGAACGGCACCGGGGTAGAAGGTGTCGAGCGATCCGCGGTGCACGGTCGGTACGTGGTAGCCCTCCCGGGAGTTCTCCACCCAGATCTTCCAGTTCGCGTTGAACCGGTTCTCCCACTTTTTGGTGACCTTCATCTCTTGGAGTCGATAACTAGCCAGGCGGTCAACGAGTCCGCCAAGCGACTCCATCAGTGAAACGGCATCAGGGTCAAGATTGATGAATACGAAGCCACCCCAGGTTTCTGCACGCACGCTGGGAAGATTGTGATCTGACTTGTCAAATTCCCGCGCATCCTTCATTGACGGCGTCCCAAGCAACTTCCCTTCAAGCGAGTAGGTCCACGCGTGGTAGGGACAAACGATCTTGCGGCAGTTCCCATGGCCAGTCATCAACTCCGAACCGCGATGGCGACAGGACGCCGACAGAGCCCGAATCTGGCCTTCGTCATCGCGGACTATCAACAACGGTTCACCCACGATGTCCAACCGCACGTAGTCGCCCGGATTCGGAATCTCTTCTTCGCGAGTAGCGACGAGCCAACGCTTCCGGAAAATTGTTTCAATCTCGCGGTCGTACCACTCCTGAGAAAAATAGACATCAGGCGGCAGGGGCGCGGCGTCCTCAATCGGTGCACGAGTGGCGACGTAGCGGGCGGGGGAGAAGATCGAGTTATCTGCGTCCGACAAGTTGAAACCCCCTGATTGCCAAGGACGGTAGCACTGGGCCTTCGAGTGCAAAGATGATCTGCGGTGCCGGCCAGCTGTGACTCGGTTTCAACAGAGAGACCGTGGATTTTCAGTCGAGACTCCCTAGCCGGCCTCGCCTAGTTATGTCGTCGCCTGTTATGTCTGTTGGCTGTCAACTTGGCTGTCAGATAGCCCTGTAGACGACTACAGCGCACCCGCCTAGAGGCGAATGCGCTGGTCAACTGTGGTGGGCCATGAGGGACTCGAACCCCCGACCCCCTGCGCGTCATGCAGGTGCTCTAGCCAACTGAGCTAATGGCCCCGGAGCGACAAAGCGTAGCGGTGGCCCCGTAGCGGCCCACCTGGAATCGGACCCGGCGGGTACCGGTCAGTCCCCGCCGAACGCCCAGTTTCCCCGATCCAACAGGGCTGCCCCCAGCAGGAGTGCCCCGCCGAGGGCTACCACCGGAAGCCCGGATCCGATCGAGCGGTCCAGGCTGGAGGCGGCGTCCACGGCCCGGATGTCGGAGATCTCGATTCCGGCAACCACGAGCAGCACGCCACCCGTGGCCAGGAGGAGGAGCTTGTGGGGGAGCCCCCGGTGGCCGATCCAGAGCGCCCCTGCCACGCCTGCCGCCACCAGCCCGGTGGCCAGCACGATCACGGCGTCGAACGCCAGGTCCCAACCGATCAGGCGCTCCACCCCGCTGTCCGCATGGTCGACCACGATCCACGGCAGGAAGGTGCCCATGATGGCCAGGACCACTCCGATGGTGGACGCCATGGCCGCCAGGCCGTTGCCGGCCGGCCGGTCCCGGGGGCCGGGTGCCGTCTGGTCACCCGGGGGCACCACCGGCGGCTCGTCACCCGGATGCACGGCCCTGATGCCGAACGGCGGCGTGTGGGGCAGCGCTGACCTGCCCTCGTCGCCTGCTGGGCCGGTGTCCGGTCCGTCGCTGCTCATGGGGTTCCCCCGATACTCATCGGTCGCCCCGACCCGCGGTTGCGGATCGCCCGATTCGTCGAGCACCGGGCGGGATTTGAACCCGCGGCTTTACGGCTTTGCAGGCCGTCCCCTTGGGCCACTCGGGCACCGGTGCGTCTCTCCCACCGAGGTGGAAGTGGCGCCAATGGTAGCGGCGGCGTGGACCGGCCCATTGAGTCGCCCGGCGAGCTGGAACGTGCCCTGACCGTGGTCAGCCGACCTTCTCCTCGGCCAGCTTCACCGTGCAGGTTCCCTGTGCGATGGCCGCCAGGCGCCCCTCGTTCTCCACCCGGATGGTCACCACCGCCGATCGCTTCGTCATCGACTCGATGACGGCCGTCGCCCGGCAGGTCCCACCGCTGACGGGTCGCAGGTAGTTGACCTTGAACTCGGTCGTGGCCGCCCACGAACCGGGAGGCATGACCGGGTACAGCACCACTCCGAGGCAGTGGTCGCACAGGGCGGCCAGGCAGCCACCGTGCATGTTGCCGATGAAGGTGAGGTGCTCGTCGCCGACCTCGAACTCCATGACCAGGAGGCCAGCCTCCATCTCCACGACCGTGGCGCCCAGGAAGCCGTCGATGCCGGAATCGGACCTGTGCCCGACCATGTGGTCGATGAACTTCGGGTTGCGGATCTCCAGGCCTGGCGCTGTCATCGAGTCTCCTCCATGGGGTCGTAGGGCCTTCGGCCATCGGGCGGCCAGGGTTCCACGCCGTCCTCCAGGGGAACCTCCAGGCTCGGAAGCAGGCGGGCGAAGAGGGTCCAGTTGCCGATGGCGGCCACCAGCTCCACCAGCGAGGCCTCGTCCAGGTGTTCGGCACACGCAGCCCAGGTGCGGTCCGAGATCCGACCGTCGACCAGCGACTCGTCGGTCGCGGCCAGCACGGCACGTTCAACGTCGCCGAAGCCCCCGTACGAGGACCAGTCCCGCACGGCCAGCAGGTCGGCCTCGTCGACGCCAACCGCCAGGGCCACGGCCCAGTGCTGGGTCCACTCGTAGACCGATCCGGTCGACCAGCCGATCCTCATGATCAGCAGCTCGCGGAGGCGGGCGTCCAGCGTGCCCTTCCAGAGCAGCTGGTGGAGCATCCCGTTGATCGCCGCGGCCACACCGGGGTTGTGGAGCAGGGTCCTGAAGACGCTCAGCTCGGCCATGTAGCCGGGGATGCCGGCATCGACGGCAAGACGGCGGGCCTCGTCGACGTCCAGGAGCGGAATCCGGTCGCCGGTCGCATGCCGGGGGTGCTCACCCATGGTCGGTCCTCTCCCCCGTGGTCAAGTCGGTGCGTACGCTACGCATTCGTGGAGGAGCAGACATGACCGGACGGCCGGACACGTCCAGGGCGCTCGTGTTCACGGGCCCGCGCTCCCTGGAATTCCGGGAGCTGGAAGTTCCGGGCGCTGCCGCCGACGCCGCCCTGCTGCGCGTCGAGGCCTGCGGCCTCTGCGGAACCGACCACGAGATGTTCACCGGCCATCTTCCGCTGCGAACGCCGATGGTCCCCGGCCACGAGACCGTCGGCGTGCTCGTGGAGGTCGGCGACACGGCAGCCGAGGCATGGGGTGTGGCGGTCGGTGACCGCGTGGCCGTGGAGTGCTTCAGGTCCTGTCGCCGTTGCGGGCCGTGCCTGGCCGGCACCTACCGTCGCTGCGAGGCCAACGGGCTCCGCACCGCCTACGGCCTCTCCCCTCTGGACGTCCCACCGACGCTCTCCGGCGGGTGGGCCGACCACCACTGGCTGGACGCTGACTCGATGCTGGTTCCGGTGCCCGACGGAATCGACGCAGTGGACGCCACCCTCTTCAACCCTGTGGGTGCCGGCATCCGCTGGGGCGCCGAGCTGCCGGCGACTGGACCCGGCGACATCGTCGCCGTGCTGGGACCGGGGATCCGGGGCCTGGCCGCCGCTGCAGCCGCACGCGAGGCCGGAGCGGACTTCGTGATGGTGACCGGGATGGGCGCCCGCGACCATCCCCGCCTCGAGGCGGCCACCGGTTTCGGGGTTGACCTGACCGTCGACGTCGCCGACGCCGACCCGGTGGCGGCCCTACGCCAGGCGACCGACGGTCGCAGGGCGACCGTGGTCGTGGACGTCACCGCAAACGCTCCTGCCGCCCTCGGCCAGGCTGTGTCCCTGGCGGCCACCGGGGGCCGGATCGTGCTGGCCGGGACCCGCAACAGCGTCGAGACCCCCGGCTTTGCTCCGGACGCCATCGTCTACAAGGAGCTGACCCTCATCGGGGCTCTCGGCGTGGACGCTCCCGCCTACCGGAAGGCCCTCGACCTGGTGGGAAGCGACCGGTACCCGTTCCGGTCGATCAGCCGGGTCGCGGCACCCCTCGACGATGCCGCCGACCTCCTGGCGGTCATGGCCGGCGAAGGGTCGGAACCGCCGCCCGTCCACGCCGTCCTCGTGCCGTAGCGAGACTCTCGGGAAGGGTGGTCAGGATGCGAACCGCAATCCAGTTGTCGGTCGGTGCCGAGCCGTGGTCGGACCTCGTCTCCTACGTGACCGAGGCCGAACGGCTGGGCGTCGACCACTGCTGGGTCGCCGAAGCGTGGGGTGGGGACGCCGCCACCCCGATCGCCGCCCTCGCCCAGCACACCGACCGGATGGTCTTCGGATCCGGGGTGTTCCAGGTGGGGGCACGCTCTGCGGCCAACACGGCAATGACCGCCCTCACCCTGCAGCGGATCACCGGGGGCCGATTCGTCCTGGGGCTCGGAGCGTCCGGCCCCCAGGTGATCGAGGGACTCCACGGCGTGCCCTTCGCCCGGCCGCTCACCCGCATGCGCGAAACCATCCAGGTGGTCCGACTCGCCGAGTCCGGCGAGCGTCTGGTCCTGGACGGCGAACAGGTCCAGCTACCCCTTCCCGGGGGCGAGGGCAGGGCCCTGCGACTCTCGCTCGGTCCGGCCGACAAACCGTTGGTCATCTACATCGCATCACTGTCCCCACGGATGCTCGCCCTCACCGGAGAGGTGGCCGACGGCTGGTTGGGCACCAGCTTCGTTCCCGAGGGCGCACAGCCTTCGATGGATGCCCTCGCCGAAGGTGCCGCCAGGTCGGGTCGGACCCTGGCCGACCTGGACCTCTGCCAGGGCGCCGAGGTGGCCTTCGCGAAGGACGAGACCGAGCTGCGCGCGATGGTCCAAACTCGAAAGGCCGGCCTCGCCTTCAGCCTCGGGGGCATGGGATCGGCGACCACCAACTTCTACAACGCGGCCTACGCCCGTCAGGGCTTCGCCGAGGTGGCGGCCGAGTCACAGGCCCTCTGGTTGGCGGGCCGCAGGGACGACGCAGCTGCGGCCATACCCGACGAGATGGTGCTGGCCACCACGCTGCTCGGCACCGAATCACAGGTGGCCGATCGTCTCAGGGCCTGGGCGGGCGTCGGAATCACCCAGGTCCGCCTCTATCCGGCCGGCGCCACGCTCGAGGACCGGCTGGACACCCTCGGGCGGGCCCTGGACCTGGTGCCGGCCTGATCCGGACCCGGATCGTGGCGGTCAATGGCCCGGTCGTAGGGTCGAGGCCATGACCGACGCAGAGTACGTACCGAGCCCCTGGGAACCCGTTGCCGACCACGTGGAGCGATACCTGGCCACCGCCGGAACCGATGGCTTCGACTTCAACGGCGCCCAGTGCATCATCCTCACCACCACGGGCCGCAAGTCCGGGAGCCTTCGTCGAACTCCGCTGATCCGCGTCCACGACGGCAGCAACTACCTCGTCGTGGCTTCGCTCGGCGGTGCTCCGCTGAACCCGGTCTGGTACCTGAACCTGCTGGCGAACCCGGAGATCACCATTCAGGACCGGTCAGAGGTGCACCACCTGGTGGCCCGGACCGCCACGCCCGAGGAGAAGGCCGAGCGCTGGCCGGCGGCCGTGGCGGCCTGGCCGGACTATGCCAACTACCAGTTGAAGACCGACCGGGACATCCCCCTGGTCATCTGCGACCCCCGCTGACACGCTGCCCGGGCCCGTAGCCCGGCTGCGAACCGGTCAGCGCCGACGGGAGTCGATGACCCCGGTGTCGAAGCCGGCGAGGTGCAGGCCGCCGTTGAACCGGGCGTGCTCCACCTTCAGGCACCGGTCCATGACCAGGTCCATTCCGGCGTCCAGCACGGTGCGTGCGGCGTCAGTGCTCCAGAGGCCGAACTGGGTCCAGAACACACTCGCGCCGATGGCCGCTGCCTCGTCTGCAACCGTCGGCACGTCGTCCAGTTTTCGGAACACGTCCACACAGTCGGGGACGACCGGCAGGTCGGCCAGCGTCGGCACACATGGACGTCCCAGGATCTCGTCGGCCATGGGGTTCACGAAGAACACGTCATAGTCGGTGCCCAGCAGGTAGGTGGCGACGAAGTTCGACGGCCGCGCTGGGTTGGCCGAGACGCCGACCATGGCGATGGTGCGAACTCCGGCCAGCAGGCGTCGACGTTCGTCCAGGGTCGGCTCGGTCCAGCCGTCGACCGGTGGGTGCCCGTCGCTCACCTTTCGCCTCCTGTCAGGGCCTGGTCCAGGTCCCAGAGGATGTCGTCCAGGTCCTCGAGGCCGATCGAGAGCCGAACCATGTCGGGGCTCACCCCGCCGGCGGCCATCGCCTCGGCGGAGAGCTGCTGGTGTGTCGTCGACGCCGGGTGGATGACGAGCGTGCGGGCGTCGCCGACGTTGGCGAGGTGGCTGACCATCTGAAGCCGTTCGATGAAGGCCGCTCCCGCCTCCCGACCACCATCCACGCCGAAGGTGAACACGGCCCCCGGACCCTTCGGTAGGTAGCGGTCAGCCAGCGCCCGGTATGGCGACGACTCCAGCCCCGCGTAGGCCACCCACCCGACCGCCGGGTGCCCCTCCAGGAAATCGGCGACCGCCCGGGCGTTCGCCACGTGTTCCTCCATTCGCTGCGGCAGGGTCTCGAGGCCCTGGAGCAGCAGGAAGGCGTTGAACGGCGACAGTGAGGCTCCCACGTCGCGGAGCTGTTCGGCCCGGAGCCTGGTGCAGAAGGCCAACTCGCCGAAGTTCTCCCAGAACCGCAGGCCGTTGTAGCCGGCGTTCGGTTCGGTCATCTGTGGGAAGCGACCGCTCCCCCAGTCGAACCGTCCGGACTCCACGACGACACCGCCGATCGACGTGCCGTGGCCGCCGATGAACTTCGTCGCCGAATGCACCACGATGTCGGCGCCGTGCTCCAGGGGCCTGCACAGGTACGGCGTGGCGAAGGTGGCGTCCACCACCAGTGGGAGGTCGTGGGCGTGGGCCACGTCGGCCAGGGCCGCCAGGTCGGCGACCGCTCCCGACGGGTTGCCGATGACCTCCGTGTACAGGAACCGGGTGCCGTCATCGATCGATGCGGCGAAGGCACCCGTGTCGTCGCCATCCACGAAGCGGGCCTCGATGCCGAGGCGGCCCAGCGTCGTCTCGAACATGGTGTGGGTTCCGCCGTAGAGCGCGGAGGAGGAAACGAGGTTGGTGCCCTGCTCGGCCAGCGCCAGGGCGGTCAGGAACTCGGCGGCCTGCCCCGAGGCGGTGGCCACGGCACCGATCCCTCCCTCCAGGCTGGCCATGCGCTCCTCGAAGGCCGCCGTCGTCGGGTTCGAGATGCGGGTGTAGATGGTGCCGTACTTCTGGAGGGCGAACAGGTCGGCGGCATCGGCCACGTCGTCGAACACGAAGCTGGTCGACTGGTAGATGGGCACAGCCCGGGCACCGGTGGTCGGATCCGGCTGCCCGCCGGCGTGCAGTGCCCGGGTCCTGAATCCCCACTGGCGATCGGTCACGGTGGCGGAGTGTAGGAGATAGCCACCTGACGGCCCGGGTCGGTCAGCTTCAGCCAGTGGCGATCGGGTGGTTCGATGCGCTCCACTGGGACCACGAACCCACGTACAGGCGGCCGCGGCCCATGCCGGCATGTTCCATTGCCAGCAGGTCGTGGCAGGCGCTCACCCCCGAACCGCAGTAGGCCACGACATCGGTCGCGTCCTCCACGCCGAGTGCCCGGTAGTGGTCCGACAGGTCGGCCGGTAGCAGGAACCGACCGTCCACAAGGTTGGCGGCGAACGGAGCGTTGACGGCACCGGGCACGTGACCGGCCCGGGGATCCATCGGTTCCACCTCGCCCCGGTACCGCTCCGGTGCCCGGGCGTCCAGCAGCACCCGGCCAGCGGCTCCGGCGGCGACATCCCCGATGTCCACGAACGCCCGGTCCGGCCAGGGGCGGACCGGAACGTCTACGGGTGTCCGTTGCGGCGTCCGGGTCTCCAGTTGGCCGCTCCAGGCACCGATTCCGCCATCCAGGAGCGCCGCAGCCTGGCCCAGCACACGGAGCATCCACACGAGGCGACCGGCGCTCATGCCGCCGGCGTCGTCATAGGCGACGACCGTGTCGTCCGGACCGATTCCCAGCTCCCCCATGGACCCGGCGAACGCCTCGGCGACGGGTAGCGGGTGGCGCCCCACACCCGGGCCGGGTTCAGCCGTCAGGTGCTCGTCGAGGTCCACGAACACCGCACCCGGCAGGTGGCCGGCCTCGTAGGCCTCCAGTCCCGACCGCCCGTCCAGGTACCACCGCACGTCACAGAGGACCGTGTCGCCATGGCCGGTCGAGAGTTCGGCCACCGCTCCGGCGTCGAGGATCGGTCCGAGTCCCGGTGGGTACATGGGCGGAGCCTCCCACACAGGCTCGACGGTAAGTGGATAGGTAATCTTGCTTGTTGTTTCTTACTCCCCTAGGGTGCGGCCCATGCTCCAGCAGCTCCTCGCGCCTCCCCTGCCGTCCCAGCTCGATACCGGAACCGAGGCGTTCGCCCGGAACCGGGCCGACATGCTCGAGCACCTGGAGGTCGTCGACGAGCTACTGGACGAGGCCGACGCCGGCGGCGGCCCCGACGCCATGGACCGCATGCGCTCCCGAGACAAGATGCCGATCCGGGAACGCATCGGCCACGTCCTGGATCCCGACAGCCCCTTCCTGGAGATCAGCCCCCTGGCCGGATACGACTCCTCCTACACGGTGGGCGGTGGCTTCGTGGTCGGCATCGGCGTGATCGCCGGCGTGGAGTGCGTGATCGTCGGCAACGACCCCACGGTGCTGGGCGGCGCCATGACCCCGTACATGGCGAAGAAGTGGATGCGGGCCCTGGAGATCGCCCGCCACAACCGGATGCCGTACGTGAGCTTCGTGGAGTCCGCCGGCGCCGACCTGCGGGTTCAGACAGGGGACGGCGAGGGAACCCGACGCCGGGCAAGGACCGAGCACTTCGCCGAGACCGGCCGCTTCTTCTACGAGATGATCGAGCTCTCCAAGCTGGGAATCCCCACTGTCTGCGTGGTCTTCGGTTCGTCGACGGCCGGCGGCGCCTACCAACCGGGAATGTCCGACTACAACATCTTCATCAAGAAGCAGTCCAAGGTGTTCCTGGCCGGCCCGCCCCTCGTGAAGATGGCAACGGGCGAGGACTCCGACGACGAGTCCCTGGGCGGCGGGGAACTGCATGCCGACAAGTCCGGGCTGGCCGACTACCTGGCCGAGGACGAGATGGACGCCCTCCGCATGTGCCGCGAGGTGGTCTCCCACCTCGACTGGAGCAAGGCCGGTCCCGAACCGTCGTATCTGGCAGACGAGCCCGTGCACGATCCCGAGGGCCTCATGGGCATGGTCAGCAGGGACCTCCGGCAGCCGGTGGACGTGAAGGAGATCATCGGCCGCGTGGTCGACGGCTCACGATTCGAGGAGTTCAAGCCCCGCTATGGCCCGACCCTGATCTGCGGCTTCGCCACCATCCACGGCTACCCGGTCGGAATCCTCGGCAACAACGGGGTGATCTACCCGGAGGCCGCCGAGAAGGCGGCCCACTTCATCCAGCTCTGCAACCGCCAGGACACCCCGATGGTCTTCCTCCAGAACATCACCGGCTTCATAGTCGGCAGGGAGTTCGAGGAGGCCGGGATCATCAAGAAGGGCTCCCAGATGATCAACGCCCTGACCAACTCCACCGTGCCCCACCTGACCGTCATCATCGGCTCCTCGTACGGCGCCGGCACTTATGCAATGTCGGGCCGGGGCTACGAGAACCGATTCACCTTCCTGTGGCCGATGGCCAAGATCGCCGTGATGGGCCCCAAGCAGATCGCCGGCGTGATGTCCCTGGTGCGACGGGGCCAGGCGGCCCGCAAGGGCCTCGAGTTCGACGAGGAGGAGGACGCCGAGATCGTCCGCCAGGTCGAGGCCGCCCAGGAGAAGGGTTCGCTCGCCCTGGAGGCCACCGGCACCGTCAGCGATGACGGCATCATCGACCCACGCGACACCCGGACGGTGCTCGGCCTCTGCCTCTCGGTGGTCAGGACGGCGCCAATCGAGGGTGCTGAGAAGTACGGGGTGTTCCGCCTGTGAGCACCGCCACCCCACTCCGGTCGATCCTCGTCGCCAACCGGGGCGAGATCGCCCGACGGGTCTTCCGAACGGCACGCTCCATGGGTATTCGCTGCGTCGCCGTCTTTGCCGACGCCGACGCCGACGCCCCGTTCGTCACCGAAGCCGACGAGGCCGTACGCCTGTCCGGCGGATACCTGGACGGCGAGGCGATCATCGCCGCGGCCCTGGCCACCGGGTCGGACGCCATCCATCCCGGCTACGGCTTCCTGGCCGAGAACGCCGCCTTTGCCGCAGCCGTGGAGGCCGCCGGCATCATCTGGGTGGGCCCGTCGCCTGAGGTCATCTCCTCGATGGGCGACAAGCTGGCAGCCAAGGAGGCCGCAGTGGCCGCCGGCGTGCCCACCCTCCCCTCGTCGGACGACCCGACGGCAGACGACGAGGTCGGCTATCCGATCCTGGTCAAGGCGGCTGCCGGCGGCGGCGGCAAGGGCATGCACCTGGTGGAGCGCCCCGAGGACCTGGCAGGGGCGGTGGCCACCGCCCAGCGGGAGGCAGCCAGTTCGTTCGGGGACGACCGGGTGTTCCTGGAACGCTACGTGGCCCGCTCCCGCCACATCGAGATCCAGATCCTGGGCGACGCCCACGGGGGCCTGGTCCACCTGGGCGAGCGGGAGTGCTCGATCCAGCGTCGCCACCAGAAGATCATCGAGGAGTCGCCGGCTGCCACCCTCAGCGCCGAACAGCGCGACGTCATGGGCGAATCCGCCCTGAAGCTGGCCCGCGGCATCGGCTACAGGTCAACGGGAACCGTCGAGTTCCTGGTGGACGAGACCACAGCAGAGTTCTTCTTCCTGGAGGTGAACACCCGACTCCAGGTCGAACACCCCGTCACCGAGGAGGTGACCGGACTCGACCTGGTGCGCGAACAGCTGCGCGTCGCCGCCGGTGAGCCGTTGGGTTACGGCCAGGACGACATCGGCTTCGACGGACACGCCGTCGAAGCCCGCCTCTACGCCGAGGACCCGGCAGCCGGGTTCCTCCCCGCCACCGGCACGCTGGTCGCCTGGCACCCTGCCGACGAACCTGCGGTCAGGTGGGACACAGGCGTCGAGGAGGGCAGCCACGTGGGCGTCGAGTTCGACCCCATGCTGGCCAAGGTGGTCGCCCACGGCCCGACGCGCCCGGAAGCGGTGGGTCGCCTGGCCCTGGCCCTGGAGCGCATGCACCTTGGCGGCGTGACCACCAACCGGGACTTCCTCGTGGCCACGCTCCGCCACGAGGCCTTCCTGGCCGGTGACACCACCACCGACTTCATCGGGCGCCACGCGCCCGCCACCGGGCCCACCCTCAGCACGACCACGACCCGGCAGTTGGCGGTCGCCGCCGCCATGTGGCTGCAGGGCCACAACCGCTCTGCGGCCCGGGTCCTGGACCGCATCCCCAGCGGCTGGCGCAACGCCCGGATGCCGGCACAGCAGGTCATCCTGGCCGCCGGCGATGTGGAGCACGACGTCAGCTACCGCTCCCAGCGGGACGGGTCGTTCACCATCCACGGAGGCCACCTCGCCGTCGTCCACCGCTGGTCGCCCGACGAGCTGGACGTGGAGGTGGACGGCGTCCGTCGGACGGTCCGGATCACGCTCGCCGGGGATCCGGCTGGCGACCACCTCCACCTCACCGGGGCAGGCACCACCACCTCCTTCCGGGTGGTCCCCCGCTTCACCGTGCCCGGGACCGAAGCGCCCAGCGGCGGGCTGGTCGCGCCCATGCCGGGTCGGGTCCTCGAGATCCGTGCCGCCGTCGGGGACACTGTCACCGCCGGACAGACGATGCTGCTGCTGGAGGCCATGAAGATGGAGCACCACATGACAGCCCCGTTCGACGGCACGGTGACCGAGGTGCGGGTGACGGTCGGGGGCCAGGTCGAGAACGGTGCCGTACTGCTCGTGATCGAACCGGACGAGGCCGAGGGCGAGGGCGACTGACGTGGCCGACCCGATCCGCATCGCCAACTGCTCCGGCTTCTACGGCGACCGCCTGTCGGCCGCCCGGGAGATGGTCGACGGTGGCCCGATCGACGTGCTCACAGGAGACTGGCTGGCCGAGCTGACGATGCTGATCCTGGCCCGCACCCGGGCCAAGCGCCCGGGCGGTGGGTACGCCCGTACCTTCGTGACCCAGATGGAACAGGTCATGGGCGCCTGCCTGGACCGGGGCATCAGGGTCGTCTCGAACGCCGGCGGGCTGGACCCCGACCACTGTGCCGAGGCCGTAGCCGAGGTCGCCGCCAGGCTCGGCCTGTCCCCGACCATCGCCTACGTCAACGGCGACGACCTGATACCCAGACTGGACGACCTGCTGGCAGCCGGAGTGGACCTGCCCGACATGGCCACCGGCGAGCCGCTGGCCGACCCGGGCCGCTTCGTCAGCGCCAACGCCTACCTCGGATGCTGGGGAATCGTGGACGCCCTCGAACGGGGCGCCGACATCGTGGTCACCGGCAGGACCACCGATGCCGCCATCGTCTGCGGTCCGGCGGCATGGCACCACGGATGGGAGCGCGAAGACTGGGACGCCCTCGCCGGAGCCGTCGTCGCCGGCCACGTCATCGAGTGCGGCACGCAGGCCACCGGGGGCAACTACTCGTTCTTCACAGAGGTGCCCGGACTGGCCCGGCCGGGCTTCCCGTGGGCCGAGGTCGCCGCCGACGGCTCGTCGGTGATCGGCAAGCACGACCGAACCGGCGGCGAGGTCTCTGTCGGGACCGTCACCTCCCAGCTGCTCTACGAGATCGGTTCGCCGGCCTACCTTGGCCCCGACGTGACCGCCCGCTTCGACACCATCGAGCTCGAGCAGGCGGCACCCGACCGGGTACGCATCCACGCCACGAAGGGTGAGCCACCCCCCTCGACGCTGAAGGTCTCCATGAACGAACTGGGTGGCTACCGCTCGGACCTCTCGGTGGCCCTCACCGGCCTCGACGTGGAGGCCAAGGCCGCCCTAGTCGAGGAAGCCTTCTGGACCGCCTGTCCGAACGACCCCGACGACTTCGACGCCGTCGAGTCACGGCTGGTGCGGACCGACAAGGCGGATCCGGCATCCAACGAGGAGGCGGTGGCCCAGTGGTGCCTGACCGTCAAGGACTCCGACGAACGCAAGGTCGGACGGGGCATCTTCAACGCCATGACCGAGCTGGCTCTCGCCAGCATTCCCGGGTTCTTCGCAGTGAAGAGCAGCGGAAGCGCCCGTCCGTTCGGCGTACACAGGGCGGGCCTGGTTCCCACCCACCTGGTTCCCCAGCACGTGGTGGTCCTGGGCGGCGACCGGACGGTCGTGGAGTCCGTGGCCCCCGAAGCCGTTGTCGAGGTCACCCCGGCCGTCGGGCCCAGCGCACCGGTACCCGCCGGACCCACTGTCGCCGTGCCACTGGGTCGGATCGCCGGCGCCCGTTCCGGCGACAAGGGCGGGGACGCCAACCTGGGGGTCTTCGTCCGCAGCGACGCCGCGTGGGCGTGGCTGGACGACCACCTGACCACCGACCGCCTCCGGGAGCTCCTGCCGGAAGCCGCCGGACTCCTGATCGAACGGCACCGCCTGCCGGCCATCCGGTCGCTCAACTTCATGCTGCGGGGCCTCCTGGGCGAGGGCGTGGCCGCTTCCACCCGCCAGGACGGCCAGGCCAAGAGCCTGGGTGAATGGCTCCGCGCCCGGGTCGTGGACGTGCCCGGGTCGCTGCTGGAGGACGGGGCACCGGTGGAGGCCTCGTGAACGCCGAGGTGGCAACGCTGGAATCCACCGAGCTGGGTCGCCGGCTCAGGTCGGTGCCCGCTCCCCGACCCGTGCTGGAGCGCGACCACGAGGCCCGGCTGACCGCACGCCAACGCGAGGTCCTGGACCGGCTCGGCACCCTCTTCGACGACGGTTTCGCAGAGCTGACGATGGCGGACATCGCCGCGAACGTCGGCTGCTCACTGCGCACCCTCTACGACCTGGCCCCCAGCCGCGACGAGTTGGTGCTGACGGTCATCGACCTGAACCTGCGCCGAATCGGCCGACGAGCCATCTCGGCGATCCAACCCGACCTGGATCCGCTGGTGGCCATCCGGTCCTACCTGACGGCCGCCAACGAGGCGGTGGCGGCCACCACGCCGGCCTTCGCCCGGGACCAGGCGGCGACGCCGGCCACCCACAGGCTGGCCACCGCCCACTCCGACTACCTGGTGGCCATCACCCGTGCGCTCCTGGACCTGGCCGTCGAACGTGGCGACATCGCACCCACCGACACCGCGGCGGTCGCCCGGGTCGTGGCCGGCCTGGGAGCCATGTTCGCCCTGCCCGGGAACCTCGAAACGATCGACTCGACCCCGAAGGAGGCCGCCGACTCCATGGTCGACGTCATCCTGCGTGGCCTCACCACCGGCGCCTGAGCGTCCAGAACGGAGAACCGATGCACGTCCACGACGTGGCCGCCGACCTGGCGGCCGAACAGCAGGCCCTCGACGACATCGTGGCCGGCCTGGACGCTGCCGGGTGGGCGTCGGCCACGCCCAGCCCGCGGTGGACGGTGGCCGACCAGGTGGCCCACCTGACCTACTTCGACGGTGCGGCCGCCACAGCCATCACCGATCCCGAGGCATTCCAGGCATCGATCGGTGATCTCATGGCCGTCGCCCCCCAAGGCGAAGACGCCGTTGACGACCTGACCCTGGGCGCCTACCGGGCCCTTGCACCGGAGGGACTGCTGGACGCCTGGCGCTCGGGCCGCTCCCTTCTGGCCGGTGCGGCGGCCACGCTCTCCGACGGCGACAGGGTGGCCTGGTACGGGCCGTCCATGGGATCCCGGTCGTTCCTGACCGCCCGCCTCATGGAGGCCTGGGCTCACGGACAGGACATCGTGGACACGGTCGGCGCTGAACGTCCCCCCACAGACCGTCTCCGCCACATCGCCCAGTTGGGTGTGATCACCCGTGCGTGGTCGTACGTCAACCGGAGGATGGAGGCACCTGCCGGAGAGGTCGACGTAACCCTCGAATCGCCCTCAGGAGACGAGTGGACGTGGGGTCCGGGCGATGCGGGCTACTCCGTCCGCGGCCCGGCCGAGGACTTCTGCCTGGTGGTGACCCAGCGCCGCCACGTGGACGACACCAGGCTGGAGGTCAACGGCGATGTGGCCCGGGACTGGCTGGTCCGGGCGCAGGCCTTCGCCGGCCCACCCACCAACGGACCCGAACCGAGGAGCTTCTGATGGCGCTGGTTGAGACCGACTTCGACGGCGGTGTCCTCACGGTCACACTTGCCGACGAGGAGAATCGCAACGCCCTCAGCTCGGCACTGGTCGGCGAGCTGGTCACGGCCCTGGACGCAGCCGACGCCGACCCGGCGGTACGCGTCGTCGTGCTCACCAACAGCGGTCGCGTGTTCTGTGCCGGCGCCGACCTGACCGAACGGTCTTCGGATGGCAAGCCGATAGCGAAGCTTGACGGCGCCGACCTGTTCAGCCGATTCCGCCGGTCGCCGAAGGTCTACGTGGGTCGGATCGCCGGGCACTGCGTGGCCGGCGGCATGGGGCTGGCTGCTGCCATGGACCTCTCGGTGGCCATAGACGACGCCAAGTTCGGCTTCACCGAGGTACGGCGGGGTCTGGCCCCGGCGATGATCTCGGTGCTCTGCCTTCCCAGGATGCGACCCGCCGACGCAGCCGAGGCGATGCTGCTGGGCAACCGCATGACCGGCGCCGATGCCGCCCGCATGGGTCTCGTCAACAGGGCCGTACGGGCCGACGAGCTGGACGACGTGGTCGACGGCTTCGTCGTCGACCTGTTGGCCGGAGGTCCCGATGCGCTGGCCGCAACCAAGCGGCTACTCACCCGGGTGCCCGGCATGCCGACCGAAGAGGCCTTCGACTGGACAGCGAAGCTCTCCGCCGACCTGTTCCGTAGCGACGAGGCGATCGAGGGGATGCGGGCCTACCTGGAGAAGCGCTCCCCCGACTGGGCCGGCTGATCCGTCCCGTCAGGCCTGTCAGGACGCGTGTTCAGGCGTTGAGGAGGGCGGCCACGACGTCGAGCACGGCCTTCTTGCCGTCGCCGAACAGCATCAGGGTTCCGTCGGCGGCGAACAACGGGTTCGGTATCCCGGCGAACCCGGCACCCAGGGACCGCTTGATCACCACGACCGTCCTGGACTCGTCCACGTTCAGGACCGGCATGCCGGCTATCGGGGAATCGGGATCGGTCCGGGCCAACGGGTTCACGACGTCGTTTGCGCCGATCACGATCGTCACGTCCGTCTGCGCGAACGTCGGGTTGACCTGGTCCATGTCCAGCAGGCACTCGTAGTCGATCTCGGCCTCGGCCAGCAGGACGTTCATGTGCCCCGGCATACGTCCGGCCACCGGATGGATACCGAACACGACCTCGGTCCCGGCGTCGTTCAGGGTGCGCATCAGGTCCCGGACGGCGTGCTGGGCCTGGGCGACGGCGAGCCCGTAGCCGGGCACGATCACCACCCGATCGGCGACCTCCAGGATCATCGCCACCTCTTCGGCCGAGGTGGACGTGACCCGGTCGCCGTACACCTCGTCGGCATCGGCCACCACGCCACTGGCGGAAATCGAGCCGAAGACGACGTCGAACAGCGACCGGTTCATGGAGGTGCACATGATCTGCGTGAGGATCACGCCGCTCGCCCCGACAAGGGATCCGGCGATGATGAGCAGGGGGTTGTCGAGCACGAAACCGGCGGTGGATGCGGCCAGTCCGGAGAAGGCGTTCAGCAGGGCGATCACGACCGGCATGTCGGCTCCGCCGATCGCCACCGTGCCCAGTACGCCGAGGATCGCCCCGGCACCCACCAGCAGCCAGAACCAGCCGGTGTCGGCAGGGCTGACGACGACCATCACCGCTGCTGCCACTGCCACGACGGCCAGGACTGCACGGAGCACCCCCTGCCCTCGGAAGCCGCTCAGCGACAGGACCTCCTGGAGCTTGGCGAAGGCGACGAGCGAGCCGGTCAGGGTCACGATGCCGATCAGGGCTGTCAGCGCGGCGGCGACCGCCAACTGGTCGTCGACCAGGCCATCGTCCACCACCGCCAGGAACGACGCCCCGGCGACGAGCACCGACGCCCCACCACCGAAGCCGTTGAACAGGGCGACGAGCTGCGGCATGCCCGTCATCTGCACCCGGACAGCCAGCACGACCCCGATGGCGGAGCCGATGACCAGACCAGCCAGCAGCACGCGGAAGTCGACGATCGACCGGTCCAGCAGCGTCGCCAGGATGGCTACGAGCATCCCGGAGGCACCCAGCAGGTTCCCCCGCGGCGCCGTGCGCGGCCGGCCCAGCCCCTTGAGGCCGAGGATGAACAGGACGGCCGCAACCAGGTACGCGGCAGCGGTGACGTCGGAGGCGTTCACGACCGCTTCCTGCTTCCCGAGGAGAACATGGAGAGCATCCGGCCGGTCACGAGGAACCCGCCCACCACGTTGATCGTGGCCAGCACGACCGCGACGAAGCCGAGAACCGTGGTCAACGTGGAGTGATCGGTCCCGGCCGAGACCAGGGCCCCGATGAGGGTGATGCCCGACACGGCGTTGGACCCCGACATCAACGGCGTGTGGAGCGTCGCAGGGACCTTGGAGATCAACTCCATGCCCAGGAACACGGCCAGCACGAACAGGGTCAGGGCGACCAGCAGGGTCATGCTCCGGCCTCCCCGCCGCTCCGGGCTGCTTCGATCTGCCGGTCCAGCGCCGCCCGTACCGCCGGGTGCACGACCTCTCCGCCGGCTGTGACAAGCATGCCGACCAGCACGTCGTCCTCCGGGTCCACGAACGGCTCGCCGTCGCGGTCCAGCATCCTCACCAGGTTTGCGATGTTGGTGGCGAACATCCTGGAAGACGTCACCGCCGACCCGGAAGCCAGGTCGGTCGGCGCCAGGACCGTGACACCACCGTGGTCGACCTCGGTGTCGGCGATGCTCACCTCGCAGTTCCCTCCCCGCTGGACGGCCATGTCAACCAGCACGGCGCCGGGACGCATCCCGTCCACCATCTCCCCGGTGACCAGCAGCGGGCTCTGACGACCCGGGATCTGGGCGGTCGCTATGACGATGTCGGCGTCGGCCACGTGTGGCGCCAGCACCTCGTGGATGAGCACCGCATCTGGCACACCACCATCCGGTGCGGGCGGCGGGTCCACCGACTTCGCACCGAGGGACCGGATCTGCTCCAGGGCCTCCTCGCGGATGTCGAAGCCCTCGACGACGGCGCCGAGGCGCCGTGCCGTGGCGATCGCCTGGAGGCCCACCACGCCGGCACCCAGCACCAGCACCCGGGCGGGCGGGACCGTGCCGGCAGCGGTCATGAGCATGGGAAGCATCTTCGGGAGCCGGCCGGCAGCCAGAAGCAGGGACTGGAAGCCCTCCACGGTCGCCTGCGACGACAGGACGTCCACGGCCTGGGCCCGCGTGCTACGGGGCACGAGGTCGAGGGCGATCATCGTCGCTCCGGTCGCCGCCACCTCGGCAGCCAGGCCGGGCTGCCAGACCGGGTCGAACAGCCCGATGAATAGGTGGCCTTCTCCAAGGTGGGCCAGCATGTCGCCACCTGTCGGGCCGTTCACCGACACCACCACTCCCGCCTCACCGAGGGTCGCAGCCGTGTCGGCGGCGATGGTTGCACCGGCAGCCCGGTACGCATCGTCGGGCATGCCCGCGGCTACCCCCGCACCGGATTCCACGACCACGGCGTGCCCGTCTGCAACCAGCGACCCGGCGGCCTCGGGCGTCACGGCGACCCGCCGCTCACCAGCCCTCCGCTCGCACAGCACCGCGATCCTCATTGAGTACCCCTGACCGGGCCCGTGGACCGCGGTCGCTAGTCGACCAGCGCCAGATGGTAGTGCCGACGCGGAATCGGATCAGCGCCCGTGGATCCCGGCACACCCCGGAACGACGCCCTTCGCAGTCGGCTGGCTGGGTAGCGTGCCGCGATGAACGCTGCCCCGGGCGCCCAACCGGCTGCGCGTTCACCTGTCGGTTTCTACGGCTGGCGGATGGTCGGGTTGGCCAGCCTCGTCGGCGTCCTGACCGGGCCCGGCCAGTCGATCGGGGTCTCCGTGTTCCGACAGCACCTCTCCGACGGCCTCCGGCTTTCTGATTCGGCGATCGCCACCGCCTACCTGCTTGGCACCCTGCTGTCCTCGACGTGCCAGCCGAGGATCGGTCGCTGGGTCGACCAGGTCGGGGTGCGACGGGCATCCACGGTCTTCGGGGTCGCCTTCGCCCTCGTCCTGGCCCACATGTCGATGGTCCGGGGCTTCGTCTGGCTCGCAGCCGGGTTCTTCGGCATCCGGCTCCTCGGCCAGGGGGCCCTCAGCCTCGCCTCGACCGTGGCCGTCATGCACTGGTTCGACCGCCGCCGCGGCTTCGCCCTCGGCGTCAAGATGACGCTGACCATGGGCGGCATGTCGGTCGTGCCGATACTGCTGGCGGTGGCAATCGACGCATGGGGCTGGCGCATCGCATGGGTTGCTGCCTCGGTTGCCATAGCCCTGACGGTCGTGCCGGTCAGCTGGTTCGGATACGTGAACAGGCCCAGCGACCTGGGTCAGTTGCCGGACGGTGAACCTCCGATCCGGGTTGAACGACATGACCCGTCGCCGCCGTCGGTCACGCGGTCGGCCGCACTCAGATCGAACGCCTTCTGGGCCCTCGCTGCAGTCACCGCCACGAACTCGCTACTAGGCACCGGCCTGCTCTTCCACCAGACCAACCTGCTCGGTGAGATCGGCTACTCGAATTCGCAGGCCGCCGCCATGTTCCTGCCCCAGGCAGGTGGTGCCGTCATAGGGGGGCTGACGTTCGGGTGGCTGGCAGACCGTGCGGGCCGTCCGGTGCTCCCGGCGGTCGTGGCGCTGCTCCTGGCATCCACGCTGCTGCTGGGCGGCACATCTGTGACGTTCCCAGCGGTGCTCCTCTACTCGGTGGTTCTGGGGCTGACGATGGGCGGCGGCGCAGCCGTGCAGACCTCCCTGCTGCCGGCGCTCTTCGGGGTGGGCCACATCGGTTCGATATCAGGAAGCTTCGCCCTGATCGGCGTCCTGGCCTCTGCGCTGGGCGCACTGACCTTCTCCCTCGGGAGCACGGTGTTGGGCGACTACCGGAGCGCCAGCCTCTGGTTCACCGGGCTGCCTCTGGCAGTCGCCCTCTTCGCCTTCCTGTCCCGACGACACTTCGTCGTGGATCGGCCGGGCAGCCGGAACCGCCTCTGGGGGAGAATCTCCTAGTTCCTCGCCGGATCGATTTTCGGGTTCCCAATCCTGGGTCGTAGGAAGAACCGGTGTGAGCACTGCGGCAAATGGGCACCAGCCAGGAAGGCATCCTCGTCGACGAGGATGCCAACTACGAATGCCCAGACAACCCTGATGGCGACCACCACCAACTCAAACAACGCAACCGCCGCGACCAACAGGGGCCGGCACCAAGTACCCGCGGCCTCACCTTGGCAAGGTACGCCGACCTGTTCCGCTGACCTGCGCAAACGCCCGGAAACCGTCTCTGGCCTGCCTTTCTAGTTGATCACTGGTTCGCGTCGTTTCGCACTGTTTTGCGATGTCTCACGGCCTGTACGCGGCCTGAGGACGTCGGGGTGTGTCAACCCCGCAGCTGTCTGCATGGCTGCCGGTGACGGCCGACCGACCGGGCCGGTATCGGCGTTGTCGGAGTCAGTCAGTCCGACGCCCCGTGATCGACGTCTCCACCCAGGTAACTGGCCTCAAGGAGGTCCGGTCGGGCCAGCAGGTCGGCGGCGACACCTTCCATGACCAGTTCACCGTGGTTCAAAACGTATCCGCGGTCGGAAATGTCGAGGGCCAGATTGACATGTTGCTCGACGATGAGCACCCCGGCCCCAGTGCGGTCGGCGAAGTCGCGCACGATGGGCAGAAGATGTTCGACGACGATCGGGGCCAAACCGAGGCTCATCTCATCGACGAGCAGCAACCTCGGTTGCGACATCAGAGCGCGGGCCATAGCCAGCATCTGCTGTTCGCCACCCGAAAGCAGACCGGATCGGCGACCCATGAGTGGAAGGAGTGCGGGAAATAGTTCAAGGGCGCGTTCCAATCCTGCTTCCTGCTCCCGATGGCTGGATCTCAACCCCAACTTGAGGTTTTCCTGCACGGTGAGGTTGAAGAACAGGGAACGATCCTCGGCCACATGGGCCAGACCCAGGCGGGCCAACCGGTGGGGGTTGCGGGAGTCAACTGGCTCACCAAGAACCGTGATCGACCCTCGGAGAAGCGGAATTAGCCCTGAGATGCTCAACAAAGTGGTGGTCTTGCCGGCCCCGTTGGGGCCGAGAAGAGCCACCACCTCGCCCTCGTCGAGGTGCAGGTCCAGACCGCGCACGACCGGAACGCCCGCATAACCCGTGTCCATGCCCTCGACAGCCAGCAAGCGCTGGTCACTGCTCACCTTTCGTCCTCGCTACCGGTCAGGTCATGCAGTTCCTCGGCGTAGCGAGTCTGGGCCTCGCCCGTCTCTTCACCGAGGTAGGCGGCCCTCACGTCAGGATTGGTCCGAATCTCGGTAGGGGTACCTGCGGCAATGATCTGGCCAAAATCCATCACGTAGATGTAGTCACAGACACTGAGCACCAGGCCCATGTCGTGGTCAACTAGGAACACGGTGATGTCGTGGTTGGGCAATCCTCGTAGGTGGTCGCCCAAGGCACTGCTCTCCGCCGTGTCGAGGCCCGCAGCCGGCTCATCGAGCAGGACCAGCTTCGGTTGGGGGGCCAGGGCACGGGCCACTCCGACCAACTTCCGCTGGCCGTGGGACAGATCCGTTGGCAGGACGTCGGCCTGCTCGGACAATCCGACGACCTCCAGGGCCCAATCGACTCGGGCATCGACCTCCGGGGTCTGCTGTCGGAGATGCAAGATGTCCAACACGAGCGTGTACCAGCGGGCGGGATGGGCGGCGACAAGCAAGTTGTCTCGGACGCTGAGATCCTCGAAGAGTTCCAGGGACTGGAAAGTGCGAACCAGGCCCAACTGGGAGCGCTTGTGGGGCTTGAGTACGGAAAGGTCGTGGCCGTCGAAGTTCGCTGTCCCAAACGAGGTTGGAACGTAGCCCGTGATGGCATCGATGAAAGTGGTCTTGCCGGCCCCGTTCGGGCCGATCAGGCCGACGAACGATCCGGCTTCGACGATGAGATCAACGCCATCGATGGCGTTGAGGCCACCGAAGGTGACGGTCAGGCCTTCGGTCTTGAGAAGGGGGGTCATGTCATCTCTCTGCCGACCATGTCCGGTTGGGTCACGTGTCCACGAAGGTCAGTCGTTTGGCGGTGCATCACGGTAACTGCCACGGCCACCGACGAAAATCCACATGGACCCTTCAAGGCGGGCACCAGGAACGCCTCGGAGATCCCGGCAGTCCGACCGGCGCGTTGGTCGACTACCGCTGGCTTGCGTTCACCGACGTTGACGTCCGCTTGCACAGGCCGAACGTAGTTCGTACCCGGCCATGATCGGATGGCCGCGACGTGCCTCTGGCATGGTCGTCAATCAGGGGCCTTGACTATCCTGCCCAAGCGGAACAAGCGAAGGAGACACACCCGTGAGCAACGAAGTCGAGACTGTCCCCTGGCATCTGCGCGGCAACTGGGAACCGATGCAGGTCGAAGCGACGACCACCGACCTCGAGACCGAGGGCCAGATCCCCGAGGAACTCAATGGCCTCTACCTGCGTGTGGGGCCCAACCCATCCCGCGGGTGGTCCGAACACTGGTTCTTCGGCGACGGCATGGTCCACGGCCTGGCCCTCCAAGGTGGCCGGGCCCTGTCGTACCGCAACCGCTTCGTACGAACCCGGCCTTTCGAGAACAGGGCAGGCGACAAGCCGATGGAGGCCATGGACGATCTGACCATGGGCCTAGCCAACACCCACGTGATCCGTCATGCCGACCGGATTCTGGCCCTTGAAGAAGGGCACTTCCCCTATGAGTTGACCCCCGGGTTGGACACCGTCGGTCCATGGGACTTCGACGGAAAACTGACCACATCGGTAACCGCTCACCCCAAGATCTGCCCGGCAACCGGCGAGTTGCTGTTCTTCAGCTATTTCTCATTCGAGCCCCCCTACCTCACCTACCAC
>Ga0066854_10000161_pt1 | contig 24078 bp, 19 predicted proteins | sample ETNtaG_8_FD_65494 | JGI IMG/M metagenome (GOLD analysis project Ga0066854, IMG submission 65494) | Marine microbial and viral communities from oxygen minimum zone, Eastern Pacific Ocean - ETNP201406SV75 | ecosystem: Environmental > Aquatic > Marine > Oceanic | place: Pacific Ocean: Eastern...
TGCTTTGGTTTTCACCGAGAAATCGGGTGCCCTTAACGCGTGTTGACAGGCTCGTCGGGCAATAGAGATAAAGTAACTTCCAAATTGCCGTAAAGTATTGTAAAGTATTAGGGTTTTAGGTCCGAAAAGGCTGAAGAACCCCTGATACTTTTTTTTTGGGGTAAAATATAATTTTTGCGGGTGTGGTAGTTTAACCCGTTTTTTTACAAGTATTTTTTTATGATGATGAAATTTCGCCAAATATTTTTGCTCATTTCACTGGTCATTCTTGTGTTCGCTTTTGCGCCGGAGACTCATGCCCAGGATGGAGGTTTGGTAGGCTCGGTCAAAATTCAAGGAAACAAGCGTGTGGATGATTCTACCATCCTTTACTACATCAAAACCCGGAAGGGCGAACCTCTTTCCCGGAATCAAATCCGAAAAGATATTGAACAAATTTATAACTTGGGGCAGTTCAAGGATATTCGCGTGGAAACTCAGGATGGTCTGGATGGCTTGGAAATCGTTTTTATTGTCGAGGAAATTCCATCTATTGGTGATGTTGTTCTTCATGGCAACGATAAATTGAGTGACGACGAAATCCGGGAAAAACTGGCACTCAAGCGCGGAACGACTTTTCAGGAATATATGATTCAAGAGGCGAAGGAGGCAATCAAACTTCTCTATCATGAGAAGGGGTTTTTCTTTGTTGAAACTAGTATTGGCACAAAAAAATCAGCGGACAACCTTACTAACATTAATATCCGGATTCGCGAAGGCGAGAAGGTCAGAATTAAAAATATCCGTTTTGTAGGTAATAAGCGTCTCGTTGCTGATGACTTGAAAGAGCAGATGGAAACTAAAGCGGAAACGTGGTTTTCGTTTCTTGATGATTCCGGGATTTACAAGAAGGATATTTTGAAGTTGGATATGTTCCGGCTGGAGGGGTTCTATCATGACAATGGTTACATACGCGTCCGCGTATTAGAGCCTAAAATAGATATTAATAAAAAGGACAAGGCAATAAATATTATTGTTCCTATTAAAGAGGGTCCTCAATATAGGGTTAGAAAAATATCAGCTCAATCTGATGAAACGTTGACAGAGGAAGAAATTTTAAAAGCAATTAAGATCAAGGTCAAAGATGTGTACAACGTTTCTGGGGTGCGTGCAGATATTCTGAATATAACGGAGCTTTATTCGCAACGCGGTTACGCTTATGCAGATGTTAATCCGGTAACAAAAATAAATGATGATTCGCGAACTGTAGATCTGAGTGTTGCGATTGACAAGGGGCGTAAGGTCTATGTCGGTGAAATTAGTCTGCTCGGTAATACGCGGACATTGGACAATGTTATTCGGAGGGAATTTCGCCTTAAAGAGGGAGAGGTTTTCGACAGCGAGAAGCTAAAGCGTAGTAAGCAGAGAATCAACAACCTTCAATTTTTTGAAGATGTGAAAATTGATACCCGGCGGGGCAGAGATTCCGACTTAATTGATATTGTTACGACAGTAACAGAGCGTCCGACGGGTTCTGTTTCGGTTGGCGCGGGATTCAGCTCCGTTGAAAACCTCATTTTTACTGCGGGTATTTCTCAGGATAATTTTCTTGGGCGTGGGCAAAAGGTTGTGTTTTCAACAAGTCTGTCGTCCATAAAACGGGACTTCAATCTATCTCTTACAGATCCACGAATATTCGATACTGAAATTTTGGCGGGGATAGATGCATTTAACCGCAAATCAGATTTTTTTAGTTTTAGTTCTCGAAATACTGGTGGCGGTTTGCGTTTCGGGAAAGCGATTACCGAATATGATTGGGTGGGCTTGAATTACAGGTTTGAAGATGTTGAGATTGCAGATGTTGATCCCGATCAGGAAACGTCATTTTTGAAAAATGAAAAACGCCTTACCAGCCGTATTTCCCCAACATTTATAAGAGATACCAGGGACAACTTTTTAAATCCTTCCACCGGTTGGCGCCATGTGGTACGATTTGATTTGGCCGGCGGAGTTTTTGGCGGAACTAATTTCCATAAAATGTCTTACGAAACCAGTTATTATCGACCTCTTATCGGTAAGCTGGTTGGGATGCTTCACGGTCAGATCGCTTGGGCGGATGGATATGGCGACGGCAAACTCCCCTCATTTGAGCGCTATTTTTTGGGAGGGCCGAGTAGCTTGAGAGGTTACACTATCAAGGATGTTGGACCTAAAGACATCGTGGGAGATCCTATAGGCGGAAACCAGTCTTTGCTGATCAATGCAGAACTTCAATATCCATTCACTAAGGGATTCAGAGGGTTCGTTTTCTATGACCGTGGCAATGTGTATGGCGGGGGACCGGATATTAGAACAACCACCACCACCTGGGATTTGGTGAAAATGAGAGATAGTATTGGCGCTGGCGTACGTTTTTTAAGTCCTTTCGGCCCAATGAGTTTTGCTTACGGACTTAAACTGGATCAGACAGATGGCGAGAATCCTGGTGAATTTCATTTCTCAGCAGGCAGTGCATTTTAATTTGAAATCTTTAAAAAGGGGTTTGGTTCATGGTTAGTGGTTTTATTCGACAGCGGCTTTTTCCGATCATGTTTTCTTTTTTTGTAGGGTTTATCCTGCTTGCTCAAGCGACTCATGGTTATGCGAAGGATTTAAGGGTTGGAGTCATTGATATTCAAAAAGCGGTGGCCAATACCAAGGAATGGAAAAAGGAATTCATTTCTTTCAAAACCCGATTCAAGAAGGAAAAAGAGTTGATCTCCAAAAGAGAAGGTTTGCTAAAGAAAATGATAGAAGACCTTAATAAGCAGAGTTTTGTGCTTGACCCTGGTTTGAAGAAAAAGAAAGAGGACAATGTCCAAAAAAAGAAGAGAGAGTTCGAGCGGTATGTTCAGGATAAGAACGAAGAGTTTGCCAAGAAAGAAAAAGAAATCACGAGTAAAATTTTAAAGAACATGGTGACAGTGGTTCAAAAGCTTGGCAAGGAAAAAAAATTTACAATGATTCTGGAAAAAAAGGTTGGGCTTTATTTTGATAGTTCTGTGGATCTGACGACTATGGCGACTCAATCCTACAATAAATTGAAATAACCCCTGCTATACCCTCCACGGTTTTTTTGTCTTCTAAAACATTCTTTAATTTTATACTGTGCAGGTGAGTTGTTCTTATGATGGATATTGATGAAATTAAACGGATCATTCCTCACCGTTACCCGTTTCTTTTGGTAGACCGCGTGACGGAATGCGATATGGAATCCCGTATTGTTGGTATCAAAAATGTAACCACCAATGAGCCATTTTTCCAGGGACATTTTCCTGGATTTCCGATCATGCCGGGGGTACTGATTATTGAGGCTCTCGCTCAGGTAGCTTGTATTCTGGCTTTGAAAGTTATGAAAAAAGAGGGGCACGGTTCTGTATTTTTTACGGGGATTGATGGAGCAAAGTTTAGACAGCCGGTTCGGCCTGGTGACCAGTTGCGGCTGGAAACAACCAAGATAAAACAACGGGGTACGTTATTCCGGTTCAAAGGTTGCGCTTATGTTGGAGATAAGCTCGCCGCAGAATGTACCCTTCAGGCAATGTTGGGAAAAGATACTAGTGAGTCCGGAAAATAATTTCGGAAACAGACACAGTGAGTTTTCGGTCAATCCTCCCTCGGTGGTCTTCGGGAAACGCATTCATTTAGCCGGAAGCCAAACCTTTTTCATCGAAGCATCAAAGTGACTAAAACTAGTAAATCTGAAATTGACCCCAGTGCTGAATTGGGTCAGGATGTTCGGGTTGGACCGTTCTCTACGATAGGGCCTGGTGTAAAGATTGGCGATCGAACGGAAATAGGGCCTAACGTTTATATTGAAGCGGAATCGGTTGTGGGCGCAGATTGCCGAATTTTTCACGGCGCTTCCATTGGAGGAGATCCACAAGTGATGGGGGCTCGTGATGTTCAAGCTTCTGTGGAAATTGGAGATGGAACCACAGTCCGTGAATTTGTCACGATTCATCGCTCTGCGAAGGAAAATGAAAAAACAATCGTGGGAAAAGGATGTCTTCTCATGGCATATGTGCATCTCGCGCACGATTGTATTGTAGGAGATGACGTGGTCATTGTTAACGGGGCGGAACTTTCAGGTCACATCCTTGTTGAAGGCGGCGCTTTTATTTCGGGGATGGTCGGAGCGCATCAATTTGTCCGGTTCGGAAAACTTTCTATGACCGGCGGGATGAGTCGGATTGGACAGGATGTTCTTCCCTTTTGCACAGTGGAGGGGAACCCTGCCCGACTTATTGGAACCAATGCGGTGGGCCTTAAAAGATCTGGGATGGCCCCTGCTACGAGAAGCGGACTAAAAAAGGCAGTTCGCTTTTTAATGCAAAGTGATTTGAACACCACTCAGGCTGTCGAAAAGATAGAAGTGGAAATTGAAATGTCAGATGAAATTCGCTACCTTATTAATTTTATAAACGATTCTGAACGAGGAATTATTAAATAATGTCAGGATGCAAAGTAGGAGTTGTCGGGGTTGGAAGGATGGGTGAATATCATGTCGGCGTATTGTCTGAAATGCGTGAAGCCGAACTGGTTGGGGTTGTTGACAGTAGTGAGAAACGCGCAAAAACAATTTCAGAACGATACAATGTCCCATACTTTCGAGATTACAAGGAACTTTTTGACAAGGCAGATGCTGTTGTTATTGCGGTTCCTACTTCCTTGCATTATTCGATAGGGAAAAAGTTCCTGCAAGCCGGGGTCCATACCCTTCTGGAAAAACCTTGTACGGATGACTTGGCGCAAGCGAGGGAATTATTTGATCTTGCGGAAAAGAAAAACGTAACTCTTCATATAGGCCATATAGAAAGATTCAATGGGGCGGTTCAGGAGTTATTTAAAATTGTTGAAGACCCAATATATGTTGAATGCAGGCGGATGAGTCCATTTGCTTCTAGAATGAAAGATGATGGTGTCGTTCTTGATGTCATGATCCATGATATAGATATTATTCTCAATCTTATCAAATCGGATGTGGTTAATGTCAATGTGATAGGCAGTTCAGTTTTTTCAGGGCGGGATGATTTGGTCAATGCCCAGATAGAATTTGAAAATGGTTGTGTCGCGAATATTCTTGCCAGCCGCGCATCGCAGAATAAAGTGAGAACTCTTGAAGTGACTCAAAAAGATTTATCGGTTCTTCTGGATTATACAGAGCAGGAAATTTTTGTTCATCGGCAAACTTCTTCTGAGCATCAGATGAGCAAGGGGGCTTTAAGGTACAAACAGGAATCGCTGGTAGAGCGGATTTTTGTCCATAAGGATAATCCGCTTAAGTTGGAACTCAGGCATTTCCTTGATTGTGCGTCGAATGGAAGTCCTCGGAAAGTAGCCGTAGAGACGGAAGTGAACTCCCTTAAAATTGCACTTCAAATTCTCAATCAGTTCAAACCCCAGAAACAATAAATTCCTCAAGGAATGAACGCCCGTTACGGGGGGTTCATTCGACATGTCGTTTAATGAACGGTCAATCCAAAAGAATAGGGCTGTTAGCCGGAGCGGGAGAAGTTCCTGTTTATTTTGCGGGACGTGCCGCTCGAAGTGGAATAAATATCGTTTCCGTTTCCTTTACAGATGAAATTCATTCAACGTTGGAACCTCTGGTCGAAAAGGCATATTCGATTGGTCTGGGGAAAACGGGAAAAATTTTCCAAACGTTAAGGGATGAAAATATATCTGACCTTGTGATGCTGGGTAAGGTGGATAAAAAAGTTATTTTTAAACCCAGTTTATTTGATTTGCGTACGGTTAAATTTCTTAAGAACCTTGTCAGTCAGGAAGATAAAACACTTCTACTGGGGATCATCAAGGAAGTAGAGAAAGAGGGGTTTCGCGTTTTGGATCAAAAGGAATTGTTGGGCGAAGTTTTTCCAGACGAGGGGATTCTTACGCGGAGAGAACCGTCCAGTGAGGAAATGGAGGATGTCCAGTTTGGCCTCCCTATTGCAAAAAAAATGGCTGACATGGAAATTGGCCAGACCATCGTGGTAAAAAATAAAACGGTGGTTGCGGTTGAGGCAATTGAAGGAACAGACAAGGCGCTAGAGAGAGGCTGTGAATTATCCCGTGGAAAATGTGTCGCGATAAAGGTCAGCCGCACCGATCAGGATTACCGCTATGATGTTCCCGGTATTGGGCCGAAAACTCTTGAGGGTTTAGTTAACGGGGGAGCTTCTGTGCTGGTATTGGAGGCGGGGAGGGTTATGGTAGTTGACCAGCCGAGAGTGGTGGAGATAGCTGACAGGGCCAATATTTCTATTGTTTGTATTTGAGTTTGTTGAGGCGATGTGCTTTGACCGCAGTTCGGATTTTCCTTCCTTAATATATAGATATCGATGAGTGATGAACCAAACCGATTCTTGATCATTGCGGGTGAAGCTTCCGGAGATTTGCATGGAGGTGGCTTGGTCCGTTCTTTGAAAAAACTTCATCCTGGTTGCGAGTTCAGCGGATTGGGCGGCGATCATATGCGCGAAGAAGGGGTGAAGACTTTTTTTGATATTGACCGTATGGGAGCGGTTGGTGTTGTCGAGTTGTTGGGTGATCTGTCTCATTATGTAAGCGTCTATCGCAAGCTTGCCAGTGAAATTGCAAGTGGTCGTTACGATGGTGTCATCCTTATTGACTATCCTACTCTCAATCTTCGTCTTGCCAAGTTGTGTCACAAGCATTCCTGCCCGGTATTTTTCTTCATCAGTCCTCAGGTTTGGGCTTGGCGAAAGGGTAGAATCAAAGAGATTAAACGCACGGTTGATAAAATGTTTGTCACCTTTCCCTTTGAAGAGGTCATGTATAAAGAGGAGGGTGTCGATGCCGAGTTTGTTGGCCATCCTTTTGTTGAAACAGTGAAGGCTTCCATGACTCGCGAGGAGGCGATGCAGGAATTTTCGTTGGACCCGAGTAAGAAGATCATCGGACTTTTTCCGGGTAGTAGAAATAATGAAATCCGTTTTCTTCTCGATCTCATGATTAATTCGGCGGCAGAGATTAAAAAACAGATAAAGGACTGCCAATTCATTTTGCCCGTTGCGAAGACTGTGGACCCGGGACTAATTCGGGAACGATTGCAATCCAGTCTACTCGACATAAAGGTGGTGGAGGGAAAATCATATGACGTGATGCATTGTTGCGACTTTTTGATCATAGCTTCTGGTTCGGCAACTCTGGAGGCCGGGTTGATGGGGTGCCCTATGGTCATTGTTTATCGGCTGAACAGGATTACTTATTGGTTGGTGCGACCACTAGTTAATATCAAGCTATACGGTCTAGTAAATATTGTCGCAGGAGAGGGTGTGGTCACGGAACTGATTCAAAATGAAGCGACCGTTGAAAACGTTACCAAAGAGGCACTTAAAGTTCTGAGTGACTCTGAAATGCATGAGCGAGTGCGATCCCGCCTGCTTCAGGTTCGTAGTTCACTTGGCGAACCGGGGGTGACGGATCGGGTGGCGGCGCGTATTTTAGAGTTTTACAAGAGCTAATGAAAATTCTGGGTGAGCGAAGGCGGGATGAAAAAACTTCTATTTAATTATGTTCTTCCATACTTTTTATATGTGCTGATTTATATATGGTGCTGGACCATCCGTGAGTCCCGAATAAATAAAGAGGCGGAAGACTATGTTCGCAACCTTCCGGGGAATTATATTCTGACCTTGTGGCATGGGCGTATTTTTTATCTGTTTTATTATTTGCGCCGTAGACCCGATTTTCATTTGTTGATAAGCCCAAGTAAGGACGGCGACTTGCTTGCCAGGCTGGCGCGGTTGATGGGATATTCGGTCATTCGCGGGTCAACCTTCAAAAAAGCAGTTCCTTCAGCGCGTTCATTGATCAAGATACTCAGGCGAGGGGAACGAATTATTATTATTGCCGATGGCTCGCGGGGTCCACGCATTAAAGCTCAGGCCGGCTCCATCCAGATTGCCGGTATCACGGACTCCCCGCTCATACCGATGACCTTTGGAGCCAGACATAAAGTAGAACTGAATACCTGGGACCGATTTGCCCTCCCCCTTCCTTTTACCCGCTGTGTTGTAAATTTTGGTCAGCGCATTCCTGTGCCTCATCGACCCGATGAAAAAATGGTCCGGGAAAAGCAGGAAGAACTGGAAAAAGCTCTCAATCACCTTACCGCAGAGAGTGAATAGTCACTAAAACCTAATAAACGCCTGAAATTAGATCACTTTTTAGGCAGGTGCCTAAAAAATAAGCGAAAGTCCTGTTTGAAAAACCTGTCGGCTTGTGCTAAATTTTGTGCTCCTCCACAAAGCTTTATAAATAAAGAGATAATTCGGGCTAGCTGAACGGAGTGGAAGGTGTGAGTTGGCATGATTATTGAAGTTATGCGGTACCAATAAGCGAATTTTACTGTTGTCTATCGAAGGTCTTTTATTAGTGTCAGTAGCTTTTTGGGATTGTTGAAATTGTCAGCCTGTCTCAAACGGTAACGAGATATTGCCAATCTAGTTTAGAGGATAATCATTATGAAGAAAGTGGAAGCAATCATTAAACCGTTTAAATTGGATGAGGTGAAGGACCAATTAAATGAGATCGGGGTGAAGGGTATCACTGTGAGTGAGGTAAAAGGATTCGGTAGGCAAAAAGGCCATACTGAACTCTATCGTGGCGCGGAGTATATTGTCGACTTTTTACCTAAGATCAAAATGGAGATCATCATCTCTGATGCATTGGTCGATAGTGTGATTGATACGATTATGAAAGCCGCGCAGACGGGCCGAATTGGAGACGGGAAAATTTTTGTAACCAATCTTGAAGATACCATCCGTATTCGTACTGGAGAGCGTGGAGAAGAAGCGATTTAGCTCGTCGGCCTGATAATCTCTATAACAATTTTTACATTTAGAGCAAGCCCTTTTTCCCAACGATATTATTGGGGAGCCGGGGTTACCTTTTGTAGCAATATAAAATTTTCATTAATTGATTAAAGTGGAGGAGGAGATACGAATGACCCCCAAAGAGGTAGTGGATTTAGCAAAAAAAAATGAAACCAAAATAGTGGACATTAAGTTCATGGATTTACTGGGTACATGGCAGCACTTTTCTGTGCCGACTAGTGAATTAGAAGAAAGTTTGTTTGAAGAAGGTCTCGGATTTGACGGTTCCAGTATCAGAGGCTGGCAGGCGATCAATGCCAGCGATATGCTTGTAATCCCCGACCCTACAACAGCGGTTATGGACCCGTTTATGAATGTCCCTACATTGAGTATGCTATGTAATATTGTCGATCCTATTACAAAGGAAAAGTATTCCAGAGATCCACGCAATGTCGCTCAAAAAGCAGAAGCCTACCTCAAGTCCACCGGAATTGGTGATACAGCATTTTTTGGACCGGAACCAGAGTTTTTCATTTTTGATGATGTTCGTTATCAGAACGATTCCAACCAGTGTTTCTATGCGGTCGATTCTGAAGAGGGGACTTGGAATTCTGGCAGGGATGAGGAACCCAACTTGGGACATAAGCCTCGCCACAAAGAGGGTTACTTTCCTGTATCACCTTCGGACAGTTTGCAGGATATTCGAACTGAAATGTTGCTTTTGATGGAGCAGGTTGGCATTGCTATGGAATGTCACCACCATGAAGTGGCAACTGCGGGTCAGTGTGAAATCGATATGCGTTTTGCTCCGCTGGTACAATGTGCGGATAACCTGATGTGGTTCAAATATATCGTTAAAAATGTGGCTAAACGTTACGGAAAAACAGCGACCTTTATGCCAAAACCGCTGTTTGGTGATAACGGAACGGGAATGCATGTTCATCAGAGTATTTGGAAAGATGGCAATCCACTTTTCGCCGGGAACGGCTATGCCGGATTCAGTGAAATGGGATTAAATTATATTGGTGGGATTTTGAAGCACGCGTCTGCTATCTGTGCATTCGCGGCACCGACCACCAACTCATATAAAAGACTAGTTCCCGGATTCGAGGCACCGGTCAATCTGGCGTATTCCAGTCGAAACCGAAGTGCAGCCATTCGAATTCCAATGTATTCTCCGAGTCCCAAAGCCAAGCGTATGGAAGCCCGTTTCCCAGATCCATCTTCAAACGGGTATTTGGCATTTGCCGTCATGCTCATGGCCGGGCTGGATGGTATCGAAAATAAAATCGACCCAGGTGAACCGCTGGATAAAAATATTTATGCCTTGGGGCCTGAAGAGTTGGCCAATATTCCCACTCTTCCCACTTCCCTCGAGGGTGCTTTGGGCGCGCTTGAGTCGGATCATGATTTTCTTCTCAAAGGTGACGTATTCACTCAGGACCTTATTGACACATGGATTGAGTACAAGCGCGAGAACGAAGTGGATCAATTGCGTTTACGGCCTCATCCTTATGAGATGCATATGTATTACGACGTATAAACTTATAAAGATTAAATATTTCTTGAACCCCCGGCTTTCGCCGGGGGTTTTTTTTTGTTAAATTAGATTCTTCACTGATTGGATTAAAAACCGGAATCCCCTCCCTGCAAACACCTATGAATGACTCAGGACTTTCAAATGCGATTAATAATCGCCATCCATGGCAGGACAATTTTATAGAACCTCTTCAGGTGTATAATTTTGAAGATTCTAAAAAAGCATGGAAGATTATCTTAACTTTGTCGGGTCACTGTAATTTTCCTTCGTTGTTTCCTGAATTTTTTCCTTCTTTTCTAAAAGAGGTGGCATGTTCGTATCAACCTGATCTGGCTTTGCATAATTTTGAGAGGTTCGCCGAAACGATAAGTGATAAAAATTATCTATATACTATATTTGCAACTTCTCCCGACCTTCTTAAAGCTCTCGTAATTTTATTTTCTGGAAGTCAGGCGCTGACCGATAGTTTGCTGAGCGACCCATCTTTCTTTGATTGGTTGAAAAATCCGGATACATTGGGCAAGTCAAAATCCCGTGATGGATTTATGCGAGATTATTATGAATTAGCGGGTGAAGATTATTTAGGTAATAAAACCCCGGACCTCATCCGAAAATTTAAAAAAAGAGAATACATACGGATCGGTTTAAGGGATTTGATGAGTAAGACAGATTTCCGGGAAACGGGGATGGATGTTTCCCTGCTTGCGGATATATGTTTGCAAGTAGCTTATGAGTACGCAGACCGTGAGTGTCGCAAGAAATATGGTGCTCCTTTTTACAAGACTGCCGATGGAAAACTGAAGGAAGCGGAGTTCACCATAATAGGAATGGGAAAGCTGGGTGGCTTGGAGTTGAATTATAGCTCAGATATCGATCTCATTTATATTTATACCTCGAGTAAAGGAGAAACTCAGCCGACAGACGAGTTTGATGAAGTTATTCTTATAAGCACTCATGAATATTTTACCAAGCTTGCATTATTAATAACAAAAACGATCAACGAGATAACGTCTCATGGAAATGTGTTTCGTGTGGATTTGGAGCTTCGGCCTGAAGGGAAAAGCGGTGAAATAGTTAACTCGCTGGCAAGTTGCGAAATATACTATCAATCCTGGGGCCGTACCTGGGAGCGTCAGGCTTTGATGAAGGCTAGAGTATGTGCGGGTAGTGAAGCTCTTGGCGAAGAGTTTTTTAAATTGATGGAACCATTTATTTATAGGCGTAGCCTGGATTTTGCCGCTGTAGAAGAAATAAGGGGGGTGAAGGAAAAGATTAATCAAAGCCTTAAACGGAAAAAGTCTGGTGGCGGAAATATTAAGTTAGGCTATGGTGGCATCCGCGAGGTGGAATTTACCGTTCAAGCTTATCAATTATTATTTGGTGGCAGAGACAAAAGTATGCGGGTAGCCAACACGCTGGGGGCTCTTGAAAAACTTAATCAGCTGGGCTTCGTAACTACAGAAGACTATGAACAGTTACGCGAGGCATATACCTTTCTCAGAAACCTTGAAAACAGGGTCCAAATTTCATTTGGACTCCAAACCCATCTTTTGCCCGAAGACGAAGCCCGGCTGGCGATACTCGCTCTAAAAATGGGAATAAAAGAAAGCTCTCGCGAGAAACTGGCTGAAAAACTATTGTTTGAATTCGTCCGTCACACTCAATTTGTTGGAGGATTGTTTTCTGGATTGTTTGAGGAGGAGAAAAAGAAAGAAGCGGCCAGGATTGCTGAAAAAGGATTGAACCATACCTGGGAATTGAATGTGGAGGTTTTGGCGGGCATACCCTTCAAGGATGTAAACAATGCGTTACGTTTCCTTGAATCATTGCGGGATGGACCTAAGTTCTCACATCCAAGCGAAAAAAGTATAAAAGACTTTCATGCGGTTCTCCCAAAAATTCTGGAAGGATGTGGCAAAGTTCCCATGCCAGATTCGGCGGTGAAAAATCTTATCAAATTTATTGAAACCAGTCACGCGAGGGAATCATTTCTCAGTTTGTTCCAGAGTAATGAGAAATTGCTCGAACTGCTTCTAATCATTTTTGGAAGCAGTGATTTTCTGTCAGGGGTTTTAATTAAACAACCAGATGTAATTGATGTTCTTCGAAATTTGGAGTCAATCTATCGTTTTAAGAATCCAGAAAAAATAGTAGAGGAATTGAGCCGAAGTTTGAAAGACTGTAAAAATTTTGAGGCAAAAAAGATATTTTTAAGGCGTTTCAAGCAAGGGGAGGAGTTGCGGGTTGGAATACGATACCTCATTCAGGAGGCTGATCTCGAGGGTACGCTGGCAGACCTGTCAAATCTGGCCCGGGTATATTTGCAGACCGCCTATTTAACAGGTCTGGAAGAGCTGGCAAAACGTTACGATAATTTATCCACCGTTCCAGATAATTTCGCCATTATTGGAATGGGAAAACTTGGTGGTCATGAATTAAATTTTGGTTCGGACTTGGATGTTATTTTTGTTTATCAGGAAACTGAAGAAGAGTTGTTGCCCGCTGGGGAGTTGGTTCCTTTTTACGCAAAACTATCTCAGTTGATGTATGAATTGACTTCGCGAATGACTTCCGCCGGATATGCTTACAAAATTGATACGGATTTACGACCTGAGGGGGCAAGTGGGGTGTTGGTCAAATCCATCCAGGGTTATGAGAAGTACTTTAACAGTCGCGCCCGTGTCTGGGAACAGCAGGCTATGACACGTGCAGGATTCGTAGCTGGAAACAGACAGGCAGGGGAAAACTTTATTAAAGTTGCTCAGGAGTTTACATATCGTTCGAAGCTGGAATATGGTTCTCTCATAGAAATATCAAGATTGCGCGAGCGCATGGAAAAGGAGCTAGCCAAGGAGTTCGCCAAAGGTAAAAATGTAAAGATGGGTTTTGGCGGTTTGGCTGATATTGAGTTCACAGTGCAAATTCTCCAGATGATGCATGGGAAAAAGAACCCGCGATTGAGAGAAACCAATACTCTCGCCGCAGTGGCTCAGTTTAACGCCCTGGGTATGCTCGATCATGGTGAGTCGGAATGTTTAAGGAAAAACTATTTGTTTCTCAGGAATCTGGAGTGCGTGTTGAGAATAATTAATCCCTCTTCAACAAATCATTTACCAAGGGAAAAAGGCGAGCTTTTAGTGCTGGCGAAGCTTTTAGGCTATGGAGAAAAAGACATTGAAGATCCGGCTGGAAAACTTATGGAAGACTATGATCAAAATACAAAAGAGGTGAGAGCTTTCTACCGCAAGACGATAGATACTTTATTGCGGACCTCGCTTTAATCCAGAGTTATAGTTATTTCTGGTGTACAGGTTGATTGAGAAAGCGGTGCAACCTTTGTTATAAAATTATTTTCTACAAAAAAAGCAATTCAAACAAAGGAGGACACCACCATGAAGATGGTGGGGCGACTCCACTTTAAACTATAAAGTATTATGAGCTTTTCAAAAAGCTCGAAAAGCAAGGTTTGAGTTTGGCGAAACACCACTCGCGCAGACCAGCTTTCCTTTTCCAGAAACTGCTTAATCAATTTAAAATTTTCGGACAAATTACGTACAACTCGAAGCTTATATTTCACGCGGTGGGTCGCCTTGGGGGGTGGGGCCTATATGCGAAATTGCGGACACCTAAAATGAAGCCTGATCATAAAACTAAAACAATGGGGTTGGCGTAAGCCCAATTGGAATAAGGTGTTGTTGGAAGGTCCAAAACCATTCAAGCGGTTAATATTGGTTTTATTTCCGGCCTCTCAGGCCGGAAACAGAGGTTTACTCTCCCGGGGACTTTTTGCTGAATGCGTTTAGCTTGTATTCGACACTGTCGATCAAAGCCTGCCAGCTTGCTTCGATAATATTTTCTGATACACCGACGGTGCCCCACTTGGAATCGTGGTCTCCCGACTCGATCAGCACGCGGGTTTTGGCTCGCGTACCTTTCTTTTCGTCAAGGATTCTCACTTTATAGTCAAAGAGAGACACGTTCTCCATTTCTGGATAAAATTTCCCCAAGGCTTTTTTGATCGCTTTGTCCAATGCGTTTACCGGTCCAGTTCCCTCGGCGGCGGTAACTTCAAGGGTTCCGTTGACACGGATTTTAACGGTGGCTTCGGATATTGGTTCTTCATCTTCGCATCGTTTTTCGACAATCACGCGGAATCCAACGAAGTCAAAGAAATACTCTTTTTCTCCAAGTGCGTCACGCATCAATAATTCAAAAGAGGCTTCGGCACCTTCATATTGATACCCAAGTTGTTCGGAAGTTTTGAGAGTATCGAGTATTTTTTTAACCTTTGGATCGTTTCCATCGATATCAACCCCGAATTCCTGAGCTTTGTACATGATGTTACTTTTTCCAGAGAGATCGGAAATGAGGATACGCCGCACGTTGCCAACCGATTCAGGATCGATATGCTCGTAAGTTGCGCTGTTTTTCTGAATAGCGCTCACATGGATTCCACCTTTGTGTGCAAATGCACTTTTGCCCACGTAGGGCTGATGGTTCCAGTGCGCCTGGTTTGCCAGTTCATAGACAAAGGACGATACATCGGTCAGCGATTGCATTTGTTCTTCAGAAACACAATTCAATCCCAATTTCAGTTTCAAGTTAGGGATGATGGAAATAAGATTTGAATTTCCGCATCGCTCGCCGAATCCGTTAATGGTTCCCTGGACCTGTTCCGCGCCTGCCTGCACTGCCGTGAGGGCATTGGCAACCGCAAGCTCTGAATCGTTATGGGTGTGAATACCAATTTTTGTGTTGATGTTATTTTTGACGTGGGAACAGATTTCTCCAACTTCTGACGGCAAAGCCCCACCGTTTGTATCGCACAAGACGATCCAGTCTGCTCCAGCGGACTCGGCTTCTTTGAGAACTTTCATAGCGTACTCAGGGTTGCTTTTGTATCCGTCAAAAAAATGCTCAGCGTCAAACAACACTTCCGAGCAATGTTTTTTCAGGTAGCTCACACTGTCGCTGATCATCCGCAGGTTTTCATCCAAAGTTGTAGAGAGCGCCTGATCGACGTGCATATCCCAACTTTTTCCGAAGATGGTGATAACCTCTGTGTTGGCATCTATGAGGTTCTTGATATTCGGGTCATCTTCTACCTTTTTGTTAGGGTGGCGCGTACTGCCGAAGGCGGTAATTTTAGCCTGCTTGAATTTGCTGGTTTGGATTCGTTTGAAAAAATCCATGTCCTTGGGGTTGGAGCCAGGCCAGCCGCCTTCGATATAGTTCACTCCCAGTTCATCCAGTTTGTGGGCTATCCGGATTTTATCTTCAACGGTGAAGGAAACGTCTTCGGATTGTGAGCCATCTCGTAATGTTGTGTCGTAAATTTTTATAGTTTTCATAAAACTGTTATTTATTGAATCAGGCAGATTGTGCCCCGTTATTTAGTTTGGCTTCTCCTAGTTCCGTGCTTACATGAAATGTGTCGTGCAACACGCGAACGGCAAGTTCGGCATATTTTTCGTCAACGATACAGGAGACTCTGATTTCAGAGGTGCTGATCATGGCAATATTGATGTTTTCACCGGACAGAGCTTCAAACATTTTTGCCGCGACTCCAGAATTGCTTCGCATGCCCGCGCCAACAATAGAAACTTTGCAGATATCAGAGTCAGCACTGATTTCTCGTGCTTTTATAACCTCACCCAGTTTTTTGACTATTTTAATAGCTTCATCCATATCTTCCTTTGGCAGGGTAAAGGAAATATCTGTAAGACCTTCTTCGCTGACATTCTGAATTATCATATCTATTGAAAGGCTTGCATTTGCGATTCCGGTAAAAATTTTACTGGCGATTCCTGGTTGGTCAGGCACACCTTTGATGGTGATCTTGGCCTGGTTTTTGTCGCTCATTACTCCGGATACAACCGCTTGTTCCATACTCGAATCCTCCTCACAGATCAGGGTGCCAGTACTTTCGTCCAGCAAAGATGATTTGACGATAAGTGGCATATGGTATTTTCTACAAAATTCAACACAACGGAATTGCAGTACCTGGGCCCCCAGGCTGGCCATTTCCAACATTTCGTCATAAGAGACGCGGTCCATTTTTCGTGCATCGGGAACCACATTCGGGTCGGCGGTGTAGACGCCATCCACGTCTGTATAAATTTCGCATCGCTCAGCTTTGAGCGCAACTGCCAACGCGACTGCCGATGTGTCCGATCCGCCTCGTCCCAGCGTGGTGACGTCACCATGCTCATTGATCCCTTGAAAACCCGCGACAACGATCACGTGTTTCTTTTTTAGAACTCTTTTTGCGCGTTCGGTATCGATTTCTTTGATGCGTGCCCGTGTGTGCGAGCTGTCAGTGATCAAACCAATCTGCCTGCCTGTCATGGAAACCGAAGGACAGCCGATATTGTCAAGTGCCATGCTCAACAGGGCGCTTGAAACACGCTCTCCGGATGATAACAGAAGGTCGACTTCCCTGCGTTTGGGATCGGGATTAATCTGTCGAGCCATGTCGAGTAGTTTATCCGTTTCGCCTCCCATTGCCGAAACGACGACTACGATATCCAACCCGGATTTTCGCATACGGGCAATTCGTTCCGCGACTTTTTTGATTCGCTCAATACTGCCGACAGAAGTGCCGCCATATTTTTGCACTACTAATTGATTCATTTTTATTTAAGTAAGTTTGTGATAGTTAAAAAATTCCGGTTTGGCAATTACGTTGTCAGAGATGCATTTAATTCACATCCAAAAAAGCGTTCATCAGCTCAGGTCCAGACTTAAAATGCTCGCTACCCTCATTGAGAAGGTTCTCGTCGAATTTATCTGCCGAACGGGTCCCATTGCCCGCGCTTATTACAAAAGGGACTCGTTCCTTTCCATATTTTACAGCAACTGCCGAACTCATGTGATTGACAACCACCATCATTTTGACAGCGGTATTTTTAGCCGTCTCCTTTAATAGGGTGCCGATTACTGCTGAATCGATATCTTCGATTGTAAGGATTTTGTCATCTATATTTCCTTTAAGTGAGACTTCTTCCGCTCCTGCTATATTGAGGTAAACGATGTCCCGATTCTGCAATTCATCGATGGCGGCCTTCACCTTGCCTTCGTAGTTGGTTTCGGCGAACCCGGTCGCTCCTTCAACGGAAACGACATTCATGTCTGCCGCTCGGGCCATTCCTTGAAATAGCAGTGAAGCGGAAATCAGTGTTGCGGATTTCCCAAACTTTCCTTCAAAGGAAGGGAGTGTTCCTGTTTTGCCGTTGCCCCATAACCAGATACTGTTGACAGGGTCTCTGCTTTCCCGTTTGCGTTGCTGATTCACGGGATGGTTATGCAAAATAATCTGCGCCTGATTCGTAACGTAAATCAGTTCTTTAAACTGATCGTCTCCCGGCATGAAATTTCGAATGCCTTCACCGATTAATTCTTCGGGCGGCGTCAACCGTTCTGAAAATGGTTCGCTCTCCATCACCATAAGGTTATGGTACCCCTGCCCGGGATGAAAAGTGACGGCACAATCGGATATCTGTTCTTGCAGTGCCTTCAAATATCCCCTGGCCTCATCGCAAGACAGGTGATCAGCGGTGTAATCCTTCATCACCATATCGTTGTGACTCGATTGCAGAGTTACGAAATCACAACACAGCGGAATCTCTCCATCTTCTAGATTCACTCCCATCGCCAGTGCGTCGAAATAAGCTGGCGCGATATCGTATTGCGCGGGATCGTAACCTAAAAGAGAAAGGTACGATACGTCGTTACCAATATGATGACTATCGGGAATGGTTTGCACCGAACCCGCGCGCCCTTTCCGAACCATCTGGTCAAGGTTGGGTGTGTCCGCCAGTTGCAACGGCGTTTTATTGTCTTTTTCTGCAATCGGACGATCCGTGAGGCCGTTGGCGATCACAATCAGATATTTCATTCCAAATCAAATTTCGATGGATGATTAGTAGCTCGGAGGAGTCTTTGGAATTATATCCTATCTTACGATAATTTCCATGCACAAACGCTTAAAAAACAAAGAAAACGATCCTATCTCTAAAAAATCTGCAACGGGGCGCTGAGGATTGCGCTTTCTCAGTACAGAAACTGAATATATTTAAAAAATTCACAGGTTTGTCGCGGGAAAATCAAGGGCTTTGCTCTAATTCATTGAAATTTAAAGATAAAATTGATGGACCTGCGTGTCGGGGTATGGTGCTTTAAATAGCTATATTGATAATATAGACTTTGTTAGTTTATAACATCCAGAAACCCACTATCAGATGTCCTCTTAAAATGTAGTCAATCCTTCACGACCCGTGCTACCTCTTTTGTTTTCCCCACCTATTTCAAAACCGGTTCGCATTTGCCTCATTGCAGTTATTGTTTTGGGGACCATCATCAGGCTTGTTGGTATCACCACACCTCTGCATGGAGACGAGCTGGCGACAGTTTCGCTTTGGGCAAAGATGCCTCTTCTGACTATCTTATGAATACCCAAACAATCACATTTTTCACACTCTCATAGTCGCTACCACATTGAAGGTGTTCGGACTCAACCCCTTTTTATTGCGCATGCCGGTTTTACTTTGCGGGATAGCGAGTCTGGCGCTGGCGTTTTTTACCACGTATCGGATAACACGCAACGCCCAAGCCGGGATAGCGGTTTCGTTACTGCTCGCGGTCAGTGGGGGGGCATATTTTTTATTCGACTCATGCACGGGGATACATGTTGATCCTCCTCATAGGGCAATACATCTTCCATCGATTGATTGTGTGGGTCGATGAATCGGAGCTTTCACTGATTCCAGAGGGAGGATTTTTCTCCATCAAGGAATTATCGACATTCGCCGGACTCATGATGGCGGGTACATGGACTCTCCCCACGTTCGCTATGTTCGAAAGATCGCTGGGAATATTTTTCTTATGCGCACTTTTTTTGTCTAACCGCGATTATCGGGTTATATGTCCTGTGTCAGCTCAACCTAACGATATTTTTGTTAAAGGTGTGTGTGCTGGTGCTCCCTCCTGTTGCGGTCCATGGTGCTTCTTGGTCAGGATTAGTGAGTGTTTCTCCACACGCAAGGGTATTCTATTTTCTTCAACCTGTTTTCATGCTGTGTGTCGTTGTGGCGCGTTCGGTATGATTTACCGATTAGAGGAAAAGCTGGGAGCATCTGTGGGCAAAATAATTCCAGTTATTATTTTGTTTTTAATCACTGTTATTTCGGGGAATGAGTTGCTTCAGGTGACTTGGCCCGACCGCTTGGCGCGGCAACCGTTTGACCGTGTCGCGAAATTCGTAAAAAAGCTGGGACCCAATGACCTGATTATGGTATCGACTGGCCCGCATGTTGAGTTTTACTTGTATGGGGGCATGGAAACGCAGAAACGTGTTGGCCGAATTTTGAATGAGGGAAAGCGGGGCGATATCTATTTCGTTGAGTATGGTGAACCAGAAAAATCTGATACGAAAAATTTTTTAGTAAGGAAGGCGTAGATTATTTACGCCTGAACGATTATCATCGGGTGGTGGCAACGGAAGAAAGCTCGTCAGGAATTGTTGTGCCGCAGGCGTTGTTTGAGTTGGCGCACCGGATCGGGGATTTCACGTTTCGCAAAGTGAAATCAGAATTCATAGTTAACAGTTCTGCTCTGAAGTCTCCAGCGGATTGGAAAAATGGCGCGGTACAGCAGGTTCTGCATCGGTGGTACTGGAGCCTCCTGCCATGCATCCTGGAAACTTACCGGCGGTAAAGTTTGCACAGTCGGGTGTCCTCATAGCGGAATCCCAAGTTGGGGAAGGTGATACAGATTTTTCAATCAATATTAATTTGCTGACTGCCGACCGAAAGGCAGGCAGTGAGGTATCCTACCTTCATGCTGTCGAGGAGGGCGGACAGTATATTTCCCGAAACGCGTGGATCGCGGATGAGTGGGTGCTGGACATCCGTATGGCCCGGACATCCTGCACTCTCCCTGGCAAACGAGAATTTTTATAACGGAAGGAAAGCAAGCTGTGGAAATTATAAGAGCACAGGAAATCGAACAAGGAAATCCGGGCCGACTGCGCGGCATCCAAAGCTACCGTCTAGTGGTATCGCATCAGGACCTGATGACGCGTGGAGATAAATTATGATCGTAGTCACTGGCGGAGCGGGTTTTATAGGAAGCGCAATAGCGCAAGCCTTGAATGAACAAGGCAGGACGGACCTTATTGTGGTGGATGATGTTGATCATCCTGATAAAGAAAAAAACCTGGCATCGATAAAATATCATGAACTGAGGCGCAAGGACGCTTTCTTGGAAAATGTCCTCAACCTCGATCTACCATCGATAGAAGCGATCATCCATATGGGCGCCTGTTCTTCGACCACGGAAACGGATGAAGTTTTTCTCACTAAAAATAATTATGGCTACACCCGGCACCTCGCGACCTATGCCCTCGAAAAAGATATCCGATTTATTTTCGCCTCCAGTGCCGCAACCTACGGAAATGGAGAAATGGGATACCGCGATGACGAATCAAAACTGGACACGCTGAAACCTCTTAATTTGTATGGAGAGAGCAAGCAGAGATTCGATGTATGGGCCAAAGGGCAGGGCGTTCTTGATCGGATAGTTGGACTGAAATATTTTAACGTGTTCGGGCCCAACGAGTATCACAAAGAAGATATGCAGAGCATGGTGAGAAAAGGATTCCTTCAAGCGCGTGACACGAACAAGATCCGCCTGTTTAAATCGTACCGGGAAGAATATGCGGATGGCGGACAGGAGAGAGACTTCCTCTATGTAAAAGACGCCGTTAAAATGACCCTGTTCTTTTTGGACCAGCAGGACGCAGGCGGAATTTTTAACATAGGAGCGGGACAGGCCCGCAACTGGAACGATCTCGCAACCACAGTTTTTAAAGCGATGGACCAGGAACCGAAGATTGAGTACATAGATATGCCCGACTCCATTCGCGATCAATATCAGTACCACACCAGCGCCGAGATGAAAAAGATTCGCGACGCAGGCTACACCCAACCCATCACCACTCTCGAAGAAGCCATCACCGACTACATCCAGAACTACCTCCTCCCCAACAAACGCCTCGGCGAGTAACTGGGTGAGCGGGAAATGCGCACAGTAACCACATAACATATAAAATATATGACTCAAGATAATACTATCTTATCCCGATCATCTAGGCGCGAACACGACAGGCGGTTTTTCTATTTTCCGGTCTACCGTTTTCGGATTCCTGTTGCCGCTAGTCCTGCTTATGGCTTTCGAGGATTTTGGCTACTATGTTTGTGGTGGAAAGGCCCTCGACGATGGGGATGAGTTCTACTTTTGCTCCGTAGCCTTCTACGATTTCACGTCCGACTACTTCGTCGATTGCGTAGTCATCTCCTTTGACGAGAATGTCGGGGCGTACTTCGCGGATAAGTTCTTCGGGTGTGGTTTCGTCAAAGATGGTGATGTAATCAACATACCTTAACGCGGAAATAATATTGGCTCGTTCTTTTTCAGGCTTGATGGGGCGGCCTTCCCCCTTAATGGATTTAACAGACTTATCGCTATTGAGTCCTACCACCAGCAGGTCACCTTTTTCTCGCGCTTTCTGCAAAAACTCGATATGCCCGCCATGGATGAGGTCGAAGCAACCGTTAGTGAAAACGACGGTTTTGCCAGTGCCCTTTGCAAGACTGACGATTTTTTTTAGTTCTTCGAGTTTTAGCACGGTTTGCGAGGTACGAAACATTTCTTCCTGCAGGTATTCGTTGATCTCATTGAGTGTGACTACGGCGGTACCCACTTTACCTACAACAATACTCGCCGCCATATTCGAGAGCCAGGCGGAATCTGCCGGATTGAATCCGACAGCTAGAGCCATTGCGAGAACGGAGACGACAGTATCTCCCGCGCCGGTGACATCGAAGACTTCTTTCGCCTGGGTGGGGATATCTACGTGCTTTTCTTTATTGGGGTAGAGGGTCATTCCGTCTTTTCCCCGTGTGATGAGCAGGACTTCTGCATGTGTCAGGTTCAGTAGGTATTCCGCCGCGCGATCCAGATCGATCTTGTCTTGAATTTTAATGGGAACGGCTTTTTCAACTTCAAACTGGTTGGGCGTGATGATGGTCGCGCCTTTATACAATTCGAAGTCTGAACTTTTTGGATCAACGATCACACGCTTTTTGGAATTTTTTGCCCGGTGTGTGACAGCATTAAAAACCTTTTTCGTAAGGATGCCTTTGCGGTAGTCGGAACAAATCACGATGTCCATATCGGGCAGGGCTTTGTTGATGTACTTGATAATCCTATTTTCTGTTTCTTCGGTGATGGGCCGGTTATCTTCCTTATCGATACGAAGAATTTGCTGGTTGTGCGCGACAACACGAATCTTCGATGTCGTGGGCCTGTGGACGAAACGAAAAATACCTTTAGAAAATATGCCTTTTTCTTCGATCAAGGAAACCAGTTTGTCACCTTTCTCGTCCTGCCCGATAGCGCCGACAAGGTGAACTTCGCATCCCAGGGCGACGAGGTTGTTGGCGACGTTGGCCGCTCCTCCCAGTGTGAGGTTTTCTGATTTGGTTTCAAGAATTGGGACCGGTGCTTCCGGCGATATGCGAGTGACAGCACCCCATATGTATTCATCAAGAATGAGGTCGCCGATGACCAGTAGTCGAGGCCTATGGTCGCTATCTAAAAAATTTTTAAATTTTTCTTTCATGGATAAGGTCTTGTTCGATGATTTCGCAAATGATGTGCCCGATGGTAATGTGCACTTCTTGGATACGTGCTGTGTCGTTGGATGGAACTATGATGCCTATGTCAACGCAGTTTTTCATGTTCCCGCCGTCATTCCCCATAAACCCTATGGTTTTGACGCCAATTTCGCGGGCTTGTTGGAGCGCACGAATTACGTTTTTCGAGTTGCCGCTGGTGCTGATTCCAATGATGGCGTCTTTGGAAGTTGCAAGTGCTTCCACCTGACGGGAAAAAACAGTGTCGAATCCGTAATCATTACCCAACGCGGTTAATGATGAAGTATCCACCGTTAAGGCAAGGGCTGGAATCGCTTTGCGTTCTTTCTTGAATCGGCCTATAAGTTCAGCGGCGAGGTGTTGGGAGTCGGCGGCACTGCCTCCATTCCCCATAAGCATCAACTTGCCTCCGTCGGCCAGACAGTCGCGGATGGTTTCAGCAGCTTTGAGAATTTTGGCCGACAGGGTTTCCGCGACTTGATGTTTCAGGTCGCCACTGGTTTTTAAAAATTGTTTAACTCGTTCCATTATAAAGTCCCAAGATCATATTGACTAATGTTGTTCCGGCTCTAGTTTGAGTATTTTTGAGGATAAGTCAACCCAGAATTGGAGTCTGTGTTTTGCGTGTCAGATCATTCCTTCTTCCGCGAAACTGTAATATTCACTTCCCGCGATGATGATATGATCGACCAGTTTTATTCCGACTATTTCGCCCGTTTTACTCAATCTATGGGTGATCTCAATATCCTGCTGGCTGGGAGTCGAGTCACCGCTGGGATGATTATGCATGAGTACAAATGAGGCGGCGGAATCCTTAATTGCCGGGATCATGACTTCCCGGGGATGAACAATGCTAGCGTTCAGGCTTCCTTCGGAAATGGTAATATCCCGTATCACACTCAGTTTTGGGTTCAGTAAGACGACCTTGACGATTTCTTTTTTAAGATAGCGCAGGAAAGGA
>Ga0066854_10000173_pt1 | contig 23383 bp, 24 predicted proteins | sample ETNtaG_8_FD_65494 | JGI IMG/M metagenome (GOLD analysis project Ga0066854, IMG submission 65494) | Marine microbial and viral communities from oxygen minimum zone, Eastern Pacific Ocean - ETNP201406SV75 | ecosystem: Environmental > Aquatic > Marine > Oceanic | place: Pacific Ocean: Eastern...
ATATGAATTCCCACTTTATATTTCTTATCTGGTAAATATTCAATACTTAAAGCATCATCAATATCTTTAGAACCTTTTGGATCAATTGAAATAGTATTCTGATTTCTCAAATCAATATAGTCGTCTAATTCATTTTTTTCAATATAATCATATATTTTACTTTTTTGTGAAACTTTGAAATTTTTTTGTAATTTATATTTTTTTGTATCTATTTCATAATAATTTAATAATTTTTCGATTTCATTTTTTTTTTCTCCAACTTTACCAATAAATTTATTTAAGATTCCATAAGGTAATTTTTTATTCCAGATATTATATTTAATTGTGATATAAAATCTTCCATTTGTATTTTTCATTTTTTTATCATTAATACATACATAAAATTTCGGATAACAATTTAATAATGGTGTAAATAAAAAATATGGATTTTTCTTATTATTTAAACCATATATCATTTTTTTATTAATTTCTAATATTCCAATTATTTTTTTATATTTCATTTTCGTTTCAACAATATTATTTATAATTTTTGTTGTTTCATCATAATTAATAATATCATCGTGAAAGAATTTAATTTTATTAAAATTTTTAAATTCTTCGATTGATAATTCGAGAGTTTTTTCTTGATTTTTTAATATAATTTTTTTATATTCTCTATCTTGTATTTTGACTTGATACATTTTAATATTTAATCTTAATAATTTTTAATAATAAATTTTAATAACTTTCTCTTTCTTCTGCTTCTCTTTTTTTCTTTCTTTTTCTTCTTTCTTCTTTTTTACGAATTATTTCTAATTCAATTTCTTCACTATCATCTTCATTATATTCTTCAACTTCACAATCACAACAATTACAACTAAATAATTGAACAAAACAATCTTTAAAACCATTTCCAAAATTATCACAATTGAAACATTCTGGACCATTTTTATTAATATTTTCTGCTTTTATTCTCATTAATTCGAAATTATTAGTTGGATCATAATTTTCTTTATCAAATAATTGATTTAACATATTTTTATATTTTTTAACAATCATAAACATCCATAATACCATTAAAATTTGGAAAAACATTCCAATTACAAAAATAAATGGAGTAAAATTTTCAAAACAATGTCCAATTAGGAATGGATATAATATAAATCGAGTAAGAAAGAAGAAGATTACAAAACATGTAAATAAGAAAAATTTTAATTTAGGATGTTTATCATGTTCTACAAAATTATAAAAATTAAAAAATACTGATGATGATTCTAAAATTTCAACTCCAAAAATACAAAATGATGCAATATTAGTAATTGCATAAAATCCTAAAATCAACATAAAAATATGATGAAATAATAATGAAACTTTTGTTAATATTGTATAATCTGGTTTTCCAATTATTGATAAAATATCAATAAATAAATAAGATAATGACCATGATAATGGATAAACCGCATATTTACTAGTTTTTTCTGTATCCATAAAATATACAAAAAAGAAAAACACAAATGAATATAAAGATACGAAAATATGATGTAATAATCCAATTAAACTAATGACTTTTGGAAAACGACTTGAAAATATTACAAAAAACATCAATTGTATTACTAAAATACCTGAAAACCATAGATAAAAAATATGTTGATACTCTTCCAAATCAATTATAATTGTGATTGTTTCTGATAGAGTGACCATATTATTATTTTTTATTAAAAATAAGATTTTCAATTTTAAATAAAATTAATTCTTAAATTATTTTATAAAATTAATTATGAGTTCATTAAAAAGTTTATTAACTAATATTGTTAAAGAAAAAAGTATTTCAAATTCTATTATTAATTATAAAAATGAAATGGAATTGATTAATGATAAACGATTATATAAAGAATGGGTAGAAGAGGAAAAATTTTTATCTAAAGAATTAAATCAAGCAAAAGATAATGTTCGAATATTAAAACACAGAATTAAAGATAAATGTTTACATGCAGATGTTACAGAAGAAATTTATCCAGGTTGGGAAAGATCTCAACATTCTTATCGTTGTAATATTTGTAAATTTTATGTTCGAATTCATGAAGAATTTGATTATAGAAATATTACTAAAACTATTGAATAAAATAAAATTAAAATTTATATTTTAAATTTATTCTAAATATGAACTCATATTTTAAAGAGATTACTAAAAGTTATGAAATATTAAAACCAAAAATAAAAAAAAATGGTATTTATGAACATTTTTGTAAAACTTTAATCGAACAATATAAAAATATTAAAATAAATAATTTTGCTTTTTTTATGCAAGTTGGTAGTTTTTATGAATCTTATGCTTGGAAATTAAAAATTAATGATATTGATATTGATTTTAATTATAAATTATTCGATCGTCTTTCTTCAATATTACATATGGTAAAATCTAGAAAAAATAGTTCAATTGTTCATTCTATTGATAATCCATATATGTTTGGTTTTCCAGATAAAAGTAAAGATAGACATATTGATAGATTATTAAATGAAAATATAATTATTGTTTTAGTTCATCAAAGAGATTCAGATGATGATCCTAAAATCAAAATAAGAGATATAATCGAAATATTTAATCCTTGTACTAATATTAATAATACTAGTAATGATAATTTTACTATGTCTATTGCATTGAATTTATATAAAAACGATTATTATAGTTGTGGTATTTCTTTATTTAATTTAAATTCTAATGAAAATTATGTTTATGAATGTATTGATTCAAAAAATTATAAAAATAATGTTAAAAATAAAATATATAAGATTAATATTACTTATAATCCTACTGAAATTATTTTTTATAATTTTACTAAAATCGATAATCATATTATTATTAAAAAATTAGATCTTGAATTATTTGATAAAAATATTATATTTTTTGATGATATTACTAATAAAGATTTATTAAAATTAGAATATCAACGAGAATATTTTAAAGAAATTTATGATGATGATATTTTATTAAATAATAATTTAAAACATTATAATCTGAATTTTTATGAAGAAGCAAGATTATCTTTTATTTTATTATTAGATTATATTGGTAAAATAAATAAATTATTCTTAAATAATATTTCAAAACCTAAATTTATTGAAATTGATGATTCTTTAAATATTGATTATAATACTTTAGATCAATTAAATATTGTTTCAGCTGAAAAAAAATATGAAAAATTTTGTTTAATAGAAATTTTAGATTATACTAGTACTGTTATGGGTAAAAGATTTTTAACTAGAAGAATTACCAATCCTCTTACTAATATAGAAGAATTAAATCTTAATTATGATATTTCTTCTGAAATGAATAATTATGTTGAATTTGAAAAAATTTTAAATAATATTTATGACTTATCAAGATATCATAAAAAAATTTATTATCAAAGAATTAGTCCTCAAGATTTATATATTTTATTTGATAATTATGAACATATATGTAAATTATTAGATTTATCTTCTCAAAATACTATTTTAAATAATTTTATTCAGAAAAAAATTAAAAAAAAAAAAATAGAAAAAATTATTAAAGAATTTAAAAAAAGATTTAATTTACTTAAAATTAAAAATATTAATTCTTGTGATATTACTACTTTAAATGAAATTATTTTTAAAAAAAATTTTAATAAAGAATTAGATAAATTTATTAATCAATATAATATTTTAAAAAGTTTTAAAAAAGATAAATTAAATGAAATTAAAACTTTTTTTAATAGTTATATTAAAGGTAAATATAAATTTAAAGGTGAATTTGAAACTAATAATAATTATATTAATATTACTAAAACTAAAAATAATTTATTTAATAAATATAAAAATTCTCATGAAAATATGAAAGATTATTTTATTACACAAACTGGTAAATCTAAATATTTTTTACGATCTCCTATTTTAGATGAAAAATATGATCAAGAATTACTCGTTTGGGATAATATTAATAATAAACAAAATATTCTTTTTAAAAAATATTTACTTAGTTTACAAAAATATAAAGATGTATTTCATCATATTGAATATATTATCGGTTTTGTTGATTTTATTAAATCTAATGTTAAAGTAAGTAAAATTAATAAATATTCTAGACCAATTGTTGATAATGATGATTCATTTTTTGATATTAAAGATTTTAGACATCCTATTATTGAAAAAATAAATAAAGATACCGAATTTGTAAAAAATGATTTATATTTAGATTCTGAAAAATTAGGTTTAGTTTTAACAGGAGATAACGGTATTGGAAAATCATCTCTTTTAAAATCCATCGGTATTTGTGTTATTATGGCTCAATCTGGTATGTTTGTTCCTTGTAAATCTATGTCTTTTTATCCATTTAGTAATATTTTAACGAGGATTAAAGGTAATGATAATATTTTTTCAAATTCTTCTAGTTTTCAAATAGAAATGATTGAATTATGTAATATTTTACAAAAGAGTAATGAAAAATCTTTAGTTTTAATGGATGAATTATGTAAAGGTACTGAACAAGCAAGTAGTCATTCTTTAACTTTATCAGTTATTGATGATTTAGTTAATAATAAAAAATGTAAATTTATTATAACTACACATATGCATAGTATTTTCAAAGATGATTTATTTAAACAATTAATTAAAACTAATAAAATTTTTACGAAATATATGGAAGTTGAAATTACAAAAGGTGAAATTATTTATAAAAGAAAATTAGCAGATGGTTCTTCTGGTGAAATATATGGTTTAGAAATTGCAAGAATGCTAGGTATTGATTCTAATATTATTAATAAAGCAATGACTATTAGAAATAAATTTTTAAATGTTTCTAATGAAATTGTTTCTACTAAAAAATCTAGATATAATCCAAAAAAATATATGACAAAATGCGAAATATGTGGTAAAAAAGAACAAGATGAATTAGAAACTCATCATATTGTTGAACAAAAAGAAAGTAATGATGATGGTTTTCTAGAAAAAGAAATGTATCATAAAAATGAATTATTCAATTTAATGATATTATGTAAAAAGTGTCATAAAAAAATAACTTTTAAAAAAATGAAAACAAGTAAAAAAAAATTAACTTCTCAAGGAATTAAAGTTGAACAAATTTAATATCCAATCCATGTTAATCTATATGATGATCCTTTATTTCTTTTTATATCACATTTCATTATATTATGTTTTTTATTTTCAAATTTTTGGGGTTTACCTCCATTTTTATCTTCTGCTAATTCAAATCTCCAACCTCTATATATAAAAGCAAAATCCCATTTATCATTTGCCCATAGATCATATTTAGCTTTTCCATGTAATTCATGCCATCCTCCTTCTTCTAACATATGTGTAGATCCATCACCACTACCTGCCCAACCACCAATCATTCTTGATGATTTCATTTTTTTTAAATCATTTTCATCTATACAAGTAGCTCCAATACATATTCTTTTTCCTTTAACATCTCCACGACTTTCTATTTTACCAGCGGAGAAACTATTAGTTACATCTTGATTACCATGTACATCTAAATGATCCCATATTCCTACTTTTCTAGTTTTACTTGATTTATTGCCTACAATCATTAATTTTTTATAAGTACCTGTATCATTTGATATTTCCGCTTGGTCTGTTCCTTGATCAGGATATTTGGTCCATCTATTAGATAATCTTATTTTACTTTTTAAATCAACATAATTTTGATCAACTTTACTAGCTATACTATTAACTGTTGCTTGTGTTGATTTCATACTATCTAATGCTTCAGTAACTGTAAATTTTTCAGATTTATTTGACATAAGTAAATATACTAATGCACAAATAATCATTATTTTATAATTATTTTTTAAAAAATTTTCAATATCTTTGAAATTCATTATTTATTTTATATATAATGAATTTATTTTTTTTATTTTAAATATTCCTTTCATTTCCATGTAGATATTTAAATATTGGAAATCTCAAACTATCTTTTGTTTTTTCAAAATATTGAACTGTTATTATTTTACCAATTATACTTTCTGGATTTTTATAAAAATGTTTTCTTTCTTCTAATGAAAATCCACTACCAACTTTTGTATCTTTATAATCAATAATAACTGCTACCATAGTTTCTATAGTATTTTCTAATTTTGTTTCTTTTGATATTTCTCTCCAAGGTCCTTTAATTATATCAATTACTTTATATTCTTCATCATGCATTTTTTTATATTTTAATAAAGAATTAGTTCTTTTACCTTCATATTTAACATCTTCTCTTAACATTAAACCTTCCCAATTATTTTTTTCTGATTTTTCAATTAATTTTGAAAAATCATCATCTGTATATTTATTTTGTTCTAAAACTTCAAAAAAAACAAAATAAATATTAATTTTTTTAAATTTTTTTAATCTTTCAGAATATATTTCTTCAGATTTTAAATTAAAAAAATCTTCCTTTTTTAACATATCAAATATAAAATATTTAGGATTTTTCATTACATGATTTTTTTTTTTAATTTCTTTCATAAGATTAGTAAAATCTTCTACGCCATTTTTCATTGATACTATTTCACCATCTAATACAACGGCTTCATGAAATAATTCAATATTTATTAATATTTCATTTTTTAATATAAGTAATGTATGAAATTCTTTACCAGTTCTGGAAAAAAATTTAACAGATTTTTTTTTTGGTTCTATTAATATTAAACATCGTACTCCATCTAATTTTCTAGATACATACCAATCATTTTTTGATTTTTCTAATCTTTTTGGATCATATTTATTTGCTAATACTGGTCGAAATACTGGTATTAATTTTGGAAATATTTTATTTATAATACTTGTATTTAATCTTATTTTTAATGTTTTATCAATAATATTTAATATATATTCCTTATATTCGATATTATCATTAATATAATGATATAAATGAAGTAAAGCAGTATCTCCAGTAATTTTTCTATCTATTAAATGATCTAATAAACTAAATAAATCATGTTTAATATTAATATTTTTTTTTATTTTTTTTTTATTTTTTTCAAATTTTAAATAATTTTTAGAAGTTATACTAAAAACTTTATTATTATCATAAACATATAATAAAACTTTTTGTAAATCATCATATTTAGCTAAAATAATTTTTTTTTCATTAGTTTTATTTGTACTATTAACTTCTATAACCATATCTTTTATTCTTTGTAACATATTTAATAATATATATTCTTACATTATTAAATAAATAAATTTTAATTTTAACAATTATCAATCATCTCTAATAAATCAGGTAAAGATCTTTTTAAATCTTTCATTGATACTTGTTTTTCTTTAATATATTTCAATTTAACTTTCATTGATTCTTGCATTTTTTTATTATCTTTTTTATAATTAAAATAATCTAATTTTAAATAAAATCTATAATATCCATAATTAAATAAAGATAATAATAAAAATAATCCAACAGCTATATATCTATTAAAAAAATTAAATAAATAAAATGTTACAAACATTGAAAAAAATGATAAAAATAAATAACCAAAATTTTGCATTAAAGAATTTTGTGTTTTATATAAAGTTTTTAGAGATTTAAATAATAATTCGTAATCTTTTACTACTTTTTCATTTTCATCATTTAATAATTTTAAATTTTTTTGTAAAGATCTTAAATATCTTAATGATTTATCATTTCTATCCAATTCTTCTTCCATTTCTTGATTTTGATGTCTTAAATCAATTTTTTCTTGTCTTAAATCAATATTTTCTTTATGTAAATGATTATTTTGAATAATAATATATGTTTCTGTTTTTTTTTCGGATTCATTTAATTTTTTTTCAGTATTAGAATTTAAAAAGAAAGTCATTTTTGTTGTTTCTTTTGGTGATTCCATTGTATATTTTATTTTTGATAGTAAATTTTAAAAAAAAAAAATTAAACAAATAATTTTTAATTATTCTTTTAATTCATTTTAATTCCATTTATTTGCTGTAATAAAAAGAGCTAATCCTGCTTCTGCAAGAAAAGCAATCCAATAAACACATAACCAACCAATTTCATATAATTCTCCAGTTGATACATCAATTGAAGATTGAACTCCTAAAAATAAGAAGGCAAATGATTTTAATGCATAAGAAGCAGTTGAAAGATTTTTAGTCTTTCTTGATCTCATAATTTTAACAACTTGAATCATTTCAGCAATACAAATAAATGCTACACCTAATACTTTTAAAACATAAGTTGCCACAGAAGTTTCTCCCCGATATGCATCTTCTTCGAATAACATTACATCAAAGCTTGACATTATAATCTTTTTTTATATAAATTATATTTTCAATTTTAAATATATTTTTAGAATGTTATTAAAAATCAACTGATTATATTAACAAAATTATTAGAAGAAGAATAAAAATATTTTATATCATTCTTAAAATCAAAAATAAATTTTTTATTAAAAAAAAGTTTAAAATTTTCAACTTTAATATTAATAGGTTGATTAATTATTAAATATACACTATATTTACAAATAGTTTTTCTTTCATTAGATAAAATTATATATCTTCCAATACTATTTTGTTTCTTAATAGAAACTTTTATTTTAATATTATAGTCATTAAAAAAATATAATTCTAAATCTTTATTAAAATAACTATCAAATGATAAAAAAAATGGATTAAATTGATATAAATAATGAATTTTAAATAATTTTGTATATTCTTCATAAGGAAAAAACCCTAAAATTTCAATATTTGCAATTTTTTCAAAATATTTTTTTAAATATATAGTATTTTTATCAATATTTTCTTGTTTTATTTCCATGGAACATTGAATTGCTTTATTAGAATAAGTTTGAATATTATCATTTATTATTTCTTCATCATTATTATTTTCAATTACTAATTTTATTTTTTTTTTAATTATTTCTTCAGTTTGAACATAAGAATCTTTAGTTATTATTTTTTTATTTATTTTTCCTACGCGTTGTTGTCGTTTTAAAGTTATTTTATTAAAAATTTGTTGTTTTTCAATAATTCTTTTTTCAATTTGTTCTAAATTATCCATAATATATAATAAAATAATAATTAATTTTTAATTGATTATTATTTTTATATTATCTTAAAGATGGAGGAATATATTTATCTTTAGTTTTTTTAGTTTTAGTTTTATTTTGATTAATTTGAATATCAGAAATATTTTCAATTTTCGAAATTGGTTTTTTCCAACCAGTAAATTTTTTTTTAGGAGGAGTTTTTGGTTTAGAAGGAGTTTTTGGTTTAGAAGGAGTTTTTGGTTTAATATCATTTATTTCTTCAATACATGATTCTGAATCTAAATCTAAATTATATAAATAACTCAAATCATTATATTTAAAATCATTATATTTAGATTTAAATTTAAATTTACAAGAAAGAAAAAGTTTTTTTTCTGCTGTAGTAAATTTATATTCTTCTTTTTCAAGAAGATTCATAATATCAAAATAATCAGAATATTGCATTAAATTAGGATTTTTACAATATGAAACATAATCCATCATTCCTTTATGTACTTCTTCAATATCATCACAATATTTATCATATTCTTCTTCTCTTTCAAGTTGTTCTTCATATTCATATAAATCATCTTCAGGATCATCTAAATTTTCGTTATAATAAGTCATATTTGAAATATTGTTTAATTAAGAATTAGAATCTATTTTAATAAAAATGTTTGATATTAATAATTATAAAGATGAAAATCTAGAAATATATAATAAGAAAGGAAATTATTTTATTACTTACAATAAAAAGAAGATTCAATTTTATTTAAAAAAAAGTTTAACAATAACAGAAATAACAGAATATAAAAGGAAAATTAATATTTTAGTAAAAATCGAAGATGAATATAAATTATTTTTTAAAAAATTAGAAAAAATATTTTTAGAAAAATTTGATATAGAAAAAAATAGATTAATAACTTTAATAAAAGAAAATGAAAAAGGGAATATAATAAAATTAAAAATAAATAAAAGAAATAAAAAAATAATTTTAGATGTTTTTGATAAAAATAAAGAATATATTTCATATGAAGATATAAAAAAATATCAAAAAATAAAATGTTTAATTGAAATAGATAGAATATGGGAATATAATGAAAAAAATGGTTTTATAGTTATAGTAAAAGAGATCTATATAGAATAAATTTAATTAAATAAAAATTCATATAATTAGTTATAATTAATATGAAAGTCGATGACATAGAATTTTTAAAAATAAAAAAAATAGGTAAAAATATTTTAGCTCTAGCACATTATAAAAATAAACCAATAATATTAAATATAAATAATTTAGAAATAAATAAAAAAGTTTATAAAGAAAAAGAAAAATTTTATATAGAAATAAAAAAAGAAGATTTATTAAAAATATTATTTATAATAGAAAATTATATTTGTAAATATGTATATGAACTTCATCCAACAACTAAAGATTATAAAAAATTTAAAAATGAACATATGAATAGTGTATATAAAGAAGATTATATAAAATTAGAAGTACATAAAAATTGTTTATTATTAGAAGAAGATCAATTAGAAAACAAAAAAGTTATAGAAGTAAATGAATTAATAGAAAATAATTTTATAGATATAAAAATTCATTTTATAGGAATAAAATTTTTTGAAAAAAATTTTGAACCAGTATTTATAGTAAGAAAAATAATAAAACATATAGAAGAAGATGATGTTTCTATATTTAGTATAGAAAGTGAAAATGAAGATAGTGAAGATGATATATTATATAATGATGATAAGATAACTACTTTAATAAATCAAGATTTTCCAAAAACTCAAATTGAAATATAATCAATCCCGTTTATTTTATATTTTTTATATTTTTTTTTTGTTATCTTATAATATAATAAACTATCAAAAATGAATATGCTTTTAAATAATCCTAAATCAGCATTTGCATTTGTATGTCTCATCATATTAGCAGCAGCAATTTTTGCAATGAGTAAAATGTTTAATAAAAAAAAAGAAAATTATGAAAGTTATAAAGAAGAATTAAAAGAAATTGCAAGATCTGCAGATAACCAAATGGCAAAAGATATGTTTGATGCACAAGATGTTTCACAAGAATCATCTGAAGAACAATTAGATGATGCCGAAAAAGTAATGGAAAAACAAGCTAAATCATTAGCTGAATATGAAGAACCTCAACCAAATGATTTATTACCAGCTGAAACCGAAGCTGATGAATGGTCAAAAGCAAACCCAAAAGGTAATGGTTCATTAGAATTAAAAAACTTTACTGAAGCTGCATTCCATATTGGTGTAGATACACAATCAAACTCATTAAGAAATGCTAACTTACAATTAAGATCAGAACCTCCAAACCCAATGAAAGCAGTATCCATTTTTAATAATTCAACTATTGGACCAGATCCATATAGAAGACCAATGGAAATTAATTAAATTTTTAATATTTAAAAATATCAAAAAATAATTTATATAAATATGAATCATATTTATGCAAATATCCTTTATTATGAACAATTAGTTTTGATTCATTAGGATCTAAATAAAAAACACTTATATGATTATTCCTTAATTCTTTAGTAGTATATTGTATAAAATTTTTAAAATTTTTTTTTTCTAAAATTTTTAAAAAAATTAAATCATTTTTATTTAATACATATATTTCTTCATTTAGTTTATTAAATATAAAAAAAACATAAGTTTCTTCATTTAAAATAAATAAATATTTAATAATAACCTTATCTTTAGGTATTTCATTTTTCAATTGTTGATGATTATTCATAATATAATAATATATTATAAATAATTTTAAATGTTTAATTAATTGTTCTATCACTTACAATACATTGACTAGTATCTTCTTTACAAGTTGATTTACCAGAATTATATAACCAATTAGCAAATTTTACACTATCTCCATTTTTTATTCCATATTCATTAGTATTAGGCATAGAAAAGAATTGTCTTTGAGAATTATTTTTACCATATAAATCATTTACATCTTTGAATAAACCTTTATTAAAATGATTATTAATTTCATCAATATTTTCTTCAATTAAACATGCTTCTTCTTTTTTTTTATAATTACTAACATCTGTTAATAAAGTATTACCAAAAGGATTATCTTCAGTTGGTTTAGAACATTTAGAATTTTCATAATCTTCAGTAAGATTTAATTTGTCATCTTGTTTTTTTTCTATAGTATTAAATTTATAGATATATAAAGTAATTAAAGCAGTAACAACTGGAATAATAAATAAATTATAATTTTTATTTTTTAAAAATAAAACAAAAGTAATAATAATAGAAAATCTTAATAAAGAATTTAATTTTTCGTTATTATTCATAAAACTTGATGGGAAAAATTCAATTAATCTTTCATTATTAAAAATAATGGAAAAATCATTAAACCAAAATTCATCATTTTTCATTTTTATATTTTTAGTTTCATAAACCATTTTATTAAAATATTATATAATTATCAAATATAATATTTATATTATTTTTCTAATAAATTAAAAGAAAATTTAAAATAATGATTGCGAAATTTTATAATAATAAACATATTTTTAATATTATCTTCTTTTTTATTATGATTATAATATAAAATTTTATTTTTACCTTTATAATAAAATTTTTTTAAAATAACAAAATCAAAGTTATATTTATTTTCTGTATAATAAGATGGTCTATTACACATTTTGAAATTTTTATAATCTTTTTTTGGAACATTTTCATAATTTAAATTTATACCAAAACTTCCAAAATATATTTTTAATAATAATAATTTTTTTAATAAATAAGATTTTAATTCTTTAATATCATTATTATCATTATATTCTTGAGTTATTATTAAATCATTTACACCTCTAAAAAACATTAATGAAATTATTTCAAATTGTTCATTTATTGAAGAATTTATATCTAAATTTAAACATATACTAAATTTTGGTTTAGGTTTTTCGGAAAAAATCTGTTTTGCAATATTATCAATTTCCATATACTTTTTAGTATCATTAAAGTATTAATTTATTTAAAAAATTAAAGTTAATATTATATAGTTATAATAATGTCAATACAATTACCAATTGGTCCTCATTCAACAGCATCATTAATAAGAACAGATAGTAATTTTGAAGTTGATTATATAACTTTAAATAGTTTATATTCATCAAATACAATAAATACAAATAATTTAAATGTTACAAATATTTTAAATGTATATAATGATACAAATATCCATGATACTCTTAATATTACAGGAGATATAAATTTAATATCTGGTGATATTAATTTAAATAATGATTTAAATATTTCTGGAAATTTCAATTTTGCTGGAGATTTATCACCAAATAATTTAAATGTAACAAATAATTTAAATGTAACAAATAATTTAATCGTTCAAAATGATATAACTGGAGGTAATTTAATAATAACAAATAATACTATATTAGGAAATTCTTTAAAAGTAAATGGTAATAATTTAGTAGTAGATAATGTTAATTCAAGAATAGGTATTAATGTAACTAGTCCAACAGAAGCATTAGATGTAAATGGAAATTCTAATTTAAGAAATAATTTAGTAGTTGATGGAAGTTTATTAATAAGAGGACAAGATAATTTCAATGAAGTTAATTTTGATAGTTTTAGTAAATGGATAGATGGTTTAGATCCTGAAACTCAAATTACTTCAAAAGGAAATAAAAAAGTTGGTATAGGTATTGCAAATCCAACTAATTTATTAGATGTTTCTGGTTCTTTAAATATTAAAGATAATTATAAAATTCAAAATGAAATAGTTTTATCAAAAAATACAATTGCTACTTCTATTACATCTTCAAATTTACAAGATTTAGGTACTTTAAATAATTTAGATGTTACTGGATTAACAAATATGTATAATGATTTAAATATTACTGGAAATATTTCACAAACTGGTAACTTAAATGTAACTGGAGAACATAAACTAAATAATTTTCATATAGTTGATAATAATACAATTAATATAACAAGTAAACTTAATATATATGATGATATAAAAGTTAATAATTTAGTATCAAATTCAATTAAAAGATTACCACCACAAAGAATTGTAAGTAATATTCATGAAGTCGGTGGATTTTTTTATGGAACAGGTATTTATAAAGTAACTACATCATGTATTGGAAGTGATATCTTAGTATATCAAACAATGGATGATTATAATGATACATTTTTTGTATCAGATTATGTATATAATGTAACAACTGGTGTATATGAAGGAACAAATACTTTTAATTCAATAAGTGGAGAACATATAAAATTTGAAATACCAACAGCACAAATATTAGATAATTTACAAATCAAAGTTAATAATGATTCATTAGCTCATAATAATCCAGTAGATTTTAAAGTATATGGTTCAAATGATGATACAAATTGGACATTATTAACTGAACAAACAGGAGTTGAATGGATATTAAATAATGCAGATTATACTATAGAACAATTTGATATATCAGATAATAACACATATAAATATTTTAGTTTAGTTGTAACAAAATGCGGAGGAATAAATGAAACAAATTTAAAACGATTTGATCATTTTAAAATAGTCGAATTAATATATAATTTTGATTTAAATTATGAATATGTAAATATATATTCAAATGATGAATATATTGGAATAGGAACAACTAATCCAAAAAATACTTTAGATGTAATGGGTGATTTAAATATACATGGTAAATTTAAAATAGAAGATGTAGATATATTTAATTCATCATTAAAAACAAATTTAAGAGAATATCCACCAGAAGCTATAGATATATCTAAATTAACAATAAAAACTCAAGGGGAAACTCACGAAGAAGGTGCAATTGTTAATGGTGCAAAAGGTTATGGTGATGGTTCTTATAATATATATTATTCAAGTATTAGACCATTCTTTTTACCAAATGGTTTAGGAAGTTATGCTTTTGATAAAAGAAATAATGCAAATTATTATTATAGATCAAAAGATAATTATAATTCTAATACAGGAGCATATATAGGTACTAGTTTATTAAATGATATAAGTGGAGAATATATTATATTACAAATACCAGAAAAAATGTTAATAACTAACTATAGAATATATAATAATATTTATGATTCAGAATATATGAGTCCAAATACATTTTCAATATTAGCATCAAATGATCGTATTAATTGGGTAGAAATTGATAGTCAATCAGGTCAAATTTGGGATACTACAAATAATTATAATTACAAACAATATGATGTATATACAACATTATTATATAAATATTTTGCAATTGTAGTTTCAAAAGTAGGTAATGATGGAATATATGAACATAGAGATGCATTAAAAATACAAAGTTTAGTATTTTATGGTGTTGAATTTAATAAATATGGAGTTAATTATGATACTGGTTTATATGTAAATGGTGCAATGAAAGTTATAGGAGATATGGAAGTTGATGGAGATATGACTTTTGGTGAAATGATAGTTGAAAAAATGGGTATTGGTGTTACATCACCAGTAAATGGTTTAATAGAAATTAGTGGATCAAATATAAATAATGCTGTAACTACAACTGGTGCTTCATATCTTCGTTCAACATATACAGAAGTTGATAATGTGGGTTCATATAGTGGTTCATTTATTGGTGTATCAAGTGGACCATCAACTCAATCTTATTCAATATATGCAGATGGTAAAATAGCAGCTTTAGAATTTAATGCAGTATCAGATTTAAGAGTAAAAAATATAATAAATGAAAGAAATATCGATGATGATATACAAATTATAAAAAAATTAAATACATATGATTATAATTATATTGATAAAATAAATGATGGACATAAAGAAAAAATTGGTTTTATAGCACAAGAAATAAAAACAATAAATAAAAATTTTACAAATCAATCAAAAAGATTTATACCAAATATTTTTAAAAAATTTCATTTAAAAAATAAAAATATCATAATAATAAATAAAAAATTAAAATTATCAGAAAACGATTTAATAAAAGTAGAAGTATTTTATAATAATGAACCAAAAATAATTGAAGTAAATATTTTAAATATAAAAATAAATGAAATATATATTAATAATAGTTTAGAAATAGATATAGAAAAAGGTATTTTTATTTATGGTAAATATGTAAATGATTTTTTAACAATTGATATTAATCAAATAACAAGTGTTAATACAAATATAATAAAACATTTATTAAGTCGTGTAGAAGATTTAGAAGAATATATTATGCGAAATTAAAAATCATTAATTTCAATTTCATCTTTATATAATTTAGTTTTTTGCATTTCGATTCTTAATTGTTTCATTTTTTTTCTTTCTTTTTTTCTATCATTTTTTTTCATTCTTTTAAAAAAATTGGGATTATCATATAAAGACCACATTAAAAAAGATATAACAATAATATCAATTATTTGATTTAAATAAATTTGTTGTGAAACTAAACTAAAATAAATATTAAATAAATTTAATATAATAAATGTATATCTGATAAAATTACTTGTATGATATCTATTAAAAATATAAAACATAATTAAACCAAATAATAAAAAATTATCTTTATAAGTATAACATCTAAATAAACTCCATAAATCATATGGATCTGGTGTATACTCACAATAATTTGGAACCTTATAATAAATAGTAGAAACACTACTAACAGAATTATATAATAAATAAATAGAAACTATAATTAATACTCTTTTAGCGATTTTATATTTCATTTTTGAATAGAAAAAAATCCAAATAAATGTAATTAAAAAAATTGGTACATATAAATAATTATAATCTATTACATATACATGGAATTGATAAAAATTTTTACTTTTTTTTATTAATTTAATATAATTATTCATAACTGAATAATTTTCACATTCTATTGATTGAATATCATTATATCTTCTTACTAAACAAGAAATATAAAGATTAATAAAAAAGAAAATTATACTATACCACATATATCGTTTATCAGTACCTTTTCTACCAAAAATAAAAGAACACATTTTTAAATTATATAATTAATCAATTTTATTTATGTATTAGTACCAATCTTAGAACTAAATCCAACTCCATCAATTTTTTGAATAGCTTCTGTAATTTCTAAAGTAAAACTATGATCATTATCATAAAATTCAAATAATTCACCATCATTTTTATAAAATCTAAAATCAATTTCATTTAATTGAGTTAATGGAGTATCAGTAAATACTTTATAACCTCCGATATAAGCATTATAAATATCAGCACCAGATGCGGAAGCTAATTGAATTTTAGCAAAAATATTAGAAACACTACCACTAGTTTCCCCACTACCTATAGTATCAGATTGCATAAAAATATATTTTTCACCAGATAAATTTAAACTTTGATTAACTGATGTAGTAATAATACTACCATATTCTGGAGTTGGATCATTTATATTAGGTTCAACTACATTTAAAATCTGAGTTTCAATAGCAGAAATTGATACATAAGGTACTGGAATTTTGAAAGTATTAGCATCAACAACAGTAACCATTAAACCAGCTGGATTACAAATTTCTTCAACAAAAGTTGTTAATCTTGTTTGGTCTTCAACTGGTTGAATATTATTAATATTATAACCATATAGATGATCAAAAATAGTTACACTCTCATATATAGAATTACTTGAATCTTGAAATATAAAAACTTCATCACCAGTTTCTAATAAATGATCATAATTTGTTCTTACATAACTATAAATCGAACCTTCACTACTACCATCTGGTAAATAAACTTTTTTAATAGAAATTCTTACATAACCATTAACATTAGTCAGATCGGGCAAAATTTCATATGGAGATACTAAACCATCTGTTATAGCAACAACTTGTGTATTTGTTGGTACTCCATTTTCAACAATAGTTTGTTGGAGATAACTAAAAGATTCAATAGAATTAGTTTGAATAACACTAAATTCAGTATCAGCATTAGGAAAACCTAATAATTCATAAGGAGATTCAGTATCACTAAAAAGTAATTTAAAATCTAAACCTTTACCAATTTTAACAGAAGTACCACCAACATTAGATTCACTAGAAGTTGCAGAAGAACCAATAATAAATGTGTATTGAGATGTTGATGTAGAAGCAACAGTATGTGTTGCATTCCAATCTCCAGAATCAATACCTCCAATAGTAATAGCATCTTCTATATAAATAGAACTACCAGGTGTCATTCCATGATTACTTTGATTAACTGTCACTATTGTTTGATTATTAGCACCTAGATTAAAAGAAAAAGGATTAGATAAAGTAGTATAATCAATAGAAGATATTTTGACAATATCAGTAACAATATCTATATCTACAGTAAAATTATTATATTTTCCATTAACTCTTTTAACTGTATTCATAGAAGTTTGAAGTAAATCTTGTAAAGTAGTAGCATTATAATTACCGGATGTTAAAGCGACAGAATAAACAATAATATTACTTACATTTGGATTATCATTAGAAATAGTCCAACTAATAACATTATTTTTTAAACTTGCTGGTGTACTACGAATTAATTGTTGTGTATTAGTAAATTCAGTACTTTTTAATTTAATAGCAACGACATTAGTATATTGTCTTTTTAAAGGAATTTTATAATAATTTGGTTCAGTATAAATAAGTTTATCACGATCTCTACTATCAATATAAAGTAAATGTCTTTTTTCAATAACAAATCTTTTAAAATCTTTTTTTTTATTAGGAATCATAGTCATACCTAAACTTTCTGCTTTTTTATTTTTATTTTTATTTTTTTTTTTTGTTTGATTTTCAAATTTAATACTTAAAGGAATTTCATGTCTTAATAAATCTTCATCAATATCATTTTCTTCATTAATATCATCAAAATCTAAATCTTGATTTTCCATAAATTGTCTAAATTCTTCTTGTTCTTTTAAATAAGAGGGAACATCTTCTTGAATAGTATAAACATTTTTATTAATATATCTTTTATTTAATAAATATTCTTCGTCAGCCATATATATATATTATTATTATGTTTTTAATTAAATTAATAACTATAATTGAAATTATATATATGAATTGTATTAAAAAATATCTTCCTGAAAATTTAAATGAAATTAAATATAATAGAGAAAAAATCAATGATTTAATGAAAATTCAAAATGGGAATTTATATAATTTTATAGTATGTGGAGATTATGGGATTGGTAAAACATTAATAAAAAAATTATATTTAAAATTTTTAAAAAAAAAAAATATAAAAATTTTTGAATTAAATTTACATGAAGATTTAAAAAAAAATTTAAAAATAAAAGAAAAAATATCAAATATATTAAAAATAATACAAACAAAAGTATTAATAATAGATAATTATGAAAAATTAAATATAGAACAACAATATTTTTTAAAAAGTTTAATAAAAAAAAAAAAAAATTTATTTATTTTTATTTTTATAAATAATATAGATAATTTAATAGAACAATTTCATAGTTTATTTATTATTTTCAAATTAGATAATTTAAATTATAATGAAAAATTAAATTATATCAATAATATATTAAATAAAGAAGAAATAAAAATTGATAAAAATATAATTAAAGATATATCTAATAATTCATTAAATTTTTATGATTTAAATAAGAATTTATCATATATATTAAATTATCGTAATTCTAAATATGATTATGAAGTTTTTAATAATTTTAATAATTTTTATAATCAAAAAATAATAAAAAAAATATTAAATTATTGTAAAAAAGGAGAAATATATCAAGTAATAGAATATATAGATGAATTAATAAAAGAAGGATATTCAATAAATAATATATTAAATTTTTTTATAAATGAAATTATATTATTAAAAGATACAGAATATATTGAAATAATAAAAATAATGAAAAAGATCTTAGAAAATGAAATATGTACAGAAAATAATAATTATACATATAATCAATTATTATGTTTTATAGCAAAATTATGTACGATGGCATAATCTGATATAAAGTATATTTATTTTTATATATAAAAAATTAGTACATCTTTTTATATAATATTTGAAACCTTTACTAATTTTAGTCATATTATTTAATTTAGAGTAATCTTCATCTAAAATTAATAGAATTCTTTTATTATTAATTCTTTGAATAGAATGAATATATAAAGTATTGTTAGAATAAGATTTTAAATCATTATATTTTAATCTAAGATTATTACAAATTTTATAATCATCATAAATATATAAATGAAAATTATATTTTTCTATTAATTTAAAATGATAAGTATGTAAATGAAAAATTACATCATTTAAATTAATATTTTGAACAAATTCAATTCTTTTTTTATATTTTTCATATAATATCCTATTAAAAGTATTATTTAATTCTTCAAAATATTCCATATCATATTTAAATTCAATTATAATACTTATACAATCATCATTTAGATACGGAGATAAACATTCTCTAAAATCAAAATTATCATATTCCATATATAATAATACTTAATTTTTTAATAATAATATATTTTATAATTTTTCAAATTTTTAAAATCATTAATTATTTTTTGAGTAATACCTTTATTTATTGGAGTTTTCATAAAATTAACAAATTTTTTATACATTTTTTTTTTTTTAATATTAATTTTATTATTAAATATATCTTTTTTTAAAAAATTTAAATGTTTTTTATAAATTATTAAATTTTCTAAATCTTTTGTTATTTCTATATTATAATTTTCTTCACAATCTTTAATTTTATTAATATTAATTAAATCATTTTGATTATTTTGAATAATTTTTAATAATTTTTTAATTATAATAAAATTATTTTTAGAACCGAAATTAGTATTTTCATTAAATTTTTTTAGATATTCATTAATGTTTTTATCACATTTTACTTTTATTTTGTTTCTATTTTCGAATAATTTAATATATTTATCATAAGTATATTTTTTATCATATTTCTCAACAACATTATAATTTTCTAATTTAAATTCAATTTCACAATCTAATAATTTAATTTGAAAAGTTTCATTACAAATTTTTTTAAAATCTTCCAATTTAGTAATATAATTTTGATTAAAATAAAAACCATTAGGTTTATTTTTCAAAATATATTTATGAATATCATTATTTAATTGTTTAAAATTATTATTTAATTCATTATTTATATTATCATATTTTTTATTTTCATAATTTAATAATTCATTTATTTTATGATCTAATATATTTTTTTCCATTGAAATTTCTAGAGCTAAAGAAGTAGGAGTTGAAGTTTTTAAATCACATACTGAATCACAAATAGTATAATCATTTTCATGACCAATTGCACAATAAACTGGAGTAGAACATTTATAAATTCTTTCAATTAATTCATCATTATTAAATTCATTAAGATCTAAAAAAGATCCACCACCTCTAGTAATTAAAATAATATCTACATTATTTTCAAATTGATCAATGGATTTAATAATACTTGAAACACAATTCATACCTTGTACATTTACATTAGATAAATAAATATCTCCGAAAAATAATCTATTACTTATAGTTTTTTTAAAATCATTAATTGCTTCACCTTCTAAAGAAGTGATTAAAGCAACTTTTTTAATATTTTTTTTATCTAGAATATTATTTTTATTAAAATATCCTAAATCTTGAAATTTTTTAATTTTTTTTTTTAATAAATTTTCTAATGTTTCTTTTTTTTCTATTCTAGAACATTGTAATTTATAACAATTTTTTGGTGCATAAAAATTAAATTTACCATCTACTATTATAATATCACCTACTTCTAATTGATAATTATATTTATCTTTTGTTCTTTTCCAAATTACACTATCTATAATACAATCTTTATTCATATCTTTTAGTGTAAACCATATATGACCTTTATCAGTAACATTAAAAACTTCTCCTTGAACTTTATAATTATAATCTAAATTCTTTTTAAAACAATTTTTAATTATATTTGTTAAATCTTGTACTGATATTACATTATCCATTGATAATATTATATTTTAATATATAAAAGTGTTATTAAATGAATTAAAAAAATATTAAAATTTATTAAAATAATTAGATAAAAATGTCTAATATTGAAATGAATGAATATGGTAAACAAAGATACTTTGATAAATATTACGAAGGAGATAGTTCTGGTCATGATCAAAATTGTTGTTTAAAATGTATGAAAAAATGTACAAAAAAAGTTTGTAAACAAGTATTTAAACTTTTTATTTTTGCATTAATTTTAGGAGGTTTAGTTTATGGAATTTATTGGGGTACATCAGAAATTCTTTCATTAAATGATTTTAAACAAGTAGAAGATGGTTGTACGATTGATTCTTTCGTTGGTTCAGTAAATGGAACAGAATGTACTGAATGTAATTGTGAATATTTATATGATCCTTGGTCATTATCACGATCAAAACATTGTACACCATGTGATTCTGTAAAATATGATTATTTAGTTACTGCTGCTGAACATTGTGGTGATGATTTATTATCAATTGATAATGATTATTATGAAGATTTAGCATGTGGAAATACTGTTAAAGTGGTTGGAGAATCATATAATTGTTATTTATATGAAGATTGTCGTGGTCAATATTCATTTGATACAATGTATGCTGATCAAAATCAATTAATTTTACCAATTATTAGCATTGTTGTTTGTAGTATTTTATTAATACTAACATGTTTAATTAGATGTTTATGTTTTTAATAATTAAAATTGAATAATGTCATTAAATAACAATGTATGAAATAGAACATAGAGATATTGTATTTGAAATAAAAATATCATTAAGAGAATTAACAAATATAGATGAAACAATAAATATAAATATAAAAAAAATACTTGGAAAAAATTATAAAAATAATTATGGTTATTTAAAAAATATTAATTTTATACAAGATATTGAAACTACAAATATAGTAAAAAATGATTTTTCAGGTGATATTATTTGTAAAGTTTTTTTAAATGCATCTTTTATTAATCCTAAAATAGGAGAAATCATTGATTGTACAGTGAAAGAAAATAATAATATAAATATTGCAGTATATGATATATTAAAAATTGTAATTATTGATAAAAATTTAAATTTAAATATTGGTGATAAAGTAAAAATAAAAATATTAGCAAAACAAATGAAATATAATAAAAATTATATAAATATTGTCGGATGCATAAATAATAAAATTAATTAAAAATATTATAATATTAGGTATTATAATGTTTTTTACTTATCAAGATAAAGAATCATTGAAAAAAAAAATTGAAAAATTAAATAATCTTGAATCTATTTATGTTTATAATATTTTAAAAAAAAATAATGAAAAATTCACTATAAATGTTAATGGATTATTTTTTGATTTATTAGATATTTCAAATAAATCTTTAGAAGAAATTGTATTATTTTTAAATAAAAAATAA
>Ga0066854_10000175_pt1 | contig 23266 bp, 23 predicted proteins | sample ETNtaG_8_FD_65494 | JGI IMG/M metagenome (GOLD analysis project Ga0066854, IMG submission 65494) | Marine microbial and viral communities from oxygen minimum zone, Eastern Pacific Ocean - ETNP201406SV75 | ecosystem: Environmental > Aquatic > Marine > Oceanic | place: Pacific Ocean: Eastern...
TCAAAGATTTGTTTAGAGGGATATTTAAGATTGGTAAGGAGCGTAAGTGGCGCTTGAATCATTCCTCTTTATATCTTGATTTTCTTGCAGGCAATCAAAAGTATGAGTGTACCCCTTGGGGTAACCCGACTCGAAGTGTTTTTGGATGGCAAAAGCCTTGTTATCTTTTAGCAAATGAAGGTAATACAAATAGTTTTTCTGAGCTGATGGAGACAACAGAATGGGAAAATTATGGAACGTCTAAAAACGAAAAATGTAATAGTTGTATGGCACATTGCGGTTTTGAAGCAACGGCTGTTGAGGATATGCTTAGTCACCCATTGAAAGGGCTGATGGTTTCATTGAAAGGACCTAGGGTCGAAGGTGTTATGATGACAGAAACCATGCCTGAGTACGTGGCCAAAAAATTGGCAGATATTCCGGTTAAAGTTGATCTTAATTAGAAGATTGAGTTTGGTGAGTCATATTTAATGAAAAGAGTTATGAGATGAAGGTAGGAAAGGTGTTTTTAAGCTATAAATATATTCTTTTTTTAGTTTTATGTTGTTTCGTGTTTTCGGTTAAGGCTGGCGAAGTAATATCCCCAAGGGAAGTAGTGGGCAATTTTCAGGATCGATTGATTGATGCGATGAGCGGTGGTGCAGCCTTGGGCTTTGATGGCCGATATAGTCAAGTTGAGGTGGCCGTGAGAGAAAGCCATCATCTTGCCAAAATTGCTCGAATAGTGGTCGGAAAAGAGTGGGTAAAGTTGACTAAAACGCAGAAAATATTATTGGTTGAGCGGTTCAGTCAGTTAATTTTTTCATCGTATGCGAAGTTCTTCAGTGAGTATTCGGGGGAAGCCTTTAGTTATGTTTCTGAAGAAGAAACACGGCGAGGGGGAATTATTGTTCATACCTTATTTGTGATTCCTGATGATGAGGATGTCAAGTTTGATTATATGATGAAGAAAAAGGGTGATTCTTGGCGAATAATAAATATTATTGCTAATGGCGTTAGTGATTTAGCCTTAAAGCGTTCTGAATATACCAGTGTTTTATCGGGCGAAGGGTTTGATGCTCTTATTGCTAAGATGGAGCAAAAAATTAATTCATTTTCAAAAGAGTTATAAAATTGTGCGTTTCATAAATGAGCGACAAGTCTGGCTGAGTCGTTGTGTTTTAGTTTTTTTAGGTTGTTGTTTTGTAGTTGGGTGTGCAACCACCACCCAGAAGGATACTGCCGTTGAGGATCCTTATGAGGACTTTAATAGGCGAATTTATAGCTTTAATCAAGGTGTTGATAATTACTTCTCTGGGCCGATAGTCACTGTTTACGATACTATTACACCAGACTTTTTACAAAAAGGAGTGGGTAATTTTTTTACTAACCTAAATAGTGTCCAAGTGGTTGTCAACGATCTTTTACAAGGAAAGATTATCCAAGGGACTCGAGATACGGGGCGATTTGCAATTAATTCCACATTAGGTGTTTTTGGTCTATTTGATGTTGCCAGTTATGTTGGCTTAAAGCAAAATGCTGAAGATTTTGGGCAAACGCTGGGTGTTTGGGGGGTGCCTGCCGGACCGTATGTTGTGTTACCTTTTTTGGGGCCGTCAACGCTTTTTCAAGGCGTACCCGGTGCAACAGTGGATGCCTTGTCTAATCCAGTTACTTATGCGACAGCATTGCCTCTAGTGCAGGCTCTTTCGGCGGTTAATGCGCGTTCCGATGCAGAGGCGTCACTAGATTTTATTAATGAATCAGCCCTAGACCCTTATGCGTTTACTCGCGCAGCTTATTTGCAGTGGCGACAACATTTAATTACCGATGGTGAAGGCACGGCGCAGGCTAGTTTTGAGGCGCTGGAAGATGAGATGTTCCTCGATGAGGATGATGACATGGAACTTGATCTACTTGAAAGCGAGGTGAAGGATTCCGCTAAATTGTCTCAGGAGGCGGGTCAGAGTGCTTCACCTGAGAGTGCAAGCTTTCTCGATAATGCTGATGAAAGCAGTGACGTTGACAGAACCTTGGATTTGCTTGAGGTTGAATTAAAACAATCTGCCGCTGAACACGAAGCGATGTCGGTCTTGAAAGAAAGTAACCCAGAGACGGATTTACACACGGTTACAGAATAAGTTAATATTCGTTTCGCTAAAGTGTTGTTGGATCTTGACCATGGTGGCTGGCCTTGTCAGCGTGCCTATATAAAACAACCTCTCGATAAGCAGTCAGTTGTTGACTGTTTATCGAGAGGTTGTGGTAATAGCTGGGACTGATTAGAGAGTTTCTAGAATCAGTAATAAGACAAGTGTTAAAGCGAGTCCGCAATGGAGGACGCCTTTAACAGAGGTCATCGGTCCCAAAAAACCTAACTCAGGTGGCTCAGCCTTTTTTATAGCCGGTATTTCTTTAAGAGCGGGGTAGGCCCCATTGATCGCGATAGGGACTATAACCATCAGGCATATCAATAAAGCGAAAGCGCTAAAACCGTGTGGGTAGTGCGAAGATGCTCCCATTAGGAACAGCATGGGTATTGAAAACAAGGTGTTAGTTCTAGATGCTAGCCCTGCTTTTGCTAACGCCTCTGCAGCCTCTGTGACGGTTTTCTTGGCTTTAGATCCCGATTTAGCAGCGGCAATAACAATTTGTTGATTAGGCCAGATAATTAACCAGACATTCAAGTACATAATGATACCTATGAGGGCACCAATATAGAGGTCCATGGACATATTGAATCCTCTTAACAGTATAATTGCTACACCGGTAATGACGGTTGCCATGGCGCCCCAGCGGAACCACCATAGTGCTCGTGGCACTAGTTTTTTAACGGCGTCTGATTTTGCGGCCGTTTCTGCTTCTTTGAAGTATTCTGTTTGAACAAAATTGAAATAGTACAGTAAGCCAATCCATGCGATACCGGCTACAAAGTGACCCCAGCGCATTAGCATTTCAATTCCTGCGCCTGTGGTAATAATATCCATACCCCTTCCCCCATTTTTTTAAGATTATTGATGGCAAAACAACGATTTAAAAATGCATTAAAAACAAATATTTAAATCTTTCTTTTTATGTCATAAATTAACTGTATCTGTCAAGTGATAAAGGTAAGTTTTGCGACAAGAGGTGTTAGGGGTGTTAGGGTGTTAAGGGGGTAATAGGCGGTGATTTAAGCTGTGTCGATAATAAAGCACAGAAAGTCAGCGTATGGGAGTTTAAGGTCAGTTGCAGGGTGATGGAAAATAATTTTCTTCGGTGGCGCGGCTGTTTATCTTGTGCTTTAAGTACGGGAAGCTTGAGGTATTTAGGGGTTTGCGAATTGTCATCCGGTGTTGAAATACAGAGCCGGTAAAAATGGTGCCCAGGGACAGAATCGAACTGCCGACACGAGGATTTTCAGTCCTCTGCTCTACCGACTGAGCTACCTGGGCACAAAGCTGATGGGGGCGTATTAAACAATCCTTTTCAGCTTTAGTCAAGGCAAATTTCTCAAAGAGAGAATCTATTCAAGAATTAAGGGTTAAAGGGTTCGGCAGTTTGTATCTAGACGTGGGCGGATTGTGATGGTTTCTTAGGTGAGAATCGCTAACTGTAATGAAGGCAAGCTTAAAACTATAAATTGATGTAAAATTAACTATTTTTATTTGGGTTAAATTTTACGATTATGGTGGACTTTAGAGGGACGACAATTGTATCCGTGCGGCGCGGTGACCGCGTCGTTATCGGTGGCGATGGTCAGGTAACTTTAGGCAATACAGTGATGAAGGGAAATGCTCGAAAAGTACGGCGATTGTATCATGATCAGGTGATTGCTGGTTTTGCGGGTGCAACGGCAGATGCTTTTACGTTGTTTGAACATTTTGAGGGTAAGCTTGAGAAGCATCGAGGCAATTTAACGCGTGCGGCGGTTGAAATGGCAAAAGATTGGCGAACAGATCGAGCATTAAGACGGTTGGAGGCCTTATTGGCTATTGCTGATTCGAAGGTTTCATTGATAATTTCAGGGACAGGAGACGTTATTGAGCCAGAACATAATTTGATGGCGATTGGTTCTGGAGGGCCTTATGCGCAATCAGCAGCACGTGCGTTATTAGAAAACACAGAATTAAATGCTTACGAGATTGTTGAAAAATCGTTAACGATAGCGGGAGACATATGTATTTATACCAATCACAATTTACGTATTGAAGAACTTGCAACGGAATCAGAATAATTAATTTGCTATGACACAAATGACACCAAAAGAAATTGTACATGAACTTGATAAACACATTGTTGGCCAGGCTAATGCCAAACGTGCTGTCGCCATAGCACTTCGTAATCGATGGCGGCGATTATTAGTAGATTTATCACTACGTGATGAGATAACGCCGAAAAATATTTTAATGATCGGGCCGACGGGTGTAGGAAAAACTGAAATTGCCCGTCGTTTAGCGCGGTTAGCGAATGCACCTTTTATTAAAGTCGAGGCTACTAAGTTTACTGAAGTGGGTTATGTCGGGCGTGATGTTGAATCCATCATCCGTGATTTGGTCGATACGGCTGTTAAGATGAATCGTGAGACAGAGGTTAAGAAAGTCCAAAATAGGGCGATGGATGCTGCTGAAGATCGTGTATTAGATATTTTATTGCCTGCAGCGGATAATACCAATCTATCGGCATCAGAGACAGCGACGCGACAAAAAATGCGTAAGAAGTTAAGAGAAGGCGATTTTGATAAAAAAGATATTGAAATAGACGTGCAGGAAAATAATGCTGGTTTGGAAATTATGGCTCCTCCGGGCATGGAGGAAATGACCAATCAGTTGCAAGGCATGTTTCAGAATATGCATACGGGGAAAACCCATTCAAGGAAATTGCCGATTAAAGATGCGATACAACTTCTAAAGGATGAAGAAGCGAATAAAATGATTAATGAAGAAGAGCTGAAGATGTCGGCTGTTCGCTCAGCGGAGCAAAACGGAATAGTTTTTATTGATGAAATTGATAAAGTTTGCAAGCGTTCTGAAAGCGGTGGCGGTGATGTTTCTAGGGAGGGTGTGCAACGAGATTTGTTACCGATGGTTGAAGGCAGTACAGTCAATACGAAATATGGCATGATTAAAACCGATCATATTCTTTTTATTGCTGCTGGTGCTTTTCATCTCACTAAGCCATCTGATTTGATACCTGAGTTACAAGGGCGTTTTCCTATTCGTGTTGAATTAGAACCACTTTCAGTCGAAGATTTTGTGCGTATTTTGACTGAGCCTGATGCTTCATTGACCGATCAATACAAAGCACTATTAGCGACAGAAGGTGTCGCGTTAACATTTTCTGAAGATGGAATACAACGTATTGCAGAAACGAGTTGGCATGTTAATGAGACCACAGAAAATATTGGTGCGCGTCGGTTGCATACTATTTTGGAGCGATTGTTGGAAACAATTTCCTTTGACGCGCCAGATTTAGTTGAAAGCGCCTTAATCGTTGACGCGGCTTATGTTGAGCAACACTTAACTACATTTGCTGAGGATGAAGACTTAAGTCGTTATATTTTGTAGTGCGATTAAGAGGCTTTGCCCACTAAGACGGAAAGGTTCCGGTATTGATCTTGGTACAATTAACGGGATATAGATAAACAAAAAGGAAATGAATTTGATGAGTGATGAAAAAACAACGCATTTTGGTTTTAAGCAGGTTAATACAGAAGACAAAGTCAGTTTAGTTAAAGGTGTATTTGATTCTGTTGCCGATAAATATGATGTGATGAATGACTTAATGTCATTTGGGATTCACCGGGTCTGGAAACGTGTCGCTGTGCAACTGAGCAATGTTAGAGAAGGTCAGCAGGTGCTTGATTTGGCTGGGGGTACTGGAGACTTGACTACGTTATTTTCTAAGCGGGTTGGACGCTCAGGCCGAGTCGTCTTATCTGATATTAATCAGGCTATGTTAGCTACGGGGCGAGATCGCATGATTGATCGTGGGATGGTTGACAATATTCAGTATGCACAAATCAATGCTGAAAAGCTCCCTTTTGATGATAATACGTTTGATTGTGTTTCTATTGCCTTTGGGTTAAGGAATGTAACGGATAAGGCGGCAGCATTGCGATCAATGCATAGGGTTTTGAAGCCTGGTGGTTGCGTCATTGTTTTGGAGTTTTCTCACCCGACTAATGAGGTTGTTAGCAAAATGTATGACTTTTACTCATTCAATTTGCTGCCCGCAATGGGGCAAGTAGTCGCAAATGATGACGAGAGCTATCGTTATTTAGCAGAGTCTATACGCATGCATCCAAAACAAGATGAACTTAAAACGTTAATGGAAGAGTCAGGGTTAGAGCGTTGTGATTATTTTAATATGACCCAAGGCGTGGTAGCGGTTCATCGTGGTTATAAAATTTAATCCACGTTGCTATGATTAAGGCATTACTTACGGATATTCTTGAGCGGTTATTAACACAACTCTTATCTTTAGATAGGGATGTTGCTGAGTTATTGGTACCGTTGTCAGGTAAAGTTATTGCGGTTAACTTTCAACCGATCGATCAAACAATCTTTTTTTGTCCGACTGATCAAGGTATTCAGTTAGTCGGTGATTATTATGGGGATGTCGATACGCATATTGAGGGATCAGTTACCACCATGGTGTTAATGACGTTCAACACAACTTCGATGCGGTCAATTTTCACAGGGGATCTGAAAATTTCTGGTGATATGGCGGTTGGGCGTAATTTCCAACGCTTTTTTAAACAATTAGATCCTGATTTTGAAGAGCGATTGTCACAGTATACCGGTGATATAGCCGCGCATCAGTTAGGAAATGTGGTTCGAAGTAGTTTTCGTTATAAACGGGATGCATTGAAAACATTGCAACTCAATATGACAGAGTTTTTACAGGACGAAACTCAAGATACTCCATCGGGTCCCGAAGTTGATGTGTTTTTTAAACAAGTCGATGATTTACGATCTGATTTTGATAGATTGATTCTACGGGTAAATAGGTTGCAAGGTAAATTCAAAGAAAAATAGGCATCAGTTCTTTTACGATTGAAAGGATTGATATTTGGTAATGATTAATAATTAAGGACATGATGTGATAAATCCCAAGCTGTTTGCGCGCTTGTTACATATCAATTGGGTATTAGTTTCCCATGGGCTGGATGAAATGGCCCAAAAAATACATTTGTTTCGTCCAGTACGGTATTTAGCTAAAGTCAATTCAGGTTGGACCGCACGTCGAGAGGCGCCTGTGGGGCAGAGGGTTCGTTTGGCTTTAGAAGATTTAGGGCCTATTTTTGTTAAGTTTGGTCAGGCACTATCCACGCGAAAAGATTTGCTCCCGGAGGATATTGCCAATGAACTCGTTAAATTACAGGATAAAGTTCCGCCTTTTTCAGTGACTGAGGCACGGCAATTAATTGAAGCCGAATTGGGGTCGTCTATTAAGGATGTTTTTTCAGAATTTGATAACGAAGTGTTGGCTTCAGCATCTGTCGCGCAGGTACATGCGGCGACATTAAAAACGGGTGAAGATGTTGTTGTTAAAGTTTTAAGGCCGGATATTGAACAGCGAATACGCATTGATATTGGTTTGCTTTATGAAATTGCTAAGCTAGCAGCGAAATTTTGGCCTGAGGCTAAACGATTGCGACCGGTTGAGGTCGTAGCTGAGTTTGAAAAAACAATACTGGATGAGCTGGATTTAATTAGAGAAGCGGGGAATGCGGCTAAATTACGGCGTAATTTCGAGCAATCTGAGGTTTTATATATTCCGAAAATCTATTGGCCTTATACACGTACCAAAGTTTTGGTCATGGAACGTGTTTATGGTATTCCAGTGGGGGATATTGAGAGTCTGGAAGCAGCCGGTGTTGATTTTAAAGTACTGGCAGAGCGGGGCGTTGAGATATTTTTCACACAGGTTTTTAGGGATAATTTTTTCCATGCGGACATGCATCCGGGTAACATTTTTGTAACCACACCGGCTAAATATATCGCTATAGATTTTGGTATTGTAGGAACGTTGTCTTTATCTGATCAACGTTATTTGGCTGAAAACTTTTTAGCTTTTTTTAACCGTGATTATTATCGGGTTGCTGAAATGCATGTTGCTTCGGGTTGGGTGCCGAATACGACACGCATAGAGGAGTTTGAGTCAGCCATTCGTACTGTGTGTGAGCCTATTTTTGAAAAGCCGCTTAAAGAAATTTCATTTGGGTTATTTCTTTTGCGATTATTTGAGACCGCTCGTCGTTTCGATATGGAGGTTCAGCCGCAATTAGTCTTATTACAAAAGACGTTGTTAAATATTGAAGGGTTAGGGCGAGAATTATATCCAGATCTTGATTTATGGCAAACAGCGAAGCCCTTTTTAGAGGATTGGTTTAAAGAGCGGTTAAGCCCCAAAGCAAAATTAACGAAGGTAATTGATAAAATGCCTTTGATGGCCGAACAGTTACCCGAAATTCCTGCTTTGGCTTTTCGAGTGTTAGATGATGCCGCTAAAGGGAAGTTGCATGTTAATTTGACGGCTAAAGACCTAGCGAGTATTCGGAATCATTTGGTAGATAATCAACGTCGAATTGTTTCTTCTGTTATAGGGGCAACTTTTGTGCTGGTGGCGACAATGCTAGGTCTTGCAGATTATATTGTATTGTCGAACAGTGATGAATCGTCACTATGGCCTTGGTTTTTGGCTGCGGTTGGTGGATTTTTTTTTATTCGAGCCAATCAACACAGTTAAGTAGTTTTTTGTTAGCGAGTAAGTGGTTTTAATTATATTTTGAGGAAAGTGATGTCAATTAAAAGAATGATTGATTTAGATTTAACCGGTAAACGTGTGTTAATAAGACAAGATTTGAATGTGCCCATTAAGGACGGTGTGGTTACCAGTGATATTCGCATTCGAGCAAGTTTGCCTACGATTGAGGCGGCATTGGAGTCTGGTGCTGCAGTGATTCTTTTGTCGCACTTAGGGCGTCCAGTTGAAGGTGAATATGATGAACAGTTTTCTTTAGGCCCCGTTGCTAGCCATATGTCAACGTTATTGGGTCGGCCAGTACGATTAAGAAAGGATTGGTTAGACGGTGTTGCAGTAGAGCTAGGAGAAGTTGTTCTCTGTGAAAACGTAAGATTTAATGTCGGTGAAAAAAGTAACGCCAGAGACTTAGGTCAGAAAATGGCTGCTTTATGCGATATTTTTGTGATGGATGCTTTTGGAACCGCTCATCGTGCGCAAGCATCGACGCATCGCGTGGCAGAACTTGCCCCAGTCGCTTGTTCTGGCCCTTTATTAGCCAATGAATTAGATGCGCTCGGCAGAGCATTAGAACAGCCGAATAAGCCTTTAATTGCAATTGTAGGGGGTTCAAAGGTATCGTCTAAATTAACGGTTCTTGAGTCATTATCACAAAAAGTCGATCAATTAATTGTAGGAGGCGGAATCGCCAACACTTTTATTGCCGCAGCGGGTTTTTCTGTTGGAAAATCGTTGTATGAAGAAGATCTTATTCCAGAAGCAAAGAAACTGATGGAACAAGCCAAAGAAAAAGGCGTTGAAATACCGGTTCCTGTTGATGTGATTTGTGCGAAGGAATTTTCAGCAGATGCGGAGGCCTTTGTTCGTAACGTGGCCGATGTTGAGGCGGATGATTTAATTTTAGATATTGGTCCTGAAACAGCCGCTCAGTATGCTGAAATGCTAAAGACAGCGGGAACTATTGTTTGGAATGGTCCTGTCGGTGTTTTTGAAATTGAGCAGTTTGCTCAGGGGACTGAGGTTTTGGCTAATGCCATTGCAGAAGGTGCCGCTTTTTCAATTGCTGGCGGTGGCGATACACTGGCGGCGATTGATAAGTACGGTATTGTTGACCAGGTGTCCTATACCTCTACCGGTGGGGGTGCTTTTCTTGAATTTTTGGAAGGAAAAGTTTTGCCTGCTGTTGATATATTAGAAAAGAGAAGTTAAACCTTAGCTTTAACTAGGGTATAAACATTTTAAAATTTTGAGTAATAATTATTGAAGGTGGAATTATGGCTAGAGTGACTGTTGAAGATTGTTTAGAAAAAGTAGATAACCGATTTGATTTGGTATTACTTTCAAGTAAAAGAGCGCGTCAATTAATGGAAAATGCAGACCCATTAGTTTCTAGAGAACGTGATAAAGATACTGTGGTGGCGCTGCGTGAAATCTCAGAAGGGCTTGTGAGTGCAGAAAACATTGAAAGTCTTATCGCTAGAAGTGATGAATATTGTCTTCCTGAGGGAGACGTTGAAACAACGACTGAAGGGTAATTTGTAGGTGTTCTTATGACTCTTTTAGCAACTAAGCCGGCTAAGGATGAGGCATTGCCCGAAGACCAGCTGGTTGTTGAATTATGTAACAAGCTCAGTGACTATCTAGAACAAGAGCAGATAGATAATGTGATAAGGGCTGTTGAATATGCACGTAGAGCGCATTTTGGGCAATTTAGGAAAAGTGGCGAGGCTTATGTTTGTCACCCGCTTTCAGTGGCAGTATCGCTTTCTGGAATGCGTATGGATGTTAATGGCATTATGGCGGCAATATTGCATGATGTTATCGAAGATTCGCAGACGACGAAGAAGGATTTGGCAGCCGTTTTTAATGAGGAGGTTGCTGAATTAGTCGATGGTGTTAGTAAATTAGGGAGCATTGAAAATAAGAGTAAGCAGGAGTCTAAAGCCGAAAGTGTACGTAAAATGATCCTTGCCACGGCTAAGGATTTACGCGTCATTATGGTTAAGTTAGCGGATCGTTTGCACAACATGAAAACCTTAGGGGCCATGGGGCATGCTAAGCAACGTCTGATTGCCCGTGAGACATTGGATATTTATGTCCCACTGGCAGCTAGATTAGGGATGAATGATATCCGACATCAGTTGGAAATGTTAAGTTTTGCCGCACTATATCCCATGCGTAATCGGATTCTTGCTGAAGCGGTAAGGAAGTCTAGAGGTAATAGGACCCAGATCTTAACAACCATTGAGAAGACAATTACCCAGCGCCTGAATGAGAGTGCTTTGGTCGCGAAAGTGAGTGGTCGTGAAAAACATCTCTACAGCATTTATAAAAAGATGCAGAGAAAGAAGATTTCATTTTCTGACGTATTTGATGTTTATGCCTTTAGAATTTATTGCCATGATGCCGATACTTGTTATCGAATACTGGGGGTAATTCATAGTTTATTTCGGCCGCTTCCGGGTCGATTTAAAGATTATATTGCCTTACCTAAAGCTAATGGCTATCAGTCACTTCATACGATTATGGTCGGGCCTTATGGCATTCCGTTAGAAATACAAATTCGTACCTTTGAAATGCACCAACTATCTGAAACAGGTATCGCGGCACATTGGTTATATAAAAAGGGCGATAAGAAAGCATCAGAATCGAAAGAGCGCGCTAAGGCGTGGTTACATGATCTACTTGAATTACTAAAAGAAGCGGGAGATTCGGTCGAGTTTATTGATAATTTGAAGGTTGATTTATTCCCGAAAGAAGTTTTTGTTTTTACCCCTAAAGGACTCGTTGTTAAGATGCCAAGAGGGTCATCTATTGTCGATTTTGCTTATGCTGTTCATACAGATGTGGGTAATAAATGTGTTTCGGCACGGGTTAATCGGCGTTTAGTACCGTTACAAACACAGTTAGGAAATGGCATGACTGTTGACGTGGTTACCCATTCTACGGCGGAACCTAATCCAATTTGGTTGAATTATGTTGTCACGGCAAAGGCGCGTTCTGCAATACGAAGTTATCTTAAACACCTTCAAAAGGGTGAGGCGATTAGTCTCGGTAAACGTTTGTTTAAGCGAGAATTAAAAGCGATTGGCTTGACTAAAAAGTCAGTCTCTACAGCACAGTTAAATGAACTGGTCTATGCTTTTTCTTTAGATACCTTAGAGCAGCTTTATCAGGCCATTGGGCTGGGCGATTATATGCCATTTGTTGTGGTTCAGCGTTTGGTAGATATCGCATCTTTGGCCGATAAGACACTGGCGTCTTCAAAACAAAAAACAGATTCTCCGCTTCTTATTAAAGGGACTGAGGGGATAGTTATTTCATTGCCCCAATGCTGTCGACCACTTCCAGGTGATCCTATTATTGGTTATTTTAATCCGGGTCGAGGTATCGTCATTCATCGGCTTGAATGTAAAAACAGTAGTGAAGATAGAAAAAAACAAAATCAGTGGTTGAATGTTGAGTGGAGTGACAAGATTAAAGGGAATGAGTTTTCTGCAGATATTCGGATTGAGTTATTAAACGAGCGAGGCGCATTAGCAACGATTATTTCAGTTATTTCTGCAATGGATTCAAATATTGAGAATGTTAGAGTTATTGAGCAAGATGAGCGCGTTTCGGTGGATTTGATCACTATAAGTGTCTTTGATAGGGTTCATTTGGCGGCTATTATTCGTAAATTAAAGAACCATTCTATTGTGTTAAAGATTATACGGGTAAAGAGTTAAGCCAAATAGTTTTAACTACAGGAGATAAAAAAAGGCAATGAAACAGAAAGTCATAACGACTGATCAGGCACCGTTGGCTATAGGAACGTATTCTCAGGCAATTAAAGTCAATGGGATGGTTTTTATCTCAGGGCAGATTCCATTTGACCCTCAGACGATGACTCCTGTCGCGGGTAACATGGACAAGCAAATTAATCAGGTTTTTAGTAATCTAAAAGCGATTGCTCATGCGGCGGGTGGAGATTTGTCAATGATTGTGAAGTTAACGATATTTTTAACAAACCTTGATGATTTTGAGGCCGTTAATAAGGGGATGTCCTTTTTTTTTGAACCGCCTTTCCCAGCCAGAGCAGTTGTGGGTGTAGCGTCATTACCCAAAGACGTCAGTATTGAAGTTGATGCTATTTTGGCATTGGCGGATTAATAATTTTTTCTGCTTTTGTTGAATGGATGCGGTTGACATCTTCAAGCAACCGGTTGAGACTCTCATCGGCATTGGGCCGCAGATTGCCAAACGGCTCAATAAAATAGGCATTTTTAATTGCCATGATTTATTGTTTCATTTACCAGTTCGTTATGAAGATAGAACACGGCTACATGCGCTAGGAGGTGTGGAGGATGGCTGTTCGGTTTTAGTTACAGGTTCCATTATCTTAACCGATATTCTGGTTAGGAAACGTTCGATGCTGCTTTGTCGGATCAGTGATGGAACGGGTTTTTTAACGTTACGTTTTTTTCATTTTTCTTCGCAACAACACCAGCAATTAATGGTAGGAAAACAACTGAGTTGTTTTGGCGAAGTTCGTATGGGTTATGATGGGTTAGAAATGGTGCACCCTGAATATCGTGTGGCCCGAGACCCAACTATTATGATCGAACCTTGTTTAACGCCTATTTATCCATTGACAGAAGGTGTTTCGCAGTCGTTACTCCGCAAAGCGTTGAAGCAAGTGTTACCTTTTTGTGACGATACCCATGGTTTGTTAAAAGAGTGGTTGCCAATTTCGATTCGTAAGCAATTGATGTTGCCGACATTAGCAGGCTCACTAAAAACATTGCACGCACCAGATCCTACACTAACGTCTTCAACGATGATGGCACGTGCACGACCAGAATTTAAACGACTAGCTACTGAAGAATTGCTAGCACATCATTTTTCCAGAATTCAAGCGAGAAACAAAGTGCGTTTAGCAACGGCACCGGTTTTTTCAGAGCCCCTTGAAATGAGTAAAAGATTTACAAAATCATTAGGCTTCTTATTAACGCGTGCCCAACACCGCGTGATTAATGAAATCACAGATGATTGTAAAATCGCGATACCTATGATGCGATTAGTTCAAGGTGACGTAGGGTGTGGTAAGACTATTGTCAGTGCCTATTCAGCTTTATGGGCGGTTTATTCGGGTTATCAAGTTGGGGTCATGGCGCCAACAGAATTATTAGCGGAGCAACATTTTAGTAACTTTAAACAATGGTTTGAACCTTTTGATATTCAGGTTTGCTTTTTATCCAGTAAAATTAAAGGACAATGTCGCATTGATAAGTTGGCTGATATCAAGACGGGTAGTGCACAGATCATTGTTGGAACGCATGCACTTTTTCAAGCCAACGTTGAATTTAAGCGCTTAGGATTGATAGTTATTGATGAGCAGCATCGGTTTGGCGTTAATCAACGGTTGGTGTTAAAAAATAAAGGCCAAGTAGGTGATTTTAAGCCGCATCAATTAATGATGTCAGCAACGCCAATTCCAAGAACATTAGCCATGCTACGTTATTCGGATTTAGATATTTCTGTCATTGATGAATTACCGCCGGGTAGGACGCCTATCATTACACGTGCTTTACCGGCACATAAGCGAGCGCAAATTATTTCTCGTATTATGGATTGGGTGAAGCAGCGGAAACAGGCTTATTGGGTTTGTACTTTGATTGAGGAGTCAGACATATTACAATGCGAGGCCGCTGAGAAAACTTGGGCGACTTTAAAAACGTTGTTGCCAGGTGTCCAGATTGGGCTAGTCCATGGACGATTGAAAACGGCTGAAAAAATGCAAATCATGGCTGATTTTAAGCAGCATAAAATTGATTTATTAGTGGCAACGACGGTCATCGAAGTGGGTGTTGATGTCGCTAATGCAGGCTTGATGGTGATTGAAAATTCTGAGCGGTTAGGTTTGTCGCAATTACATCAACTGAGAGGGCGTGTGGGGCGTGGTAAAGAGGAAAGTTTTTGCATATTAATGTATCAATCGTCTTTGTCAAAAATCGCGAGAGAGCGGCTGAGGATTTTAAGAGAAACCACAGATGGTTTTATACTTGCGGACAAAGATCTTGAGCTTAGAGGGGCTGGCGATGTTTTGGGTACTCGTCAGACCGGTGAAATGTCCTTTAAAGTTGCCGACCTGAGTTTACATCAAGAGTTAATTGACCAAGTTCCGGCCATAGCCGAAATGATTAATAAAGAAGCACCTGAAGTGATACAACCGATTATTGATCGGTGGCTTAGCGCTGTAGGGCAATATGCAGAGGTATAGAAGTTGTTAGACAAGAGTTATTTATTACGACAAGCGCCTAAGTGGTCGATAAATCGTATGGGTTCTCGGCATCAGATGCCGGCTCCTGTTCAGTCTTGGGTGTATGAACCGGGCTCATTAACGCAACGCTTACGCGACCGTTATGGAGCAGCCTTTACCGTAAAGCTTGTTTTTCAGTATTGGCGCAGGCCTTTCCATTGTGAGCGAGAGCTATTACATTTGGGCTGCTCGCATAAAGCACTTATTCGCGAAGTTATTTTGTCAGCGAATGAAAAGCCATTATTGTTGGCAAGAACCGTGATTCCAAGGACAACACTTAAAGGAACACAAAGAATTTTATCGCGTTTGGGGAATCGGCCGTTAGGCGAGGTCATTTTTTCGTATCCCAAGTTACAAAGAATGGAAATGGATTATAGTCAAATCAAGCCTTTATGCTGGACTAACGATATAGTACACCGTATTGATATCAGGGAGCCCGTTTGGGGTCGCAGAACGATTTATAGAATAAAAGAGAGCGAGATGTTGGTTAATGAGTTTTTTTTGCCGGAGTTAATTAATGATCTCCATGAATAAAGAGCAGTTACAGGATCGAATTTACCAGTATTGGCTACTTGGCCGTTTTGATAAGCCCATTGGGATCTTTATTTTGTTATGGCCTACATTGTGGGCTTTATGGGTTGCAGCAGATGGAAGACCATCATTTCATGTGCTTGTTGTCTTTGTCTTTGGGGTTATTTTGATGCGTGCAGCGGGATGTATTATTAATGATTATGCGGATAGGGACTTTGATCCGTATGTTGAGCGAACGCGCCAGCGCCCGATAGCATCTGGTAAGGTAAAACCCAAAGAAGCGTTGATTTTATTTTGTGTGTTGTCGTTAGTCGCTTTTTTATTGGTTTTAACCTTAAATACCATGACGATAAAGTTGTCTGTTGTCGGTGTCTTGTTAGCGGCTAGTTACCCTTTTATGAAACGCTACACGCATTTGCCTCAAGCGTATTTAGGGATTGCATTTGGCTGGGCAGTGCCTATGGCTTTTGCTGCACAGACAGGAACGATACCGTTGGTCGCCTGGCTAATGTATTTGGCGGTTGCTTTGTGGGCTTTGGTTTACGATACCATGTATGCTTTAGTTGATTATGATGATGACTTAAAAATTGGCGTTAAATCAACAGCTATTCTTTTTGGTGATCGATTCCGAGAAATTATTGCAGTCATTCAAGGTTTAAGTCTAGGATTGTTAGTTTTGGTGGGTTATTTAGAGGACTTATCAGGGATTTATTATATCGGCTTGGCGATAGCTTTAGGGTTGTCTATTTATCAACAGAAACTTATTTTTTATCGAAATAAGGCTAATTGTTTTCACGCGTTTTTAAATAATAATTGGTATGGATTGGTCGTTTTTAGTGGTCTTATTGCTCACTACTGGGCTGTTTAGTGGCAAGGTTTGAAGTTTTTAGTAAACGATGTGGGGAGCCGCTTTAAGAAGATTCATGGCAATCCAAAGCCATAGGATAGAACAGATTCCCAGCGTCCAGAGCATAGCTGCCTCAATACGATCGTTGCACTTTATATTTAAAAGATTAACGATAATAAGACTGCCTAAAGCACTAAGCCAAATCATCTCTAGTAAACTCATAGTTTGCCTTTCAGAATTTTGTAAGGGCTTTTTTTCCCTCTTAGGGTGTAAGTGAATTTATAGTGACATGAAGAATATCATCCGACTATGATCTTTCGTAAGACACGGAAAGCCACTTGTAAAAATAATTCCACCCCAGAAACAATAGTGGCAAGAAAAGAGCCTTCGGGTGGGGTTAGATATTGCTTAACGATCCGCATGGATGACCAAAAGACACAAATAAGCAAGACAACAACGCCTAATATTCCATAGATAATAACAGTCATAACTAATGTCATAATTTATTTAGGTGTCATCATGCTAACAAAGCATTGAAACACATGTTAAATGAAGATGTTAGTTTGATTCTACGCTAAATAGTTAGATAAAAATGGTGCTTTTTATTAAATTAAAACATCACTATCGCTCTTTTTTTTCGGGGATGAGTAATATTTTTCCAACATGGTCATTTCTTTCCATATAGTTGTGTGTAGCGGGTGCATCGTTGAGTGAGAACTGATGACTGATAATAGGTTTAATTTTCTTGGCTGCAATAAGTGGCCAGACTTGTTGTCGTAGCGCTTGGGCAATAGCGGTCTTAAAGGTGTCGTTCCGGGCTCTGAGTGTAGAGCCTGTCAGCGTTAATCGTTTTAATAGGAATGGGATGAGGTTGATTTCACTTTTAGGGTGTTGTTGAACGGCGAGTTGAATTAATCGAGCATCCGGCGCCATACACTTTATATTTTTGGGCAGATAGTCTCCACCGATGATATCGAGGATGACATCAACACCCCGTCCTTGAGTGAGTTTTTTAACAGCCGTTACAAAGTTATTGGTGTGGTAATTAATCGCAGTCATTGCGCCGTGAGATTCGCAGAAATGACATTTTTCATCCGATGAGGTGGTGGTAATGACAGAAATATTAAAAGCATGTGCTAATTGTATAGCGGTCGTTCCAATGCCGCTTGTTCCGCCATGAACCAGTAACGTTTTGCAGTTGTGCATGGTCAAATAAATTACTCCAGACGGTAAAAAATGTTTCAGGTATTCCTGCCACATGAATTAGTGACGTATGAGCCGGTACGGGTAGGCACAATTGCGCATTGGCGAGGCAATATTCAGCATAGCCACCTCCTGATACGAGGGCACAAACCGAATCGCCCATGGTGAGGGTTTTAACATCAGTTGCAAGGGCAACAACGTGTCCTGAAATCTCAAGGCCGAAAATAAAAGTGATGCCTCGAGGTGCAAGGTAGAGGCCTTGACATTGCATAATATCGGGTCGATTAACGCCGGCGGCAACAACTTTAATGAGAACATGACCGGGGTTTAATGACGGTGTGGGATAATAGTCAGCAATAGGAGTGTTAGCATCGCCAGCGTGTTGAAAAGCAATGGCCAACATTTTTGTAGGGATAGACATAAGGTTATTAATTTATATGACGTTATCGGTCTTAGGGGTTAATAATGCATGAGTCACGTTATTAATGTTCGGCAATTTTACGTAGATGGTATTAAGATGCGTATCATGAAACAGTTTGAATGAGATGAGTAAATAAAATGGCCCGACGAATAGGAACATACAATACCTTAACAATATCTAAACGGACGGATTTTGGTGTTTATCTTGATGCGGATAATTTAGGAGAGATTCTTTTGCCTAAACGATATGTCCCTAGGACTTGTGATGTTGGTGATTCAATCACCGTATTTCTTTATTTAGACTCTGATGATATTCCCATAGCGACGACAGAAAGACCATTGGTTACGCTGAATGAATCTGCATTTTTGAAAGTTAAAGAGGTTAATCATTATGGGGCATTTTTAGATTGGGGGTTATCTAAAGATTTATTAGTCCCTTTTAGTGAACAGCAAGTTCCGATGGAAGCCGGTAAGTCATACGTGGTTTATGTGTATCAGGATGAGAGGACTGAGCGATTAGTCGGTACAACAAAATTGGGTAAATATTTGCGCGAAGAAAGCCAATACTTACAAAAAACCCAAACAGTGGATTTATTGATTTATGGGCGAACAGACTTGGGTTTTAAGGCGGTGATCAATCAACTGTATGTGGGGGTCATTTTCAGTAATGAGGTGTTTCAGCCATTAAAGATGGGTCAACAGTTAAAGGGTTACATTAAGCAGATACGTGACGATGGCAAAATTGATTTAACGCTTTCTAAGATAGCGAGTGAAGACCGTGATGACTTAGTTGAGAAAATTGTGAGTTATCTTAAAGCACATGGGGGCGAATCCACCTTGACAGATAAAAGCGCGCCTGATGATATTTATAACTGCTTTGAAGTCAGTAAGGCGCGTTATAAGAAGGCATTAGGGCAATTATATCGCGATAAAAAGATTTCTTTGAGTAAAGAGAAAATCACACTGCTTTAACGGCTATTGTTTTACGAAAATTTACAAGACAGTTCATAATTTATGAAAATACAATGGTATCCAGGCCATATGCACAAGGCCTTTAAAGAAATGAAAGAAACACTGAATCGTGTTAGTTTGGTGATTGAAATTGTTGATGCCCGTATTCCCTTTAGCAGTTCAAATCCGGTACTTTCGGAATTACGAGGCGATAAGCCTTGTATTACTATTTTAAATAAAAGTGATTTAGCCGACCCTGATACGACCCAGCGCTGGCAAGATTATATGGGCCATGAACACGGGATAAAGTCGTTAGCATTAACAGCTCAAGAACCTCATAAGGTCAGTGAGTTGCCTGATTTATGTCAGAAAATTTTAGGATTTAAAAAAGATGATATAAAATTGATCAATATGATGATTGTCGGCATTCCGAATGTGGGTAAATCAACACTGATTAATACGTTAATAGGTAGAACCATTGCGAAGACAGGAAATGAGCCCGCAGTAACGAAAATGCAGCAGCGGGTTCGTTTGGGTGATAATTTGGTGCTATTAGATACCCCGGGAGTTTTGTGGCCCAATGTTAAAAATAAAAATAGTGGCTATCGACTAGCAACAACCGGGGCGATTAAAGATACGGCTATGGAGTATTATGACGTCGCTTTTTTTGCCGTTAATTACTTATCCCATGCTTATCCTGACTATCTAATTAATCGTTATCAATTCTCAGAATTACCGAATGAAGCCGAAGCTATTCTTTATGAAATTGGCAAGCAGCGAGGTTGTTTACAACGGGGCGGACGTATTGATAATGATAAGGTCGGCAAGCTTTTTCTTCGTGAATTTCGTTCGGGAAGTTTTGGACGTATAACCATGGAAACACCGGAAATGATTACTCAAGAATTAGCCGAATTAATGGTTTTAGAAGCACAAAAAGAAGCTGAAAAGTCAGCAAGGAAGAGTCGTTGGAAAAAGGGTCAGCCGAACAAGAACAACTAAGAGCAAAGTATTGTAAAAAACGATAGTTACGCTGAATTCATGGTAAGGGGTATTTTTGCACATAAGTATTTGTTTTTAAGGATAAAAGTAGCGTGTTGCCTGCAGAGAAAAAAATATTAGCACTCTGTTGTAAGGAGTGCTAATATAAAGCTGTGTAAAACCAAATGAGTGTGAAATGAATCAAAACATGACATTACCTTATAATTTGTCAGCGGCTTCATTTGATGGTTATTTAACGGCCATAAATCAATTAGAGCCTTTAAGTTTAGAGCAAGAGCAAGAGTTGGCGAGACGTTTTCATGACGATAATGATCTAGAAGCCGCACGATTGCTCGTGATGTCTAATTTAAGATTTGTCGTGCATGTGGCGCGTGGTTATGCGGGTTATGGCTTATCGTTCAATGATATTGTTCAGGAAGGTAATATCGGTTTAATGAAAGCCGTCAAACGGTTTGATCCGAATGTCGGCGTACGCTTGATTACTTTTGCAGTACATTGGATTCGTGCTGAAATTCATGAGTATGTCATTAAAAATTGGCGCGTAGTGAAAATTGCGACAACTAAAGCCCAACGGAAATTGTTCTTTAATTTAAGAAAATCGAAGAAAAAGTTGGGGTGGCTAAGTCATGATGAAGCGAAAGCGATTGCCGGTGATTTAGGGGTGAAGTTGGAAAGCGTTTATGAAATGGAAAAACGTCTGAGTGCCAGTGATTTGGCTTTTGATTTAAAGGCAGAAGATAATTCGGATCATGGTGAAAAAGTTGTGACCACGCCGGCGCAATTTTTAGTCCAACAAGGAACTGATCCGGCACAAGTCCTAGAAAAAGAAGACTGGGGGAGCCATAATAATCAATTGATGTTTCAGGCAATAGCTAAGTTAGATGAGCGCAGTCAGGATATTTTACAAAATCGTTGGTTAAATGAGCAAAAAATGACCTTACAAGATTTAGCTAATCGTTATTCGGTATCTCCTGAACGTATTCGGCAATTAGAAAAGGTTGCCATGGGAAAAATTAAAGAAGCGATGCTCTTAGCGTCTTAAGCGTGAGCCAGTGAACTAAAAAAAGCGCGGCAACGCGCAATTTTTAGTTCAAATACTTTTTCAACCTTCGTACAAACCCCTTGTAAGTCACTTTGCATTTTGTAATGCAAATAATCCTACCCTTTGACCAAGTACTTTCTTATTAGAGGTTAATTCAAGTAAACTAAAAGTTGTTCAACTTTTATCTGCCAGAGTTATGCCACGAGTTTTTGCTAACATTTTTTTTCTTTCTTTTTTAATCCCAGGGTGTACCTTTATTGAACAAGGCTCTATTCGTTCTGATTCTGAGGGACGTTATGTCGGTGTATTGGTAGACGGTGTTAGACAAGGGCAGGGGCGTTATACTTTTCCAGAGGGTCAGTTTTATCAGGGTGAATTTGACCAAGGTAATTTTCATGGGAAAGGCCGTTTTCAATATGGGAATGGTGACTACTATGACGGTGAATGGATCAATAACCAGCGTCAAGGAAATGGCATTTATCACTTTAACTCAGGGAGTGAATATAAGGGGCTTTGGAAAAATGGCCAACAAGAAGGGCAAGGTGTCTTAAGTGAAGAAAATGGTAATCAGTATCAGGGTAATTGGTTGAAAGGATTGCCACACGGAGAAGGTGTTAAACGTTATGCCGATGGGCGGCATTATCAAGGGCAGTTTATTCAAGGAAAATTTTCAGGTTCCGGTGTTTTTACAACCCCTAACGGAAGGCGTTATAACGGACAGTGGAGAGAAGGGAAGCGTTCTGGGCACGGTGAGTTTATATTTATTAACGGTGATCGATACCAAGGACTTTGGGGTAATAATCAATTAAATGGACTGGGACGTTATGAATTTGCAAATGGTTACTCTTATCAAGGAAAGTTCTCTCAAGGGCGTATTCAAGGTACTGGAAAGTTCGTTGTCCCCGACCGTTTTGAATATGTGGGTGAGATACAAGACAGTCAATTTCAGGGTTATGGGCGTTTAATTTTTAACGACGGTTTAACATATTCAGGGAATTTTATAGCCGGTAAATTTAATGGGAATGGTATTTTTTCATTTAAAGATGGCGGACAATACAGCGGTGAATGGAAAAATAGTTTGCCTGAAGGGTATGGTCGTTATCGTGCGTCAAATAAGGCTGACTTTTCTGGGCGCTGGAAAAATGGTGTCCTGTTAGGTGGCACAGAAATTATAAATTTAACGATACCCGGAGATTTTCGGGGTGTTGCTAACCTGTCGTCGACTAATTTAGAGGCGTGGGCGTTAGCGGCAACGGGTGTGGGGGTGTTTGTTTCACCCCAAGGACATGTATTAACGACCCAGAATGTCTCGAAAGGGTGTGAGCTCATCACATTTAATAAACAAGGTGCCGAATTTGTTGCGGGCGTTCGTGCTGAGGATCACAACGTGAATTTAACACTGCTAACGACAGTGATCACTCCGGAAACATTCTTAACGTTAAGTCATAAGGATATTTTTATTATGAAAGAATTATGGGCGTTAAGGGCCTTCGCTAAGATGCCACGAGCGGTGAAAAAAAGTCTTGAATCAGTGCTTGTGTCAGCTGTGAGTGGGGTAAAAAATAAAGCCACTGAATTACAAATAGAAGGTGACTTTGAAACTATTTTAGCGGGAAGTCCGGTGGTTGATAACAACGGCAGGTTAACGGCCTTAGTCGAGGATAAGCGCGCCCTTCAAATGGGCTATGATTTTTGGCGTCAAGTCCCTGAAAATACCCAGTTTGCAATTAAATCCAAGGCTATTGAGAGGTTCTTAAATACGGAAGGGCTCTTATACCCATTAGAAGAAGATCAAGTTCTGTCATACTCGGGTTTAGAAACGCTTTTATCCAAGGCGACAGTCCATTTGTCCTGTTGGATGAGCGCATCTAAAGTTGAAGCATTCAAAGACACTAAAATATTATTTGGGGATGTGATAAAGCCCAAATTTTCTAAACCGTTAGCGTCCCCATTTTAGTCGGTTCGAGAGTCATATGAGCGCAACGGATTATTTTAATAGTGAATGTCGTCAATGTCCTCGGTTAGCGGCATTTTTAGATTCAGTTAAACAAAAACACCCTGATTATTATGCTCGCCCTGTTCCTGCTTTTGGTGTTTCAGAGCCGGAGTTATTAATTGTGGGTTTAGCCCCTGGAATGCATGGCGCGAATGCCTCTGGTCGCCCTTTCACCGGTGATTATGCCGGTATTTTACTTTATGAAGCGTTGTTTGCGTTTGGTTATAGTAATTATTCAGAAAGTAAAAG
>Ga0066854_10000177_pt1 | contig 23079 bp, 21 predicted proteins | sample ETNtaG_8_FD_65494 | JGI IMG/M metagenome (GOLD analysis project Ga0066854, IMG submission 65494) | Marine microbial and viral communities from oxygen minimum zone, Eastern Pacific Ocean - ETNP201406SV75 | ecosystem: Environmental > Aquatic > Marine > Oceanic | place: Pacific Ocean: Eastern...
CAGTCACATTGCATACTGACACCTCTTCGCGCACTCGTTTCCAGAAAACATCCTCTCCATTTTAATTTTTATTGACGGGCTTTTCATTGTTCCTATTTTAGTTTAAAATCTTCTTAATTAGACCATTGAATAATGATAATTTTTTATTCTCGGAAACTGTATTTATGAGTCACCTTAAGTTGCAACTTGACGATGAAACCTATCAGCGCCTAAACACCATGTTCAAAGGTGATGAAAAAGCAATGCACGATTTCGTTGTTAAAACTCTCATAGATAAGCTTGCAAATAATTCCATCGATAAAACTAAGGAAAATGCTGATATAAAACCTTCTGATTTGGAGGACTATCTTAAGTCAGGGAAATCTGGTTCCCGGTCCTATGGAATCAAGGGCCAAGGCTGGTGAAAATTTCTTTTTACTTTAAATTTATATAATGACTAAGACTCACAACCTACTGATTGGCAAAGAATGGCGAAAGAGTACCCGCACCATCCCCGTAGTGAATCCTTTCACCGGGGAAGCATTCGCGGAGGTATGTCTGGCAGATGTTGCTGAAATTGAACAGGCGATTGATCTGGCTGACAAAGCGTTTAGAACAACCCGTACCTCACCTGCTTATTTACGCAGTCGTATATGCGCTGACATGGCACGTGGTATTCAAAATCGCTCGGAAGATTTCGCACGCACTATCGCCATGGAATCTGGCAAGCCGCTGGTTTATGCAAGGGCGGAAGTGGCCCGGTCTGTGACCACCTTTGAGATAGCCAGTCAGGAGGCGCTTCGGCTTGATGGTGAAATGCTCACTCTGGACATCACCGAATCAGCACGCGGCAAATCAGGCCTCACAAGGCGGTTTCCTATAGGCCCTATAGCTGGAATCAGCCCTTTTAATTTTCCATTGAATCTCGTATCTCATAAAGTAGCTCCTGCACTGGCCAGTGGTAATCCAATTGTTATCAAACCAGCATCGTCCACCCCCCTTACCGCCCTGCTCCTTGGTGAGGTCGTGTTAGACACAGAAGCAGTGGAAGGAAGTTTCAGCGTGTTGCCGTGCAGTGGTAAAGACGCGACTCCTCTGGTAGAGGACCCGTGCTTCAAAATGATCACCTTCACCGGAAGCCCTGGTGTCGGTTGGGACATTAAAAAACGCGCTGGCCGGAAAAAGGTTGTGCTTGAACTGGGCGGAAACGCTGGTGTCATTGTGGAACCCGATGCCAACATTGATCTTGCCGCGAAAAGAATCGCATTTGGAGCTTTTGTTTATTCCGGACAGGTTTGTATCTCCGTTCAGCGGGCCTATGTCCATGCCTCACGATACGATGAATTTCTTAATATATTGATTAAAGAAACAGAGTCATTGAAGCCCGGCGATCCCCTCGATGAAACAGTCACCTTCGGCCCCATGATTGACAGGGACAATGCCGAACGAATTGAATCATGGGTAAATGAAGCTGTCACCGCAGGTGCGAAAGTTGTTTCCGGTGGCAAACGCGATGCCGCCTATTATGCACCCACAATTCTTACCGACGTCGACCCAAAACTTTCCGTAGCATGTAATGAAGCGTTCGGGCCTATTCTTGTTGTTGATTCATACACTGATTTTCAAGATGCCGTAGAGAGAGTCAATGACTCTGACTTTGGACTGCAAGCCGGTGTTTTCACCAATCAAATGGATAAAACACTAAAAGCGTTTAACCAACTGGAGGTTGGCGGTGTGGTCATAAATGATGTTCCGACCTTTCGCGTTGATAACATGCCTTATGGCGGAGTGAAAGATTCCGGGTTCGGGCGTGAAGGAATAAAATACAGTTTACAGGAAATGACAGAAATTAAATTACTCGTATACAATCACCTTATGGAAGACCAAAAATAATCATGACAGACAGCACACGATTCAAAAATAATGGCAATGGTACGATAACAGACCTGAAAATGAAATTGATCTGGAAAGGAACAGACTCATTTCAGGATAACCAAAAATGGCAAAACTGGTTCAAGTGCCAGGACTATACCGCGATCACCAATATTCAAAGATTTGCAGGATCAGAGGAATGGCGTTATCCCAACGAAGAAGAGGCTTGGAGCCTGTTCGACCTCAAAAGCAAAAACACTGATAAATATGGAGATGAAATTTATCTTGACCCAATATTTGAATCAGGATCGGGTGGAACCACATGGACTATTGTAGAAAAAGATTCTTCAGCCCTCGTCATTCAATTCGAAGACGGAGTCAAAGTGTGGCCCTCCAAATACGCCAATATGAACATGTGCGTACGACTGGTGCGAACCCTGACCTGAATCAATGAAAAACCCTTGGCGAGTTGAACGGTACGGTCACTCTGATGGCTGGTGGTTGGGGTCCGATATAACGAAACCAGGGCTGAACGACGAACTGGATACCTGTTTTTTCAGATTCAATGATTTTGAACGTGCGCGGATGAATCCGCTTTACCCCTAACTCCATCCTAAGAACTTTACCTGCCGGAAATTCAAAATTTTTGTCAGCACTTTTCATCAGATCAATCCGAACGGAACCGTTTCCTCCCTCATCGACATTGTGCTTGCCCGTGGCTAGCGGCTTTTTGCTCCCTCCAACAACAAAAATCCTCCATGCGTATTCCGTATCAAACCCACGGAGGTGAGCAGTGGCAAGAACAGGATCAGTAAATTGCAGGTGACTCATTCCATCGTCTTGATAAAAGTAGAGATTGGAAGGAGGCCATTTGGATAGATTTTTTTCAAAATAATCACGCGCTATGCGAAAACACCTTGGATCCTTAAGAAATTCCTTTACCGAAACACGACGCGCGCGGATAAGGTCTTTCCTCAGTTCCAGACCTTCAGGTTGCATTAAATAACATGTCCCCAAACCAAGGATTCGATCCTTTTCCTGTGAAACGGAAGTTGTGCCAAGTGCCTCCTGTATCCGACTAATAATATTTTTCTCCAAATCAGGATAATGTCCTCGCCCCAGTTCAATAAAGATATTACGCACATCGTCCCAAGCCCCTTTAGCCAAGGCATCACCCAGATCCGAGCTAATCTTTTCCTTCAGGCCATTCACTGTAGAATCCTCGAGAAAGTATTCTTTACCAGCGAATACATTTTTTTTAAGAAATTTATACCTCGAAGGGTGAGTGAATCGAAAATAAGGATAATGAATGTAGGCAGTCACTGAGTTCGCAAAATCTTCCTGCGGATTCTGACGTGAATAGGTAGGAAGATTACGTGTTGAAACAGGGGCGTAGTTATCCACTATAGAGTCGTTAATCAGTGAATATATGGAATCACTTTCTCTATTCCCATCCAATGGGAAAATATGAAGCACTCTGAATTTTGATAACAAAATCCATTCATCCGAAAAACTAAGAAAGCCCTTGGCCATATCAAACGCATGAGCCATCTCATGTTGAATGATGTTGATCAGCGCCGACCGATCCTCATAAAAAAGTGGATTGTAAAACTCAACCCGAAGGTCTTTTTTCTCCACAAATACTTTGTAAGATCTAGTGGTATTCTCATAAATTGTGGAAAATGCCGGGAGCGTAGCTGCAGGAATATCATCGGTAGGACCTTGTCCGGGACCCAGCACAATATTATCCAACCGATACAAAGCTTTCAGATCAGAAATCTCATAAAACGTGGGAGGAAGCTGATTGAATGCCAGGTACAGAGCTTCAACCTCAGTCGGCGTCCAGCTTCGCCCCATATCAACCACGTCATAACCAAAAGCATCTTTGAATTTGGACTTTATCTTGTCGAGTTGCTCACCATAATTCCCTTTATATTCATAAAAAGGACGTTTAGAGGAAGCAGAATCCTGAGCATACAGCCCCCCTCCACCAGTCAGAACAAAGGAAAAGGACAAACAAATAATTTTATAAATTAGTCGCATAAATTAAGAACCCGAATAAAAATATTAATTATTCTCAGAGTAACAGATGGCTATTTCAAATGCGACCAAACAATATTGCCCCTATTAACACAACCCATTAGCCAAAATACCAAAAGATAAATATAATGACATTTTTTGCACCTTTCCACTATCTGCCACATCTAAATAAAAGATTATTCAGCCCATTACCAACGAGGAGGGAGTTTTTATGGCACAGTTGCCAGGAATCGACGTTAAATTAATTAGACTAAATCCAGAATGGAGCGTAGAGAACGCCGCGTCCACAGCTTTGGAGCAAAACCTGTCCATAGGAGAATTCAGTGGCAAGCGACTCATCATCACCCTTCCGGGTGCCGGCGGATTTTGCAACAAGGAATTCGACCAGGTCAAAGACAACATGGATAAATTTAAGGGGGCTGGTGCTGATGAAGTGATTGTGGTAGTGGGGACCGACATTTTAAGTAATGCTGGTCGAGGACTCCCCAACCTTTTCCAGGACCCCAATCTGGAATTTGCTAAAGCCAACAGCCTGCAATTGGATGGAGTCCGTAGCCGCTACCTGCACAGGGCGGTTATCGCTGTTGATGCCGACGGAAATGAAGTAGGCCGCGAGACCGCTGACCTCTTAGGGTGCCGTACAGTTGACGCTCTAGTCGGCGTTGCTCAAAAAGCATTTGGTTGATTCAAGCCGTAAACTAAAAATCCTCCCCGTAAAATTCTTCGGGGAGGATTTTTAATGCTTAGGTCGACACCAGTTAATATGCCACCGCCTTAACCATCACCAATAATTTTTAGAATAGAATCCAACTCCGAAACGACCTTCTTTTTCTGATCCAAAAAAGACTCCCGATCAAACCCAAGCGATAACTGAGCTCTTTTATTCTTGCTCTCCTTGAGTCTCTTTTTTGCGCCAGCAATAGTATATTTCTCGGAATACAGTAGCCGCTGGATTTCAAGAATCAGTTCAACATCCTTCTTCTCATACAGCCTCTGACCCGACCTGTTTTTATTGGGTTGGAGCGTGTCAAACTCATCTTCCCAGTAGCGTAAAACATGTTGTTCCACACTGGCCAATTCTGCAACTTCACCAATTTTAAAAAACAGCTTATCAGGAATTTTGGGACTCATGCAATGACCGGTTGGTGGAGTCCAATAATTGTTGACTCGGTTTGAAAGTTAAAACTCTTCTGGAGCGAATACGTATAGGCTCGCCCGTTCGTGGGTTTCTGGCATTCCGTGCATTCTTATCTTTTAAATGGAAACCCGCAAATCCGGTAATACGGACATCTTCGCCTTTGGCCAGAACCGACTTAATCTCCTTAAAAAGAATTTCAACCGCCTCCACAGCCTCCTGACGAGTGAACCCTACCTTTTCATAAACCCGGTCCACCAAGTCTGCTTTAACAACAGTGCCCTGTGATTCATTATTTTTCAAAATCAAACTGCCTCCAATAAAATAGGAAACCTTTATTCAAATACGAAAACAAATCAGGATTTTTCCTTACTCAATTCATCCCGTTGTCTCTGGGCGTTTTCTATAATTTTGGCTTTAAGGTGTTCCGGCACATCATCATAGTGATCGAACTCCATTGAAAACACCCCCCTGCCGCTGGTCATTGAGTTAATGTCAGCGGAATAATTAAGCACCTCGGCCATGGGTACCTGCGCACGAATATTCTGGTTATCAACATCTGCGTCGATTCCCATAATTTTTCCGCGTTTAGAATTAAGGTCTCCCATAATATCCCCGACAAATTCACTGGGAACAACAATATCCATTATCATTACAGGTTCCATAAGGACAGGCCGACAGTCGGGCATACCTTTTTTAAATCCCATGGACCCCGCTATTTTAAAAGCCATTTCTGAGGAGTCGACATCATGATAAGAGCCGTCATAAAGGCGGATCTTGACGTCAACAATAGGATAGTGCGCGATAACCCCTTCGGCCATTGCCTCTTGAATCCCCTTCTCCACAGCAGGAATATAAGTCTTTGGAATGGATCCACCAACAATATTATCCTCAAAAACAAAGCCCCCACCCTTCTTCAGTGGAGAAATTTCTATCCAAGTATCCCCAAATTGCCCGCGTCCGCCAGTCTGTTTTTTATATCTTCCCTGAACCTTTGTCGACCCCCGTATAGTTTCTCGATAAGGCACCATAGGGGTTTTAACATCAACCTCGACAGCAAACCGACGCTTCAAACGCTCCAGAGAAACATCCAGATGAACCTGCCCCATACCCGAGACAAGAAGTTCATGACTTTCTGCCTTACGCTCCACCTTAAGAGTGGGATCCTCTTCTAAAAGCCGCTTCAAGGCATTGCTGATTTTTTCTTCGTCCGCCCGTGTTTTTGGAACAAGTGCTTTAGTCAACACGGGCTTCGGGAAGGAAATGGCTTCATACTGAACAGGATTATTTTCTGTCGATAGAGAATCGCTGGTAGTCGTAACCTTAAGCTTGGCGACCGTGCCAATATCTCCAGCTGAAACTTCAGAAACAGAGACCTGTTTTTTCCCCTGCATAAGAAAAAGCTGACCCACTCGCTCGGGAGTATCCTGAGTGGCATTATAAACAGAAGAATCTCCCTTAAGCGATCCAGAAAAAACCCTGAACAGAGTCAGCTTGCCCGCATAGGGATCAGCAACGGTTTTAAACACAAGCGCAGATAATGACGCTTCCGGGTCAGCCTCACAAGAAACCTCCGAGCCATCTTTTGCATTTTTTCCTTTTACAGGGGCTCTCTGATCTGGTGGGGGTAAATATTCAACAATCGCGTTCATCAAAAGATCAATCCCCATATTCTGCGTAGCAGAACCGAGAAACACAGGCAATAGCAAGCCTTCTTTCAATCCTTTTTTGAGTCCGGTATCAAATTCAATCTCAGAGAGTTCTCCATTTTCCAGATAGTGTTCAGTTAATTCGTCATCTACCTCGGCGACCAATTCAGTAAGCTCTGCAAAATTGAGTTTAACATCATCGGTCATGGCTTCAGGAATTGCGCCGACAGTATTTTTTCCAGATCCATTATTCTGGTAGACATGTGACTTATTGGTAAGAACATCCACAACGCCGGAGAAGTTTTCTCCGGTGCCCACAGGCACATGAACGCACAAAGGATTCACCTTGAATTTTCTTTTAATAGATTCAAGTACCGATGGGATATCAGCCTGCTCGTGGTCAAGTTTATTGATGAAAATAATTTTTGGGATGGATTGCTCTGTGGCCCAGTTCCATACTTTCTCAGTATAAAACTGGATACCATCAACAGCGCTTATGACGATAACAGCGCCATCCACAACCCTCAGGCTTGCGGGCGTATCAGCGATAAAATTACTGTCGCCGGGAGTATCAATCAGATTGATCTTTTTTTTATCCCATTCATAAAAAGCAACAGAAGCATTGACTGAATGACCCCGCTGTAACTCATCCTGGTCATAATCCATAATTGAAGAAGCATCACCTACCTTCCCCAATCTGTCATTTACTCCAGATAGAAAAAGAATGGCTTCTGCAACAGAAGTCTTCCCAGAGCCACCGTGTCCAACCAAGCCAACATTTCTTATATCCTGAAGTTTATACTGTTTCATCGCAGGCCTCTCGAAAAATAGGAGTCAAGAGCTTACCACTCAAAATCAATAATTAGCTTTCAATTACAGAGGATACAGCATACTCCTTTCGATCATCCAAGGTTAACCCTAAACATGAAGCAAACCAAATTAAATACTAATCAGCTTTAAGCTTATTAATACTATGGCAAAAAAATAATAACTCAAACCTTATTTTTACATTACATACAAGATAAAATGGAGATTCATACAGGAAAAACAACAAGGAAGGTATAACTCATTGACTTAAAAAGAATTAAGCGAGGGAGGCTTCAATTATCTTTATTTTGTGATAAATAGTTCCATAAAAGAGGGGAAAAGATTAAAAACACGCTTTAATTCATTTTTACTCAAATGGATAGCGTAAACATCCTTACTGCGGACCTGTGCCTTGGATCGAATAGAGATGCAGTTTCTCAGGTTACGGATCGGGGCTATTCAGTCAAAGAAGTTTCCGGTCGGTTGGGCGTTAGCACGAAGTCTCTGTACGACTGGATCAAGCACTATCAAAAACCGGAAGTTGGGACGTTTTTTTTAAAAATTGACTCTCTTCTGTCATTGTCTGTTCCGCTTAGGCTTCCCTGAGAATATCAAACGAACAGGAGCTCCGGCCAAGCCAAATGTCTTTCTGAGGCTATTGACCAAATACCGCTTATAAGAAAAATGAATCCCATCCGGATAATTCACAAAACACTTGAACGTGGGCGGTCGACTTTTAATTTGCGTTGTATAATGCATCTTCACAAACTTCCCACGGTAACTGGATATAGGGTTTCTCTCTATAGCCCGTTCAAAACAATCGTTAAGTCTTCCCGTAGATATGTTTTTTCTATACTCCTCGCAAACCGATTCCACCTGTGGAAGTATTTTATCCACGTCATATCCTGTCAACGCCGATATAACAAGGATTGGCGCGAAGTCCAGAAACTTACATTTATCTTTTATCTGCTCCTCAATTTCTTTAATGGTAATTCCGCGTGGTTTTACTAAATCCCATTTATTGACAGCAAGGATACACCCTCTTCCCCTTTCAAAAGCGTAGCCCGCTATCGTCGCATCCTGATCGGTGATCCCCTCCGAACCGTCGACAATAATCACCGCTATGTCACAACGATCGAGCGCCTTGAGCGCCATTATCACACTGAACTTATCCAGAACCTCGCGAGTCTTACCTTTTCTCCTGATTCCTGCGGTATCGACCAGCAAAAAGCTCTTTCCATCCACTTCCAGAGTAGTATCTACCGCATCTCTGGTCGTTCCCGGAATATTAGAAACAATACAACGCGAGGAATCCAACAATCTATTGACCAATGATGACTTTCCTACATTTGGACGCCCCACCACCGCAACGCGAACGGTATCATCCACAGGAGGTATGTCCTCCTTCTCAGGGAATGCGGCTACCAACGCATCCAGCATGTCAGCCACGCCGTGCCCATGCTCAGCCGAAATCGGATAAACAGTATCCACCCCCACCCCAGCGAAATCGGAAAGCTCTAGCTCGTGCTTCGCATGGTCAACCTTATTGACAGCAAGAAAAAATGGTTTCCCCGATTTTCTGATCCGGTCAACCACTTCCCGATCCTGTGGTGTGAGCCCCATATTTTTATCAGCGACAAAAATAATAGCATCCGCTTCCGACTGTGCCAACAACGCCTGCTCAACGACCTGATCTTCGATTTCGTTTACTCCATCAACATCAACACCGCCGGTATCAACAACAGTAAAAAATCGTCCAAGCCAATCAGACTGTTCGTAGATACGGTCACGGGTCACCCCCGGAGTATCGTTGACAATCGATTTGCGCTTCTGGATGAGTCGGTTGAACAATGTAGACTTTCCCACATTGGCTCGACCGATAATTGCCACGAGGGGCAGAACAGGCATTATTTTAGTCCCTCTATATCATCGGATCGCGTTCCTCAATGAACTCCGCGATCCCTTTAGCGATGGATAATGCAAGTCTATCCAGATATAAACTCTGCTTTAAACGCTTTTCTTCTTTTTTATTCGTTACAAACCCGACTTCAACGAGAACACTTGCCATTTTGGTATCATGCAAAACGAAAAAAGGACCTTCATGATGCCCGCGGTCCTTTATTCCTGAATATTTTTTTCTCATAGATTGATACAGCTTATCCTGAATACTGCTTGCCAACCTGGAAGAATCGTTCATCTTAGTGGTGCTAATCAGGCTTGCCAGAATCTCCTGAACCTGACCATCCTTAACCGATTTAACAAGTTCGCCATTTTCACGAGCCGCAGTTTCTTTCGCCTCTTCAGTGTGACCCGTTCCCAGATAATAAGTTTCTATCCCATGTGCTCCATGCCTTTGAGCGGCATTAGCATGCACGGAAACGAAGACATCCGCATCATTATCATTAGCAATTTTGCCACGTCCAGGAAGTGGTATAAAAGTATCATCATCTCTGGTAAGAATGACCCTGTACTTATAACGCGATTTCAAAATATCTTTCAAGCGCAATGCGATGGCCAGATTCACACCCTTTTCCTTAAGCCCTCTGTTGCCTTGAGCCCCCAGGTCTTTCCCTCCGTGACCGGCATCAACCACAATCAGAGGAATTTTCTTATTCACTGCCTTAGCCATTCGCCTGGGCGTTTGCTTCTTGAAAACAGAAATACGTTTTTTTATTTTTTTAACGACCGGTTTTTTCTGTGACGCTTTAACTGCAACCTTTTGGTTGATCTTAATAATTTTCTGTCTGACTGGAATCGCCTGTTTTGAAACCACTTTCGCAATCTCAGGTTTTTTATCGCTTAATTCAACAATCAGTTGAGAACCTTCCTGCCAAACCCCTACCTTAAGATTGCCCACCTTGTTCAAGTCAAATACCAAACGTGAATTATTCTCGTCGAACTGGCTTAAACGCAGACTCTTTAAAAATCGGCTTCCTACCTTGATGTTTCGGTTCACATCATTTGCCAGTCGGGTATCGTTAAAATTAATGTACACCCGCCCCGGATTAAACAGTCGTCCTTGAGAAAATACTACCGGACTATTTGTATGAGTCACAACCCGAACAGAATCTGATCCCACCGTGTAATCGATTTTTTGCAGAATCAATTCCTTGCCAGTGGAGACATAATTTTCTTTTGATCGGGTCGAAACTTTTCTAATTCTGGCAGGTGCCTTGCTTGATGGAGGCGCAACAGGTATCAATGACCTTATTTTGGCAATCCTGACCTTTGCTTTTGGAGCAACATCTCCATCAGGAAGTGCTTGTAGAATTTGCTTGAATGAATCCAGCGCGACGGCATACTTCCCGCGATTGAGATAAATTTCTCCCTGCCTGTAAAGAGCATCATCCGTCAACCGACCCGGCTTAAACCCAACCACCATTTTCCGGTAGTATTCTAAAGCCTTATCCAGATCCTTATCCCAGCGAGAAATAGAGTAAAGTTGCTCATATAAATCTCCGATAGTGAATGCCGCTTTATAGGCCTCGCTACTGGAAGAAAACTTACTGTAAACGGAGTCAAATTTTTTGATGACAGCAATCCACTGGTCCCGCCTTTGCATCCTTTTTTTGGATTGGAGCAAACTGTGATAAGACACCCTCGCCTTCTCATATCCAACCGAGGCCGGCGTAGAAGCACCCATTGCCGTTTTTCCTGAAAATAACGCAAAAAACAGGAAAAATACCAAAAGAATTTTTGCAGGGGAAAATTTCTGTGAAAAAAGTCGCATTTTAAGTATTAGAAAATAAAAAAATAGCTCTGCGTATGTAAATCTAAAGCCAGCCGCCAAATTTCACTTAACTATCTAATTTTATTGTTGTTTTTCATGGTACCACTTTTGGGAAAAAGGGTCAACCATGATACCTAATTGATTTTATTAGAGTTATCGCCCATCACTCAGGCGATCAGCAAGATAGGACGGGAGGCCACAAGCCCTTATTTTGTCTTGAGTTGAGGGCAAATCGTAAGAAAAGCGATAAAATTCAACAATCTGGCTTGAGGAGTCGTAAGCAACAAAGGCTGGGTCCGGGTTCCCATCCCTTGGCTGGCCCAGACTCCCCACATTGATGATGTAACGAGAATTTGGCTCAAGCTCCAACCTCGAAGCTTCATGTGAATAGATTTCGCCACTCTCATCTTTTTCAAAAATACGGGGAAGGTGAGAATGCCCTAAAAAGCAAATAGCCTGCGAAAAATGGTCGAAATTTTCCTCAGCCTTTGATTCTACAGAAACATAATGCCATTTTGTAGGTTCAAAAGGGGATGAATGAACCCAACAAATATCACCTTCCACTTTCTCTACAGGTAAAGTATCTAAAAATTCCCTATTTAACTCAGAGAGTACACTCCGGGTCCAGGCACAAGCCTGAATGGCGGCGGAATTAAAATAGCTGATATCCGTTTTCTTGAGAACAGCATAATCATGATTGCCTGCCAAAATGAGGTCAGCTTCCTTGCGTACCCAATCAACAGAAAAGTTGGGATCGGCGTTATATCCCACAATATCGCCAAGACACACCTTCTTGTCATGCTCAATCGATTCAACAACACGACAAAACGCTTCAATTGCCTCAAGATTACTATGGATATCAGAAAAAATAATGTATTTCATAATCCCCCTCATCTAACGGGGAAGTCAGAGCGTCAGCCTGTAAAAGGAAGAGGTCCCTTCTTTTGCCCAATTTCCTTATAAATCTTGTCCAGAATTCCGTTAATAAACTCTGGGGAATCTTCATTGCCATATTTTTTGGCAATATCCACCGCCTCATTAATTGCGACCTTGGGCGGGGTAGAAAAATTAAACAACAATTCGCACGTGCCAATTCTCAAAATATTGCGATCGATCACGGTCATTCGGTCAAGCACCCAGTTGTCACTGAATTTCTGAACAATTTCGTCAATTTCTTTTTTATGTTTGATGACAGCTTCCACCAACTCCTTCATAAAGACATCAATTTCATCCTTGGATGAATTTCGTTCCATAAAAGATTCCATCTGCTCATCAACATTTCCTTCATTCAATTCAGATTGATAAAGAAATTTGAGCGCCAGTTCCCTCGAAGAACGTCTTTTTCCCATAATCCCGATGCCTAAAGTTTTTTATAAAGTGTTGCCATCACGATAGCCGCAAGAGCCGACTCAGCACCTTTGTTTCCACACTTACCGCCCGCCCTGTCTGCGGCCTGCTCAACATCATCTGTCGTGAGCACCCCAAACATCACTGGGATATCCGCTTCTCTCGCCACCTCTGCCACTCCTCGCGCGGCCTCTCCGGCAACATAATCAAAATGAGGAGTCCCGCCGCGAATCACCGCTCCCAGACAAATGACAGCATCGTTTCCCCTTAAGCAAAGCTTCTTTGCGGCCAGAGGAATCTCAAAAGCACCCGGAACACGAATGACCTCGATATCATTCTCATCAGCCCCGTGTTTAATCAGCTCATCGACGGCACCGCTCAACAAATGTTCCGTAATGAAATTGTTGAACCGACTAACCACGATTCCAACTTTTAAACCTGAAGCATCCAGGTCTCCTTCTATAAATTTGGCCATTTTCCAAAACCTATCAAGAGATATTCTTTAATCATCTGTCCCAGTTTTCCTGTTGGGTGCGAAAGTATTTAGTATCATCGTTTTCCGAAAAACCCATCAAGAAATATTTTTAATTATGTGCCCCAGTTTTTCCTGCTTAGTGCGAAGGTATTTAATATTATCTTTCTTAGGACTAACTTCAATCGGAACCCGCTCAACTATTTGCAGTCCATATCCCTCCAACCCCACTATTTTCCGGGGGTTATTAGTCATCAGACGAATTTTTCCCAAACCAATATTTTTCAGAATCTGTGCGCCAATACCATATTCCCTAAGGTCAGGCTTGAATCCCAGCGATGCGTTGGCTTCAACTGTATCCATTCCTTCATCCTGCAAAGCGTAGGCTTTCAATTTATTGATGATGCCAATTCCTCTTCCCTCCTGATACAGATACAGCAAAACACCTGCTCCCTCCTGGCCGATCATTTCCATAGACTTGTTAAGCTGCTCGCCGCAGTCACACCGGAACGAACCAAAGACATCTCCTGTCAGGCATTGAGAGTGAACCCGGACCAATGTTGGTGTCTCCGGATTGATCTCGCCTTGGATCAAAGCAATGTGAGTTTGATCAAGAAGTACATTTCGAAAAGTTACCGCCTTGAAATCGCCAAATTCAGTGGGCAAAGTCGTCGTCACCACCTCTTCAACAAGTGTCTCCTTTTGTAAACGATATTCTGCAAGATCCTTAGTGGTGATCATCTTAAGATCGTGTAAACGTACGAACTCGGTAAGACTTGGTAAACGAGCCATCGTTCCATCGTCGTCCATGATCTCGCAAATAACACCAGAAGGGTACAACCCCGCAAGACGTGCGATATCCACCGAGGCTTCAGTTTGCCCCATGCGGACAAGTACCCCTCCATCACGAGCCCGCAATGGAAAGATATGTCCCGGCTTAACCAGATCATGAGGTTTGGCAGAGGGGTCAATCGCAGTTAGAATCGTCCTCGCTCTATCAGCGGCAGAAATTCCAGTAGTAACTCCTTTGCGAGCATCTATAGAAATCGTAAAGGGAGTTTCAAAAAGAGACTGGTTATCCTCAACCATCATCGCCAACCCCAGTTCACGAGTTCGCTCCTCAGTCAACGCAAGGCAGACTAAGCCACGACCATACTTTGCCATGAAGTTGATGGCCTCCGGAGTCACCTTGTCAGAAGCGATCATTAAATCGCCCTCGTTTTCCCGATCCTCATCGTCAATGATAACAATCATTTTTCCCTGACGAATGTCTTCCATCGCATCTTCAATGGAACTGAAAATATGTCTTGATTCTTCTCTTGATTCACTCATTTTGTATAATCCTGAAAATACTCCGACTAATTATTCTTTTTCATGAAGCATCAGCTACAAAGGAAAACCCCAGACAATTATTTCGCCAAACCCTGTCGGCGGAGCATCTCCAGCGACACTCGTTTATCCGCGTCATCGGACAGCAAAATAGTCTCGCAAGCTTTATAAATATATTTACCAATCATATCACATTCAATGTTTACGGCATCCCCCATTTTCCTGGCATTTAAATTCGTATGCGAAAATGAGAAAGGAATAATAGATACCGTGAATCCGTTATCAACACAGGAAAAAGCCGTCAGACTGATACCGTCTATCGCTACAGAGCCCTTTTCGATAACATAGGGAACATATTCAGAAGGATGTTCAAAGCGAAAAAGAATTTCCCCGCTCTTATGTTCAATAGAAATAATTTTGCCAACACAGTCAACATGACCACTGACGAAATGACCACTGATTTTATCAGAAGGCGTAAGCGAACGCTCAAGGTTGACACTAGCCTGCTCTTCAATATCGTTAAAACTTGTCCGGCTAAGAGTTTCAGTACTCAAGTCCACTGTAAAAGTATCTTCCGTGCTATCTCGTACGGTAAGACAGACACCATTTACGGCAATACTTTCACCCGTTTCAAACCCCTTAAACCCATCTCCGCCATGAACCGTTAACTCGGCGCCCTCATTTTGCCGAACAATTCGGCTCACCGTTCCTACATCACTAATAATACCGCTGAACATAATGCAAAACTCCCTTGCTAAATATTTCCTTCGATCACCAGATCATCCCCCAACCTGGCAACCGTCATACCCTTAATTTGCAATGCCTCTTTTAGCCGATCAATACCTTGTCCGCCCACGGCCCCAGGCGCGTCTTTACCACCGATAATTTTAGGCGCTACAAAATAAATTAATTTATCGACCAGTTTTTCATCAAAAACATTGCCGCTGATTTCAGCCCCGCCTTCAATCATAACAGAAGTTATTTCCATCGCTCCGAGTTCATCCATCAATTGAGCAAGGTCTACCCGGCCCTTCTTACGCTTCACGACAAGAATTTCAACTCCCATCTTCTGCAGTTTATTTTTGCGGGCAACCGGCAAACCATCCAGAGTCGCGTAGACAACTCTTTCGCGCCTGGCATTACTAAAAACCCTGGCCGAAACAGGAACACGATATTTTCCATCCACGATAACACGAACCGGATTGCGCACCTCACCCTTTTTTAATCGCACTGTCAACCGAGGATCATCCGCACAAACTGTTCCCGCGCCAACCAGAATCGCGTCTACATTATTTCTTATCCTATGCGCGTACTCACGGGCTTTGGGTCCGGTAATCCACTGGGAATCCCCCTTCCTTGTTGCGATTTTACCATCGAGAGATAAAGCGCTCTTAAGAATCACCCACGGACGACCCGTGCGAATATATTTTATAAATGTTTCATTTAATCGTTCGCAATCCCTCTTCAAAACTCCAGCAACAACCTCAATACCATTTTTTTTCAGATGGCGAGTCCCTTTTCCACAAACGAGAGGGTTCGGGTCACGAACGCCAACCACAACTCTTTTAATACCAGCGGCGACGATAGCCTCAGTGCATGGAGGCGTTCGCCCCTGGTGACAACAAGGCTCAAGACTGACGTAGAGGGTTGCCCTTTTGGCCTTACTACCTGCTTTACGCAAAGCAACTATCTCAGCATGAGGAAGCCCAGCTTTCTTGTGATAGCCCTCAGCAATCACTTTACCGGATTTAACAACCACCGCTCCGACCATCGGATTCGGGCTGGTTTGCCCCTCTGCTTTGCGTGCCAGATAAAGCGCACGCCGCATGTGCTGTTCATGCAATTCACGGGTCAAGGCGAACCTCTGTTTACTGTTTTATAACTGGAAGAGTTATCTGCGAAGAACATCAATCATATTTTTACGGATACTGCCGCGCTGGTATACGGTTTCAATTCTGCGGTTTACGACTCTACTCTGAGGACTATCGTTAGGAATTTTGAGACGGTATTGGGCAAACCCTTCGATGGAAAGTTTTTCACCCGGAAAACCCGCCGCCACCAACGTGCGAGCAACCTCCGCGGCACAAGATGCAAAAAGTTCCCAGTTGGATGGAAAGCGCGCTGTGCGGATGGGAGCATTGTCGGTATGCCCCTCGATTTTCACATGGTAGTTAAACCTTTAAAAATAAAATGAAAAACGCGTTTACGGCCTGTTCTCGAAAAACTCTGCCTCTTCCTGAATATTCGAGATTTCCAACTTGTTTTCAATGTGTTTTATCACAGATCATGATGATAAAAATTCGTCTGGTAGGTGTCAAGTAAAACTTTTTCCCGAAAACCATCTAACTCATTGTATTTAAACATTTTTATAAATTTAGCAATATTATTGGGCCGCTCCTTCTGACTGGGAAACCCCATAAATTCATAAATCTACTCAATAGTCCTCTTCTTCATCGTCATCAACCTCAGTAAGATGAGTGGAAACACAGCGAAATCCAGTAGCAGGATATCTTTCATCCGGGTCAAAAGTGTTCCGATATGTGCACTTGGAATGGACCATATAATTCAACCAGGATCCACCTCGAACCACCCGTTGCGTCGTGTGTCCTTTGGAATAAAGCTGAACGCACCATTCCCACACGTTACCGGCCATATCGAAACAGCCAAAAGGGGATAATCCCTGCTCAAACTCAGCTACCGAAGAGGTTCGCCCGATCATAAAATCGCAGGAATTGGCATACTCATTTTGATAACCCATCGCTTCGCCCCAGGGGTAGTCTCTACCATCTGTACCACGAGAAGCTTTTTCCCATTCCTTTTCTGTAGGAAGCCGTCTTCCCAACCAAAGCGAACACACAACAGCTTCATAAAAATTTATTCCTATCACTGGATGATCCTCCAGATATGAATATTTCGGAAACCGTAATTTATGATTTGGATCAAACTCTTTATACAAAGCATTGGTCACCAAAAATTTCATCATGGAATACTCTTTTAGAAAAATATGATCCTCATCATCCACTTCATCCTGATAAATAAACTTTCCCTCGGAAATCGTGACCATCTCGCCCCACCGCTTCACGTTGGATAATTTGACGGCCTCTGGGTTGGACACCTCACTCAAGAACCCGTCAAGCTCTTTGACCGTTTTTAATGAATCAAACTCCTGGCGATCCACCAGGTCAGACCAATTAATGCCATCTAATGCCAGAAGCAGTTCTATTACGGAGTACAAAATTCGTCCATCCCTGTTTTCACGTTTTAAAAGACTTACAAGAAGAAGACGAAGGGCAGATGGATCGTTGGCGGCTATAACATCTTCGACTTTAATCAAACGACATCGCGCGAACTGCGGAAAAGACTCCCGGCACTGGTATTTAAGTAATTGCGCAATTAGAAGCCGTCTTTCTTCAGATAATTCCTTCGCTTCGCGAACGGAATTCCCCGCCAGAAACAAAGCTCCCTGTTTCATAAAAATATCAAATACCTCGTTGGCAGGAACCATCCCTGAAAAAAACTTCAACATTTCTTCCCACCGCTCATCGCGGCACCGTTCACCTGCAACTTTTTGCCAGTCTGCCTTTTTCGCCAGTGTTCTCGCGGCGAAAAATTCCTGAAACGACGGGTGGCGAAACTGCCAACGCCCCGGTGTTTGTTGAAGAATCTTTTCTAATTCGGGAGGAATGGTTTCATCCTGCATTAACAGGTTATCTCCTTCCTTCTTCAAACGCTCCTTTGAGTAATCCGTTTCAATTTCATCAACCCGTTGAGAAATTCCATCTTCCAGCAATTCGAGCGCCACATCTCCCAGCCGGTCGAGACATTGCTCTGTCCATTCGCTCTCTCCCTCTGGAGAAACGCCATCTAAAAGATGATTGAAGTAAACTGAATAGATTTTGCCTCGGGTTGACAGGCCATCAAGTTTTTCACAATCGGAAAGAATACGGAGCATCTTCATAATCAGAGGCACCTCCAGCAATTCAGGCGAGTATTGCCCCAAATGCTCCAGTTCTTTATTCCTCTGTGCTTCGCCCAGGAATATGCCACGTTCTCTTTCGCCGATGCATTCAAAGGCCACATGAAACCCCGCGTCTTTTCCTCTCTGGATTATGGAGTCTGTCGCGAGTGGACCGAAGCTAAATTTGCGGGTAGCGAGAATCAATCGATTGCTACGAAAAGTTTTGTCCTCGACAAAGGTCTCGAAGTAAACCTGAAACCGATCTTCAGCAGGGAGTTGATCCAGGGAATCCATCAGAAAAAGTATTCGTCCCTCTCTCTCCAAACATTTAATGGTACCAAGGAGCAGTTCTTCATTCAGATCAAGTTCGTCATCCTCCTCAGCTTCAGTCAAAATCACATCCAACATTTCCTTATGAACCGACTCCATGAACTGAGTTATACCCGTACCTTCGGGCAGGGAACCCAGATTGAAGAAAACGGGAAGTGGATAAACAGGATGTGGCACGTTCTCTAACAAGCGCTCCTGATAATATTTTAAAAAAGTGGTTTTCCCCATACCACAACCGGCTTCCAGCATGATCTTCATGTGGTCGGTCATCAGCAGGTCTTCATGAATGATTCGTGGCGCAGGAAAAACCTGCTCGTGAATACTTTGTCGGTGTCGGATAGGATTGGTGTCGAGCAAAACAGGGGGGATATATGTTTTCCTCCGGCGTCCTTCTCCGAGCACCTGATCTAGCCAGGAGGATGTACGGACCTGTTGGTGTTTGCGGTAGGTATTAACTACCCATTCGCGCGATTCTTCCGGACGAGCACTGACAAGAGCCGACTCTTCATCCTCGGGTAGAGGAACAGGCAATTCATTTATTTCACTCATTTAAAAGGTTCTCTATAATTGTATGGGTTATTCACTCTATCATATAGCATGGCTTAAAAGGAAACCTCTCCTTAATGATTCCTCTTAAAGACGAAAACCCGACAAAAAACTTTCCTCACCTCACCATTTTTCTGATCGTAGCCAACATGATCATTTTTCTCTACCAGATAAGCCAGCCTATGGGTTCTTTCATGATATTTGAATCCTATGGACTGATTCCTGCACACTTGATGGAGACCCCTGTCAGCGCGTATCCCACTATTTATTCCGCAATGTTCCTACATTCTGGCATTGCCCATCTGGCAGGTAACATGCTTTATCTATGGATTTTCGGAAACAACATTGAAGATGTTCTTGGTAAACTTCGATTCATTTTATTCTATCTGGTTTGCGGAACACTGGCCTCCATGGGCCACATCGCCACGGACCTTCATTCTGACATCCCCATGGTTGGAGCCAGCGGAGCAATTTCTGGAATACTGGGCGCGTACCTCGTTCTGTTTCCTTATGCACGGGTGAAAACGCTGGTGTTTCTGGGATTCCTCATCACCATCGTCCGAATTCCAGCAATTATTCTGTTAGTGATCTGGATGCTGATTCAGGTATTCAGTGGCGTGGCGGCTGGAGACAGTGGCGTGGCATGGTTCGCTCATATCGGAGGATTTGTCGCTGGAATGATACTCATACTCCCTTTCCGCAACATGAAACAATGAGTGCGGTCACTGCGTGAAAAAAGAAACCGTCATCACAATGATGAGTATGACGAAAAATATCCAGAAAAACATAATAATCCCTGGCCCCTTGAAGCGAGGATAATTGGGGATATTCGGATTCGTTGGTGTATCGCAATGAGGACATATAATTTTTTCGTCATCGTATTCCTGCTCACATTTTCTACACTTGACCAGACTCATTAATTATTTCTCTATAAAAGGTTTAACAACCAACGGCGAAGTAGATCGAGCGCGGCCTGGGCTGACCTCTCTTTGTTACGGCTACGGTCATGATAGAAACGAAACTGTTCGCAATACGATTCTCTCCCGTCGCTGATAGCGATAAACACAGTTCCTGCAGGTTTATTATCACTCGCTCCCGGACCGGCAACACCCGTGACAGATAATCCTATATTCGCACCTGAACTTTTGCGCACACCCTCTGCCATGGCAAGCGCTACCTCACGGCTGACCGCCCCATTGTCCCGGATAAGTGATGGTTCAACCCCCAGGCGACGACACTTCGCCTCGTTGCTATAGGTAACGGCTCCTTCCAGAAAGTAATCGGAACTGCCTGAAACCTGTGTCAAGCGGTGACCGATCAACCCACCAGTACAGGACTCAGCCACAGCCAGAGTCCACCCTTTATCCCTCAACCACTCCCCTATTTTCCCTTCCAGAGTTTCATCATCCTTTCCGTAAACCCATTCTCCTACTGCCGCCATAACCATAGTTTCTGCTTCCCCCAGTCTCGCTTCCACCGCCTCAATACTCGCCGCACAAAAAGACAAGCGCATTTTAACTTCAAGGTAGGACGGAAGCGATGCCACTGTAACCAGTTTTTCTAGCGGGTCAACGGGACCAAATTTTCCCCACAGGGAGGCTTCGGTCAAACCCACTGTTTTAAGCATACGGTGCCCAATCACTCCACTTTGCGACTTCAATAGATCGGGACGAATATATTTCTCGAACAAGTGCTCCATCTCAAGCGGAACCCCCGGAAGCGAAAACACTTTTTTTCCATCGCGATTAAAAAGAAGACCCGGCGCTGTCCCTTTGTCATTATATAAAGCTGTGGCGGCTTCCGGTACTTCGCTCTGGCGGCGCACCCCTTCGGGAATTTCCCGTTCGGGATTATCCCGCTTGCGCTTTTTGAATATTACTTCAAGCATGGCCACTACTTTCTGGTCGACAACTATTTTTGAATGGAACATTCGAGCCAGCACTTCTTTGGTAATATCGTCATGTGTTGACCCCAGACCGCCAGTTGTTATTATAACGTCGGCCCGGCCCAGAGCTCCTTCTACCGCACGGACAATAGACTCCTCGTTATCACCCACTGCTGTGATTTGAATAACATTGACTCCCAATAAATGCAACTGGCTGCTCAAATACCTGGCGTTGGTATCCTGAATGAGGCCGCTGACCACTTCATTTCCAATCGCTATGATTTCCGCCTTCAGGAGAATGTTGTCGTCTTTAAACATGAGTCAAGTATTCAATCCCTACAACAAATTTTAAAATGACAAGTCTGGACCCGAACGTTGAATTGGGTTAACCTGACTCAACGAATAAATAACACCCACGCTATCATGGCAGAAACCAAAGCCTCCTGTCAAAGGAACTGAAACCACGAATGTCTTTAGACTATTCTTCCCTGACCCCATCAGAAATCCGGGATAAAACTTATAAATATGATCTTAGGCGCGGATTTTTCGAAGGCATATTGAGTGCCGGAATACAAACCTTCGCCTTATTCATTGCTATCCGCTATTACAATGCGGGTGAGGGGTTAAAATCCCTCATCGCCGCCGGCCCGTTTATGGGGATGGTGCTTTCTCTGCCTCTGGTCCATTACACAGCCGGAAAGGGACTTAGCAAATCGTTGTGCGGTGTCGGACCTTCGATAGTGACTGGAATCTGCCTCATAGTGGCGGCATGGGTGCCTTCACTTGAACTTTATACACTGATGATCGTTATCGGGTATATCTGTCGGAGCGCGGTTCTCCCCTTTCTGACTTCAATATACAGTGATAACTATCCTCATGGTAAACGTGGGGCAAATTTTTCGAAGCCATTACTAATAACGGTAGCGTCTTCCGCGATGTTTGGGTTCGCGGGATCCTCACTTCTTGAAATCAACATCAATTATTTCACCTGGGTCTTCACCTTATTAGGGATATGTGCTTTTGCAAAAGCCTGGACGCTTAACTCAATGCCATCCAAACTGGTTGAGGACAATTCGCACGACCATCCATTTGGCAACCTGAAATATATATTTAAGGACAGGGATTTTGGATATGTTCTGCTCACCTGGTTCATTATGGGGTTTGCCAATCTATGGGTTCTCCCATTGAGAGTTGACTATGTCGCGTCCGCCAATTATGGAATTGAAGCATCTCCTATTATGGTCGCGCTGATAATCACAATTATTCCAGAGATAACCCGTTTACTGTTCATCCCTTTCTGGGCGCGACTGTTTGATCGAATGAATTTCGTGATTCTCCGCATGATATTGAATATTTTATTCGGCGCAGGAATCGCGTTATTTTTTATCAGCAAAAACCTATTTGTGATTGGAACAGGGTCGGCGTTGATCGGCCTGGCATTCGCGGGAGGAAGTATCGCATGGACCTTGTGGGTCACCAAATACGCGCCACCAGGAAAAGTATCGGCCTACATGTCAGTCCATGTCGCCCTGACAGGAATACGGGGAACCATAGGACCTATGGTCGGGTACTGGACTGCCGGACAAATCGGGGTGACAATGACCGGCTGGGTGTCCTGCGGCTTGATGGTTCTGGCAACCCTCATGCTCATTCCAGAAATTGGTCATGGAAAGCGAAGAACCCTTTCAAATTCATGATTTATGGAGTTCCCTCCTTAATTCGAGGAAGTTTCATCACCAATTTTCACCACATTGCCCATTGGCGACGCTTGTCTTTCCTGACTAACTATTGTACTTCCTTCCTGGGTTTTCGGACCGTTTGTGAAGAAGAGTGAGTCCGGCCTCCGCTTCATCATCAAAAAAAGCGTACAGGTTGATCCTGCCGCTAAAAATTGCTATAAGTTGAGATTCATTTAAATAGTAAGAGGCCCGTAGTAAAACGAAAGTCCGCCAGCGATAAAGGGCGAATGCCTCGATCAACAAACTGAATGCTTTATATTG
>Ga0066854_10000180_pt1 | contig 22792 bp, 19 predicted proteins | sample ETNtaG_8_FD_65494 | JGI IMG/M metagenome (GOLD analysis project Ga0066854, IMG submission 65494) | Marine microbial and viral communities from oxygen minimum zone, Eastern Pacific Ocean - ETNP201406SV75 | ecosystem: Environmental > Aquatic > Marine > Oceanic | place: Pacific Ocean: Eastern...
TTACCGTTGAGCAGGACCGTGCAGGCCCCGCAGTCGCCTTCGTCGCACCCCTTCTTGGTGCCGGTCAGGTACAACTCGTCCCGCAGCGTGTCCAGCAAGGAGTAGTAGGGCTCGACTAGCGCTTGTCTGAGTTCGCCGTTGATTGTTATTTGAAGTTGTTTTTTCATGGTTTTTCTCGGTGAGTGTCTGCTTAGAAAGCGGCTTGTACCGTCAGTCTCCGTTGTTCTTCAAAGGTCATGGGCCCAGAGGCGGCCGTATCGAGGGCTTGCTCCAGCGTGCGGCGGGTGATCACGCCGACTATCTCCTTGCGGTATTCCGCCGAGCCGCGGATGTCGTCGATGGGTTTCACTCCATCACGTGCTGAGTCTGCGGCAGACTGGATCAGCTCTTGGCCGATGCTCTGTCCCCGGAGGGATTCCTCGGCGGAATAGGCCCGGACCGGGGTCGGTGCCACGGCGCCCAAGGAGATCCGTACCTCGGTGCAGAGGCCGCGGCGTCCGTCCAATGAAATCAGGGAAGCGACACCGACCGTGGCGATGTCCATGGCGCCCCGGGGGCTGTGCTTGATGTAGTGGCTGCCGGTATTGGGCGGCGGCGGCGGGACCCTGACTTCAGCCAGCAACTCGTCGCTTCGAAGCACCGTTTGGCCGGGGCCAGTAAAGAACTGGTCGAGGGCAACCCAGCGGTCGCCGTCAGGACCGACGATGCGGCACTCGGCTCCGAAGACCAGCAGCGCCGGGATGGTGTCTCCGGACGGCGACGCGTTGCAGATGTTGCCGCCCACCGTGGCTAGGTTCCGCACCTGGACTCCGGCGAACGACGCCGCGGCTGCTGCCAAGGCCGGGTAGCGACGGCGGACCATCGGGTGCTGTTCTAGGGCGCGGACGGTGACCAATGCTCCGATGCGCAGACCGTTTCGGGAGCTGTAGGTGATCCGGCCCAGTCCGGCAACGCGCTGGATGTTGATCACATGTTCGGGATTCCACACGCCCGCCCGCCAACGCACCAAAAAGTCAGTGCTGCCAGCCACGATACGGGCGTTTTCGCCGTAACGCTGCAACATCGAAATAGCCTGCCGCACCATCCTGGCTTCCAAATATTCAAATCGCTTCATGCTAAGTTTCCTTTTCCGGGGGTTATGTCATTCCGAGGGGAGTTTAGCACGAGGTTCGCGGCGGGCGGTACAACCGCGTTTTGTACAGATCAGTTTGGTGGGTTTGCTAGAATAATCCCTGGCATATCTTATTTCGGTATCAACTCAAGGCTAATCAACTATGGACGACTATTCAGTTGCAGTTGACGTGGGTGGAACTTTCACCGACATCGTGCTCTGCAACTTGGCTACCAACAAGCAGCGGGTCCACAAGACCCCTTCCACACCCGACGACCCTAGCACCGGGTTCCTGACCGGACTCAAGGAGGTGCTGGCCGCCAACTCGGTGGAGGCTTCCCAGGTCAAGCACGTCTTCCACGGCACGACCATCGCCACCAACGCCATCCTGGAGAACAAGGGGTCTCCGGTGGGATTGTTGGTACCTGAGGGATTCAAGTTCGTGCTGGAGATCGGCCGCCACGGGACGCCGCGCCTGGTCAACCCCCAGTCATGGGTGAAGCCGGAACGGCCGGTGCGCCCCCGGGACATCGTCGAGGTGTCAGAACGGGCTGGGTTCTCCGGCGAGGTATTGGTACCTTTGGATGAAGACGCTGTCCGAGCCGCCGCTAGAAAATTCAAGGCCGACGAGATAACCTCCATCGCGGTTTCGTTCTTGCACTCCTACTCCAACCCCACCCACGAGAATCGGGCCAAGGAACTGATCCTAGAGGAATTCCCCAACGCCCAGGTTTCCATATCGTCGGAAGTGCTGGCTGTTTTCAGGGAGTACGAGCGGACCATGACCACGGTGTTGAACGCCTACGTCATGCCCAGGGTAAGCAATTACATCGGCAACCTGGAGTCTTCGCTGCAGGCCAACGCCGTCGACTCGTCGTTCTCCATCATGAAGTCCAACGGCGGCATGATCGGCGCCGACATAGCCGTCCGACAGCCGGTGCACACTGCCCTTTCCGGCCCCGCCGCCGGGGTGATGGCCACGCTGCAGATCGCCGAGAATACGGGCGTTTCCAACTCCATCTCATTCGACATGGGCGGCACCAGCACCGACGTTTCGCTGCTGCTGGAAGGGCGTCCGACCACCAACCTGGCCGGGCGGCTGGGCAACTGGCCCATCCAACTCCCCATGCTGGACATCGCGACCATCGGCTGCGGCGGAGGAAGCATCGCCAACGTCTCGCCCTACGGCAGTCTGACCGTCGGCCCCTCCAGCGCCGGTTCGGTGCCGGGCCCGGTCTGTTACGGCAAGGGCGGCACCTCCCCCACGGTCACTGACGCCAATATTGTCTTGGGCCGAATCAACACCCAAATCGCCGGAGGCACGCTGCCCCTTGACGCCGCCGCAGCCGCCAAATCAGTCCAGGAAAAGATCGCCGCGCCGCTGAACATGGAGCTGCACACCGCCGCCAACGGCATCTTGAGCATCGCCAACAACACCATGGTCGGCGCCATCCGAAACGTCAGCGTTGAGCGCGGCCACGACCCCCGCGAGTTTGCCCTAGTGGCCTACGGCGGGGCGGGGCCGATGCATACCATCGACGTTGCCAAGCTGCTGGGCATCAACAAGGTGGTCGCGCCCCTGCACCCGGGCATCTTCTCGGCGTATGGGTTGTTAGTGGCCGAACTGAAGAACGACTACGCCCGCACGTCGCTACAAACCCCGCCCGACTACGACACCGACGGAATGGAGCGTGTCTACGGCGAAATGGAGTCGGAGGGCCTGGCCTGGCTCACCGAAGAGGGCGTTCCGCAAGACCTACACGTCTTCTCCCGCTGGGCCGACCTTCGCTACGCCCACCAAGGCTCGGAGGTGACCGTTGCCTTCGGCGAGGACCAGGTTTCCAGACAGGCTCTCGATGCGGTGATCCAAGAGTTCCACACCCGCCACGAGCAGCTCTACGGCTTTGCCCTGGACCAGCCCGTGGAGATCGTTACGCTGCGGGTTGCCGCCTCGGGCGACGTGGGCTCGGTGGACATGCCCGTCCTTCCCACCGGCTTGGACTCTCCCGAGAAAGCCATCGCCAGCGAACGGCAAGTCTTTTTCGATGAGGCGGGCGGCTTTGTCAAAACCAACATCTACCATTTCAACCGGCTAGCCCCTGGTTCCAGCATCAGCGGCCCCGCCATTCTGGAAGGCATGGACTCCACCGTCCTGATCAACCCAAGCTGGACCGGGCAGATAGATCAGTACGGCAATTGCATCATGGAGCCAAGCAAATGAAAAACACCGTTGACCCGGTGACCCGGCAATTGGTCCGTGGCTCGCTGCGAGCGGCCCGTCTGGAGTGCGAATTGCTCATCGAGCGAACCGCGATGTCGGCTTTCATCCGCGAAAAGAAGGACTATCAGGTCAATTTCCTGGACCGGAACGGCCACGAACTCTACGGCGACACAATGGGCGCCGACATGGTCCAATGCGTGTGGGAAACCTATCCGTTGGGGACCATGGCCCCAGGCGACCTCTATTGGTACAACGACCCGTATCTGTCGAAGGGCAGCGTCACCCATACCCCCGACATGACCTTCCTGGCCCCCGTGTTCTTCGAAGGCGAGATCGTGGCCTATTGCCATTCCTTCGCCCATTTTTGGGACCTGGGCGGCTCCCGGCCCGGCAGCATTGGCCCGGCCAACACCGAGATCTTCCACGACGGCACACTGGTCCCGCCGATCAAGATAGTTGACCAGGGCAAGCTGAACGACGAAGCCTATCGAATAATCCTCCGGAACTCCCGGTACCCAGACCTGCTGGAAGGCGATACCCGCGCCTTGATGGCCGCCGCCAACCGGGCCCAAGAACGCCTGCTGGAGATGTTCGGCCGCTTCGGCAAGGAGACGACGCTGGCCGCCCTGGACGCCGACCAGGCCGACACGGCAACCATGGTGCGCGAGAAGTCTTTAGAACTGATCCCACAAGGCAGCTTCAGCGTCAGAGATTACATGGACCACGCCGGGGTCAGTGACCGCTGGTACTCCTACCACGTGAAGCTCAGCCGGAACGGGGATGAGATCACCCTAGACGCCACCGAGAGCGACGACCAGGCCGACGGCTCGATAAATTTCCTGGCCAGCGACGGCGCACTGGCGGCCTACTTCGGCCAGTATTTCCACCAATACGACACCTCGCTGCTGCCGAACCACGGCCTGCTGGCGGCCATCGACGATGTTCAGTTACGCCAGGGCAGCATCCTGCAGCCGGACTGGCCAGCCGCGTTGGGGTGTCGGGCCCACACCTTCACCAAGCTAAAAAGCTCGGTCCGGGCACTGTTGGCTGAGGCCACCGATGGGCAGGTGATGGCCGGATCAGCGGTCTACGTGATTGCCTACTGGCGGATGAAAGAGTCGGGCGGCGACTGGCTGCTCTGTACTGATGGGATAGCGGTGGGCCATGGAGCACGGCCCATCGCCGACGGTCTGGACGCCATCTACAGCCGCCACAACGAGAACTACCCCGGCGAGTTCATGGAGATGGAGTACCCGCTGCGTATGGAGCGCTACGCCATCGCCCCGGATTCGGGCGGGCCCGGCAAGTACCGAGGCGGCTGCGGCATCATCCGCGACGTCCGCATCCTGGCCGACGAAGGCACCTTTGGCTTGCGGGTGGAGAACAACATCTTCCCTACATGGGGAGTGGCCGGCGGCATGGGCGGCGGCACATCACGAGTAATAATCAATCCCGGCACACCTCAGGAGAAAGAAATTCGCGCCTTCTCCGACGACAACGTCTGGAAGAAGGGTGACTTGGTCCGCATCTACACAGCTGGCGGCGGCGGCTGGGGCGACCCCCTTGAGCGGGAAACAGACCAGGTGCTGAACGACGTCCTAGACGGTTTCGTGAGCGTCGAGGCAGCCGAGATTTCGTACGGGGTGGTCATAGACCCACAGACCTTGGTCATCGACCAACGCGCCACGACAGCCAAGAGGCAAGAGGTCCAAACCTCAAGGGGCCCAACCAAGCTGTTTCACCGCTTCAACTACTTCGACACTGCAGAGGAAGAACTGGAGTGGGTGGAGAAGAATATTCCGAGGTAAGTGGAGTAGGCCGAAAACTACGACCCGGCCACCCTCGGGCTTGGCCTTACCAGTCGGGTTCTCGCAGTTCCCTTTTGAGGGCTTTGCCGGAGGCGTTGCGGGGCAGGGTGTCTATGAAGTCCATCGACTTGAGAAGCTCGAAGCCGCCTATCTCACCGCGGCAATGTTCTATGAGCTCGGCTTCAGTGGCCGACGCGTCCACGTGGAGTTGGACCACTGCTTTGATTGCCTCGCCCCGTTGTTGGTCTGGGACACCGATCACCGCGGCATCGGCGATCGACGGGCGCTTGAATAGGGCCTCTTCCACCACCCTGGGGTAAATGTTTTCTCCACTGGACACAATCATATCTTTGACGCGGTCTTGGGCAAACAGTAGCCTTCATCGTCCAGGGTTCCAGCGTCGCCTGCGTGCATCCACCCGTTTCGCATGGCTTCGGCCGTCGCCTCCAGCTGGTTCCAGTATTCCTTCATAACCTGGGGCCCCGAACGCAGATTTCGCCAATGGCCCCGTTGGGTACCGTGTTGTCATCTTCGTCGACGACCAGTGGCTCCGAGCCCAAAACGGCCCTGCCGCTGAGAGTAGTAACTCAGGTTTATCGCCCAGTGCCAGTCGGTGATCGGCGGCGGACATGAATGTGGCTACCGGTGACAATTCGGTCTGGCCGTAAGCCTGAACGAAGTCGCAATTGAAAACCTCCAAACCCCTGGCAAGCGTCTCCTCGGCGATAGGAGACCGTCCATAAGCCATCAGTTCAGGGTCAGCATATTTACGCTGTGCCACGTCTGGGACGGCCACCAGACAGCCTTGGACCATCGCTGGAACCAAGATCGTCCAATTGATCTTGTCTTCGTCCATTGCCTTCACAACTTCAGCTGGGTTGGATCACGCCTATGAACGAAGTATAGGACGCCGCTATATGATAAAGAGACGCGACAACCAGCAGGGGGCATGATGATTTCAGGGTGGACGGGCAATGTTGGCGGTCAGGGAATCATGGGTGAGCACGACGCCTTTGGGATGGCCGGTGGTGCTACTGGTGTACATCTGGATTACGTCGTCGCCACCTTCGATGTACTCCCCAGAGTCTGAACCGGGATGGGCGTTGACCCAGGAGTCAAAGCCGGTCCAAGCAGGCGAGTTACCTGCTCCAACAGACACATATTGAGAGACTATTCCAAGTTCCGGCCGGAGTCCATCGGCAACTTCAAGATATTCAGGTGAAGCCATCGCCATTTTTGCCTGGGAGTCGTTGATGATGAAGGCCCACTAGTGGGGCCCAGACGATAGTTCATCGGCACCGGCACCACGCCGGACCTGGCGCCGGCATAGAACATGAACGCGTTCGATGCTGTTCTTAGAAAGGAAAGCGGCCCGGTCTCCCTTCTTGATCCCGGAACTAGTGAAGGCGTTGGCCAAGCGGTTAATCTATTTGCTGGCCTCGCTGTAGGTGAAGGTCCGGCCGTCCATGACGGCGAATTCTGAGTCTGGACGCTTGCGGACGAAGTAATCGAAGTAATCGTGAAATCGCGTGGCTCACCATCACTATGTCATCACTATGTTTGGGATGCGGAATTCTAACATAGTAGGCAAAGAGTAGCGGGTCATCCGGAGGGGATTGCGGGAGAAGAAGATGGTGGGCCTGGATGGACTTGAACCAACGACCTCGGTCTTATCAGGACCGCGCTCTAGCCACCTGAGCTACAGGCCCACATAGTGGAGAGTGGCCAATAGCCACGTTTGGATTATAGCGACTGGTCGTGGGTGGGGCAAGGTCGGGGGCGGGATGTACCAATTTAGCCATCACGCCACTCCAAATAAACGCGGCTGCGCCGCTACCCCGGCCCGTCTGGGCCGTCGGGGCCTCCCATGGGGCTTTCTCCGCCGCCGGGGGGGACGCCGTCTACGTCGGGGCCGTTTTGCTTTTCCAGAGAAGGGTTGAAGTCTCGGGGGGTGCGTGAGGGTCTGGGTGGGCGCGAGGTGGTCGTGGCTGTGGCGCCGATGGACTCTGGGCCGAAGCCGTCGGGGAACTGGAGGGTGCGGACCGGGTAGTTGATGGTTATGTCATTTTCTTTGAATCGGCGGTGCAGGTTCTTGATCAGGGCCGATTGCAGATCGAAGCTGGAGATGCGGTCGCGTGCCTGCAGAAACAGCCAGAAGTCCACGTTGGACTCGCCGAAGGAGTCGAAGGCGAACCAGGAACCGTACGACCGGTTGGCGCTCTGGCTGTTCTCGACCAGTTCGGTCATTACCTCCCGTGAGACCTCCTCCACCAGGTCCAGGTCGCTGTCGTAGCTAACCCCGCAGGTCACGTAGACGTTCACCGCGGGCACCGGCTGCTGGTAGTTGGTGATGATGGTCTCGGCGAAGCGGGCGTTGGGTACCACCACCAGGTTGTTGCCCCAAGTCCGGATGCGGGTGCTGCGCCAGCCCACCTCCACCACATACCCCGCCATACCGCTTTCAAGCTCGATGTAATCGCCGGTTGAGATGACGCCCTCGGTCATGACGTAGGTGCCAGCGAACAGGTTGGCCAGGGTCGGCTGGATAGCCAAGGCCACGGCCAGACCGCCCAGACCTAGACCGGCGATGAGGGGGCTGATGTTGATGTCCATGACATCCAACACCAGCAGCGCGCCGATACCATAGATGAAGACGCCGCCAACCCGGCGTAACAGCGGGAATAGCCTCAGGTCGACCACATGGTTGGCGCGGGTGGCGAGGGTGGCCAAGTACCAGTCGATGGCGCTGGAGAGCAGGCCGACCACCACCAAGATCCCAACGACTATCCCGGCTGCGCGAGCGATTGTGTCCGCCCGGTCCTGCTCGGAGCCGGACAAGCCCAAGGGAATGGTCACGGCCAGATACGCCCCCAGCACCAAGATGCCAAAGGTAACGGGCCAGCGCACCGACCCCACCAATCGGGAGTCCAGGTCTGTGGGCGTCCACTGGGTGAACCGAACGATGAGCGGAAAGACCAGCTTGAAGACCAGGAAAGCCACCACGATAGCGATAAGACCGATGGCGCCTGCAGTGGCGGGGTCCAACCACGGCGGGTCGCCCAATCCGAAGCGGGCCAAGATAGGTGCTGTCAGAGCGAAATCCATTGAAATTGGCTGCTCCCGGCGCGGGGATTGATGTCCGAATCGAGACGGATAACCCCGAAATCCATTGTTGAGTTTATAACATTCAGGCCTGGTTTTCAGGCTCGGCGGAACTACCGTTCTTGAGCCGTTTTAGCAGCAGGGGGAGCAGTTCCCCGGATGGACCGTCGAGGGTGATGTCGCACCACTGGGTGAGGGTGGTCTCCTCAGGGTTGATCTCGATCAGCTTGGCACCCAGTTCCTTGGCGACCAGGGGCAGACGCGCCGCCGGGTTAACGGTCCCAGAGGTCCCCACCAGCAGCATGCAATCGCAGGTCTCGGCCTGCTGGCGACTGGCCAGCAGCACATCCTCAGGGATGGGTTCGCCGAACATAACCGTGTCCATCTTGATCACACCGCCGCAGTGGGTGCAGATGGGCGGCAGGCTATCGAAATGGTAGCCGTCCCTGGGTTGCCGGACGCCGCAGCCGAGGCAACGGAGCCAGGTCCGGTTGCCGTGTATCTCCAGCAATGACCGGCTGCCCGCCTCCCGGTGGAGGTTGTCTACGTTCTGGGTCACCACGCACTGCAGAACCCCCATTGCTTCCATCTCGACCAGGGAACGATGTCCCGGATTGGGCTCCGCTAGGTCAACGGCAACCCTCATCTCGTAGGTTGGGTCGCCGGGCTTGTCTTCGGTGCGGAACCGGGTCTCCCACCATTCCCCGGGGTCGCTGATGAACTCTTTGAACGAGAGATTGGACGGCTCGCCGAACTTGGTCCAGAGTCCGCCTGGGCCCCGGTAGGGAGGGATGCCGCTCTCGACAGACAGCCCGGCCCCAGCCAACGCAACCACGTGGTTGGAACGCAAGATGAGCTCAGCGGCTTCGTCAAGGGAACGAGATAATCCGGCGGTTAGCTCTAACATGATTGATTGGATATATTAAACACGCCAGAGCGTTCTGAGAAGGGACGTTTAAGGGGAAGTGGGAAAGGCTTCGCGGCCGATCAATGGGACAAAGCGGCAGGGGCCAAGCATGCGCAAGGAGATGCCCTCACCCGTGCGTAGGACACAGACGAGTTCTTGCTGGTCACGGTTGCCCACGGGCACGATCATGCGGCCACCGACGGCTAGCTGGGCGATCAACCTCGGCGCCAAGGAAGGGGCCGCGGCCGACACGACGATGGCGTCGTACGGCCCGCGCCAAGGACAGCCAAGTGCTTCCGTGGCGTCTTCAACGATGACATTCTTATATTCGAGGTCTTCTAGAGTGTCCCGCGCCCGTTCCGACAGGCTGCGGACCAGTTCAACGGTGACCACTTTGCCTTCCGGGACCAGTTCGGCCAGCACGGCGGCTTGGTAGCCGGAACCGGCGCCAACCTCCAGCACCCGGTCAGCCGGTTGCAGGCGGAGCGCCTCGGTGATCAGGGCCACGATGTGGGGTTGGGAGATGGTCTGGCCCTCGCCGATGGGTAGCGGTATGTCCCGGTACGCCCTGGAACGTTCGCATGCAGGCACGAACGCTTCTCTGGGCACTCGCTCCATGGCTTTCAGGACGGAATTCGACCTGATGCTGCGTCTCAAACTGATAAACAGTTCCCGACGGTCAGAAAGCAGCTTCTTGTCCGATTCGTGTTCTCTCATCAACCCAATTTTAACATTACATAAGCAGGCAACAAAGAAGTTTACAGGCACATATCCGGTGTTTTATGAACTTTTCCAGGAGTGATTGACTGTAAGAAACCCGTATGCTAACTTGGTTTAAGTCAGCAGTGGAAAATTCAGTTTCTTAGAGATTTTTATAGGTTTTTATGGCCGAATCCGGCCCGTAAAATGTCTCAGAGTGGATCACCTTGGTAGAAATTCAAACTAACGACAACCAAACCACCGAAAAGTCTCAATGGCTCTCCCTCCGGGACGCCTGCCGATTGCTTGATGTCAGCAACACGACCCTGAGGCAGTGGGCCGACAACGGCTACCTCAGGGTGTACCGCACTCCTGGCGGCCACCGCCGGTTCCTCCGCGAGGACGTGGAGTCCTTCGCCAACGCCCCCGAACAGGGCCGGGAAGACACCACCGAGAGTTTGGCCCTCCGCAAGATCCGCCGCAGCCTGGGCCGGAACGATGTTCTACAGCAACCCTGGTATCAGAGCGTCGAAGAAGAGGGCAAGATTCGGATGCGGCTCTTCGGACGCCGCCTGTTATCCTTGCTGTTGCAGGAAGCAGGCCCCCGCCGCCGCAGGCAGGAACTTCTCGAGGAATCCCACCTGCTGGGCCGCGAGTACGGCAGTGAGATGTCGGAACGGGGCGTGACCCTGAAGAACACCATCGAAGCCTTCGTTTTCTTCAGGACCATGGTCCTGGACTCCGCCATCCCCAGCTCCTGGAGCAGGATCATTGAAGCGGCCGACCGGGTGTTGGTCGGCATGGCCGATTCTTATGAAAACTCAGAAATCTCCGCGCCCGTCGAATCCAAATGACCGGGCCGAGCGAATATAGAACGGGCATCAGCCTTTAACACTCAGTGATTAACTTATTTAGTCCTGGAGGGACCGCAGATAGATATGGATATAACCGACCGCAAGCTTCTCAATTTGATACAAGCGCCCTTTCCCATGGTCGACCAGCCCTTCCAAAAACTCGGCGAAGAGGTTGGGATCAGCGAACAGGAAGTCCTCGAAAGGTTGGCTGAACTGAAACGGACCAACGTCCTGCGTCAGATCAGCGCTATCTTCGACACCCGCCGCCTGGGTTTCAAGACCACACTAGTAGCCATGGCCTACGAACCGGAGAAGTTGCATGATGCCGCCATGGTGATCAACAAGCACCCCGGCGTAAGCCATAATTACGCTCGGGAAGGCTCCTACTACAACCTGTGGTTCACTCTGGCCGTGCCCCCGGAACACGACCTGGAAGCCACTGCCGACTACATGGCCCGCAAAACCAACGCCCTGGAACAGCGAATCATGCCCACCAAACGGTTCTTCAAGATCGGCGTCAACTTCGATATGGTCAAGAAGAAGGGCTCCTCGTTCAATTTCTCTCCTGATAACGTCAACAAAGAACAATCCGGCGGAGAGATCGCCGCCAACAAAGAGGAAGCCGACTCCTGGAACAAGGCTGTCCCCGTGACCGAGGCCGAGAAGGACGCCATCCGCGGGATGCAGGAAGACCTGGAGCTGATTCCCCGACCCTACGACCAGACCGCCGAGCAGTTGGGCATGACTACCGACGAGCTGTTCGCCTTGGCCAAGGACTTCCAAGACCGGCGCATCATGCGGCGCTATAGCGCAGTGCTGCACCACCGCCGATCTGGATTCAGGGCCAACGCGATGATCGTCTGGAAGGTCCCAGAAGAGCGGTCCGAGGAAGTCGGCCTGATGATGGCCTCCCACGACGCCGTGACCCACTGTTACGAGCGCCCGACCTTCCCTGACTGGCCTTACACGCATTTCACCATGGTCCACGCGACCACCCCCGAGGGCTGCGAAGAAATCAACACCGAGATCAGCGAAGCCACGGGAATCACCGAGCGCCTGGTGTTGTACAGCACCAGGGAATACAAGAAAACGCGGGTCCGCTATTTCGTGCCCGACTACGACGAATACGTGGACACCGAGAAACCCGACGCTGTAATCACGGCCTAACTCCAGACCAAGGCGTCCGGCCCCGCCGGGCCCGCGAGTCATGGATATATATAGAGAGCTTATGGCAAATTTTTATCCCGTTTTCCTCAACCTGACCGGACGCCGCTGCGTCATCATTGGCGGTGGGCAGATCGCCGAAGGCAAGATCTCTAAACTGCTCGATTCGGGCGCCAAGATCATCGTGATCAGCCCCGATGCCACCCAGGGCATCCGCGGCTTTGCTGAGCGCGGCGACATCGAGTTCCAGCGACGCAGGTACGAAGCCGGCGACCTCGATGGAGCATTCTTGGTCATCGCGGCAACCAATGACCGGGTGGTCAACCAAGAGATATTCGAAGAAGCCGAGAAGCGAGGCGTTTTGCTGAACGCAGTGGACGATGTGCCCCGCTGCTCTTTCATCACCCCGTCCATCGTGGAGCGCGGCCCAGTGACCATCGCCATCTCCACCGGTGGCGCCAGCCCAGCCTTGGCCCGCAAGCTGCGGGAGACCCTGTCGGACTCTAATGACCTGGACTGGACCGAAGCGACCGGCCCGCTCTCCAAAGCCCGCCAAGTTATCAAGGACAAACAAGTGGCAGTTGACCCGCAACGTTGGCAGTGCTGCATGACCTCGGAGCTGCTCAGCCTGGCCAAGTCGGGCCGGGAAGACGAAGCCGTGGAGCTGCTGCTGAACGGCCTACTGGGCAAGGATTCCAACGATAAATGTTCCAACATCGCCGAGTGCGTTGACCGCGGCTGCCAGATTAGGAACCAGACCACACAGGCCCCGGTTGAGTCCAAGGACTCACCACGCACCGAAGACCGGATAGCCCAAGCCGCAGGGGATTAAACCTTTGTCCACCAGCGACTCAGAAGAAAGTTCAGTTAGTTCAGGCATTCCGGCCACGAAAGTCGGAAGCCGCGGCAGTGCCCTGGCGCTGATTCAAGACCATGTGGTGATCGGCCGGTTGAAGGCCAACAGTCCCGCCCTGGAGTTCCAGGTCAATACCGTCCGGACCAGGGGAGACACCGACCAGACCTCCCGTCTCGCCGGCATGGGCCTGGGCATCTTCGTCAAGGAATTGGAGCAGGAGCTACTGGACGGCAAGCTGGATATCGCCGTCCATAGCCTCAAGGACATGCCCACCCAGTTGGCCGACGGCCTGGTGCTAGGAGCGGTGTTGTCCCGAGAGGACCCCCGTGACGTGCTGGTAAACCGGTACGGCTGCCGCTTAGACGGGCTTCCCGAGGGCGCGAAGATCGGCACCAGCAGCCCCCGCCGCGCCGCTCAGTTGAAGCAATACGCCCCCCAGGTGGAGGTTGTTTCCATCCGGGGCAACGTGGAGACCCGGCTGCGGAAAGCCCAGGGAGAAGAAGCCGATGGCGCTATATTGGCCGCCGCCGGCATGATTCGGCTGGGACTGCAAGACCAGGTCACCGAGTACCTTTCCATCGAGCAGTTCGTGCCCCCTCCGGGGCAGGGCATATTGGCGGTGGAAGCGCGGGCCGACGACCACCGAATGCTGGCATTATTGGCAGCCATTGACGACTCGGACACCCGCTACGAGGCCACAGCTGAAAGGGCATTCTTGGCAGAGCTTGGCGGCGGTTGCAGCGTACCCGTGGGCGCCTATGCCCAATGCATCGACGACGAGATGCTCATGACGATCTACATAAGCTCGGAAGACGGCGAGAACAGCTTCACCACCAAGGTGCAAGGACCAAAAGCGGACGCTCTGGGAATAGCCCGCGCGGCGTTCCACACCCTGGAGAGGGAGGGCGGCGCCGATCTGGTGGCCGCTGCCAGGGCGAACCTGGCGTAATATTCCGCCCTGATGGGCGTTTAGAAGAGATGAAATATTGACCGGTAAAGTCTATCTGGTGGGCGCCGGACCCGGCGACCCCGGCTTAATCACAGTTAAGGGAATGTGGGCGTTGGAGCAGGCCCAAGTTGTGGTCTACGACCGCTTGGTGGACCCCTCCCAGCTCCAGGCCGTGCCCGACGACGCCGAACTCATCTTCGTGGGCAAAGCCAGGGGACGCCAGGAACTGACCCAACCCGAGATCAACCAACTCCTGGTGGATAAGGCCGCCCAGGGGTTCACCGTGGTGCGGCTTAAAGGCGGAGACCCGTTCGTATTCGGCCGGGGCGGCGAAGAAGCCCTCGAGTTAAAGGCCAACGGACTGCCCTTTGAAGTCGTGCCCGGCGTAACCTCGGCCATCGCCGGACCAGCCTACGCAGGCATACCCCTGACCCACCGGGGCATCTCCACTACTTTTACTGTCGTCAGCGGTAGCGAGGACCCGAACAAACCCGAGTCTACGATCCCCTGGGACATACTGGCCAAGAACGGCGGCACCCTGGTGGTACTCATGGGCTGGAAATCCCTGGAAACCATCCTAGCCACCCTGAAGGAAGAGGGCCTCCCGCCAACAACACCCGCGGCCCTCGTGCAATGGGGGACCTGGAGCGACCAGCAGACCGTCACCGGCAACATAGAAAACATTCTGGACAGGGGTCAAGAAGCTGGGCTGACACCCCCGGTCATCACCGTAATCGGTGAGGTGGTCAACCTCAGGAAGGACCTGGCCTGGTTCGACAAGCGAACTCTCTTCGGCAAGCGCGTCCTGGTCACCCGCTCCCGTTCTCAGGCGTCACGGCTCTGCACTCTGTTGGAGCAATCCGGGGCCAACCCGGTGGAATTGCCCACCATCCAGATCAGCCCATTGGACGACTTCTCAGAACTAGACACCACGTTAGAACGATTAACTGATTACAACTGGGTGATCTTCGCCAGCGCCAACGCCGTTGAGTCGGTGTTTGAGCGGCTGGAGCTAAAAGGCAAAGACGCCCGCGCCCTGGCCGGTACGACCGTCGGAGCAATCGGCCCTGCCACTGCCCAAGCTCTGGCCAACCGGGGCATCACCACCGACTTTGTGCCCAGCCATCCCGTCTCGGAAAAGGTCATCAAAGAACTATCGGGCCGCGACTGGAAGGGTGTTTCAGTATTGCTGCCCTCCGCCGACATCGGCCGCCACGAACTGGAAAAAGGTCTCGCCGAGATGGGCGCCCAGGTCAACCGGCTGTCCGCCTACCGAAACGTGCCCGTAGCGGGTGTGAGCGACCTGGCCAAGCAGGCTTTTATTGACGGCGTCGATGTCGTAACCTTTACCAGTTCCTCCACCGTACGAAACCTGGCAGAGATGCTGGACGGAGACCTAACGGCCATCCAAGCCAGCTTAATCGCCTGCATCGGCCCAGTTACTGCCGCCACCGCCCGCGAGCTGGGATTGCGGGTGGACCTGGAAGCATCAGAACACACGGTCGAGGGCTTAGTCGACGCGCTGACCGGCCACTTCGCCGGCGGCGAGCTTTCCCGCCAGTAAACTCTAGAAGAAGGTCTAGGAGAAAAGATCATGACCAGCTTCCCCGACTCGAGGTTACGCCGACTGCGCGTCAGCGATCCCATGCGCAACATGGCCCGGGAGACCCGGCTGTCCGTCAAAGAGTTCGTCTACCCGCTGTTCGTGGCCCATGGCAGCGGCGTCAAAGAAGCGATAGAACCGATGCCTGGCCAATTCCAGATGTCCATAGACGTTCTGTCTGAAGAAGTTGGAGAGGCTGCCGAATTGGGCATCCCATCGGTGTTGCTGTTTGGACTGCCCGCCGAGAAAGACCCCCTGGGCATCGAGGGCTACGACCCCGAAGGCATCGTCCAAGAAGCGGTGCGCATGATCAAGAAGAACCACCCCGGCATGATGGTGGTGACCGACGTCTGCATGTGCGAGTACACAGACCACGGCCACTGCGGCGTAATCGCCAACGATAGGATCGACAACGACCAAACACTGGAATTACTAGGCAAGACCGCCGTATCCCACGTGCAAGCGGGCGCCGATCTTCCCGCCCCGTCGGCCATGATGGACGGCCAGGTCTGGGCCATCCGCCGGGCATTGAACGACCACGGCTACGACGACACGCCGATCATGGGCTACGCGGCCAAATACTCGTCCGGATTCTACGGCCCATTCCGGGTGGCCGCCGATTCCACGCCCCAGTTCGGCGACCGGAAGAGCTACCAGATGGACCCGGCCAACGCCCGCATGGCCATGCGAGAGATCGAAGCTGACATCTCCGAGGGCGCAGACATAGTCATGGTTAAGCCGGCCTTGTCTTATTTGGACGTCATCCGGCAGGCCAAGGACCGGTTCGTCCTGCCCTTAGCGGCCTACAATGTCAGCGGCGAGTACTCCATGATCAAGGCCGCGGCGGCCAACGGTTGGGTCGACGAGAAGACCGTGACCATGGAAGTATTGACCTCCATCAAACGGGCCGGAGCCGACACCATCCTCAGCTATCACGCGAAAGAAGTTGCGCGGTGGCTTAAAGAAGCCGAATAACTCTCTTACCCAAATTTTTATCAGGACGTGGCATGCAACGTAGCAAATCGGAAGCACTGTTCGCCGAGGCGCAGAAATATATCCCAGGCGGCGTCAACAGCCCGGTCCGGTCCTTCAAATCAGTTGGCGGCACCCCGCCATTCATCGCCAGGGGCCAAGGGGCGCGGGTCTGGGACGTGGACGGCAATGAATACCTCGACTACTTGGGCTCCTGGGGGCCGTTAGTCTTGGGGCACTCCCATCCCGCGGTGGTTGAAATCCTGAAGAAGACTGCCGAGGGCGGCACCAGCTTCGGTGCGCCCGTGGAACAAGAAGTCGAACTGGCCAAGATCATCTGTGGCGCGCTGCCATCTGTGGAGTCGGTCCGGCTGGTCAGCTCCGGCACCGAGGCCTGCATGAGCGCCATCCGGCTGGCCCGGGCGTTCACCAACCGCGACAAGATCATCAAGTTCGCCGGCTGCTACCACGGCCACGCCGACGGTCTGCTGGTCAAAGCCGGCTCCGGCGCATTGACTCACGGCATACCCACCAGCGCGGGCGTTCCCGAATCCTACGCCAGCGAAACACTGGTGGCGGAATACAACGACATCGGGTCGGTGGAAAGGTTCTTCGAAGCCAACCCCAACGCCATCGCCGCCATCATCATCGAGCCGGTGGCCGGGAACATGGGCGTGGTCCCGCCCGCCAACGGGTTCTTGGAAGCCATCCAGAAGATCACTAAGGACAACGGCGCGCTGCTGATTTTCGACGAAGTCATCACCGGGTTCCGGGTCGGGCCCAACGGCGCCCAGGGCCTCTACGGCATCACCCCGGACATCACTACCATGGGCAAGATCATCGGCGGCGGACTACCGGTGGGAGCCTACGGCGGCCGGAAAGATGTCATGGAGATGGTGGCCCCCTTGGGAGCCATGTACCAGGCGGGCACACTGTCCGGCAACCCGCTGGCGGTCAATGCAGGCATCGCAACCCTGAAAGAATTGCAAAAACCTGGCATCTTCGAGGAGCTAGAAACCCTGGCCGTGCGGTTGACAGATGGCCTGACCAAGGCCTTTCAAGCGGTGGAGATACCCTCCACCATCAATCGGGTCGGCTCCATGTTCACCGGGTTCTTCAACGCCGGTCCGGTGGCCGGCCTGGCCCACGCCCAAGGTTCGGACACCGAGATGTACGGACGCTACTTCCACGCCATGCAGGAACAGGGAGTCTACATCGCACCCTCCCAGTTCGAGGCCGGTTTCGTCTCCACGGCCCACACCGAAGCCGACATTGACGCCACTATTGAAAAGGCATCGAAAGCCCTCAGTACCCTCCGGTAGCTCACAAGCTTGACCACAAAAAAGGCTCCCCGTTTTTGGGGAGCCTTTTTGTTTTGCCCTAGTTAAGTTGTAGCCTACGAACCGTAACGCGCGACTGCGTGGGGGTCACTGTAGGACTCGCCCTTGGTGGCCCAGAATGCGGTTGCGATGGTGTCGCAGGTGGCGACCAGTTCTTCGCACTTGGCCATGTCGATGTTCTGCTTGCATTGTCCAGCCAACTTCAGGGCGGCGTTGAACGTTGCATGCAGGTCGAAACCGGCGGGAGTGTTCGGCCAACCGTAGTCGGCCCAGAGCACGGCTAGCTCGTGCTTGCAGGTCTCGGCATGTTGCTCTTTGACTTCAACATACCGGGCAATCTTGTTGGCATAGTCCGCAAATCCGGCAGCGTCGCCGTCACTGGGCCGCTCCAACGCTTGAATCCGCAGGACCATCTTCTGGACGGTCTGGGCGGCTATCTTTGCCGAGACGGGGTCGTAGATCCCGCATGGGATGTCACAATGGGCTTGGGCGATTTCTGGCTTGATCCAGCTTATGGGGTTAAACATGGCAGCCTCTCCTGACTACACCTGATTTTAAGCAATCAACAGCGTAATCAAAATTTGGTAGGGACGCAACCCCTGATTCGTGCCTGAGATCCTCTTGATATTCGCCCATCTTGTAACCACTTAGTATAGGCCCTTATAATTGTCCGATTACGCGATACCGCAGACCATTGCCTATCGATAAACCGTTTGGCAATCATTCGGTGATTATTCAACTCCCAGGAGATGAACCAGTGGCGACAAAAACCAGACCCACCCATATGAGACACCGCAGCAGTGAGTTGGTTGACGGCCCGAATCGAGCGCCGTCTCGGGCCATGCTGATGGCCATGGGCCTGACCCAAGAAGACATGAAAAAACCCTTCGTCTCCATCGCCAACCTGGCCAGCGACGTCACCCCCTGCAACGTCCACCTGGACCGGTTCGCCCAGGCGGCCAAAGAAGGCGTGCGCGCTGAAGACGGAGTTCCCTTCGAGTTCGGCACCATCACGGTGAGCGACGGCATCTCCATGGGCACCGAGGGCATGAAGACCTCACTGGTCAGCCGAGAAGTCATCGCTGACTCCATCGAACTGGTCACCTTTGGTGAACGCATGGACGGTCTGATCACCATTGCCGGGTGCGACAAGAATATGCCCGGCTGCATGATGGCCATGGCCCGTTTGAACGTGCCGTCCATCTTCATGTACGGCGGGGCGATCATGCCCGGTCAGTTCAAAGGCAAAGACGTTAACATCCAAGACGTGTTCGAAGCAGTGGGCGCCTACGCCACCGGCGACATGAGCCTGGAGGACCTCACGGCGCTGGAATGCGTAGCCTGTCCCGGCGAGGGTTCTTGCGCCGGCTTGTTCACCGCCAACACCATGTCCACCAGCATCGAAGTTATGGGCATGTCCCTTCCCGGTGACGCCTCGATTCCGGCCATCGACCCCAGGAAGCTGGGCGAGGCCAGGGACGTGGGACGGACCTTGATGCGTCTTTTGGAAGAGGACATCCGCCCCCGTGACATCTTGACCAAACAGGCCTTTGAAAACGCCATCACCGTGGCTGTGTCCATGGGCGGCTCCACCAATTCGGTGCTGCACCTGATAGCCATCGCCCGGGAAGTTGATATCAAACTGACCCTGGACGATTTCGACCGCATCAGCCGCAACACTCCTTACATCGCCGATATGAAACCGGCCGGACAATACGTCATGTCCGACCTCAATCGTTACGGCGGCATCGCTCTGGTTATGAAGCGCCTGCTGAACGCCGGCTTGCTTCACGGCAACGCCATGACCGTCACCGGCAAGACCCTGCGGGAGAACGTTGAGGCTGTGGAGACGATCGAAGACCAACCGGTGGTCTACCAGATCGACGCCCCCCGCGCTCCCACCGGCGGCTTGGCCATCCTTCGGGGCAACATCGCCCCCGACGGCGCAGTGATCAAGGTCGCCGGACATCAAGAAAAGGTATTCGAGGGCCCGGCCAGGGTCTTCGACCAGGAACCGGCCGCTTTCCAGGCCATCCAACGGGGCGAGGTCAAGGCGGGTGACATCGTGATCATCCGGTATGAAGGTCCCAAGGGCGGGCCAGGCATGCAGGAGATGCTGTCTGTTACCGCCGCCATCGTGGGACAAGGACTGGGCGACGACGTTGCCCTGATCACCGACGGCCGGTTCTCCGGCGCCTCCCACGGCCCAATGGTCGGCCACGTTGCCCCCGAAGCCGCGGTGGGCGGGCCCATCGCGTTGATCCAGGAAGGCGACATCGTCACCTTGGACATCCCAGGCCGCCAATTGAACGTAAATATCACAGGAGAAGAACTGACCGACCGGCAGAGCAAGTGGAAGCCCCTACCGCCCAACTACACCACTGGGGCTCTGGCAAAATACGCCAAACTTGTTTCATCCGCTTCGGATGGGGCGGTGACGCACTAATTTTTGGCCCTCTAGATCAGGACTAATAGGAGATTAATCAAGATGGCTCAACAATCCAGGGACTATGGGAAAGAGGCGATCGACCGCCACCGGGAAACGCGCGGAAAGGTCAGCATCGCTCCCAAGATGGTAGTTGAGACGCTGGACGATCTGTCCATCGCCTACACTCCCGGCGTCGCCTCTGTCTGCATGACAATCCATGGGGACGTATCGGAGTCCTACCATCTGACCAACCGGGCCAACACCGTGGCGGTGGTGACCGACGGTTCCGCAGTGCTGGGGTTGGGCAACATCGGCCCAGAGGCCGCGATGCCGGTCATGGAGGGCAAGTCCATCCTGTTCAAGGGCCTGGCCGACATTGACGCGTTCCCCATCTGCCTGGGGACCCAAGACAATGACGTAATCATCCAGACCGTGCGCGCGCTGGCCCCAAGTTTCGGTGGCATCAACCTGGAAGACATCGCCGCGCCCCGCTGCTTCGATATCGAAGACGCCCTGCAGGACCTGGGCATCCCGGTGTTCCATGACGACCAACACGGCACAGCCATCGCCGTCCTGGCGGGGGTGATGAACGCCCTGCTGGTAACCGACCGCAAGATCGAAGACGCGAAGTTCGTATTCGCAGGTGCCGGCGCTGGTGGCATCGCTTCCACCAAGCTGCTCATGGAACAAGGCGCAACCCACGTGACCTTGGTGGACAGCACCGGCATCATTCACCGCGACCGGTCAGACCTGACCGCTGTGAAGTCCGCCATGCTGGAAACGACCAACCCGGACAATACCCGGGGCAGCATCGAAGACGCCATGCGCGGCGCCGATGTGTTCATCGGTCTATCGGCTGCTGACGCCGTTACTCCCGAGATGGTCTCTTCGATGGCCAAGGACTCGATAGTGTTCGCGATGGCCAATCCCATCCCGGAGATCTGGCCCGACGAGGCCCGCGCCGCCGGGGCCGCGGTGGTGGGTACCGGGCGCAGCGATTTTCCTAATCAGATCAATAACAGCCTGGTCTTCCCGGGCGTGTTCCGCGGTGCCTTAGACTCGCATTCCACCAGGGTGACCACCCGGATGAAGCTGGCCGCCGCCGCCGCGCTGGCAGCGCTGGTTCACGAGCCCACGCCGGAGAACGTCATTCCCTGGTCGCTGGACCGGCAGGTAGCCCAGACCGTCGCCAAAGCTGTGGCCGAGGCGGCCTAGAGCCGTCATGCCGTCTCATTCTTCGCCACGCGTAACCGTAGAATCCCTGGACCGGTTCCGGGAGAACCTGCGATCGCTGGTTGCCGAGAAGGCTAAGACGCTGCCGAACCTCCGCTACTGCGACCTCCGCATCGAGGTACGGGAAGAGAAGGGGGCTGTAGCCGAGAACGGCGCAGAGAAGAGCAGCTCTGAAGACTACGCATTCGACTTCGGCGTCCGGGCCATCGCCGGGGGGCGCACCAGTTCCTCTGGCTACTACGGTCGGGTACTGGGCACGTCCGACCTGGACCGCCTGGAGGCGGTAGTTTGGGACGGCATAAAACAAGCCCACAACCGGGCCTGCGCCAGCGCCAGACAGAAAACCCAAGTTCGGAGTAGCTACCCGGGCCTGGGCGGCAGTCTAACCCCCAGCGAGCTTGCCCCCGTGGCGGTCCACCAAGCTACTACCGTCCCGGCAACCTACCAGACTGACCCCAGGCGGGTGCCCCTGGCTGAAACCATCGCTATGGCCGTGGACGGCTGCAAAGCGATGCAAGGCCAGGGCGACAACATCGTCTACTCCGCCTGTTCGTCATCCACCTTCCTGCTCCGGGAGCTGTTCTTGAGCTCCGACGGCGCGGACATCGACCAGAGCTTCGCCCAGACCGAGGGTTTCGCCATTGCCATCTGTTCCGGCGAGCACGGCAACTTCGAGCTGTACGACTTCACCGGCCACCAACGGGGCTGGGAGATACTCACGGACGGATATTCCAGTGGGCCCATCGTCCTGCCCAATTTCCTGGACTTCTGCAAGACGCTGGGCGCCGACGCCGTGGAAGTTGCCGCCGCGCCGTCCCTGAAACCTCCGGACAAAGAGGTCACAGTTGTGACCAACCCCCACTTCAACACATTGTTGGTGCACGAGGTGGTAGGCCATCCCTCCGAGTTGGACCGGGCGCTGAAGTATGAAACCGGGTACGCCGGCCGGTCCTGGTTCCTAAAGGACATGCAGGACAACCAACTGGGCAACCAGATCGCCTCATCCATGGTCACCGCGTACTCGGACCCGACCATGGAGGGCTACGGCTCGTTCGAGTATGACCATGAAGGCACCCCGGCCCGCCGCGCCTATATCCTGAGAGACGGCGTGCTGGAAGAGTTCTTGAACAACCGGCAGACGGCAGCCATCATGGGTGTTGAACCCAACGGGTCGGCACGCTCAACTGAGGCGCAATTGGTCCCACTGATCCGCATGACCAACACCATCTTTGGGCCGGGGCAACAAGACCCCGAGAGCATCATTTCTGAGGTCGAAGATGGCTACTACATCGCGGGACGACGCACGCCTTCCATCGCCGAGTCCCGGGAGAACTTCCGCATCACGGCGGTAAAAGTGTACGAGATCAAGAACGGCCAGTTGGGCCGATTATACCGGGACGGCGGCATCACCTCGGACAGCCGCGACTATTTCATGTCCATCGACGCCGTGGGCAACGACCTGCGGGTGAACCCCATTCCTAACTGCGGCAAGGGGCAGCCCATGCAGGCCAAGCGAATGAGCAACGGCGGGCCCACCATGAGAGG